>Ga0194119_10000733_pt1 | contig 61961 bp, 62 predicted proteins | sample TA2MahC100mmetaG_FD_148620 | JGI IMG/M metagenome (GOLD analysis project Ga0194119, IMG submission 148620) | Freshwater microbial communities from Lake Tanganyika, Tanzania - TA2015018 Mahale Deep Cast 100m | ecosystem: Environmental > Aquatic > Freshwater > Lake | place: Tanzania: Lake... | reverse complement strand
AGCCATCCGCAGGCACTGGCCCGCCCTCGGAAAGGGGATTCTGATCAAATCCGGCACGGGAGTGAGGCGTTGGTGTATACTGTGGGGGTCCGGGAGACCCAAAATGGAAATCCCGGGTGAGATACAATGAGGCCGGATTGCGCGAGGCCCCAATGAAACTCTTCCGCCGACTGGCGTTGTTGGCCCTGATTTGTCAGTGGGCTCTGTCCGCACAGACTTCGTCTGGATTGGTAGTTGTATCGGTGCAGGACCCAACCGCCGCCGCAATTGCCGCGGCGGCGGTGAAGTTAACCGAGGAAGCGACCGGAGTCGCGACAAACCAGGCAACCGATCCGGCCGGGCTAGTCCGCTTCGTCTCCGTGAAGCCGAGCCGCTACACCGTGTCGGCAGAAGCCCCGGGATTCAAGCGCGCGGTAAAGAGCGGCGTTGTGGTCAATGTCGCGGAGTCCGTCTCGCTGACGCTGACGATGGAGCTCGGCTCGGTGAGTGAAACGGTTGAAGTGGCGGGAACGGCGCCGCTCCTGCAGACCGAGCGAGGCGAACTCGGGCAGGTGATCGGCAACCGGCAGATCATCGACTTGCCGCTCAACGGCCGCAATCCGATCGGGCTGGCGGGGCTCACCGCCGGCGTCGTGCCGGGGCCGGCATTCAGCGACAATCCGCTGCAGTTGGCCAATCTCAGCGTGAATGGAAGCCGGGGAGGCGCGACCGAGATCCTGCAGGATGGAGCGCCCGTGACCGTTCCCGAGAACAGCCCCGGAACGTTCGCCACCGCGACTCTGCCTTCCGTCGAGCGTGTGCAGGAGTTCAAGGTCCAGACGAACTCGTTCTCGGCTGAGTTCGGACGCACTACGGGAGGCGTGATCAATCTGGTGATCAAGTCCGGAACGAACGCCTTTCACGGCAGTGTATACGAGTTCTTGCGCAACAGCCGCCTTGACTCGAACCAGTGGTTTCTGAATCGCGCCGGCCGGCAGCTCGGAACGTTCCAACGCAACCAGTATGGGTTCACGCTGGGAGGTCCGGTGCTGTTGCCGAAGATTTTCAATGGACGGAATCGCACGTTCTTCTTCGGCGGGTTCGAGGGGCTGCGCCAACGCGCACAGCAAACGTCCATCACCACGATTCCCACCCGCGCGCAAATGACGGGCGACTTTTCCTCGACACTCAACGCCGCCGGAGCGGCGGTGACCATCTTCGATCCCACGACCACGGCGGCCGCGACCGGCGGCGGATTCGTGCGAACGCCGTTCCCGGGCAACCGGATTCCGGCTCAGCGCATGGATCCGGTCGCATCGCGTCTGCTGACGTTTTATCCAACGCCAAACACTCCGGGTACCGGGGCCGCGAATTTGAACAACTACATTGTCAGCGCGGCGGGCGCGACCGACGACGACAATTTCGATGTGCGCGGCGACCATGTGATTTCGCCGCGTCAGAACGTCTATGGGCGTCTGAGCTATCGCGACTTCCGGCAGGTCAATCCGAATTTCTATGGGACGAACGGGCAACCGGGGCCTCACGCAATTCCACGGCCCGGCCACAGCGCGGCACTGAACTATTCGTTTGCCGTCCGTCCGAATCTGTTGGCGGAAACGACACTCGGGTACTCGCGGCTCTTCACCAACCGTCAGTCGTTCTCGTTTGGCACCGACATTACCCAGGACCTCGGCCTGCCCCGAGAACTCACCGCGATCTCGGACAAGCGCGGATTTCCGGCGATCAATATCACGGGCTTCGGTTCGATCGGGGAATCGTTCAACGCGCGCTTCAGCCTCGAGTCGTACACCGCGCAGCAGAATGTTTCCTGGTTCCGGGGCTCCCAATCGATCAAGTTCGGCGTGCAGACGCGTGTGAACCGGACCAACTTCTATCAAGGCAATTTTCCCGCCGGGAACTTCACTTTCAATCAAGCGTTCACGCAGGGTCCGAACCCGAACGCCGGGTCACAGATCGCGGGAAACCCGATGGCGTCGTTCCTATTGGGAACGCCCGTGAGCGGAACCTTGACGCACGACACGCATCTGTCGACGCAGAGCCCTTACTACGGCGTCTTTCTGCAGGACGATTGGAAGGCGTCAAAGACACTCACGCTCAATTTTGGCTTGCGGTACGAGATCGAGATTCCGCGCAGCGAGCGGTTCAACAGATTGAGTGTGTTCGATCCCGAGGCGGACAGTCCTTTGTCAGTCGCCATTGCCGGCCGGGACCGGTTGCGGGGAGGACTGCGCTTTAATGGCGCCGATCGCGACAAGCAGTTCTCGACCGACCGGAACAATTTCGGTCCGCGGTTCGGGTTCGCATGGCGAGGCCCGGCGAGTCTGGTGTTTCGCGGAGGCTATGCGGCGTTCTTCTCCGCTTCGAGCGCGACGGCGGCTGGGACCTTGGGCGGCGGCGGGAACGCGGGGTTCGCTTCGTCGTCGCCCATGCTCACGACGCTCGATGGCGGACTCACCCCAGCCAATCGCTTGTCGAACCCCTATCCAACCGGATTCTCGCTCCCGACCGGCAGTGCTCTCGGACTGCGATCCTTCGCGGGGCTGGATTTCCAGACGCCCGATCTGAACGATCGCACGCCGTATGTGCAGCAGTGGAACTTCAACGTGCAGCGCGAACTCCTCCCCGGAACGCTATTCGAGGTGAGCTATGCCGGATCGAAAGGAACGCGGCTGCCCTCGGTCTTCGGCGCCGCGAACCAGTTGACTACCGAAGCGCTCGCGCAAGGAAACGCGTTGCTGCAGCAAGTACCGAATCCATTCGCCGGGGTGATCCGCGATCCCGCCTCGGCGTTGAGCCGTCCAACGGTGACGCGGGCTCAATTGCTTCGCCCGTATCCGCAGTTCAACATCATCGCCTACGAGAAGGCATCCATTGGAAGTTCGATCTACCATTCCATGCAGCTTCGCGTTGACCGGCGTTTCTCGAAGGGCGTTTCGTTCCTAGGCGCCTACACGTTCGGCAAGCTGATCGACGATGTGTCGACGTCGGGCACTGGGCTCTCGCCTCCCTACGCCTACATTCAGGATTGGCACAATCGGCGCGCCGAACGCGCGCTCGCCACCTACGACGTGCGGCACCGGTTGGTGATGAGCGGCACCTGGCAGCTTCCGTCCATCAACGGCCGGGCGGTGGATCTCGCCCTTGGCGGATGGCAGGTGAACGGCATCGCGACGCTCTCTTCGGGAATTCCGCTGGTGCCGTTGACGAGCGCCAATACGTCGAATTCGCTCGGGCAGTTGATTGGCGCGGGGGCGCCAGTGAACGGAACACAGCGTCCGAACAACAATGGAACGAGCGCGCGGCTTGACGGACCGGTTTCAGAACGGCTCACCCGCTACTTCAACATATCGACGTTCAGCCAGCCAGCCGCATTTACGCATGGCAACTCACCGCGCACGCTGCCAGACGTCCGGCAGCCCCGCACGGTGAATCTCGATCTCTCCTTGTTCAAGAACTTCCGGGTGTGGGAGAGCGTGATTCTGCAGATCCGTGCCGAGGCGTTCAATTTCACGAACACGCCGATTTTTGGAGCGCCGGGTGTTGTGTTCGGAGTGCCGGCGTTCGGGGTGATCAACTCGCAGGGCAATACTCCGCGACAGATCCAGTTAGGGGCGCGGTTTACGTTCTGACTTGGCCCCTCTTCTTGGCCAGTCTTGGGACGCTTCCCTTTGAAATCCGGCTCAGATATCATTTAGGCAGCAACCCAGGCCATGAATACGGGTTCACCTGAGTGAGGAACCACGGTGAAGTACGCTCTCTTTTCTATTTGTGCGGCGGCGCTGGCCGCCCAGGACGCCAAGCCGAGTCCGGAGGCGATTGAGTTTTTCGAATCGAAGATCCGGCCGGTATTGGCTGCCAACTGTTTCACCTGCCACTCCCACGAAGGCAAGGTTTCGCGCGGCGGATTAGTGCTGGACACCAAGACCGGGCCGCTGTCCGGGGGCGACTCCGGGCCGGCTATCGTGCCTGGCGATCCCGAGAAGTCCCTGCTGATTCAAGCCATTCGCCGAACCGGCGCGCGCAAAATGCCGCCGGGCCGCCCGCTGAGCCCGTCGATCGTGGCCGATTTCGAAAAGTGGGTGGCGATGGGCGCGCCAGATCCGCGCGAAGAAAACAGAGTCGTATCGAAAGCCCCGAATATCAACTGGGAGATCGCGCGCAAATTCTGGGCCTTTCAACCGCCCGTGACGCCGGCCGTACCCAAGACCGCCGACACCAAGTGGGCCACTGCGCCGATCGACAAGTTCGTCCTGGCCAAGATGGAGGCCAAGAAGCTGAAACCGGTTGCCGATGCCGATCGCGGCACTCTGCTGCGGCGCGTGTCTCTCGACCTGACGGGCGTCCCGCCCTCGCCGGAAGAGGTGGACGCTTTCCTGGCCGACAGAAGCAGTAGCGCGTATGAGAAGGCCGTCGACCGGTTGCTTGCCTCGTCCCTTTACGGCGAGCGCTGGGGCCGCCATTGGCTGGACGTAGCCCGCTACGGAGAAACCACAGGCCGCACGCGGAACGCGCCGTTTCCGGTGGCTTGGCGGTATAGGGACTGGGTGATCGACGCGATCAACAAAGACCTCCCGTACGACCAGTTCATCCTGAAGCAGATTGCCGGCGACCTTCTGGAGGCCAAGACGCCAGACGAGCGGAACGCGAATCTGGTTGCGACTGGATTCCTGGCGCTGGGCGCGGTGGATCTGAACGAGCTCGACAAGCGCCAATACGAAATGGACGTGGTGGATGAACAGATCCACGTCGTATCGAAGGCGTTCATGGGGATGACAGTGGGCTGCGCCCGCTGCCACGATCATAAGTTCGATCCGATCCCGACGAAAGACTACTACGCCATGGCGGGCATCTTCCGCTCCACAGAGCTGGCCAATGGTCTGCGCCGGCGGCCGCAGTTTAACCAGATCCATTTCAACGATCAGTTGCTGCTGCGGCTGGACGGTATCGACGCCTATCCGGGGAAAGATGGAAACCTGCTGGCCAAGGAGCGCGAGGAGTTGTGGGCGAAGGTGCTGCAGGCGGAGCGTTCGCGCAACCGTGAGACGGTCCGGACGACGGGCCTGGAGTGGTACAAGCTGCCGCTCCCGCAGAACCTGGTGATGGGCGTGCGCGAAGCAGAGCGGAAGGTCGAGTCCGAGATTATGCTGAAGGGCGACCCGCACAACCCGGCCGAGAAGGTGGCGCGCGGTTCGCTGCAAATTCTGGCGCCGGAAGGCCGGCCTCTCACCATTCCGAAGGACGTGAGCGGGCGGCTGGAGCTGGCGAAGTGGATCGCGCGGGCGGATAATCCGAGCACGGCGCGCGTGATGGCCAACCGGGTATGGCTGCATCTGTTTGGGCGCGGCATCGTCGAAACACCGGACAACTTCGGACGCAGCGGTTCGCTGCCGTCGCACCGGGAACTGCTGGACTATTTGAGCCAGAGACTGGTGGCGAACCAGTGGTCGACCAAGAAGCTGATTCGCGAGATCGTACTTTCGAGGACGTACAGGCTGTCGTCGAACCACGATGCGGCGTCGCACGAGATCGACCCCGAAAACAAGCTGCTGTGGCGGGCCAATCGCAACCGTCTGGAGGTTGAGGCGATTCGCGATTCCATCCTGCACGTAAGCGGGAAACTAGACCCGAAGAATCCGGGCGAGTCCCCCATCGCCGATTGGATCTCCGGCGGGCCAAAGCGCGCGCGCCGCCAAGGACAGATTGAGCCGTGGGAGCTGACCGAGGGATACCGCTCGGTTTACGTTCCGGTGGTCCGCAATCAGCCGAACCGGTTCTTCGAGACGTTCGATTTCCCGGAGCCGTCCGAGCCGAAGGGCAAGCGGGACGTGACGACGGTGGCGCCGCAGGCCCTATTCCTGCTCAACAGCCCGTTTGTCGCCGCGCAATCGAAGGTAGCCGCCGAACGGCTGCTGAAAGCGTATCCGGCCGATAAGGAACGCCTGACACGCGCCTATAAAGAGGTGCTGGGGCGGATGCCGTCGACGCGGGAGATCGACCAGTCGCTCACCTACGTGGGCGAAACCAAGAACAAGGAAACCGAGCTGGAGGCATGGGCCAAGCTCTATCAGGCGCTATTTTCGAGCGCCGAATTCCGGTATCGTACCTAAGGGGACCCCACCATGTTTCGTTCGCGCCGAGACTTTCTGAAATCCACGTCGTGCGGCTTCGGCTATTTGGCCGCTGCGACCATGGCCGCCGAGGCCGCCAAGGCGTATGAGAACCCGCTGGCGCCGAAGAAGCCGCACTTCGCGCCGAAGGTGAAGCGCGTGATCTACATGTTCATGCAGGGCGCCCCGAGCCAGCACGACACGTTCGACTACAACGAAGAGCTGGAGCGCGGCGCCGGCAAGAAGACGGAGTCCAGCCGGGGCAACCTGCTGCCGTCGGTGTTCAAGTTTGAAAAGCAGGGCCAGAGCGGTCTTCCGATCTCGTCGGTATTTCCGCACGTCTCGAAACACGCCGACGACCTCTGCCTGTTGAACGCCATGCACACGGATTCGCCGGCGCATCCGCAGGCGTCGATTTTCCTGCACACCGGCAGCTTCACGTTCGTCCGTCCGGCGCTGGGTTCGTGGACGGTGTACGGGTTGGGAACGGAGAACTCGGATCTGCCCGGATTCGTCACGCTGAATCCGCCGAACGTCGGCGGCGCGGCGCTGTACGGTTCGGCCTTTCTGCCCGCGACCTATCAGGGCACGCGCATTACGATCGCGCCCAATCAGCCCCCGATTGCCAATATTCGCAATACGCGGATGACGACCGAGGAGCAGAGGAAGCAGATCGATCTGATCCAGCAGATGAACCGCGGGATGCTCGATAAGGTGCAGACCGACAATGAGCTGGAAGGCCTGATCGAGTCCTACGAACTGGCGTTCCGGATGCAGGCCGCCGTGCCGAAGGTGCTGGGGCTTGCCCAGGAACCGGATGCCGCAAAAGAGGCCTACGGCCTGAACGTCGAGGCGACACGCGATTTTGGAACGCAGTGCCTGGCGGCGCGCCGGATGGCGGAGGCGGGTGTGCGTTTCATCGAGATTTCGACCGGCGGCTGGGACCATCACAATGGGCTGAAGACGCGAATGACGGCCAACGCGACGGCGATCGACAAACCGATCGGCGCGTTGATCACGGACCTGAAACAGCGCGGGCTGTGGAACGATACGCTGCTGGTTTGGGGCGGCGAGTTTGGGCGGTCGAGCTGGGAGCAGGGTCCGGGCGGGGACGGGCGGCAGCACAACAATCGCGGATTTACGGTGTGGCTATCGGGCGGCGCGGTGAAGGGCGGCATGCGGTATGGGCGCTGCGACGTGGATGGCGTGGCGGTCGAGAATAAGACCCACGTGCATGATTTGAACGCGACGATTTTGCATTTGCTGGGAATGGATCATACACGGCTGACTTATCGCTATGCGGGCCGGGATTTCCGGTTGACTGATGTGCACGGGGATGTGATCCGGCAGGTTTTGGCGTAGGGGCGGGGGGCCAGGCGAAGGCTACTTACGCAGTAATGCTGTGGCCAGTGGCCGCCGCTTACCGTCGATGCAAGCTGGGGCTTCGGCCGGAATTCACGAACTGCACTCTTGTACGCCCCTGATTGATTGAAATAAGGTGGCCCGGATTTTTGCTAGCGAGCTGCGTTTCCGTTGGAAGCGAAGAATTGAATCAGCTCGGCGTACACCTCGTCCCGGTTCGTTTCGAGCAACAGGTTGTGCCGGGCACCGGAGTAGTACTTCTCGGCCCGGTCCGTGGATGATGTCCGGGCGAGAAAGGTTGGGTCGGGCTTCGCGATTGTGTCGTCGCTGCCGTGGAGCATCAATAACCGGCTCCGCAAGCGTGGCGCGCCTGCACGCACCTCCTCCACGGCGCGGAAAAACGACGCGAGGGCAGGGCCCGTAGCGCGTTGATGGAAGAGCGGGTCCGAGAGATATTGGTTCACCAGTTCCTGATTCCGAGAGACTTTTCGGACGTCTAAACGGGGCGAAAGAACCGTCCGGGGGGCCACACGCGCAAGCAGCTTGCCAACAAGCAGTATTGGAAAAGGGATGTTCACCGGACCCAAGGGCGCTCCAGCCGTAACAAGCGGTATGCGGCTTGCGGAATACATCGTCCAGTCGAGAGCGACAATGGCGCCGAGAGAGACACCGAGCAGCGCATCCGGTTGCACCGCCTGGACCACGGCGTCTAGGTCCTCACGCATCGGCAGCCACTCGGGCGGAAGCATCCGCTCGGCCCCGTGACCCGGCAGGTCGAAGCCGTGCAATTCCACTCCGGCCGGATTGAGCGCCTCCGCTAACAAGCGATACGAAACGATTTCCTTGTGTTCTCCGAAGCCGTGCACGTAGAGCACTCGCATTCGCGGCGCCGGAGAAATGTATCTGACAGCCGCGATGGGCCGCCGCCGGCCGGAAATCGTATGTCGCTCGATCTGGTTGCCCAACCCGCTATTGTATTCTGGCGGGCCGCGGCGAACGCCGGGACTGGGGCTGGCTTGGCGCGTCTCCAGGGTGGCTTACCGGAACGGGTCGACCAGATCCAGGCCTAGCCCGGCGAAGGCCTTTTCGCGGCCGGTGACCAGGGCCAGGCCGTGCTCGGCGGCGGTAGCGGCGATTAGCAGATCGAGCGATTGGGCACCGGGAGGGGCGATGGCGCCTAGTTGGCCCCAGCGGGCGGCTATCGCCGGTGTGACTGGCAGGAGCAGTTCCGAACCCAGTCCGCGGAAGGCGAAGCTGAGCCAGGCCACCATTTGGGACCGTCGTCGACTGTCCGTCACCTGACGGACCGCTCGCTCCATCTCGCCGGCGGTGAGTACGCTCAGGTACTTGGGCCGTTCGTAGGCCCAGGCGAACCAGGCCTCCAGCTTGGGATGCGGATCGGGCTGCAAGGTCTCGGCGACGACGTCGGTGGCGAGCAGGAAGCCGTTCATTTCAAGAGACTTTGGCCGACCAGCGGGGAGTTGCGGAGGTACTCGTAGAGATCCGGGCGGCGGTTGCGGCCGGTGAGTTTGTCGTACTCCTCCCGGCTGACGACGACCACTTCTCCGCCGCCTTGGCGGGTGACCCGCTGCGGGCCATCGGCCAGCGTGCGGCGGAAGAGCTCGCTGAAGCGGGCCTTGGCGTCCTGGAGTTGCCATTCGGTGGTTTGGAGAGAGCGCATATACTAGTCAGACTAGTCAGATTGTACCGCAAAACCCTCTCTCCCCCAGCGCTATTCTGGTTTTGGGTTCCCCATGTTCGATACTCTCAGCGACAAGCTCCAACGGGTATTCAAAAATCTGCGCGGCGAAGGCAAGCTGACGCCGGAGAACATGGAGGCGGCGTTACGCGAGATTCGGGTGGCGCTGCTGGAAGCCGACGTCCATTTCCGCGTGGTCAAGCAACTGATCGAAGCGGTGAAGGAAAAGGCCGTGGGCACGGAAGTGCTGGGCGCGCTGAATCCTTCGCAGCAGGTGGTAAAGATCGTCCACGAGGAACTGATCAAGCTGCTGGGAACGCACGCCTCGCGGCTGCGGTTCGCCAATCAGCCGCCCTCGGTGATCCTGATCGTGGGTTTGCAGGGTTCGGGAAAGACGACCTCGACGGCGAAGCTGGCGCGGTGGCTTTCGAAGAATCAACACACGCCGATCATGGTCTCGGTGGACGTCTACCGCCCGGCGGCGCGCGATCAACTGGCGGTGCTGGCGAAGAATCTCAACCTCCCTATTTATCCGGGCGCGGAAGGCGAGGCGAAACCGCTGGAGCTGGCGAAATCGGCGCGGCGGGAGGCGATCCAGACTGGCCGCGACGTGCTGCTGATCGACACCGCGGGCCGGCTGCATATCGACGAAGAGCTGATGACCGAGCTCCAGGAGTTGAAGGACACCTTCGATCCGGTGGAGATCCTTTTCGTGGCCGACGCGATGACGGGCCAGGACGCGGTGAAGTCGGCCGACGAATTTCATAAGCGCCTGGGCATCAGCGGCGTCATTCTCACGAAGATGGACGGCGACGCGCGGGGCGGCGCGGCGCTATCGATCCGCAGCGTAACCGGCCAGCCGCTGAAGTTCGTAGGCCTGGGCGAGAAGCCGGATGCGTTCGAGGCGTTCCACCCGGACCGCGCGGCGAATCGCATTCTGGGCATGGGCGACGTGCTGAGCTTCATCGAAAAAGTCGAAGATGTAATCGACAAGAAGCAGGCCGAGGATTTGCAGCGCAAGCTGCTGGACAACGAGTTTACGCTTGAGGATTTTCGGAATCAGCTCAAGCAGATCTCGAAGCTGGGGCCGCTCGAGAACCTGATCGGCATGATGCCGGACATGGGGATGATGAAAGAGCTGAAGAAGCAAAAAGTGGACCCCAAGGAAGTGACGCGCGTGGTGGCGATCATCGATTCGATGACGCCGAAGGAGCGCGACAATCACATGATTATCAACGGGGCCCGCCGCCGGCGCATCGCCAAGGGCAGCGGAACCACGGTGAACGACGTTAACAACCTTTTGCAGCAGTACACGCAGGCCCGCAAGATGATGAAGCAGTTTTCCGGCCTGGCTTCGGGGCAGGGCTTTCTTGGCAAGAAGCTGGCCAAGATGGGGATGGGCAAGCTGCCCAACCTGTCCGATTTTAAGTTTTAACTCAAATTAGTAAGGAGTAACTCACGCATGCTCGCAATTCGTCTCGCGCGGTTCGGCTCTAAGAAAGCGCCGACATACCGCGTTGTCGTGATCGATAAAGATCGCGCACGGGACAGCCGCGCCGTGGAAGTAGTGGGGCACTATAACCCCCGCACTTCGCCGGCCACGGTTGTTCTGGATCACGAGCGTGTCCAGTACTGGATGAAGGTGGGGGCGCAGCCTACCGATGTAATCAAGCGCCTTCTCGCCTCCAATCCAGCGCCGGCCGCGTAACTTTCCCGCGTTCGCCAATCGTATTGAGAAAGGGGTAATCCATGGCAGCGGTGAAGCAGTTAGTCGAGGATATCGCCAAGGCTCTTGTGGACAGTCCGGACGAGGTCCGGGTGCAGGAAGTCGAAGGAGAACAGGTGACAGTTCTCGAGTTGCGCGTGGCGCCAACCGATGTCGGCAAGGTGATCGGGAAGCAGGGCCGCACGGCCCGGTCGATCCGTACGTTGCTGGGCGCTTGCGGCGTCAAGCTGAACCGGCGTTTCAACCTCGAGATTCTCGAGTAGGACGAGATGCCGGAATGGGTCGTGCTAGGCCGCGTGCAGAGGGCGCGGGGCAACCGGGGCGAGGTCGCGGTGGATTCTTTCACGCGCGGGCCGGAGCGGTTCCTGGAAGTGGGCGCGGTTCATTTAGTGCTACCGGAAGGCGAGGAACTCGGGGAGTTTCAGGTCGAGGAGGCCTGGGAGCACCGGGGCCAGGCGATTCTGAAGTTCAAAGGCGTGGACACGATTTCCGCCGCCGATGCGCTGAAGGGATCGGACATAACGATTCCGGAGAGCCAGCGGATCACCCTCGGTCCGGACGAATATTTTATCGACGACTTGGCCGGCTGCCAGGTCGTGGAAGGCAGCAACGAGAAACAGTATGGACGCGTGACCGCATTTCTGGAACAACCGGGCGGCACGGGTCTGCTGGAGGTCGAGGGAGAGTTACTGATCCCGCTGGCCAAAAGCATCTGTTACGAGATCAACATCGCGGAACGGCTCATCCGGGTCCGCTTACCGGAAGGCCTGGCCCCATGACATTTCATGTGCTCACGATCTTCCCGGAGTTCTTCCGGGGCCCGTTCGAGCACGGTGTTGTGGCCCGCGCCATCCAAAGTCAAAAAATACAGATTCGCCTTCACGACTTGCGGCAGTGGACATTCGACCGCCACCGCACCGTGGACGACCGGCCCTTCGGGGGCGGCGAAGGCATGCTCATGAAACCGGAACCCATTTTCCTAGCCGCCGAAACAATTCTGCCCCGAAAGAGCGAAAATAATTGTATCGCTCTGCTGTCGGCGCAGGGCCGTTTGTTCAACCAGGCGACGGCACGGCGGTGGAGCGGACTCGACGAAATCCTGCTGATTTGCGGCAGATACGAGGGCGTCGACGAACGGGTAGCGGCGGAGCTGGCAGGCGAAGAAGTTTCGATTGGCGATTTTGTTCTCAGCGGCGGCGAGTTAGGCGCCGCGTTGATTATCGACGCGGTGGCGAGGCTGATTCCGGGCGTGCTCGGAAACGAGGCTTCGAGCGAGAACGAGAGTTTTTCGCGCGGCCCGCTCGATTGTCCACAATACACCCGTCCGGCGGATTTCCGGGGCCACAAGGTTCCCGAGGTTCTGCTGGGCGGAAACCACGAAGAGATTCGGAAGTGGCGCCACGGCGCCGCCCTGGCAAAGACGGCCGCCAACCGGCCGGATTTGCTTCCCAAGACTTAAATTCAGAGGAGTACACCCATGCAAAACGCAGCCCTCAGCAGAGTAGAAGCCGCCGGCCTCCGGACGGACATTCCGGCTCTCCGGATCGGGGACACGCTCAAGGTCCACGTCAAGATCAAGGAAGGCGACAAGGAGCGCATCCAGATTTTCGAAGGCACGCTTATCGCCCGCAAGAACAAAGGCGTCAGCGAGACGATTACGGTCCGCAAGATGAGCTTTGGCACGGGCGTGGAGCGCATCTTCCCTTTGCACGCGCCGGTAGTGGATCACATCGATGTGGTCCGCAGCGGCCGGGTGCGTCAGTCGAAGCTGTACTACCTGCGCGGACTGCGCGGCAAGGCGGCCCGGCTCAAAGAACGCGAGGACTAGTTTCCATCGAGGCCAAGGTTGCGTAAACCGGGGCACTCGGATCCGCGATTGGCGCGTACGGGCGAGCTGGACGTTGCAACGGGCGGGGTGCGTCCGACGCGTGACTTCGAGCGGCGGGCGGCGGCGCGCGGCTTCCGCTACGTGGCCGGCGTCGATGAGGCGGGACGGGGTTGCCTGTTTGGCCCGGTGCACGCCGCGGCGGTGATCCTGGACCCAGCGCGGCCGATTGCGGGCCTGAACGACTCGAAACGGCTGAGCGCGCCCGAGCGGGAGGCCTTGGCACCGCGCATCCGCGACCGGGCACTGGCCTGGGCGGTGGGTGTGGCTTCCGCCGCCGAGATCGACCGGATCAACATTCTGCAGGCGTCCCGGCTGGCGATGAAACGGGCCGTCGAGGCACTGGGCGTCCGGGCGGACTACCTGCTGGTGGACGCGTGCACGGTGGATGTTGCGATCGAGCAGGAGTCGATAATAAAGGGCGATGCGCGGAGCCGGTCGATCGCTGCAGCGTCGATCCTGGCCAAGACGTCGCGGGACGCGCGGCTACGGGAATTGGATCGCGAATACCCGGGCTACGGCTTGGCCTCCCACAAAGGATACGGCGCGCCGGAGCATCTGGCGGCGTTGGCCCGCTTAGGGCCGACGGCGGAGCACCGGAAGACATTCGCGCCGGTCCGGAACCTGTTGCAGGTACACTTATTTGCGGAGGCCGGGGCATGAACGAAGAGCCAGATCCGCTGCCGCCGGGGCTGGAAATCCGGACGATCCCCGACACGCTTGGGGCGCCGCCGGAAGCCCCGCCCGTGGTCCCGCCGCCCCCGCCCGTCTCTGCGCCGGTGATGGGGCAAAGCCGTTCCTGGATGGCGATGTTTTCCGGCCTGGCGTGGATCGTGCTTTGCTTCGAGTTGGGCGCATTCCTGCTGGTCTACCCGTGGATGGACGGGTGGGAGCAGAACTATCTGGCGTCCGTGCGGCCGGGTGTTCACGATGTCTGGGTGAACCCGTGGGTTCGCGTGGCGATTAGCGGATTAGGCACGGTCAACATCCTAATCGCGCTGATTGAGCTGTTTCGTTACCTCCGTCACTGGTTGTTCGACTAGTACACTGAAATGAACCCCTTGCCGCCACCAGCCCCAGTGCCGGAAATCACCGAGCCGCCTATCCTGACCGAAGCGGCCCCGGTGCCCGTTACCGAGGTTGACGAACCCCAGCGGAACACGATTTCAGAGTGGACGGTCACCGTGCTGCTGCTGTTGTTCGGAACCACGACGCTGATGCAGGCGTATGTGATTCCAACAGGTTCCATGGAGGACTCTCTGCTAATCGGCGATCACCTTCTGGTGGACAAGCTGGCGTACGCACCGCCGGGGGCGATCAGCCGGTACCTTCTGCCGTACAGCGAGATCAAACGCGGCGACATCATCGTATTCCGCTGGCCCAGCGACATTCAATTCACGTTCGTTAAGCGGGTGATTGGCATTCCCGGCGACCGGATCCGCATTCGGGACCGCAAGGTGTTTCGCAATGGCGTCGAAATTACCGAACCGTACAAGTATCACAAGGACGATTTCTTCGACTCCTACCGCGACAACTTTCCGGCGGAGCCCAATTCAGGCGTTGAGCCGGGCGGGCGCGCCATGCTGGCCAGCCATGTAAAGGACGACGAGGTGGTGGTTCCGCCCAACGCCTATTTCGCGCTCGGCGACAACCGCGACCGCTCCCTCGATTCCCGGTACTGGGGCTTCGTGCCGCGGGAGAACATTATCGGCAAACCGCTCATCATCTACTGGTCCTACGACGCGCCGACGCACCGGCTGCAGTCCTCGACCCCTTCGGCGGAACATGTGATGGACCTTGGCCGCAACTTCTTCACGAAGACCCGCTGGCGCCGCACCTTTTCCCTCATTCAAGGCTACCCTTCCAAAGACTAATGCTGAACTGGCTCAAGAGTAAGAAACCCGCCCCCGCGCCGGAGCGCTACTGGATCGCAGACTGGGCATACAACATCGTGATGCTGGTGTGGTTCACCTCCACCGTCGCGCAGCCCTTCGTGGTGCCGACGGCATCGATGGAGTCGACCATCATGACCGGTGACCATCTGATCGTCGACAAGATCCCGTACTCCCCGCCCGGGCCGATCACCAAGTACATCCTTCCGTACCGCGACGTGCAGCGCGGCGATGTGGTGGTGTTCCGCTATCCGCTGAACATCAATCTGCCGTACGTGAAGCGCGTGATTGGCGTGCCGGGCGACAAAATCAAGTTCGTGGAGAACAAGCTGTTTCTCAACGGAAAGCAGGAGGCGGAACCGTACGCACAGTTCACGGGCGGCAACACCGACAGCTACGCCGCCAACTTCCCCACGCAACTGCCGTTGTCGTTTATCTACCCGCGCGGCGCGGAGATGCTGCGCGACAACGTGAAGGACGGGATACTGACGGTGCCGCAAGGCTACTACCTTTGCATGGGCGACAACCGGCAGAATTCGGACGACTCGCGGTATTGGGGACTTGTGCCGCGCGAAAACATAATGGGCAAACCGCTCATTGTCTGGTGGTCGTTCGAAGCGTCCACCGAACATCTGGCGACCTATTCGATCGAACAGGTGGTCAATCTCGTGACGAACTTCTTCTCGAAGACCCGCTGGGAGCGGACGTTCATGCTCATTCGCGCGTATCCGCTGGGCAGGGAGAAGTAACCGGACATGGCCAACAACTACGCGGTTATATTGGCCGGCGGGCGCGGCACGCGCTTCTGGCCGCGGTCCCGGAAGCGCTCGGCCAAGCAGGTGTTGAGCTTTTTCGGCGAACGGACGTTGATCCAGCAGACGGTGGACCGGTTGAAACCGGTGGTTCCGCCGGAGCGGGTGTGGATCATCACGAACGAGTATCTGCGCGACGCCATCGCCAAACAGTTGCCCGAGGTTCCCAAGGCACAAATCATCGCCGAACCCGCGCAGCGGAACACGGCGCCGGCCATTGGCCTGGTGGCGCAGATTCTTCACCGGTCCGATCCGGACGCGGTGCTGGGGGTCTTCCCGGCCGATCATATTATTGAAAAGCCGGCGCGGTATCTGCGCCTGGTCCGGCCAGCCTACAAGACCGCCAAGCAGGGCAAGATCTGCGTGCTGGGAATTAAACCGCGGTGGGCGGAGACCGGCTACGGCTACATTGAGTTCCCGCGCGAGACGGCCGAGGGCGCTCAGGAGCCCGTGCGGATCGAGCGCTTTCGCGAGAAACCGAATCTGGAAACGGCGAAGGAGTTCCTGGCCGCCGGTACATACTACTGGAACGCTGGAATGTTTTTCTGGCGCGCCGATGTTGTGCTGGACGCGCTGCGCCGCCACATGCCCGCGACGGCGGAGGTGTTAGCCAAGCTGCCGGCCTTTGGCAGCCGGACGTTCGGCCCGAAGTTAAAGGAGCTGTTCCCGAAAACCGAAAACGTCTCGGTGGACTACGGGATTCTGGAGAAGGCGGACAACGTGCACGGCATCGCCTGTGACGAGTTCGGATGGAACGACGTGGGCTCCTGGAACGCGGTGTATGAGCTGGAATCGCGAGGGCCGCGGGCCAATGTTCTGCGATCGGCCGATGTGATTACCGAGACCGCCGAGGGATGTTACGTGGACGTGCCGCGGAAGCTGGTGGCGCTGGTGGGCGTGAAGGATCTGGTGGTCATCGACACCGGCGACGCGTTGCTGATCGCGGATCGCAATCAGGCGCAACACGTATCGAACGTTGTGAAGGCGCTGGAGCGCGCTAATCGAGAGGAACTTCTATGAAACAGTACAATTCGTACCCCAACATGGTGATCGACGCGGCCAAGAGCTACACGGCCACGGTCGAGACGACGAAAGGGACCATCGTCCTGCAACTGCATGCGGCGGCCGCGCCCAAAACCGTGAACAATTTTGTGTTCCTGGCGCGGGATACTTTCTATGACGGCATCGTCTTTCATCGTGTGATTCCGGAGTTCATGGTGCAGGGCGGCGACCCCACGGGCACGGGCCGGGGCGGCCCGGGCTACCGGTTTGATGATGAATTCGAGGGCAACCCGAATACGCATGAGCGGGGAGTGATCTCGATGGCGAACGGGGGGCCGGGCACAAACGGCAGCCAGTTTTTCATCACGCATGTGCCGTGTCCCTGGCTGAACGGGAAGCATACGGTTTTTGGGAAAGTGCTTTCGGGGATCGAGGTCGTGGACGCGATTCAGCAGGGGGACTCGATTCAAAAGGTGACGATTACGGAGGGGTAACGGCGCCGGGCCTGTGCGGGATGTAGCATGGTCGGTGACAATCGACCGCCATGCTTCGTCTTCTCGCTCTTTCGCTCCCCATGATCGCCGCTACCCGCCTGACACCCGAGATTGCAGCGCGGCTTGCCGCGCTGCCGCTCCAGTGTATTCATCAGGAGTACCCGAACAAGACCGGTCACACGATTGAGGGCGAAGCCGACGCGCGGCTGACTCCCAAACAGTTACACCCCGCGTTTTATGGTTGCTTCGATTGGCACTCCAGCGTGCATGGGCACTGGATGTTGGTTCACCTGTTGCGCGCTTATCCGGCCATGGCGAACGCCGCCGCCGTGCGCGAGATCCTCCGATCGAGTCTGACCGCCGACAAACTGCTCGCCGAGTCGCAATACTTCCAGAGATCCAAACTCGCGGCGACTTTTGAACGCACCTACGGATGGGCCTGGTTGTTAAAGCTCGACCAGGAGTTGCTCGAGTGGGACGATCCGCAGGCCCGCGAATGGCGCCAAAATCTGCACCCGTTGCGGAAGACCATCCTATCATCCTGGATGGCCTTCCTGCCAAAACAAACCTACCCCAACCGCACAGGCGTGCATCCGAACACTGCGTTCGGCCTGGTTTTTGCGTTGGACTGGGCGCGAGCGGCGAAGTCCCCGGACTTTGAGGCGATGATCGTCCAACGGGCCAAGGACTACTACCTGACGAACCGCGCCGTGACCGCCATGCAGGAACCCGACGGCACCGATTTTCTGTCGCCTACGCTCGAGGTTGCGGACTTGATGCGACGGGTGTTGCCCCAGGCCGCCTTCGCCGGCTGGTTCCAACGCTATGTGAGTGCGGCGGGCCTGGCGAACGTGTCGAAGCTGCCGGTCGTCTCGGACCGAACGGACTACCAGATCGTCCACCTGGATGGCCTCTCGTTGAGCCGTGCCTGGTGTCTGCGCGGCATCGCTTCGGCGTTGCCGGCCGCCTCGGCCCGGCGAAAGCCAATGGAGGCGAGCGCCGCCGGACTGCTGGCGAAGGCCCTGCCCCACGTGACGGGCGGCAACTACGGCGGCGAGCATTGGCTGGCGTCGTTTGCGGTCTACGCGCTTGCCCAAGGAGAATAAAAGCACATGAGCGCTTTCACCTATCTCGACGTTGCGAAGATGATCGATCACTCGCTCTTGAACCCCGTCTTAACCGCCGCCGATTTGGAGCAGGGCATTCAGCTTGCGATCGATTACGACGCCGCGTCCGTCTGCATCATGCCCTACCGGCTGAGGGACGCTGCCGAGCGGTTGCGAGGAACCGGCGTCCGCGCCTCCACGACCATTGGCTTTCCGCACGGCGGGCACACGACGGCCATCAAGATCGCCGAGGCCAAGCAGGCGCTGGCCGACGGCGGCGAAGAACTCGACATGGTCGTGAATATCAGCGCGGTACTGAGCGGCGATTGGGACTATGTGCACGCGGACATTCGCGGCGTAGTCGAAGTCACGCACGCGGCTGGACAAAAGGTCAAGGTGATCTTCGAGAATGCGTACTTGAATGACGCGCAGAAGATCCGGCTGTGCGAAATCTGCTCCGAGTGCAACGCGGATTGGGTGAAGACCTCGACCGGATACGCGCCGGGCGGCGCCACGCACGAGGACCTGCGGCTGATGCGCCAGCACGCCGCGCCGCACGTGCAGGTGAAAGCGGCCGGCGGCGTCCGCGATCTGGATGCGCTGCTGGCGGTTCGCGCGTTAGGCGTCTCCCGGTGCGGAGCGACTCGCACGGCGGCGATGATGAACGACGCGCGGCAGCGGCTCGGACTGCCGCCGATCGTTTCCTCCGCCGTGGCGGCGGCGCCGGCCGGCTACTGATTCCTGTAGGGCTTCTGGATGTGGGAGCGCGCCTGCTGCGCCGCACCTGGCATGCCGGGAATGGACTCGACCTGCTGATACTCGGCGAGCGCCTCGGTCCGCTTGCCTTGCAGATCCAGTGCACGGCCGATCTCCAGATGGGCGACGGCTCTTGATAACGGCGTAGCCGATTTCTCCTCCAGCCCGCGGCGATGATGGGTAATCGCGCGATCCGGATGGCCGGCGCCGCGCTCCGCCACGCCGAGATGATTCAGCACCGTGGCGCGATCCAGCCGTTCGTAGCCGTTCGACTTCTGATCGATGCGCCGGAGAACATCTTCGAAAATCTCGATCGCCTCGGAGGCGCGCCGGAGCTGCAGAGCAACGGACCCCATATCCAGATGGACCAGATAGTTCTTCGGGAACCGCCTGTGCAATGCGGCCAGATGCTCCCGCGCCTTGTCGAACTTTTTTTCTCTCGTGTAGACCAGGGCGAGCATGGTGCGGGCGTCGTCGTTGGTGATCCGCCCGCCGGCGACGACGGATTCCAGGTCGGCCGTCCCGCCTTCCACAGAGCCGCGGAACCCAAGCAGAGCGGTGAGCCAGCGGACTTTCCAGGACACCGAGCCGGCGATGTAGCGGTACACGCCGGGCACGAACTTGGCGTCCGCCAGGCCGGGATACTGGTCTGCGAGGGAGGAGTGGATGCGGAGGGCGCTGGTGCCCTGGCGGAAGGCGGACCACCAATTGCGCTGAAAGGTGGCCTCCAGCGTTGCCTCATTTTGATAGGCGACGCCCAGAAGAAAGCGCGTCCAGGCATCGGACTGAGAGCGTTTGGCGCGGGCGATGCCTTCGGCGCTGGCCGCGCGAAACGCATCCATCGTTCCGCGAGGAACGTTGAGCCGGTAGCGCTCATCCTCGGAGAAGAACTCCGGCGAAGCGTAACGTTCCAGGCTCAGTGCACGGCGGCGGCTTAGCTCTTCGCTCCATTTGGTGCGGGCCAGGTAGACGTAGCCGGCGGCATTTTCGGGCTCATCGGCGATCCATTTGCGGCAGAGGGCCTCGGCGTTCGGATGGTCGAGACTGTAGATGGCATCCATGATGGCGCGCACCCGCTTCACACCGTCCTCGGGCAGAGTTTGGCCGGCCGCGGAGAACGAAATCAGCAGTGCGAGCTTCAACCCCATACGACGGAGACCCGTGTTCCGCGGCCGTCCCGGACGGGACTTTCCAGCCGCACGACGCCGCCCAACTGCCGGGCGTTCTTGCTGACGATCGCCAGGCCAAGGCCGGAGCCCTGCTGTTTGGTGGTAAAAAAGGGATCGAAGACGCGGCGTTGGAGATCGGGTGGAACGCCGGGCCCGTCGTCGGTGACTGCGATGCGGCCCCCGCTGGCCTCCACCAGCACGCTGCCGCCCTCCGGGCTGGCTTGAATCGCGTTCAGCGTCAAGTTCAGCAGAATCTGTTGAACGCCAAGCCGGTCCTTGCCTTTGAGCTCCAAACCTTCACTGACGTGCTGGCGCAGCTCCACGTTTCGCGGACCCGCTTCCCGGCGAAGCAGTTGCACGGCGACGTCGACGAGTTCGGCCATGTCGATGCTGGCGACGGGATTCCGCAGAGGCCGCGCGAAGCCGAGCAACTGATCGACGCAGCGGTTCAGCCGGTCGATTTCCGACAACATGATTTCCAGATCCTTGTGGCAGCGGGCAGGCAGCTCCGGATCCTCGGCCATCACCTGCGTCAGGGTCTTCATAGGCCCCAGCGGGTTCTTCACTTCGTGCGCGATGGTGGCGGCCAGCGTGCCGAGCGTTGCCAGCTGTTCCTGTTCGAACTTTTCTTCGCTCAGGCGGCAGGCTTCCATTGAATGCGAGATCTGCCGGCAGAGGTCTTCGAGGACGGCCTCGTCTTCCTCGAGCGACGGCCGGGGCCGGCAATCGGCCCGCAACGTGCCGCGCGTGGTGTCTTCATAGCGCAACTCGAATTCGTGCGACCAGGGCGCGTCCTCGACCGGACCGGCTTGCACGTCCATGCCGCTCCACACGATGCGGCAGCGCCGCAGTTGAAAGGTCTTTGCGACGCCCTCGGCGAGAAACTGGAGCCGCTGGCGCGAGTCCAGAATCGGCACCGCCTCCTCGATCACGCGGCGTCCGAAAGACGTATAGAGCGCGGTGCGTTTTGACAGCACGCGGGTCATCCAGCCGAACAGCGCGAGCCAACCGAGCGCGCCGGCGAAGAGCAGGATGACCTCCAGCAGTTCGCCGAAGACGTCGAACTCGCGCGCCAGGTAATCGGTGAGGCGGCGAATCGCAAGCAGGTATAGAGTGGACGTCAGGGCGAGAACCCCCACCAGCCGGATGCGCCGGGAGAAGTACACGCCCTGCCAGCCGTGGAACTGGACCCAACCGCCAAACGCGAGCAGCGCGGCCAGGGTTGCGAAGCCGGCGCCGCGGGGCGGCTCGGCGAAGATGGCGGCCAGCGCCAGCCAGCGCCAGCGGGTCATTAGAAGCAGAATGGCGACGCCGGCTCGAAATAGAATCGGCCCGGCCAGGCTGGTCCAGGCGCGCGGCCCGCTGAGCGCGGCTTCATCGACAATCGCCAACAAAGCGACACCGTGCCAGGCAAGCGATACCGCGAATAACGCCACGGCCCAATAGTGCTGTAGCGATTTGCGCGGCTTCGCGGCGATCAAAGCGCCGAATAGGGCGCTGAGCCCCGCGCCGGTCGCAAGGGCCACCGTCAGCAACGCATTGCCAACCAGCGACATGGTTCTAGTCTGCCATCCTCCCGCCGCCAGAATGTTCTGGCGGGTGTCAGCGATTTCTGGCACCGGCCGGCGGCGGCGGCGTTGGAGGCAGAGGACTTACCGTTTGGCCCCCGGAGTGCATTCTTTGTTTGCATGAAATCGATACTCTTAGCGGCGCTCCTTTTGACGGCCGCCCATGGGCAAGTGTACGTGGGATACGCTCCGTCGTTTGTGCAGGATTACAGCCTCGGTCAGGGGTTGATGGCGGGTGGCGACCTGGTTTTTTCGAAAGGTTTGGGGCTCAACCTGGATTTGTCGCTCGTCGGATTTGGTACTGGCTCCGGGTTCGGCATCTTCTCCCCGTCGTTGACCTACCACCACAATCCGGGCCGCAAGCGGAAGGTGGTTCCCTTCGTATCCGCAGGACCGGCTGTGGGATTCGCGCTGGACGGCGCCGACGCGCGCATTTGGCAGGTGGGCGGGGGCGCGACGTTCTGGGCGAAACCGCGGATCGGCGTTCGCGCCGAATTCCGGAATCACATTCATGGATTGAGTCCGCGTACCAATCTGGCTCAGGTTCGAATCGGTTTGGCATGGAGGTAACTATGTTTCGCATATTCCTGATTTGTTGGTTCACCGGCGTGGCGATGTTCGCGCAGACCGATTCCTGGGAGCGGTTGCGGGCAGTGCCGGTCGGCATCGCGACGCACGTGCACACGCGCGACGGCCGGACGCTGAAAGGCGAACTGGCGGGCGTGGAGGGTAACGTCGTCGTGCTTCGCAAGAACTTGGCGGATCGTTTGGTGGACCGGGCCGACATCGTAAAGGTCAGTGTCCGGAAACCGTCGAAACGGTGGCGGAATGGCTGGATTGGAGCGGGGATCGCGACCGCGATCGTGCTGACCGCGGTCTTTCAGTCCAGCGGCGATTTGGAGAGCATCCGGTTTCTGATCGGCGGAACGGCCTTGTATGCCGGCGCCGGATTCGGAATCGGAGCGCTCATTCCAGGCTATGAAACTGTGTACAAAGCGAGGAGAAAATAGAATGCGTACTCTTGGATGTTTGCTGATGCTCTGCCTGCCGGCGTGGGCGGAGACGGCGTGGGCGCGGCTGGCGGCGCTCGACTATTCGCACCGGACGACGGTGCAAACGATGGATGGAAAGAAACACCGTGGCGACTTCGTTTTCGCGGACGCCGACGAAATCGTCATCCGCGCGAAAGACATGGATGAGGTGTTCAAGAAGGATGAAGTTATGGAGGTCCGCACAGGACGGGGGCGGCGGACTCGTGCTGGATTGCGCAGCGGCGTGGTGCTGGGCGCGCTGCCGGTGGCGATTGGAATCGCGGCGGGCGGGCCGCTGGTGGGCCTGCGTTACGCGGGCGCGCTGGGCGGCTACGGCGGTGTGATGGGCGCGGTCAATTCGCGCGGCGAACGAATCGTCTACCGGGCCCGAAGGAGATAGTCATGATTCGAGTCCTGTTTTTTCTCTGGGCTAGATTGAGTGCGGAAGACTGGATCGGCGCTCGCGCGCCTTACGAAGGCCAGGAGACGGTTCTGACGACGATGGATGGGAACAAACACAAGGGTTGGTTCGGCTCCGCGACGCCGGATGCCATTGTGCTGCAGACCAAAGCGGGAGAGCGGTCGTTCGCGAAACGCGAGGTGCTGCAAGTCTCAGTGAAGAGGCGAGACCGCCTGCCGCGCGCCTCGACGGGGGCGCTGATCGGCGCGAGCATTCCGATCTTCGCCGGCCTGATCGCGCGTTCGTGGGGGGCGGCCCCGTACATTCCGCCGTTCGCGCTGTACGGCGCCGGCCTGGGTTCCATTGGAAGAACGCATGAGCCCGTGTATCGACGCAACGTACCATAAGAGCAGAGTGTCGAACACCGTACTGATCGTCGACGACGAACCGGGCGCGCGGTATGCATTGCGCCGCGCGTTCGATGGCCTCTGCACGTTACTGGAAGCGGGCTCGGTAGCGGAGGCGCGCGAGCAGTTGCGAACCGGGCAGCCGGATGTGGTGCTGCTTGACTATCGAATGCCGGGCGAAAATGGCATGGCGCTGCTGCATGAGGTGGCAGCTTCGGCCGGCGCGCCCGCGGTGATCATGTTGACCGGGCAGGGTTCCGAACGGCTGGCCGTGGAAGCGATCAAGGCGGGCGCCTACGACTATCTAGCGAAGCCGTACGACCTGGAAGAGCTGCGCATGGTGGTGGAGCGGGCGGCGGAGCGGCAATCTTTGAAGCGGGAGGTGGCGGGCCTGCGGGACCGGCTGGCCAGCGAGGGCGACTTCGGTGCGATGGCCGGCTCGACGCGCGTGATGAGGGACCTGTTTCAAATGGCCGAGCGGGTGGCGGCCAGCGATTTGAGCGTCTTGATCCTTGGCGAGAGCGGCACAGGGAAGGACGTGCTGGCGAACGAGATTCATCAGCGAAGCCATCGCGCGGCCCGGCCATTCGTTGCGTTGAACTGCGCCGCGCTGCCGGAAAATCTCGTGGAGAGCGAACTGTTTGGATTCGAAAAGGGCGCCTTCACCGGCGCGAACGCGGCGCGCCCGGGCAAGTTCGAGCAGGCGCACCGCGGCACGTTGTTTCTCGATGAGATCGGCGAGATGACGTTGCCCACGCAGGCGAAGATTCTCCGGGCGGCCGAGAGCGGCGCCGTGGAACGCGTCGGCGGCAAATCGACCAACGTGGATGTGCGGCTGTTGAGCGCGACGAACAAGAACCTCGCCGCGGGCGGGTTTCGCGAGGATCTGTATTTCCGCCTCTCCGCGGTGACGCTGCACATTCCGCCGCTGCGGGAGCGGCGCGAGGACATCCCCCTGCTGGCGCTGCGTTTCTGGAACGAGTTGGCGCGGAAATACGGACGCGCGGCGACGGAGATGACCAAGCCGGCGCTAACGCGCCTGATGGAACACGCGTGGCCGGGCAATGTGCGCGAACTGCGGCATACACTCGAAAAAATTTTCGTACTCTCGGCCGGCGAAGCGATTCAAGCGGCCCATGTGGACGCGCACGTTCGCCGCGATCCCGCGCCGGCGGCCGCGATGGCCGACGACTACCGCGAGGCCAAGCGCCTGTTCGAGACCGAATTTATCGAGCGAAAGCTGCGCGCATTCAACGGCAACGTGACCCGCACGGCCGCGGCGATCGGCCTGGAGCGCCAGAGCCTGCAAGAGAAAATGCGAAAGCTGGGGATTGAACGCGGCGGCGAGTAGGGGCGCGGCGTGCGGGTTCTTTCCGGGAGAAGCTCAACGCTCCTCGCGAAGCAAGCTGAAATATTTCCGCCAAGGGCCTACGTGACGGCCCATATCTTTGGTGAGAATCCGGGAGATCTGATGGATGTGACTCAGATCGTGCGCGGCCCAGGTCGCCACCAGTTGCCCAAGCGTTACCGGGCCGAATTCCGGGTGCCGGCCCTGCGCGGCCAGTTGTTCCGGCGTGAGCGAGAGGAGGTTCACGCTCTCCAGATTCTCCGCGCGCAGCTGGCCGAACTCGTCGAGCAGGCGCGCCAACGGCCAGTTGGCGTAGCGATGAAAGCTCTCGTCGCGCACGAAGGGGCGGAACGGTTCGTCGGAACCGGATTGGATCATTCGCACGCGCGGGAGCCAGTCGTCCACCTCGGCCCACACGAGATGTTGCAGCACTTGGAAAGGACTCCAGGTCCCGGGAGCCTCCGTCGATTCGAGCATGGAATGCGGCAGGCCATTCAGCAGCGCCCGCAACGCCGCGGGCGTTGCCGACAACACCGCGTACGCTTCGGCCGCTGGCACGCTACTGGTTGACACCGCTGGCGAGGAACCCGCCGTCCACGGCAATGCACTGTCCTGTGATGTAGCTGGCCGCGGGCGAGGCCAACAGCAGGGCCGCGCCGATCAACTCCTCCCGCTGGCCGAAGCGGCCGAGCGGCGTGCGCCACAGAAACTCCTGGCCGCGCGGCGTGCCATCAAGAAGAGCCGCGTTGAGCTCGGTACGGAACACGCCCGGCGCGATGGCATTGACGTTGACTCCGTGACGCGACCATTCGACGGCGAGTTGCCTTGTCAGCTGCAGAACGGCTGCCTTGGAGGTTCCATATGCCGAGACCTCCAGCAGGCCGACGTAGGAGCTAAGCGACGCGATATTGACGATGCGCCCGGCGCCGGTGGCTTTGAGCGCTTCGTAGAAAGACTGGCAGGCCCGCAGCGTGCCGGTCACATTGATGTCCATCAGCCGGTTCCAATCGGCCTCGGTGACGTCTTGGGTCGGCTTACGAAATGTGATGCCGGCGGCGTTCAGCAGAATGTCGACGCGGCCTAGTTCGCCGAGCACGGCGTCGCGGAGCGCGTCGATCGATTCGCGATTTTGCACGTCCGCGGTCTTGCGAAGCGTGCGGCGGCCGAGCGCGGAGATCTTGTCGCACACCGCGTTCAGCTCACTTTCGCGGCGGCCGGCGGGAACGACGTCCGCGCCGGCTTCCGCCAGGCCCTGGGCCAGCATCGCGCCAATGCCGGAGGTGCCGCCCATGATGACGGCCACTTTACCTGTGAGATCGAAAAAGTTCTTGACCATATGTAAACAACGCAGTATATCGCGGGTGACCGGTTGACTTTGTATCCCTAGGCCGCTAGGGTAGATAACTAGAGATGGCGCCCTTGGAACTGTTGATTTTGAAATCGCTCGAGAACGGCCCGAATCATGGGTTCGGCATCACCCTGCATATTCAGGAAGCTTCGGGCGGTTTGCTGGCGGTGGAGGAGGGTTCTCTGTATCCGGCGCTGCACCGGCTGGACAAGGAAGGCGTATTGACGGCCGAATGGGGCACCACGCCCGCGGGCCGCAAGGCGCGTTTCTACAAGTTGACGCCGGCAGGCCGCAAAAGGCTCGCCAAGGCCGGGGAGCAGTGGGCGTCGGTGACGAAAGGAATGGCCCGGCTGATGAGGTTCGCATGAGCGATTGGCGCGAGGAGATGGAATCGCATATCGAGATGCGCGCGGAGGAGAACATTCGCGCAGGAATGACGCCGGCCGAGGCGCGGCGAGCGGCGGAGCGGGCCTTTGGAAATCGCGGGCGCATCAACGAGGCGGTGCGCGCGGTTACGGTGCCCGTTTGGCTGGAGCAGGCCGGGCAGGATCTCCGTTATGCGCTGCGCGGGTTGCGGAAATCGCCCGGCTTCACGTTGACCGCGCTGGCCGCGTTGACCATCGGCATCGGCGCGTCGACGGCGGTGTTCAGCTTCGTGGACCGGATCCTCTTCCGGCCGCTGCCCTACTCCAACGAGCGGGAGCTCGTCTGGTTCGGCATGACGGCGCCCATCACCGCCGGCGCGGAGTTCGTCCTGGACAACGATTTCGCCATTTGGTCGAAGGGTCAAACGGCGTTCTCCGGCATGACCGTCACGGCCGGGGCCACCGATTGCACTCTGTCGGAAGAGAATCCGGCGAAGCTGCGATGCGCACGCGTGGAGTCCAGTTTTCTAACGCTTTTCGGTTATGGGCCGGCGGCGGGCCGCGACCTGCGCCCGGCCGACATGGAGGAGGGCGCGCCGCCGGTCGTGCTGATCTCGCACGGCCTATGGCAGCGCCGGTTCGGCGGAGGCGGCGCGATCGGCAAATCCCTCGACGTGGATGGAGTGCGAAGCGTGGTGGCCGGCGTTTTGCCGGAGAACTTCGAGATGCCGTCGCTGGCGCACGTAGACATTTTGCAGCCGATGCGCCTGAACGCAACTACGCTGTCATCCCCGAACCGGATGCTCTTGACTGCCTTCGCGCGGCTCAACCCGGGAGTCTCGATTGTGGAGGCGCGCGCGCGTTTGGAGCCGCTGTTTCAGGCGTCACTCAAGACGGTTCCGGGAGGATTCGTCAAAGAAGTGAAGCTGGTGATTCATCCACTGCGCGACCGCCAGGTACGCGACAGCCGGACGGCGGCACTGCTGCTGCTGGGAGCGGTGGCGATGGTGTTGCTGATCGCGGTGGCCAACGTGGCGAATCTGCTGTTGGCGCGGGCGGCGGCGCGGCGGAGAGAGTTGGCCGTGCGCGCAGCAATCGGCGCCAGCGCGGGCCGCCTGGCCCGCCAAGCACTGACCGAAAGCGCAGTGATCGGCCTGTTGGGGTGCGTGTTGGGTGTCGGCTTGGCCGTGGGGCTTTTGGCCTTGATCCGCCAGGCGGCTCCCGAGGGAATCGCGCGCCTCGCGGAAGCGACGGTGGATTGGCGCGTGGCGGCCACGGCAGCGGCGGTGTCACTGTTCGCGGCGCTGCTGTTCGGGATGGCACCGGCACTGCGGCCCGCCTCGGTGGCCGGATTGGCGGGAACGCGCGCCTCCGCGCCGCGCCGGGAGTGGCTGCGGCCGGCGCTGGTGGTGGCGCAGATTGCGATGTCGCTGATGCTGCTGTGCGGCGCTGGGCTGTTGTTGCGGAGTCTCTGGAACCTGTCGAACGTGCCGGTTGGCATTTCGACCACCGGACTCTACGCCGTGCATGCGCAGCTGCCGCGCGCGCGATACGGTGCGGAAGACGCGCCGCACCAATTTTGGACGCGGGCGGAGGCCGCGCTGGCCGCGCTGCCCGGTGTGCAACGCGTCGCGATCGCGGACTCGCTGCCGCCGCTCAGCCGGCAGATGGCGGTGATCTTTTCGATGCTGAAGATTGACGGCGTGTCCCGCTATCGCGGCCAGCAAACCGGCGGCATGGTGGCGGTGCGCTTCGTGACGCCGAACTACTTTTCGATGTTGCAAATTCCCGTGCGGAAGGGGCGCGGCTTCACGGAGGCGGACCGGCGTGACGGCGCGAACGTTATGCTGATTTCCGAATCGTTGGCGGCGCGGCTGTTCCCAGGCGGCGATCCCGTGGGCCATCGCGTTCGAACCTCGGACGGCGAGCCCGAATGCGAAGTGGTGGGTGTTGTAGCCGGCGTTCGCAACGCCGGATTGACGGAGCCCTCGGACCCGGAGGCGTACATGCTCAGCAGTGGCCGCCGGTCGTTCTCGGCGCTGATCGAGGCCGACTCCCGCACGATCCCGTTTGCAAGAGAGGTGTTCCGAACCCTCGATCCGCGCCTGGTGGTGGAGGTGGAGTCGCTCGACGAACGCGTCGGGAAACACCGGGAGCGGCCGCGCTTCCGAACGCTGCTGCTGGGAGGCTTTGCCGTTACTGGTCTGTTGCTGGCGGCCATCGGCCTCTACGGCGTGATCGCGCTGTTGACGGCGCAGCGTACGGGCGAGATTGGAATACGAATCGCTCTGGGCGCGACGGCGGGTGCGATTCGAACTATGGTGCTGCGGCAGGCGGGAGCGTGGACGTTGGCCGGCGTGGCGCTGGGGCTGGCCGGCGCGGCGGCGGTTTCCGATTGGCTGCGAACACTGCTATTCGAGGTGAAGCCGTCGGCCCCGGGCCCCTTGCTAGCGGCTGTGGCGGTGCTGCTGCTGGCGGCATTCGCGGCAGCCTGGCTGCCGGCGCGGCGAGCGTCGCGTGTGGAACCCGTGCAGGCGCTGCGCGAGTTGTAGTGCTACCATGCGAGTCTCGCATGGCTGCCGAGCAACTGAAGAAGACCGCCGGATGGGTGCAACTATGGGCGCTCGGCGTAGGCGGCGTGATCTCCGGCAACTACTTCGGCTGGCAGACCGGACTTCTGGCCGGCGGATTTGAAGGGCTTTTCCTGGCCACGCTGCTGATCGCGGTGATGTACGTGTGCCTGGTGTTTTCCATCGCCGAACTCTCGGCCGCGTTACCCGATGCCGGCGGCTTTTACAACTTCACGCGCGCGGCGTTCGGAAAAGACCGGGCGTTCCTGAACGGCCTTACCGATGCGATCGAGTACGTCACGACGCCGGCCGTGATTGTGGCGGGCATCGCGGGCTACATGAAAGCGATCGTGCCTGGCACGGCGGATTGGATCTGGTGGGTCGCGTTCTACGTCTTTTTCGTAGGCATCAACGTGGCCGGCGCGGCACTGACGTTTCGCGTGTCGATGCTCATCACGGCGCTGGCCGCCCTCGTGCTGTTGATTTTCTACGCCGGCGCGCTGCCGCATTTCCGCTGGGAACTGGCGTTGAACGTACCGTCGAAAGGCTGGTACGGCGTGTTCGCCGCCATGCCGTATGCCGTGTGGTTTTACCTGGCGATCGAGCAGTTGCCGCTCTCGGCCGAGGAGAGTCACGACGTAGCGAGAGATATGCCGCGCGCCCTGAAATGGGGCATGGCCACATTGCTGGCGTTCTCGCTTGGGACCCTCGTACTGAATTCCGGCGTCGGGCCCGGCGCACAGGGGATCGGCGAATCGGCCGCTCCGCTGGAGGCGGGTTTCCGAGCCGTCTACGCAAGCAGCGTCACGTCGATCGTACTCTCGATCATTTCGCTCACGGGACTGGTGGCGAGCTTTCACTCGATCGTCTATGCCTATGGACGCCTGCTTTTCGCGTTGAGCCGCGCCGGGTTTCTGCCGGCCGCGCTGATGCGGTTAAACAACCGCTACACCCCGCACGTTGCGCTGATCGCGGGCGGAGCGATCGGACTGATTTTGTGTTTCCTGGCGCAACAGTACGCCACCAGCGTGGGCGCCGCGCTATTGAACATGGCGGTCTTCGGAGCGCTCGTATCGTATATCCTGGTGCTGCTTTCTTACTGCACACTGAAGGGCCGCGCGATGGAGCGGCCCTACGTGAGCCCCCTCGGCCGCGCGGGAGCGTACACAGGCATTGCGCTGGCGTTTGTGTGCCTGGCCGCCACGTTCGCCGTCGAGTCCTTCCGGCCCGGCGTCTTCGGCACGGTGGCGTTTATCGCCGTGATGCTTGCATACTACTTCTTATATCGCCGGTCCCATGTCCAAGAACACTAAGCTCCTCTCCCTGGAAGAACTCGCCCGCGCGGTGGAGGACGGCGCCGTTGACACCGTCGTCGCCGGCTTCACCGATCACTACGGGCGGCTGATGGGCAAACGCTTCGATGCCGAGTTCTTTTGGCGGCACGCCGCCAAGGACGGGACGCACGCCTGCAATTACCTGCTGACCACCGACGCAGAGATGAACCCAGTGCCCGGCTTCTCTTTCGCGAACTGGGAGCTTGGCTACGGCGACTTCCATCTTGTGCCGGACCTGAAGACGCTACGCATCCTGACGTGGCTGGACAAGACGGCGTTCGTGCACTGCGACGCCGATCATGTAGAGCAGGCTCCGCGGAACATTCTGAAGCGGCAACTGGCGCGGGCGCAAACGCTGGGGCATGTGCCGATGGGCGCGTCGGAACTGGAATACTACGGCTACCGCGCCACGTATCGCGACGCGGCGAAGAACGGGTATCGCGATCTGGAACCGTTGAGCTGGTATCTGGAAGACTACAACCTGCTGCAAGGCACGCGCGAGGAGTTTTTCACGCAGCGTGTTCGCCGCCATTTGAAGGCGTCGGGCATTCCGGTGGAGAATTCGAAGGGCGAATGGGGCCTTGGCCAGCATGAAGTGAATGTCCGCTACTCCGGCGTGTTGGAGATGGCCGACAATCATGTGCTTCTGAAACAGTGCGTGAAGGAGATAGCCGAGCAGTGCGGAATCGCTGTTACCTTCATGGCCAAACCCGCGAAAGGGCAGGCCGGGTCGAGCTGCCACCTGCACCTAAGCCTCGCGGCGTTTACGGACGCCGATGTGTTTCGCTGGTTCCTCGGCGGCTGGATCGCCCACGCGCCCGAGTTCATGGTGTTCTACGCGCCAACGATCAATTCGTACAAGCGCTTTGAGGATATGTCCTGGGCGCCGACTCGCCTTGCTTGGAGCAAGGACAACCGCACGGCCGGATTCCGCGTGGTGGGCGAGGGGCCCAGCCTGCGCATTGAATGCCGCATCCCCGGGGCGGACGCGAATCCGTACCTGGCGTTCGCCGCGGCCGTGGCCTCCGGATTGGATGGCGTGACAAACAGGATCGAACCGCCGCCCGTATTTGAGGGAGACGTTTACGCCGCGCGCAATCTGCCGCGTGTCTCGTACACGCTGGAACATGCGGTGGATCTGTTCGCCGGGTCGGAGTTCGCGAAGTCCACTCTGGGCGCGGACGTGCATGAGCACTACGTGCACTTCTACCGCAACGAGCAAAAACAATTTGAGTGCGCTGTCACCGATTGGGAGCGCCAACGTTATTTCGAAAGGATCTGAAGCATGCGTTTGAAGGATAAGGTCGCGCTGATTACCGGCGCGGGCAGTGGGATCGGGAAGGAGAGCGCGCTGCTATTCGCGGCGGAAGGCGCGAAGGTCGTCGCCGTGGACGTCAACGAAGACGCCGCGAAGGCCGTGGCTGCCGCCTGCGGCGGATGGGCTGTGAAGGCGGACGTTTCGAAAGCCGCCGATTGCGAGGCGATGGTGGCCGCCGCGGAGAAGGAGTACGGCCGGTTAAATATTCTGTTCAACAACGCCGGCATCTCGCACGCCGATGATGACGACGCCACATCGACGACCGAGGACGTTTGGGACCTGACCTTTGCCATCAACGTAAAGGGTGTCTTTCTGGGCTGCAAATACGGAGTGCCGGCACTGCGCCGGGCGGGCGGCGGATCCATCGTAAACACCGCGTCGTTTGTGGCGATTCTCGGCGCCGCGACGCCGCAACTCGCCTATACGGCCAGCAAGGGCGCCGTGCTTTCGATGAGCCGCGAGTTGGCGGCCATCCATGCGCGCGAGAACATTCGCGTGAACGCGCTATGCCCGGGGCCGCTGTTTACCGAGCTGTTGATGAAGTACCTCAACACCGAAGAGAAAAAGCAGCGGCGGCTGGTTCACATTCCGATGGGCCGCTTCGGCCAGGCCAAGGAGATCGCCTACGCCGCGCTGTACCTAGCTTCCGACGAATCGTCGTTCGTTACCGGCAGCGAATTTCTGGTGGATGGCGGCATCACCGCGGCCTACACCACGCCGCTCTAGGACGCCATGCAGAAGACGATCTCCCCGATTGACGGACGCGTTTTTGTCGAGCGCCCTCTCGCCGGCGGCACCGAAATCGAGGCGGCTTTGGGCCGCGCGGCCGAGGCACAAAAGCGCTGGGCCCAGGAGCCGCTGGCGGAACGGATGGCGACGGCGTTGCGCTTTGTAGAGGCCATGGAAGCGAAGGCCGATGCAATCGGAGAAGAGCTAACGTGGCAGATGGGCCGGCCGGTTCGCTACACGCCGAACGAGATCCGGCGCGGCTTTGCGGAACGCGCGCGCTTTATGATCGACGCCGCGCCGGCCGCGCTTCAAGATCATGCCGTGGCGCCGCGCGCCGGCTTCACCCGGTTCATTCGCAAAACCCCGCTCGGCGTGGTGTTCACCATTGCGCCCTGGAACTATCCGTATCTGACGGCTGTGAACTCCGTGGTGCCGGCCATCGTTGCCGGAAACGCCGTAGTGTTGAAACATTCGGCGCAGACACCGCTGTGCGCCGAACGCTTCGCGCAGGCGTTCCAACAGGCGGGCCTGCCGGAAGGTGTCTTTCAGTTCCTGCACCTGGGCCACGCGGATGTGGAGCGCGTGATTGGTGACCCGCGTGTGGATCACGTCGTGTTCACGGGTTCGGTGGCGGGCGGCCACGCGGTGCAGCGCGCCGCGGCCAATCGCTTCATCGGCGCCACACTGGAGTTGGGCGGAAAGGATCCGGCCTACGTTCGCTCGGATGCGAATCTGGCGGACGCGGTGGAGAACCTCGTTGACGGCGCGATGTTCAACTCCGGCCAGAGCTGCTGCGGCATCGAACGCATCTACGCGCAGGCTCCGGTTTACGACGAGTTTGTCGAACGCGCGATCGCGCTCACCGGCCAGTACGCGCTCGGCAACCCGATGGAGCCAGCCACTACGCTGGGACCCATGGTTCGCACGGCCGCGGCGGATTTTGTTCGCGCGCAGGTGGCGGAGGCCCAGGCGCAAGGGGCGCACGTACACGTCGATATTCCGGACCAGCCCGGTACGCCGTACATGGCGCCGCGTATACTCACCAACGTCAACCACACCATGCGCGTGATGACCGAGGAGACGTTCGGCCCCGTCGTTGGCATCATGAAGGCCGCCAATGACGATGAGGCCGTTGGGCTAATGAACGACTCCGCCTACGGATTGACGGCGGCAATCTGGACGCAGGACATCGCGGCGGCCGAAAGCATCGGCAACCGCATCTCTACTGGAACGTGGTTCATGAACCGGTGTGACTACCTGGACCCCGCCCTAGCGTGGACGGGTGTGAAGGATACCGGGCGTGGCTGTTCGCTCTCCGAACTCGGCTACGGCCAGTTGACCCGATTGAAGTCCTTTCACCTGCGAACGATATGAGATTGGGGCTGCTGCAATGCGATCACGTTCTTCCGGAGTTCCGCTCCATCGGCGGCGACTACGACGAGATGTTCGCGCGGTGGCTACCCGGCGAATGGCGGATCTACGATCTCACTGAGGGCGGCGGCCCGTCGCGGTTGGAGGAGTGTGACGCCTATGTCGCCACCGGCTCCCGGCGTAGCGTCTATGAAGACGAGGCCTGGATTCGAGCGTTTGCCGATTTGACGCGCCGGATCCACGCCGCCGGAACGCCGTTCCTCGGCGTCTGTTTCGGCCACCAGATGCTGGGACACGCGCTGGGCGGGCGCGTGGCAAAGTCCCCGAAGGGATGGGGCATCGGCGTTCACGGGTTCGCGGTGACGAAGGAGGAGCCCTGGATGCGGCCGCCGCAACCCGCCGTCAGCGCGTTGATGAGCTGCCAGGATCAGGTGGAAACGCTGCCGCCGGGCGGCGTTGTGCTCGCCTCGAACGCGCACTGCGACGCGGCCATGATTCGCGTAAGAAAATCGCTGGGTATTCAGGGGCATCCCGAGTTTTCACCCGCCTATGCCCGGGCGCTGCTGGAGTTCCGCCGTGAGCGTATCGGCCCCGCGGCCGTCGACGCCGCGCTGGCCACCTTGGACCAGCCGCTAGATACCGCGCTGTTCGCGTCGTGGGTTCTGGAGTTTTTCCACGACGGGTTACAATAACGTTTTGGTCTATCAGCTTGTCTGGGAAAATCTGAAGCACCGGCCGGTCCGGACGTTGCTGAGTTCGTTGGCGATAGGGCTGGGCGTGACGATGATGCTCACGCTGGTCGGTGTCGGCGAGGGGATGCTCGCGGATCAGGAATCGCGCACCCGCGGCGTCGGCGCGGACATTATCATTCGTCCCGCGGGCTCGTCGGCCATCGGCATTACGCCGCCGAGCATTAACGAGAGACTGGTTACTTGGGCGTCGGAACAGAAGCACGTGAAGCTGGCCACCGGCGTCGCCATCCAACCCATTGGCGGCGTCAGCACCGTGCACGGAGTGGATTATCAGACGCTGGCGACGATGAGCGGCGGGTTTCAGTACATTTCCGGCGCGCCCTTTCGCGAGGCACAAGAGGCGATTATCGATGAGTACTACGCCAAGGAAAAAAAGCTGAAAGTCGGCTCGACGATCAAGATCCTGAACAAGGATTGGATCGTCTCCGGAATCTTCCGGGGGGGCAAGCTCACGCGCATGATGCTGCCCATTCGGGTGCTGCAGGACATGACGGCAAACACCGGCAAAGTCTCAGTCATCTACGTGAAGCTCGACGATTCTTCGCACACACAAGCCGTCATCGATGAATTCAAGAAGACTCTGGTCGACTATCCGATCTATTCGATGGACGAATTGGCGTCGCAGTTCTCCGTGAACAACGTACCCGAATTGAAGGCGTTCATCGGCGTCGTCGTCACCCTTTCGGTGCTGTTCGGTTTCTTGGTGGTCTTCCTGGCGATGTACACGGCCATCCTGGAGCGCACCCGCGAAATCGGAATCCTGAAAGCGCTGGGCGCCTCTCCCGGCTACGTTCTCGGCATTCTGCTGCGGGAGACGTTGCTGCTCGCCCTGCTGGGAAGCGTCGCCGGCATCCTGATGAGCTACGGTACGAAATGGCTGCTGGCGACGTTTATTCCGGCGTCGATGACGCAGTCAATCGTCTATTCCTGGTGGCCCATCGCCGCAGGCGTAACGATGTTAGGCGCCGTTCTTGGTGTTCTGTATCCGGCCATGAAGGCGGCACGGCAGGATGCGCTGGAGTCGCTCTCCTATGACTGACGCGATTATCGAAATTCGCGGATTGCGGAAGACGTTCCGTTCCGGCGAGGTGGATGTGCACGCGCTCCGCGGCGTGGATCTTGCAGTGAAACGCGGGGAGTTTCTGGCGGTCGTGGGGCCGTCGGGCTCGGGAAAGTCGACGCTCTTCCACATACTGGGCGGGTTAACGCCGGCCGCGGCGGGCAGTATCGTGATCGACGGCAAGGACCTTTCGCATCTCTCCGATGTGGAGCGCACCAACCTGCGCAAGACCGCTGTGGGTTTTGTGTTCCAAAAATACAATCTGCTTCCGACGCTGACGGTCGGCGGTAACATTGAGATCGCTCGCGATATCGCCAACCGCAAGGGCCCGTTCGACGCCCAATTTCAAGAGGTGCTGCGCGTGCTGGGTATCGACGGAAAACTGGACCGAAAACCCAGGCAGCTGAGCGGAGGCGAGCAGCAGCGCGTGGCCATCGCACGCGCGGTGGTGAATCATCCGTCTATCCTGCTGGCCGACGAGCCGACCGGCAATTTGGACACGGAGAATTCCAACGCGGTGCTGGACCTGTTGCGGAATCTGAACCGAAAAATCGGCCAGACGATTTTGATGATTACGCATAACCCGGAAGCGGCGGCTTTCGCCGACCGCATCGTGCGCATGCGCGACGGGCACCTGGAAGACGCCTAAACGCGCGCCATCAAAAGTAGACCTTGACGGCGAGTTGGATAATGCGCGGATCGCGGGCGGCATTGTACTCGCCGAAGAACTGGCCAAGCGGAAGTGTGGAGCCGGACTGGCGGAGATTGTTAGTGATGCGCAGGCCGGAGAAGTTGTTGAAGACGGCGTTGCCGATCGCCCCGGCGGACGTGGAAACCTGTGTGCCGCCGTTGATCCCCGCGAACTGCGTGGAGTTCAAAAAATTGAACATCTCGATGCGAAGCTGCAGTTTGCGCGCATCGGATTCGCCCAAACGGAAGTTTTTGAAGATCGAAAGGTCGTGGTTCACGAACCACGGATTGCGCAGGTACATCCGCGGATACGGGCCGATTTCTCCGATGCCCGGAACGGCGAATTGATCCGGGTTGATGCGCAGTCCGCCGGCCGTGTCCGGCTGCCCGCCCACGCGGAAAGGACGGACCGGCAAATTGTAGGAGCCCACGATCCGCTGCGCCGCATTCACGCCTTGAATACCGAGTCCGAGCTCGAAGGGTTCGCCGGTATAGAACTGCGAAATGCCGGAGATCTGCCAGCCGCCGAAGTAGCGCGACTTGCGGAAGAGCGGGACGTCGTAGACGTAGTTGGCGACGAACGTGTGGGCGCGGTCGAACTCGGCGAGGGCGTAGTCGAAGCCGCGGGTATCGTACGGATGGTTGCCTTCGAAATCGGTGTCGCCTGTAACGAAGGCGCGGGAGAAGGTGTAGGCCAACTGGAAGGTGATGCCCGCCGAGAGCCGGCGCGAGGCGGCAACCTGCAGCGAGTGGTAGTTGGAGGAGCCGCTGAACTCGCGGTAGTTGACCTCCGCGAAGCCCGGAAATGGGCGCAGGAAATTCAGCGGCAGCGCGTTGGCGCCGGAGAAATTGAATCCGGCGGCCCGATAGATGGCGGGCAGATTCGGCTCCACCTCCGGGACCGTGCCGCCAAACCGCGACGGGTCCTGCGCGGAGCGTTCGAATGTACGGAAATACGGGATCGTGTTGAGATTGCGCGACTGAACAAGATGGCGCGAAAGCGTCCCTACGTAGGCGATATCGACGACGGTCCCGCTGCCGATGTTCCGCTGCACGCCAAGCGAGAAGGAATGGATGTTGGGAACCTTGCCTTCGCGCGGAAAGCCCTGGATGTTGGAAGGCGCCAGTGTGCCGCTTTGGCTGCGCAGATCGTTCAGGCTGCCGAAGAACAGGCGCGGAACGATATTTGTCGGCGGTGTATTGAGCTGCCCAAGGACTACGTTGGCCTGCACGCGTTCGTAGCTGATGCCGTAGCCGCCGCGGACCACCGTCTTGTTGTCGCCAAACACATTCCAGGCAAAGCCGATGCGCGGGCCCCACTGCGGCGGGCGCGCGTCAAAGCCGCCGCGCGGATAGCCTTCGCGCGGGGAGGTAATGCCGTTGAACGGGTCGCCCGAGTTCGGCACGATGAGCCCCACGAAGGCCGCCGGAAGAGTGACGGAGGGATTGGCGGGATCGGCCGCGCGTTGTTGTCCGCCGCCAAGAACGGGCGTGTAGAGGCGGACGGCCTTGGTGCGATCGTACATATCGGGCCGGAGCACATTGCTCTGCAGCCGTTCGTCATAGCTGGGGCCGACGTGCGAGATGCGAAGGCCGAGATCGAGCGTCAAGCGCGGCGCCGCCTTCCAGGTGTCCTGCACGAAGCCTTCGATCGTGTGGTACATCACGCGGCCGTCGACGATCTCATTGGCCTGCGAGAACTGTGTGTACACGCCCAGCAACGCGTTCGCGAACGGATGGTTGGCATTGAGCGGGTTATTGACATCGTTGTTAAAGTTAATGTCCCCGTTGATGCCATTGCGCGGCGTGAACAGGAATCGGTTGCGCTGATAGTAGAATCCCGTTTTGATGGAATGCTTGCCGATGAACTTGGAGAGGTTGTTGCTGATGGTGACGTTGGCGTCTCCCGATTGAACAGGCAGAGCGCCGGCGGCGAGAGACGGGAACGCCTGGTTGGCGATACCCCCGAACGCGAGAGACGGGAGGAATTTCGTTGTGACTGCGTTATTGAACAGCATCGGGAGTTGAATGCCGTAGGGCGCGCGCTGGAGCTTATCGTCCTGCGGTTCGCAGGTGGTCCGGCTCCGGCTGGGCGCGTAGGTGAATTCGTTCAGCAGCGTGGGGCTGAACGTGTGCACAACGTTCAGCGAGAAGTTGCGCGGGCTCTGCGTGGACTCGAGCGTGGAGAGCGGCAGGTTGTAGGCGATGTTGTTGCAGCCGCCGTAGCGCTGCACCGTGCGTTCGGAGTTTTGAATATACCGGCCGGCCACGCGCGTTTTCGACGAGAGGTTCCAATCGATGCGAAGAACGTCCTCGCGGCGCGGCGTCGAATTGGAAAACTGGGAGCTGTAGTTATAAACGTTGCCGCCTACCGAGTCGTTCGGGCCGGGAAAGATGCCGAGCACGCGCTGCCCATCGGCGAATAGGCGCGAGCGGGGGATGATGTTGCCCTGGAAGCAGCCGGCGCGGTTGGCGGCGGTGCAGGGCTGATTGGTCAGCGGGTCGCGAATGAAAACCGGGTTGCCGTTGCCGTCCGTAGTTCGCGAGAAATCGCCGTTCTTCTCGGCCTCGGTGGGGACGCGAACGGTCCGGGGTGAGGACGGTATGAGCTGCCGGTAGAACTCCTGATTCCAGAAAAAGTAGAGCTTGTCGCGATTGCGATTGAAGCCGGTGCCTGGAAGGATCACCGGACCGGAGACATCATAGCCGGAGTAGTTATACCGATACAGTCTGCGCGGCAATCCACGCGCGTTACTGAAAAAGTCGTTGGCGTTCATCGAATCGTGCCGGCGAAAGTAGCGCGTGGCGGCGTGAAAGTCCTTTCCGCCCGAGCGGGTTGTGTATTGAATGAAACCGCCGGCGGTTTTACCGTATTCGGCCTGATAGTTCGATGTGAGGACTTTTACCTCCTGAATCGCGTCGGGGTTGATGGTCACGTGGACGCGCTGATTCGCGCCGGCGATGACGTTTGAGGAACCATCGATCGATACTTCTTTCTGCGTCCCGCGCGCACCGTTGATGTTGAAATTGCGGACTCCGCCGTCGTTGGAGACCTGGCCGGAAACGTTGGAAACCACGCCCGGAATCACCTTCATCAGATCGAGGATGTTCCGCCCGTTGAGGGCAAGATCGCGAATTTGGCGGTTCGTAATCAGATCGGACCGTTCGCCCGACTCGGACTTAATCTGCAACGCCGCAGCGTCGGCCGTGACTTGCACGCTGGTTCCAGTTGTGTCGATGCGAAGCTCGATATCGAGCGCAGTCCGGGAGCCGACCTCGAGAATCACATTCTCAACGACGACCGTGGCGAAGCCCGGCGCCACGCCCTGCAACGAATAGCGGCCTGGGGGCAGCAGCGGGAAGTTGTAGACGCCGTCCGGCCCGGTGACTGTTCGTTGTTTCACTCCGGTGGCCGCGCTGGTCGTCTCCACACGAGCGGCGGGAACGACGGCGCCAGATGGGTCGAGCACCCGGCCGGTGAGCGTTGCCTGGAACGTCTGCGCGGCCACCGGGACGGACAAAAGGAACAAAAGAAACCCTTGCATTGGGCGAGAGTCTATCAAATCCTAAGCGGTCAATCGAGATCGCTGGCCAGGCGGCGAATGGCGGCGACGCTTCTGGCTACATCCTGTTCGTCCGTTAGCCACGACGACACGCTGATGCGCATGGCGGTCCGGCCCTGCCAAACCGTCCCGCCGCACCAGCAGGTGCCATCGGCCTGGACGGATCGAGTCAGCCGGTTCGTGCGTTCGGCACTTCCCGCAGAGACAAGCACTTGATTTAGAACAACTTCGTTGAGAACTTCCAGACCGGCCTGCCCGTCCAGACCCTGGGCGAACGCCCGCGCATGGGCGCAAGTTCTGTCGATGAGATCCGCCAAACCGCGCCTGCCGAGCGACCGGAGGGCGGCCCACAGTTCCACGCCCCGGGCGCGCCGGGACATCTCCGGACCGTGCTGCGAGGGTTCACGCTTGGGACCCTCCGGCAGATACGCGGCGTTGACCGTCATGGCGTGGCGCAGCGCGCTGCGGTCCCGGACGATGGCGATGCCGCCGTCGTAGCCAGTATTCGGCCACTTGTGCGCGTCGGTGGCCCAGGAGTCGGCGTCCTTAAGGCCAGCGGTCAGATGCCGGTACTTGGGCGACGCCGCGGCCCAGATGCCGAAGGCGCCGTCCACGTGAACCCAGGCGCCGGCCTGGCGGGCGCGGGCGCAGATCCCGGCCGCAGGGTCGAACGCCCCGGTGTTGACGTTCCCGGCCTGAATGCAGACCAGCGTCCGGCCGTCGAGCGGCGGCAGCGCGTCCGCCCGCATGCGGCCCTGCCCATCCACTGGCACCCGGTGAAGCCGCTGGCGGCCAAACCCGGCCAAACCGAGAGCCTTGACCATCGAAACGTGGATCTCCTCCCCGGCCACAACCCGAATCGGCGGCGCGCCGAAGAGGCCATCTTCATCCGGATCCCAGCCCGCCCGGCGAAGCAGCGCAGTTCGCGCCGCGCATACGGCGGTGAAGTTCGCGCCCGTCGCGCCCGTGACGATCGCGCCGGTCGAATCCGCGGGCAGGCCCAGCGCTTCGACCACCCATCGTATCGCCTGATCCTCGAAATGGATGGCTGCCGGAGACATGATCTCCAGGGCTGCATTCTGGTTCCAGGCGCTGACCAGCCAGGAGGCCGCAACAGCGGCGGGCAATGCGCCGCCCGTGACAAAACCGAAGTAGCGTCCGCCGGCTGTGGCGACCGTCGCCGGGCTGCCCGCGCCGTCGAGAACGGCTAAAATTTCTTCCGGTGTCGCGGGTTCGTCCGGAAAAGCCGACTCCGGCAGACCGCCTATATCCACCGGCCCAACGCGGCGGTCCCGGATTCCGGCCAAGTAGCGCGCCGCGCGTGCGGCGGCATCGTCCAGAGGCGAGGCCATAGGACTATGGCTTCATGCTGAGGAGGAGGGTTTGAGCGATGGGTTCGTTGCCGAGGATCACTTCCAAAGGCTGATCGCCGGCAGGAGTGCTCTGCGGAACCTCGACGTTGAACTGGTAGAGTCCCACCAGGCCCTGGATGAAACCGGCGTAGGCCGGTTTTACCGTGACGCCCCCAATCTTGAACTCGATGTTATTGAACAGCGCCGTTGGCTGGCGCGCAATCTGTCCGGCAATGGGTACGTTGCCTGGGCTGACCTGCCCGAAGCCGATGCCGTAGAAAATCAGCGTTTCGCCCCGTTCCGCGGGTAGGTTTTCGGTGTCGGGAATACGGCCGTTCGAAACCCACTTCCCGGTGGCCGCGTGCTGCGCCGCCACATACTGCACATCGCCTACTTTGAACGACGGCGGCGCCAGCAGTCCGCCGTTCAAAGGCTTCATCCGCAGCGGTACGGGCTGCGACGCGCGGCCGTCGAACGTGACAACTACCGGCGCGGAGCCGCTGGTCTGCACGCTCCCGGAGATCTGTGCGTTGATCTGCGTCGGGCTGACGTAGCTGATGTAGGCGGGGACGCCGCCCACAGTCACCGTTGTATTGTTCAACCGGGTAGGAGCGTTGTTGCCGTTGAAATCGGACGTCGCCCAGCTTCGCGGCTCACCGCCGCTCAGGCCCTGCCCGAAGATTTCGATAAAGGTTCCGGGAGCGGCCTCGGCGAAACCGCCGAAGTTGGCCGCGGTGACTATGCCGTTCTCCGAGATCTGGGGCGCCGCCGGAAGTTCGATCTCCCGGACGGACTTAATCAGCACCAGATTGGCCTCGGTGGTCGTCTGGCCGGACGTAAAGTTCACCAGCGGAATCTGGTCGAACGGTTGTTGCAAAGCGAACGTCCGGACGGCGGCGATGCGATCCATATTAGACAGGCCGGTGGAGCCGATAATCCGGCCGAACGCGGTGAAGCCGCCGTTCTGGTTGTCGAGATTCGAGGCGTTGGTGCTGGAAAGATTAAAGAACCATTGGTTGGTGGCGGTGTTGGGACCCGAACCGAGTTTCGCCATTGCGATGGTGCCCCGTGTGTTCGAAATCCGGAACTCATTGACCACCGGCGGATCCTGTGGAATCTCGGCAAAGTTGTTGTTTCGAAACGTGTAACCGCCGCCCTGCACAACGAATCCGGGTACGGACCTGTGAATGAAGGTGCCGTTGTAGGCCCCTTTACGGACATAGTTGAGAAAGTTCTCGACGGTGCGGGGCGCGGACTGCGGCAGGAGTTCGACATCGATGTCGCCGGTGAAAGTGCCGATGACAAGTTCAAAGCGGACGGCGGGATTCGGCTGTGCCCCAACCGCCGCGCACGTCAGTGCGGCCACCCAACCAATGCGATTCCACATAGTGACCTTGATTGTACCCCGCAACTACTCGATGGGATGCGGGCCGTTGTTTGCGACGATAAAGTCCCGCGAGTCCTTGTCCCGCGCCTCGATTACAAGTGACACGGCGGCGTGCGGAGCGCGGACCTGCAATCGAAACTCGGCCTCTTCTTCCGGTTCGACAACAGCGGATTCGACCGGACCGTTCAGGATTGTCAACGATTTCCGGTTCGGCGCGAAGAACTCAAAATGGAGAGTCAGCCCGCGCATCGTCCGCATGGATGAGTTCTTGACGACGCCGTCCAGCAGAATGACTTCGCCGTCGCGTTTGATCTCGATCTTCTCGACCGTCAACTCCGGCGCCTTCGGTTCCTTCTTGCTTTTCTTCGGTTGCGGATACAACAATGTGGCAAGCAGCACAAAGGCGGCGCCAAGTTTCCAGGCCGTCGGCATGCACATCAGTCTACCGAAGGGAGTTCGCATTATGCTGAGCCGTAGAAACTGGATGGCCGGAGCGGCGGCCCTGCCGGCGGCCGCGCAACCGGGCGGCGCGAAGAATATTGTCATCGCGAGTTCGAACGGTCTGGATTGCTGCAATATCGCGATGGCGCACATATGCGCGGGAAAAGACACTCTCGACGCCGTTGTCGCCGGAGTCAACGTGAACGAGAACGACCCGGCGGACGACTCGGTCGGCTACGGCGGCCTGCCCAACGAAGAGGGAGTTGTGGAGCTGGACGCCTCCGTGATGCACGGGCCCACCCGGCGAGCGGGAGCGGTTGCGTCCTTACGAAATATTAAGAACCCGTCAAAAGTCGCGAAATTGGTGATGGAGCAGACCGACCACATCATGCTGGTGGGCGAGGGCGCGCTGCGCTTCGCCAAGGCGATGGGCTTCAGCGAGGAAAATCTGCTCACCGAAAAATCGCGCTTGGCCTGGATGGTCTGGAAGCGGACTCTGCGCGACGGCCGGGGACACAGCAACTGGTCCGACGGTCTCGACGCGCCACCCGGCAAGGATATGGCCGCGCAATTTCCCGGCGTGTCCGGGGAGTTGCTGGCTTATGCGCTCGACCGGGCGATGTATCCGGTCACCGGTACGATTAACTGCCTGGCGCTGAATGCAAAGGGCGAAATGAGCGGTTGCACGACGACAAGCGGTTTGGCCTGGAAGATCCCGGGCCGGGTGGGCGACTCGCCAATTATCGGATCCGGCCTGTATGTCGATCAGGAAGTGGGCGCGGCGGGCTCCACCGGCCGCGGGGAGGAGAACATCCGCGTGGCGGGAGCGCATTCCATCGTCGAAAACATGCGGCATGGCATGTCCCCGAAGGACGCGGTGCTGGACGTATTGAAGCGGGTGTCGCGGAACTACAACCACGACAAGGCGCGGCTGAACCGGTTCGACATCAATTTCTACGCCCTTCGCAAGGACGGGGCGTATGCCGGCGGGTCGTTGTGGAACGGGCAATTCCGCAACACCGGATTCAACTCGCGGAGGTTCGCCATCAACGATGGCAGCGGGAATAGCCGGCTGGAGGACTGCATTTTCCTCTACGAACGGCCGAAAGCGTAATCCGTTTGGCGGCCGGCCGCGTAGTAGGAGTGGAATGCGGCAGGTTTTCATCAGTGGCGCCACAGGCTACCTGGGCCGTCCCCTCACGGAATTGCTGAGTGAGACGGGCTTCGAGGTGTACGCCTTGGCCCGGCCACAGTCGCTTCGCAAGCTGCCCAAGGAGTGTATTCCGGTGCCGGGGGACGCTCTCCGGGAGTCCACCTTCGTGGACGAGATTCCCTACGGGGCCACCGTTGTGCATTTGACCGGCGTGGCGCATCCGAGTCCAGCCAAGGCGGCCGAGTTCCGCTCCATTGATCAGGCTTCGTTTGAGGCCTCCCTGGCCGCAGCCATGCTCCGCCGAGCTGTCCATTTCGTCTATGTCAGCGTGGCTCACCCGGCTCCGGTGATGAAGGACTATGTCGAAGTCCGGACGCGTTGTGAGGCCCGCCTGCGATCTAGCGGATTGACCGCCACCGTCCTGCGGCCCTGGTATGTCCTGGGACCGGGTCACTGGTGGCCGGCCGGGCTGATTCCCTTCTACGCGGTGGCCGCGTTTATCCCGCGCTGGCGGGCGGCGGCGGAACGCCTGGGGCTGGTAACCCACGAGGAGATGGTTAATGCGCTGGCCTGGGCAATTGCGAACCCGCCCATGGCGCAAACCATGATCTTGGATGTACCGTCGATCAGGCAGACTGCTCGCGAAGCAGCTTCGGCATCAGCGTTGGCTCTTTAGCTCCGGTGCCGATCCCGCGCTGTGTGAACACGGAGGCGGCCTGCGCCAGTTTGGACACGTCGCCGCCCTCTTCCATGGTCATCTCGTGCTCCACCCAATTGGAAAGCGGGATGTTCCGAAAGAATAGGCGTTCCTGCAGAACCATGCTCTTCTTGTTGACAAAGAGAGACTTCGATTCCTTCATGTAGTGGCGCTCTTCCACGCGGAATTCGCCCAGGAAGGTATCGAGCGACCGGCGGGAGGTTTCCTCCTCGGCCTTTCGGACCTTTTCTTCCGTCAGTTCTTTTTGCGAGGAGAGCTGTGCGCGCAATTGGGCCACCACCTCGCGTTCCCGCGCCACGGCAACCTCCAGGCGCGCTTGCATAATGAAAAACGAGAGCAGCGAGGAACCGGCGGCGACAAACAGCGGCAGGAGCGTCCAGATCAAGGCTTCGGAATTCATACCTGTTTAACCATCGGTAGGTACTGGCAAAAACTTTCGGCCTAAAGTGAAATTTCCAAGAGTCTCGATGGCCAGGATTTTCCCTTAGTGGGTTCTAAGGAATTGGAGCAGTGGGTAGTCCCGCGGCCCACGCGATCACGATGGCGGGAAACCCCGCCACGGCGCCGTGTGGCAGGGACAGCGCTTCCTTACTGTCCAGCGTCACCCGGTCCTTGCCGGCCAGACCGGTCAGATTTCTCCAGGTCTGCCCAAGCCTGCCCTTGGCCACGATTACAACGAAGGCGACCACGCCGCCGAGGACCCCCGCCAATATGAAGAGAACAAACCAGTTAAAGGTTCCCATTAAGGCCCCGTAGGCGCCCATGAGTTTCACGTCGCCACCGCCTCGCGCGCGAATCACGAAGAACAGAAAATAAACTCCAAACCCGATCAATGCGCCGGCCATACCTTCCCGAAGCGACTCCCAACCGCCCGTGTACCAGCGGGCGCCAAGCCCGAAAACGGTCAGCGGGATGGTCAGCCAATTCGGAATCGTGCGATTGCGCAGATCCGTAACTGACGACACGACAGCAAGCAAGAAGATGCCCCAGCGGAGGCTTTCCGGCATGATCTCCATGTGGGCTTACTCCACCCCCGGCGGCCGCCGCTTATGCCAATCGGAACGTTCCTGAAACCGCGTGCCGACGGTCAGCACCAGATTGTCCTGAAACGGTCTGCTGACCACGCTCATTGCGAGCGGCATCCCGTGGGCGAAACCGCACGGCAGCGACAGCGCGGGCAGACCCGCCAGGTTCCCAGCAGCGCTCAAATCACGCAGACCGCGGTCCTTCGGCGTGACATCCTCGCGGGTGACACCGGTCATTTTGTCGAGAGCGTCGGTCAATTTCGACGCGATGGTGATTCGGCTGGGCGTAAGCAGAATATCGACATCGACGAACAGTTTCCTTAGGGCCTCGGCGGCAAGCGTCCGGACACGCATGGCCTTCAGGTAGTCGCGCGCAGTGTAGTCGAAAGACGCCTTCAGCCCAGCGATCTGATTTTGGTCGGCCAACTGATCGACGCGGCCGCTGGCGATTAACTCTTCGAAGATCGACGAGGCTTCGCAGGCGATGATGGTGCTGGCGGCTGCCGAATACGGCATGGCCGGCAGCGCGACCTCCTTCATCGGAAAACCCATCTGGCGGAACGCGTCCAAGGCGTCCGCGAAGACTTTCCGGACGTCCGCATCGACCAGCAGGTCGAGGTCGGCCGGAGCGAAACCCACGCGAATCTCGGCGTTGGGCCGGACGTGGACGGGAGCGAAGTAAAAGCTCTTGCCGGCCGAACCCGGATCGTTGGAATCGCCGCCGGCGATCGTCTGCATCACGATGCCGCAGTCCTCGGCCGAGCGGCACATGGGACCGATCTTGTCGAGCGTCCAGGAGAGCGCCATCGCGCCCGCCCGGCTCACGAATCCGTAGGTGGGACGATGGCCCGTCACGTTGCAGTACGCGGCCGGCGTGAGAATGGACCCCCAGGTTTCAGACCCGAGCGCGTACGGAACCAGCCCGGCGGCGACGGCCGAACCGCTGCCGGATGAAGAGCCTCCGCTCCAGCGCGCAGGGTCCCACGGATTCAGGCCGGGTCCAGTGAGTGATGCCGCGGCGTACCGGTATCCGCCGCCGCCCGCGAGTTCCACCATGCCGAGCTTGCCTATGCAGACGGCGCCGGCCTTGTCGAGTTTCGCGATCGCGGCCGCGTGGTCCGGGAACTTCTGGCCTTCGAACGGTTTCGCGCCCCAGCGTGTGGGTTCGTTGGCGAAACTCAGCAGGTCCTTTGCGCCGAACGGGACCCCCTGCAAGGGCCCGCGCGTGCGCCCGCGCTTGAGTTCTTTGTCGATCTCCTTGGCCCGCTTCATGGCGATTTTGGTCAACGGGTGCGCCAGAGCGTTGTACTTCGGACCGATTTTCTCCAGCCGTTCGGCCCAGGCCTTGGTGAGTTCCTCGCAGGAAAACTCCTTGGCGACAAGCTTCGCGTGCAGTTCCCGGATCGTGAGCCAGAACGTATCGGCGCTAATAAGCTTTGAAGGCAAAGGCCGGCTCCGTCGCGATGCTGAGGCTGAACTTGTTCAGCTCCTGCGAGTTCGATTTCACGCGCTCCTTCGCCGCCGCGAGATCGTCCGCCGCCGTCTGCGCGGTAGCGGGCGGAGCCGCCGCCATCAGAAACCACGCAAAATCTCGCCGGCGCACCATAAGCAAATTCTATCCCAACACCATTCCGGGATTCCCGGGTGACAAGTTTTTCCGCGCCTTCGCGCAGGAGGGTATGAGAGGAACAGAATGGGATTGCAAGAACGCCAGATGATCCGGACGCTGACTGAGACAACACTTCCGGAGCGTGAAAGAGAGATCACGGAGATTTGCGGTTCGGCCGCCAGGTACGAGGTGGCATGGGACACGCTGCAGAGCGATGCGGCGGGCCTGAATTTTCTGGACAATGTGTCCTGCCACCGGCTGAACATGGCGCTGCGCACAATTGCGCTGGACCCGCTGGGCAAAGAAGCGCTTCGTGACGGGCTAAAGGCTGTCAAACTTTCGAATGTGGCATCGCCGGACGAAAAGTCGCTCGGCTTTGCCGGCGGCGTGCTGGAGATGCACTGTGCCTATGCGGCCGGGCTATCCGGTGCGTTTAGTGATGGAGAAATTTACCAGGTTTTGATGAAAGGACTATAGACAATGCAACGAAGAATGACTTTTGGTGTGCTGGTTGGCGCGCTGGCCGCGGCTGGAACGGCCCGCGCCGCGGCCAGCGACGCGATTCGCGAAGTGTTGGAGGAGAGTCTGAAGTTGAAGAAGGGCGTGACACTCCACTTGCATGGGCAGACGATCTCGATCGTCGTCACGTCGATTGGGCTGGAGTATGTGGAGGGCCGCAATCAGCAGCACTCCAGAATCGTGGTCCGGATTTCGGCCATTGACGCCGCGGCGATGGCCTAGCGGATGAAATCGAAGACCGTTCTAAGATCTTCCTGGGCCTTGGCCTGGAGCGCCGCCTGCCGGTGGGTGTTGGCGTCCTGCATTTCAAGAATCGTGGCGGCCAAGTCAGCGCCTTCGGTATCGGCGATCTGCGTCTTCAGCGACAGGATCTTCTTGTCGGCGGTGGCGATGGCCTCCGTAATCGAGTTCTGCGCGGTGCCGTAGTAGGCGAGTTGCTCGTTCATGTGCTCGAGCGCGGTACCGATGTCCGCCAGAGCTGTCTCCAACGCCGCGTCATCATTGGCAAGCAGCGCATCGCGAACGGATTTCACAACGCGAAACGCGTTGCGATTCGCAACGGAGTTGTCGAAGATGTCCTCGCCAGACCGGGCCACCGGGAACCGGACCCCGGACGAGTCGCGAATTTGACGGGTGGCGGTAGCGCCGGCATAGAGAGTCGCGCCGGAGGTTGTGTTGAGGTCGACCGCGTAGGGCGCGGTCTGATCGGCCGAACCGGCAAAGATGTAGCGCCCGTCGATCGAGGTATTCGAAATGCCAACCAACTGGCGATGCACCGCTTCCACCTCTCGAGCGATCATGGTGCGTGTCGCCGCCGTCTGAGTACCGGATGCACCCTGAGCCGCGAGTACCCGGACTCGCTCCACCGCTTTGAGACCGCCCTGGATCGCGTTTTCTGCGGCCTCCACTTCGGTCCGGACGCGATTCAGGTTCGACCGGGTCTGCTCGCTTGAGGCAAGCTCAGCCCTGGCCTGCAACAGAGAACTCACTTCGTCCGGGCTATCGGAGGCGTTCTCGATACGCAGGCCGCTGGCCAAAGTCCGCTGCGCCTTCTCCGAACGGGCCTGGATGCGGTTCAGGTTGTGAAGGAAGCTCGTCTGCCGGGCGTCTAGGAAGGACTGCATCGTTACCTCACCATATTCATGACCGTTTCGGTCATCTGGTTGAGAACCGAGATGACCTGCCCGGCCGCCTGGAATCCTCTTTGCAACTCGAGGAGCTTCGTCGCTTCGACGTTGATGTCCACGCCGGACTCCTCGGCGCGAAGGTTTTGGGCTTGTTGCAGAAGCTGCTGCTGCAGGTCCTTGCTGGAGCGCACCTCGTTGAGGCGGTCACCCAGACGGGTTGTGATTCCTGCGAAAAACTGCGAGAAGCTGAGCCCGGAAAGGACGCCGGAGGTCTGCAGACCGGCCAAGTCGAGAGCGTTTGTGTTTCCGCCCGGATCTCCGGCCGCCGCCGCGGCCAGCTCGGCGCCCGTGATATTGGTGACTGCCAGCGTCACGGCCGCACCGGGTGTCGTGTTGTAGGTGAATAGCCCTTGCGCGGGAGTGTTGCCGTTCAGATCGATGCCACCCGCCAGCACACCATTAACGTTGCCGGCGAACCCTTGCGCCAGAGTGTTGAGCTCCGCTTGGTAGCCCGGCAGGAGTTGGTTCCGGAATTCGAGCAGCGATCCGACCCGGCCGCCCGTGAGCTGACGCGTAATGTCGGCGCCGGTCGAGTCCCATATTTCGAACGAGGATCCAACCTGGTTGAGGGTTACGTCGAACTCGTGATCGCCGACAACCAGGGGAGTCCGCCCGCCAATCAGTACCGTAACCGAACCGTCCTCCTGCGACAAAGCCGTGTAGTTGGTATAGGTGGCGAGATCTTCCAACTTCGCGTGAAGACGGGCATCCAACCCGGCATCGCCGGAACTGACCAGGCTTTCTCGCCGTTGCACGTTGATATCGACAATGTCCCGGGCCAGGCGGTTAATCGTAGCAACGGTATTGGTCAGTTCGCTATTCGCCTGGCCGCTGGCGTTTCCCAATTCAAGGGCGGTCTGGTTGAAGGACTGCGCGATCTTTCGAGAACGGTCCAGTACCTGAGAACGCGCCACAGGCGAATTTGGGGCCACGGACCATTGCGAAATCGAACCGAAGAAACGGTCCAGTTCGGCGGAGATCCCCGCTCCGGCCGTAAGCGGAAACGTCCGCTCCAACTCCGAGAGCTTAAAGGTCAAATTGTCGGCGAATCCCTTTGCATGTTGCAGCTTCCACACCTGCGACTCGGCGTAGCTGTTTCGTGACGACTGCATGGGACCGCTGCGAACGCCGCCGGAGGTGGAATTAGAATTTGGATTGAACGGGTTGGCGACAAGCGACGCCTCCTGCCGGGCGTAGCCAACGGTGGAGGCGTTGACGATATTGTTCTGCACCACCGTCAACGATCGCTGCAGAGTGCTCATCGCATCCGCAGTCGACACCATCGCCGTAAAGAGGCTGCCCATGGTTCTTCGCTACGCTTCCACCGAAAGTTCGTGACGGGTCTCATCGCCGGCACGGGATACGCCATCTGCGGCGTAGGTGGCCTGCGGCGCCAGGGCGTCCGCCCAGCCCTTGCAGAACGCTAGTCCCTGCTCGGCCAGGTATCCGGCTTCGCGCAATTCGTGCCTAAGCTTGAGCAGCGACCGTTCCATCTCACGCTGCTCAGGGGCGGATGGCCGTTCGCCGTCCTGGAGGCTCTTCGAAAGGCGCTCCAAGGACTGCAGCGCCGCGTCCATGTGCAACAGCGCAACCTGGGTTTGCAGCTCCGTCAGGGAGTTGTTCGCCTGCTCTAGAGACGGGACCTGCTCTTTCATCTCTTGCCGTCCTCATTGGAAGAGAGCGCGTCGGAGATCAGACCGTTCGCCGTCGCCTGCGCATCCGGCTGGTAGTTGCCGGCCGCAAACTCCGCCGCCAGCCGTTCCACTCTCGCCAGCCGGTCCGGTGAGTCCGACAACGCGGACTGCACGGCCGAGGCCAGGGACGAGAGACTGACCTCGTCTGACCCCTGCTGCTTCGCCCCAACTTTCCCAGATTTCGACTGTGCCGCCGCCGCCTCTTGCGCCCGTTCGGCCGCCTGTGCCGCGTTTGCGTTATATCCGTTGTTGATCTTCATTTTGTCTCGTCCTGTACTGCGGAAGGCAGGTCTCCTTCTGCGAATCTTATCGGAAACTCACCCTGAGGTATTAACCGAAATGGATCTTTCGGAACGAAATCGTAGCTTGGTTCCGTATATTGAAGGGTGAGAGTCTCAATCATGAAGTGCCTGTCCCTGGTCGTACTGACCGCTTTCGCTGTTTCTTCTAAGCAAGTCACGTTCCATAAGGATGTTGTCCCGGTCTTTCAGAAGAACTGCCAATCCTGCCATCGTCCTGTGGAGGCGGCCCCCATGTCCCTTATTTCTTACAAAGACGCCCGGCCTCACGCCAAATCGATCCGCCAAGCCGTCCTGACCCGGCAAATGCCGCCGTGGTTCGCCGACGCGAAGCATGGAAAGTTCATGAACGACCGCACCATGACCCAGGCGGAGATCGACACCTTGGTGGCCTGGGCCGATTCGGGAGCGGCCGAGGGCAATCCCGCCGAGGCTCCCAAACCGGTACAGTTCGTGCAAGGTTGGAACATCGGGACTCCCGATCTGGTCGCCGAGATCCCCAGACCGTACAGCGTCCCGGCCTCCGGCACGATCGACTATACCTATTTCGTTCTGCCTCTGAACCTGAAGGAAGATACCTGGATCCAGGCGGCCGAGATTCGCCCCGGTAATCGTGAAGTCGTACACCATGTGATTGCCTTCATCCGCCCCCCGGATTCCAAATGGCTCCGCAAGGCCAGCTACGGCGAACCCTACCTGCCCAAACAGGGCGACGGCGGTACCAATTTCAGCCAATGGGTGGCTGCCTATGCGCCCGGCATGCCGCCGGATGAGATGAATCCCGGCCAAGGCAAGCTGGTGAAGGCGGGATCGGATGTCGTGTTCCAGATGCACTATACAGCGAGTGGTAAGCAAGCCTTGGACCAAACCCGCATCGGCCTTCGATTCGCCAAAGGCACTCCGGCCGAAAAGGTGATGATGCTGGCCGCCGCGGACGAAAAGTTCTCGATTCCGCCGGGCGCTCCCAACCACCTGGTTGAGGCCTCCATCACGCTGAAAGAGCCCACGAAGCTGGTTTCGCTGCTGCCCCACATGCACCTGCGGGGCAAGGCCTTTACGATCAGCGCCCAGTACCCCTCCGGTGAGAGCGAGACCCTGCTCAACGTCCCGCGCTACGATTTCGCGTGGCAACTCATCTATCGATTAGAGGACCAGAAGGCGTTGCCAGCGGGAACGAAGATCGCCTGCAAGGCCTGGTTTGACAACTCGCCGAACAACAAGGCCAACCCAGACGCCACGGCCGCCGTGCGCTTTGGCGAACAGAGTTGGGAGGAGATGATGATCGGATTCTTCGAGGTGGCCGTCGCTCCGGACGTCACCGCTGCCGACATTGTGCGCGGGCGCAAGAAACCGGCGGCAAATTGACGATGTGGCGGAAAATTGCCAGCGGATTTTTGTTTGCTCTGGCAATCCACGGGCATGAAACTCCAACCACGAAGTTGACTTGGAACCGCGAGATCTCCCGCCTTTTTGAAAAGCGCTGCGTGGGTTGCCACCAGGATGGCGGCGCGGCGCCGATGGCGTTCCGGACCTATTCGCAAACCCGGCCATGGGCGGTGGCGATAAAGGAGGAGGTCCTGCGGCGCACCATGCCGCCGTGGGGCGCAGCCAAGGGGTTCGGCGAGTTTTCCAACGATATCTCGCTCCCTCAAGAAGAGATCAACCTGATCGCGGAGTGGGCCGAAGGAGGTTCTCCAGAAGGCGACCCACAGCATCGCAAGCCGGATTTCGCCGTACCGGTGTGGCGGCCGGCGGCAACGCCGAAGGGCATCGTGGCGAAGACGCCGCGGGCCGGGCGGATTGCGGCCGTACGGGCCACTACGTCCGGCAAGCGCTGGGTGGCGCTGCCGGATGGCAGCGTCGCGCCGCTTGTCTGGACGATCGACGCAAAGCCCCGGATCCGGCAGTGGATGATTCTGCGCGAGCCGGTTTCGCTGCCACGAGGCGCCAGGATCCAGGGCGGCCCAGTGGAAGTGATTTTGGCTCCGTAGCCGGCGCCGGTGCCGGATATTACCATCAAAGGATGCACCGCTCCTGGCTCGAGGTGTCACTCGGCCAAATCGCTGCCAACTTCCGGGCCATCCGGAAGACCGTCGGCCCCGGCATCGCCGTCATGCCCGTCGTGAAGGCGGACGCGTATCGCCACGGCGCGGTGGAAGTGTCTCGAACTCTGGAGGAGGCCGGCGCTCGCTGGCTGGCGGTATCCAACGTCCATGAGGGGATCGTTCTGCGCGAGTCCGGGATTACGTCGAACGTTTTGGTCATGGCCGATTTCCTGCCTTCGTCCCGTCCACTTTTTCTCGACTACAATTTGACGCCGGCCATCCACTCGCTGGAGGGAATCCGCGACTACGAACGGTTGGCGCGCAACGCCGGGCGCACCGCCAACTATCACCTGAAGATCGACACCGGCATGGGCCGGTTGGGCACGCGCGCCACCGCGGCGGAGATTCTGAACGAGATCGCGGGGACGCACGCGGCCCGGTTGGAGGGGCTGATGACGCACTTCGCCTCGGCTCCGAACTACGACCGCCCGCAGACCGATGAACAGGTGGCCACCTTTACCGAGGTCCTCCAGCATCTGCGGGCTGGCGGCGTACATCCGGCGTTCTTTCATCTGTCGTCCACGGTGCCGATCGCGTATCAGCGGCGGGAGGCGTGGGGCAATCTGGTCCGGCCCGGCCACGCCATCTATGGTTACGTTTCGCCGGTGAAGGGGCAGGCGCCCGCGCAGTCGCTCGACGTGCATCCGGCGTTGACATGGAAGGCCACCGTGCTGGAAGTGAAGGACATACCGGCGGGCGCGCCGGTCGGCTACGGCGCCATCCATACTACGTCGAAGCCGGCCCGCATCGCGATTCTCGCGGCCGGCTACGCGGACGGCTATCCGCACCGGTTGTCAAACAAAGGGCGGGTCCTCATTCAGAATACGGTGGCCAGCGTGATCGGGGCCGTGTCGATGGACGTGACGACAATTGACGTGTCGCATGTCGAGGTACGGCCCGGAGACCCGGTGACGTTGCTAGGCGCCAACGAAAATGAGTCGATCGACGCGCAGCAAATTGCGCGCTTAGCGGGTACTATTTCTTACAGCGTGCTGTGCGGCATCTCGTCGCGCGTACCGCGCTTCTACGTATGAAAGCCCTCTTCCTTCTCCTCGGCTCGATCGCGCAGGCGCAGACTCCGGCGTTTTCCGTCGTCAATGCGGCAAGTTACGCGGTCAATGCGCCGCTTGCGCCCGGCGCCATTGTGTCGGGATTCTCACCGCTCATCGTGCCGCCGGTTGAAATTCTGGTGGCAGGATCGCCTGTGGTGCCGCTCGGCGCCGTGGCCGGGCAGGTGAACTTCGTGTTGCCCGCGGCCTTGGCCAACGGAGACGCCGTAATCCAACTGCGGCGCAACAATCAGACTGTCGCGCAAACGACCGTGCGGATCGGGAACGTCGCGCCCGGCCTGTTCGACGCGGGACTCGTGTTGCGCGTGAATCCCGACGGATCGAGAAGCACAACGAATCTTTCGGATCCTTTCGATCCGGTGGGCCAGACGTATCTGGTTTTGTTCGGGACGGGCATCCGGGGCACGCGAACGGAGGTGAGTGCGACGCTGGGTGGCATTCCGGTGGGCGTGCTGGCAGCCGGGCCGCAGAGCGAATTCGCCGGGCTGGATCAGGTGAATCTGGGTCCGGTGCCGGAAGCGTTGACGAATCGGGAGGGAATCCAGCCGCTGCGCCTAACCGTCGACGGCATCGCCGCGAATTCGTTGACGCTGCGGCCGTCCACTCCAGGGTTCAACGGCTGGGCCAGACGGGCGGAGCTCTCCTTGGCCAACAGCGAAATGAGCGTGGCGGAGTGGAACGGGAAGATCTATGTGATGGGCGGGTACCCGGCCTCGCGGGTCACCTCGAATCAGGTGCAGGTCTACGATACGGCTGTCGATGTTTGGACCCTCGGGCCGCCACTGCCGGCAGCCGTCAATCATACGATGCCCGCGGTCGCGAACGGAAAGGTCTACTTGATCGGAGGGCAATCGGACGCCGGGAATTCGAGTTTTGTAGCGTCGAACTTCGAGTACGATCCCGAGACGAGGCAATGGCGGAGCCGGGCTCCGCTGCCCCGGCCTAGGGGCGGAGGCGCCGCCGCGGCTCTGAATGGGAAGATCTACGTCGCTGGCGGCAGGCCTCCGGGCGGAGCGGAGTTCGCCGTTTATGATCCGGCTACCGATCGTTGGACCGAGTTGCCGAATCTCCCAACGCAGCGCAACCATTTGGCGGTCGTCGCGGCCAACAACCGGATCTACGTGATTGGCGGGCGCACGCAGGCGGGTTTTCAGAGCCCGGTGCTCGACGATGTGGAGATTTTCGACCCGGCGGCGAATACGTGGTCGAAGGGCGCCCCGCTGCCCCGCCCGCGGGGCGGCTTGAACGCCGTTGAGGCCAATGGCTGTATTCACACCTTCGGCGGCGAAGGAAACACGCTGGCGCCGAACGGAGTGTTTCCCGACCACGACGTATACAATCCTGTGACCAACACGTGGACCCATCTGGCGGATCTGCCGGTTCCAATCCACGGCGTCACCGGCCTGGCGTTCCGGGCCGGGCTGATCTACCTGCCGGGCGGCGGTACGGCGCAAGGCGGCTCTTCGGGCGGCACTCAGCACCAGGTGTACCGGCCGGAGCAGGTCTGCCGCTGAGCACCCCCTGCCGTCTCAACGAACTGGAAATCGCGAAAACGGGGCCGGGCCCGGCCAGCGCCCATTTCTTGGATTCAAGTACTTGTTGGGCAAAAGTACTGCACGCTCCACTATTCTAGTGGGATGCGACCGCATGCTTTCCGCGCGGCGGGCCTGATTACCCTCGGCCTACTGTTTGCCGCGCCTCCGCCTAAGAGCGGAATTACTCCCAACGAATTCGACACGGCGTGCAAACCGTGCGACGATTTCTGGCGATTCGTGAATGGCGGATGGTTGGACCGCAACCCGATCCCTGCGAGTAAGTCCTCCTGGGGCACGATGTCCGTTGTCTCGGAAGGCAACAAGGAACGCCTCCGCGTGCTGCTCGAAACCGAGTCCAGCAAGAAAGGCTCCCGCGTGGGCGGCCTTTACGCCGCCTGCATGGACACGGCCCGTATCGAAACCCTCGACCTTAAACCCATCGCAGCACGGCTGGAGCGCATCCAGAAAATCGCCAGCCGCGAAGAACTCAAAGACACCCTTACCGCCCTATTCATCGACTCCCCGCGCGGCGCGCTCGTGGCCGTCACCGCGTCTCCCGACCTGAAAGACACCACCTCCGTCGTACCCTACATCCACTTCGGCGGACTCTCGCTGCCCGACCGCGACTTCTACTTTCGCGACGATGCCCGCTCCAAGCTTGTCCGGACCGAATTCGCCACCCACGCCGGGAGGCAACTCGCTGCCGCCGGCATTACCGTTCCCAACGCGGGCGAGACGCTTCTGGCTTTTGAAACCGCGGTGGCCAGCGTTACCCCGACTAATGTAGAACGCCGCGATCCGTACAGCCGCTACAACAAGAAGGATATAGCGGGCCTGGAAGCGCTGGCGCCCGAATTCCAGTGGCGGCGCGCCTTGACCGGCATCGGCGTTCCGGTAACCGGTTCTCTCATCGTCTCGACGCCCAAAGTGCTGGAGCATTTCAATCGTCAGATTCAGGAAGCGCCGCTCGAGACCTGGAAGTTGTGGCTGCAGTGGAGCGTCCTGAACAACGCCGCGCCCCACCTGCCGGCGGTGTTCGCCACCGAGAACTTCCGCTTCTTTTCGACGGTCCTCAATGGAACGAAGGAGGAGCAGCCCCGCTGGCAGCGCTGCACCGAACTGGTGGATCAAGCCGTGGGTTTTGAACTTGGGCGCTTGTACACCGCCAAGCACTTCCCGCCCGCCGCCAAGAAGCGCATGAACGAAATGGTGGAGAACATGCGCGCCGCGCTTCGCGAGGAAATCTCCAAACAAAACTGGCTCGAAGACGAGACCCGGAAGAACGCCATCGCCAAACTCAACGCCTTCCAGGCCAAGATCGGGTACCCGGACAAATGGCGCGACTATTCCAGCGTCGTGATCCAACCGAACGCGCTTCTGGAGAGCCTCCGGTCCGCGGGGCTTGCAGCCCGGCGGTACATGCTCGGCAAGATCGGAAAGCCTGTGGACCGCACCGATTGGATGATGACTCCGCCAACGGTCAACGCCTATTACAGCCCTCCGATGAACGAGATCGCCTTCCCCGCCGGCATTCTGCAGCCGCCGATGTTCGACATGGAGGCCGACGACGCGGTGAACTACGGCGCCATCGGCAGCGTAATCGGCCACGAGATGGGGCATGGTTTCGACGATCAGGGTTCCAAATTCGACTTCGCTGGCAACCTGAGGAACTGGTGGACCTCCGAAGACCGCAAGAAATTCGAGGCTCGCGCGCAATGCGTAATCGAGCAATTCAATACGTTTGACCTAGGCCCCGGTCTGCGCCACAACGGCCGCCTGGTTGTCGGCGAAGCGCTCGGAGATCTTGGGGGCGTCACGCTCGCACATCGCGCCTACCAACGCTCGCTGCGGGGCAAGCCCGCGCCGCCGGTGATCGACGGATACACGGCGGATCAGCGCTTCTTCATTGCTTTCGCGAAAGTGTGGGGAACCAATTTGCGGCCGGAAGCGATCCGCATGCGGCTCCAGACCGATCCGCATCCGATCGCCCGCTATCGCGCCAACGGCACTCTGATGAATATTCCGGAGTTTCACAAGGCGTTCGGCTGCAAGCGCGGCGACGCCATGGTGCGCGACGAAGACCGGCAGTGCAAGCTGTGGTGAGGCACGACGGTACCATATAAGCTGCGGATGGACATCCATGGCGCGCTGCGCGAATTCTGGGGGTACGACACGTTCCGCCCCAAGCAGCAGGAAATCGTAGAGAGCATACTTGGCGGGCAGGATGTGGCCGTCGTCATGCCGACCGGCGGCGGAAAATCGCTGTGCTATCAACTGCCGGCCGTTGTCAGCGGCCGGCTGTGCGTTGTCGTCTCGCCTCTCATCGCGCTGATGCAGGACCAGGCGTCTCAACTCACGCAACTCGGCATTCCGGCGGCTGTGCTCAACAGTTCGCAGGAGCAGGAGGAGCGCAAGGATGTCTTCCGGCGGCTGTATCGCGGCGACTTGCGTTTACTGTACCTGTCACCGGAGCGCCTGGCCGTGCCGTCGACGGTGGAGTGGCTGGAAAAGATTCAGCCCGGCTTTTTCGCCGTGGACGAGGCGCACTGCATCTCCGAATGGGGGCACGAATTCCGCCCCGAGTACCGCCAAATGCACACGCTCCGGGACAAATTCCCCGGCGTGCCCATCGCCGCGTTCACGGCATCCGCCACTCGCCGCGTGCGGCACGACATTCTTTCGCAGCTCAAACTGCGAGAGCCGAAAACGTTTATCACATCCTTCGCGCGGCGCAATCTGAACTACATCGTGCGCGAATCGACCAAGAAGGAAAAGGAGAAGCTACTGCTGCGCGCCATTCGCAAGCACAAGGGCGAATCCGTAATCGTCTATGCCCCGACCATACGCATGGTGGAGGAGACGGCCGCGCTGCTCAATGAACGCGGCGTTTCGGCGCTGCACTATCACGGCCAAATGGAGACAGGCAAGCGCCGGGTGCATCAGGAGCAGTGGATGAACGGCGAAGCCGATGTGATGGTAGGCACAGTGGCCTTCGGCCTCGGTATCAACAAACCCGACGTGCGTTGCGTGGTTCACCTCTCCTTGCCCAAGAGCCCCGAGCAATACTATCAGGAGGCCGGGCGCGCCGGCCGCGATGGGCAGCCGGCCGACTGCGTTCTTCTCTGGTCGCGCGGCGATATCGGAGTGCTGGTTTCGTTCATCGACAAGCTGGAAGAGAAGGACAACAAGGAAGCCGCATGGCAGCGCTATCACGCCGTGAAACGCCTGGTGGATCAGGATGCGTGCCGCATGCTCCAAATCTGCGAGTACTTTGGCGAGTCCCCGAAATCCTGGAGTGCGTGCGGCACATGCGACGTGTGCGGCGGGCTGCCCGAATGGATGGCCAAGGATGATGCGCCCGTGCGCCGCGTGGTGTTTGACTCCGGCGTAAGTCCAAGCCAACTGGCGGCGCTGAAATTGTGGCGGCGGGACTATGCGCGCAAGTTGCGCGTGCAAGCCTACGTTGTTCTGCATGACCGGACGCTGACTGAGTTGCTGATCCGGCAGCCGGCCACGGTGGATGAGTTGATGCTCGTGCCAGGCATCGGCCCGCAAAAGGCGCGCAAATACGGCGAAGATATTCTTGAGGCGCTGTTCGTCGCGCTGGAATCATGAAGACGCTCTCCATAGCTCTGGCCCTGCCGCTGCTCGCGCAGTCGCTTTACGACCGGGGCAACGAGCATTTCGCCGCCGGACGGCTGGTGGAAGCGGAGGCCGCGTACCGGGGGCATCTGAAAGCGAATCCGCATCATGTCGAGGCGTTGGCTAACCTGGGCTCGCTGCTATCCCGGCGCGAGCAGTTTTCCCAGGCGATTTCGTTCTATCAACGCGCTTTGAAGCTGCGGCAGGATCTGGCGCCGCTCCATCTCAACCTTGGCCTGGCGTACTTCAAGACGCGGCAATGGGCCAGCGCCGCCGCGTCGTTCGAAAAGCTCCCCGGTAACCGCCAGGCGGCCCAGCTTCGCGGCATGTGCCTGCTGGAGTTGGAGCGTTACGACGACGCGGCCGGCGCCTTTGAAGCGCTTCTGCCCGCGGCGGACACCACGGTCCTGATCGGGCTCGCTACCGCGTACGTGAAATCCGGACGAGGCGCCGAAGCGCAGAAGCTTCTCGCTCCGCTTATCGCCAGCGGCGACTCGCCCGAACTCCAGCTTATTCTCGGGCAGGCCCTTTTTCAGGAAGGGCAGAACGACGATGCACTTGCCGCCTTCCGCAAAGCGCGCGAGCTCAAACCAGACCTGCCTATGGCCGGCCTTTACATTGGCGCGGCCCTGTGGAAGAAGAAGCAGAACGCCGAGGCGGTGGCGGAATGGCGCCGCGAACGGAATAGATTTCCGTCCGACGCGGAGGCCGCCTACACTCTCGGGGCTGCGCTGTTGCTCACTGGCGGCGACCCCAAGGAGACGGAGAGCCTGCTGCGGGGAGTGCTCGCGAAGAAGCCAGCCCACGCGCGCGCCAATTACCAGTTGGCTAAACTAATCTGGCAGCAGCGCAAGGCGCCCGAAGCAATTCCATGCTTGGAGAGATCCGTGAAGTCCGACCCGAATTTGCGCGAAGCGCATTATCTGCTTGCGCGCATCTACCAGTCGATGGGCCGGAAGGCGGACGCGGACCGCATGTACGCCCGCGTAAAGGTCATCGCCGACAAGGAGCGATCCGAGCAGTTGGATTTATTCTCGGAGCCGCCGCCCTAGCCTCGCCATGCGCTACCTGCCACGCCGGGAAGGCGGCGGCTCAATCCCGCTCCCGCCACGCCAAGGCGCTCCGCCCGTATGATGGGGCCGGATTCGCGGGCAAAACGCTGCGGGAACGCGGTGGCACCGAGTATCGCTACTCAGCCAGCGGCGTCACCATCACCCGCGACGGTGAGTCGCGCGAAGCGGCTATTCAATGGCTCTTCGGCGCCGGGCACTTTGCCGCAACTCCGCTGTTGCGAATTGACGGCGAGTGGATAGAACACCGGGTCAGCCGCTACACCGCAGGCGACCGGCTCAGCCTGACTCCCGGCCACTCCCGCCAACCTGCCGACTCCATCGCTACTGCGCTGGGCATTGTGCAGACCAAGGAGAATGAACGGAGATGTTTCGGTTGCCACATGACCAGCGGACGCCCAGGCGTGCACTGCGAATCCTGCCACGGCGCCGGTGATTCGCACCCGGCCGCGGCCGCGTCCATCCGGCGCGACCGGTCGGTCGCTTTGTGCGCCACTTGCCATCGCGCTCCCAATGAGCGCCACGCTTCTTCCACACCGGAACTTGACGACACCGCTTCCATTCGCTTCGCCCCGGTCGGTCTGCAAGCCAGCCGCTGTTTTCTGATGAGCGGCGGCAGACTGACTTGTGTCACCTGCCATGACCCGCACACCGATCTCGCGGACTCGAAGACCTATGACGCCGCCTGCCGCGCATGCCACGCTCCGAAACAAAACTGCCGTCCGGACTGCGCCTCCTGCCACATGCCGAAGTCTTCACCCATGCCGTTCTTGACATTTACGGACCACAGAATACGCCGATAAGCCCGGCTCGGTTTGGTATGATTGCTCCCAATGGAGAGGAGCGAAGGGCTCCTCTTCCGGTCGTTAGTACTCACTGAAAGGGGTTTTCGAATGGCGTTTTTATGGCCGCGCCGGGCAGGGTTGCTCGCCGCCGCGATCAGTTTAGCCGCGTATGCACAGCAGTCATCAGGCTCCATCCGAGGTACCGTCAGGGACTCGGGCGGTGGCGTCGTCCCGGGCGCGAAGGTTGTCCTAGTCGACACCGCGCAGGGCGATAACCGCGAAGTCGTGACCAACCAAGAGGGAGTCTTCTTTTTCAACCCACATTTCCGTTTTGAGCCGCGCGTGCGAATCTCCCGGATGCTCGTCCGCATCAATATCCATAGGGGTTTGAAGGCAGCGAAGACCCCTGCGGAGGACAGCACCCAATGGGTGACAAACAAAACCAGCCCTTTCAGCTCTCGTTCAACGGCCTTCTCAAGATCGACTTCCAGGGATCGCGCGTTACT
>Ga0194119_10000732_pt1 | contig 61973 bp, 70 predicted proteins | sample TA2MahC100mmetaG_FD_148620 | JGI IMG/M metagenome (GOLD analysis project Ga0194119, IMG submission 148620) | Freshwater microbial communities from Lake Tanganyika, Tanzania - TA2015018 Mahale Deep Cast 100m | ecosystem: Environmental > Aquatic > Freshwater > Lake | place: Tanzania: Lake... | reverse complement strand
GCTCGACTTTTTGCTGGTACCAGAACGACGTGATCGTTGGATACTTGAGTGGCTTCTTCGCGTTCTTCTTCCCGAACATTGTTATCTCCTCGCTCGAGGTTTCCGCACGAATGTGCCCTTGCTCTCCGCGTAGAACTCCAGCGCGACTATAGCGGCTAGAGGAGAACAGGCTTCGCCCCATCAGTCTATTGACCGGGCAGAATGCTCTGGCTGATTCGGCTCCCAAGGGGACCGTTGCCCACCGGCTAGGACATCTGCACGCTCCTCACGACCCGTGGGAGGTATCTGTGCGAGGTATTGCACTAGCGGTGGCGCTCTTCCTGCTTTCCGGTTGTGACCCTTGGGATAGCAGCGTCTTTACGCTCTACCGGAACTCAGTCGTCGATCCAGCGATGCGCATACATGTCGCGACATTCGACGCAGACGAGAAGTTGTGGCGAGCTGGACCCAGAGCAAAGGAACTCTACAACTCGGAGAACTGCGAGCTAGCGGCCAAACTGTTCGGCGGCCAAGATGGCGTCAAGAGGCGGTACTGGTGTGAGAAGGGTCGCTACCGTCCCTGAAAATCAAGCTATACCTCTGGCGGATGCCATGACGACTGACGGCGGACGGCTAACCCGACTAGCCGCGATCATCGCGCTCCTGCTCGCTGCGACGCCGGCATCGGCCCAGGTCACGACAGACGGCGACACGCTCCGCCACGACGGCGTCGTCTACCGGCTGTGGGGCATCGACGCCCCCGAGATCACGGACCTCTGTGGAGACTGGCCAGCGGGCATCGTTGCGCGCGATAGGCTGGCAGAGTTGATGGCCGGGCGCGCGGTTGCGTGCGAGCGGCGAGACCGAGACCGATGGGGCCGCGTCGTCGCGCTGTGCCGGGCGGATGGTGTGGACCTGTCCGCGACGATGGTCCGCGAGGGGCTGGCCTGGGCCTTCACCCGATACAGCCGAGACTATGCGGCGCTGGAGATCGAAGCCCGGGCAGCGGGGCGCGGCGTGCATGGGCGCGGCTGCGTGTGGAGGCGGGGCTAGGTGCCCCGCTGAGTCTCCGTCACAACGTGCGCAGCCCGCCCACATTTTGCGCGGTATCGCGCGCGCGGGTATCGCGGGCCAGTCGGCGGGGCAAGGGCCGCAGATAAGGGCGGCCGGACTCGAGGATCGGCGCGGGGGCGTCGCGCGGATCGAACCGCCATCGCGCGCCAAACTCCGCCGAATGCTTCCCCCATGCTTCCCCATGGCTATAGGCACGGGGTTCCACACTGGCTAAGTCGTTGAAATATATGGCGGACCCGGCGAGATTCGAACTCACGACCTCTGCCTTCGGAGGGCAGCGCTCTATCCAGCTGAGCTACGGGTCCGACGCGGCGGACCTTAGCGGAGGGGGCTGCGGGGCGCAACGCGGCGCCCCTCGCCGACGTCCTCGCGCGCGGCCATGCCGTCGTGGCACAGTCGCGCCCTTCACCCCAACAGGAGCCCCCATGGCCAAGCAGCTTTTTCCCGACGGCACCGAAGTCTCGACGATGTATGTCCGCACGATTCGCAGCGGTCCGTTCGTGTTCGTGTCGGGCACGACCTCGCTCGATCCCAAGGGGCGCGTTCAGGGCAATGGCGCCGCCGAGCAAACGCGGATCACCATGCAGAAGATCGAACGCGGCCTGCGCCAGGCCGGCGCGACGCTGAAGGACATCGTGCGCCTCAACATCTTCGTCACCGACATCCGCGACATGACCGCCGTCACGGGAGCGATCCAGAAGGCGCTGAAGCGCACGACCATCACCTCGACCCTCGTGGCCGTAAGCCAGCTCGCGACACCCGGGCTGGTGGTCGAGATCGAGGCCACGGCCATCGTGGACTGACGCCCATTTTGTCGTCGCACCACACGCATAGTGGTGCGACGGGACGCGTAGACACAATAGATACGGATCAGGCGTCAACAGATAAAAATTGTTTTATTTCAGTGGGTTAGAAGGTTATTCTCAGGTCGTATTTTAGATACGCCCCGTTCGATTGTCCCCAAATCCAATTCCCCACTGGAGCGATCCCCATGACTTCTTTTGTGAATAAGCTGGGCGCGATTGCCGCCGGCGCGCTGGCTTTCTCGGCCTTCTCCGGCGCCGCCCAGGCGCAGACCACGTTCGGTTCGGCCAACATCACCGTCAGCGCCAAGGTGCTGAAGGAGTGCCAGCTCGTTACGGCGCCGGCCTCGACCCTGCCGTTCGGCAGCATCTCGGTGCTGGGCACCGGCAACTTCAACGCCACGAACAGCTCGTTCGTCGTGAAGTGCAGCAAGGGCACGGCCTACACCATCGCCATCGACGCGGGCCAGAACTCGGCCAACTGCGGCGGCTCGCGTTGCATGAAGCATGCGTCGCTGAACGAGTATCTGAAGTACGCGCTCTATCGCGACTCGGGCTACGCCACCGCCTGGGGCGTGCCGACCAGCGTCAACGTGACCTCCACGGGCCGCGCCAACGTGACCTACAACATCTACGCCCAGATCGCGAACGCCGACGCCGACGTGAACGAGGGTGACTACTCGGACACGGTGGCGCTCACGCTCACCTACTGATCGTCCCGCCCACGGGCGGAGATGGAAGGGCCGGTCGGCGACGACCGGCCCTTTTCATATCTGCAGCATGGCTGAGCGCTGTTGGCATGGAGCGCGGACCACGGTCCGCGTATCCTGCACATCATGGGGGTGTGGGGACGCACCGCCGCCTGCGCGATGGGGATCGTCTGGGCGGCGCTTCCGATCGATCGCGCATGGGCAGAGGGCCGGCAACCGGCCCCGACGAGCCTGCGCGTGGCAGCCCATGTCGTGGGCGAGTGCCGCTTCGCGCGCAGCGCGGAGTGGCTCGAGGTGCGCTGCACCAAGGGCACGCCGATCGCCCACGCCCAAGGCATGGCAATCGCCGACGCTGCCGATAGGGGGGAGAGCCGCTCGACCGGGCGCGCCGCGCGTCGCTATCGGCTGGCGCCCGCGGCGGCGGCGCCGACGGGCGAGGACCTCGCCGAGCGGCCGGTTGTCTTGACCTTGACCTGGTGATCCCGCACGATTCGGTTCCCTCATTCCAGCCTTCGGGCAGGCAAGAATGAACCGTCTCTTTCCGGCCGCGATCGCGGCCCTGCTGGCCTGCGCCCTTCCCGGCCCGGCCGCCGCCGATCTGTTCGTTTCTCCGGTGATCGTTGAGATGGTGGGCCGGCCCACCGTCACCGTCCGCATCGGCAATCAGGGGCAGCAACCGACGCAAGCGCAGGTTCGGGTGTTCGGATGGACCCACGGCAAGGGCGGCGACGAGTACCCGCCTACCGAGGAAGTCGTCGCAAGCCCGCCGATCTTCGACCTCGGCCCCGGCGAGACCCAAACCATCCGTCTCCTCGCACGCAAGATGCCGACCGAGCGAGAGGCCGCCTATCGCGTCTTCGTCGACCAGATACCCGGCGAGACGGAACGGCGGGGACGCGGGCAAATCTCCTTCCCCATCCGGTTCGTGCTGCCGCTGTTCGTGGCCGCGGGCAGTGAGGGAGAGGCGCGGCTGGCCAGCCAGTTCCAGCGCACGTCGGTCAACGCCGCGACGCTCGCGATCTCGAACACGGGCACCAAACGCGCGCGATTCGACGATCTGTGGTTGGTCGCCGGTGGCCAGAAAATCAAAGCACCCGGCGACTTCCCGACCTATGTGCTGGCTGGCTCGGCGCGGGAATGGACGTTCACCGGCCGCGACGCCAATGCGGCCGCCCAAGCGACCAAGCTGATGGTCATGATCGACGACAAGGAAGTCGAGATCCCGCTCGGCCGCTAGGATCGGCCCGACCAACCCCCCGCCATAGACCCGCGACCGCCCCCCTGGGCGCGCGGACGGATTTCGCGCGCCCGAAAGCCACGATCACACTGTGAATATGTCCATTTTCTCTTTAAAATACAACATATATGCACGTATTCTTGAATTTACACCGAAGCTAGATAAGGAGCGCCTTGGGAACGCTGGCCAGATGGGGACCGGCCATGGCCGGGGCGCTGGCGCTTGTCGCGGCGGCGGCGATCGCGCACGCCACCCCCTTGGTGCTCGATGTGCTGGTGAACGGTGTCCGCACCGGGATCGTCCAGGAGTTCAGGCTGGACGGCGCCAACCTTCTGGTGCCGCGGGACGACCTTGAGAAGATCGGCACAACCGACAGCGATGGAAAGCTCTTCATTCCGCGCCTGCGCTCGCTGTCCTCCAACAAGATCTCGGTCGATCCGGCGAGTGTGCCCATCACCGCCGATCTCGATCGTACCGAAGTCGATATCGCGCCTGACGAGCGGGTGGGTGTGCGCATCGACTTCCCCGTGCGCCGCAACGAGTCGATGCGGCTCGTCCTGGTCACCGCCGACGGCAAGCCAGTGCCGGCGGGCTCGCGCATCCGCGTCCTGCCGCAGGGCCGGCCGACAGCCGTCGGCTTCGATGGCCAGGCGTTCCTGCAGGGTGTCGGTGCAGCGACGCTGATCGAAGTTTCGGGTACAAAGGGCACATGCCGGATCGAACTCCCCAAGAACGGCAGCGCCCCCGACCCGCTCGCGTCCCACAAGCTCGTCTGCAAGCCGTGACGCTCGCGGTGGCGCTCTCGGTACTGGGCGCCTCGCCGGCGGTGGCTCAATCGGTGTGCGGACTTACCGCGACGGCCATGGCGTTCGGCAACTACTCGGCCGTGCTGGGTACAGCGGGGAACACGACCGCCACGCTCACCATGACCTGCACCAACAACACAAATGCTGCCGACACGGTAAACTACTCGATCAGTCTCGCGACGGGCGTGGGCGGCGGCTACAATCCGCGCGCATGGCGGCCGGCGCCGAGCGCCTCAACTACAACATCTTTCGCAACAACGCGCGGACCCAAATCTGGGGCAACGGCACTGGCGGCACCCAGGTCGTGACTGGCAGCTTCAACGTGCCCCGCAACCAGACCCGCACGCGCAACGTGACCGCCTACGGCCAGATTATCTCCAACCAGGACGCGTCCCAGGGGGATTACGTCGATACCGTCACCGCGACCGCCACCTTCAACTGAACCGCCGCCGAGCCCGGACTCACGGTTTCTTGGGTGTGTAGGTCCCGCCGGCGGAAGCCGCACGCACCTCCGCCGCCGTGCGGGCCTGGCGAAGCGCCGCCAGATGGCGGGCCTCCCCGTCCAGCATGGCGCGGGCGTTTTCCAGAACCTTCTCGCCGTGAACGCGCGGGAACTTCACCGCGCCATTCTCGTCCATGTGGATGAGGTCGCCCGGCGCCACATCCATGCCGCCGACCGAGACCGGCACATTCACCGACTGCACCGCCTGCTCGCCATGGCCGGCCGTCACGCCGCCCAGCAGCATCTGGAACTTGAGGCGGCGCACGGCATCGACGTCGCGCGAGGGTCCGTTGGACACGAGGCCCACGCAGCCCACAGCCATCATCGAGGTCACCATGATCTCGCCGGCGAGACCCGCCCGCGACATCAGGCCGTCCGGCCATTTCTGCTGGATCACCAGCACCGTCGGCTTCTTCATGGCGTCGAGGGCGTCGATCACGTCCATGAAGGAAAGGCGGCCCGAGAAGTTCGGGTCGGGCAGGCCGTAGACGCAGGTGACGGCGTAGCCGACGATCGGTCCCATCTCGGGATAGATGCAGCGGATCGAGCTGTCGGAGTACCAGTTCTCGGTCCAGGGATTGTAGAGACCGAGACAGAGCGGATTCTTGGGATAGGTCGCCACCACATTGGTGATGGTGGGCGTGTCGATCTTGCGCAGCTCGGCGAACAGCACGTCGTCGGTCATGGCGGCCATGGTTTCCTCCCTTGGGTCCGGTGACGAGCCATAGCACAGGGGCCGGGCATCTGGTGAAGCCCGGTCGGGCTCCGTAAGATCGGGCGATGCTCAATCTCCTGACCGATGTGGCCGGCATCACCGTGGGCCACGCCACCGATCTCACGCTCGGCACGGGCGCGACGGCGATCCTGTTCGACGCGCCGGCGACGGTCGCCGTCGCGACACTGGGCGGCGCGCCCGGCAGTCGCGACACCGCCATGCTGGAACCCGAGATGACCCGCCAGCAGATCGATGGCGTGATGCTGAGCGGCGGCTCGGTCTACGGACTCGATGCACCCGGCGGCGCGCAGGCCGCGTTGCGCGAGGCCGGGCGCGGCTTTCGCCTGCGCGGCGCGCTGGTGCCGCTGATCTCCGGAGCGATCGTGTTCGACCTGCTGAACGGCGCGCCCAAGGACTGGGGCACCTTCTCGCCGTATCGCGATCTCGGCTACACAGCGACCAAGGCGGCGCGACCCGGCGCCTTCGCGTTGGGCACCGTCGGCGCCGGCACCGGCGCCACGACCGCGACGGTCAAAGGCGGAGTGGGTTCGGCCAGCGCCCGTACCTCCACCGGGCATGTCGTGGCGGCGCTCGCGGTGGTGAACGCCGTCGGTGCGCCGACCATTGGCGATGGCCCGCATTTCTGGGCGGCGCCGTACGAGGTGGGCGACGAGTATGGCGCGCGCGGTTGGCCCGCTCGCATCGCCCCCGCGGACGTGGCGCCCCGCATGAAAGGCCTGCCCCCGCCCGCGACCGCCACGACCATCGGTATCGTGGCCACCGACGCCGTCCTGACGAAGGGTCAGTGCAAGCGGCTCGCCATCATGGCCAATGACGGTCTCGCGCGGGCTATCCTGCCCGCCCATGCGCCGGGCGATGGCGACACGGTCTTCGCGGCTGCCACCGGCGCGCGACCGCTGGCCCAGGAAGAGGATCTGGCGCTGCTGGGACATGCCGCGACGTTGGTGTTCGCCCGCGCCTGCGCGCGCGGCTGCTACGCGGCAACGACCCCACCCTGGAGCGGCGGGCAGAGAAGCTGGCGGGATCGGTTCGCCTGATCGCCCGTCAGTTGAGGCGCCAGAGCTGACCGTTCAGCAGCGTCGCAAACATCACCCAGGTGAGGTAGGGCAGCAGCAGGAATGCGGCCCAGGCGTCGTGGCGGCGAAACAGGTGAATGTTGACGGCGATGGCGGCGGCGAGGAACACGATCTCGACCAGCGCCCAGCCAACTTCCCGCAAGCCGAAGAAGAGCACCGACCACAGAAGGTTGAGCGCGAGTTGCAAGCCATAGACGGCGAAGGCCGCGCGCGTCTGCTCGCCGAAGCCCGCGCGCCACCAGACGCGAAACCCGGCGAGCGCGATCATGAGGTAGAGCGCGCTCCAGACCGGCGCGAAGACCCAGTCGGGAGGGTTGAAGCCGGGCTTGGCGAGCGTCGGATACCAGCTCTTGACGCTCGACTGGGTCGCCAAGCCGCCCAGCGCCGAGACAACCACGCAGAGCGCCACGAACCCGGCGAGAACCAGCCAGGCGCGTCCGTCGAAGCGGCGCCGCTCAGCTTGCGGCACGACGCAGTACGAGTTCGATACGGCCGACCCGGAGGCCCCACTTGCCGACGGTGGCGAGGTTCAGGAGCGACCCGTCGGGGCGCAACGCCAGCACATCGGCAAGATCGACCGTCCAGCCGCCCAGCAGAAGGGAGTACTCCAGCCGCACCATCCCGTTGTCGGTGAAGACCCGCGCGGGACTCACGGAATCATCGCGCTGACCGGTGAAGCTGCCCGGTCCCGTGCGCTCCAGCCGCCACGTCTTGCGCTCACGCACACCGTCGGCGAAGGCGAAGTCCTCGACCAGGGTCAGCACACGACCGTCCCAGGTCCCCTCGATCGTCACGTCAAACCGGCGTTCGGAGCCGGTCCAGCTGTTCACGAAGGCACCGCTGCCCTGCGTCCGACCGGCAAAGAAGTTCTCCAGCACCAGCACCGGATCGTTGGCACCCCGGACGATCTCGGGCGGCGCGGCGCATGCGCCGAGGAAGGCAAGCGCGAGGGCGGCCGGGCCGAGCCGGCGGGGAAGCGTCATCGACATGGCGATTTTACGCCGCCACCGCCGTTCGGATCACCGGTGGTGTCGGCGAATGCACCACCGGGAATTTGTGTCCAATCGCCGTGGCGCCGCCGCCACAGCGATCGACTACTCGAGCTTGACGCCGAGTTCCTGCAGCAAGGGAATCTGCCGCGATTTCAGGAGCTCGAAGTCGGCGGCCATTTGTGCTGTGCCCATGGGCTTCTCGTGCAGGCCGAAGGACTCATACATACGCTTGCCGGCTTCCGAATCCGCTGCTTCGACCCACAGATCGGACATGCGCTTCACGATGTCCGGCGGGGTGCGCGCCGGGGCGAAGAGGCCAAGCCAGCCGAACTGGGTGAAGGCGTTGTGCGTGTACCCCTCCTCGCTCATGGTCTTGAGATCGGGGAATTTCGGGTTTCGCTGCCGCGTGGGAAGCGCGATTGGCACAATCACGTTGTCGACCAGCAACGGGCGCAGCGCCTGGTAGGAGCCCATCGCGGCCTGCAACGAGCCCGCCCGCATGTCCTGCCACATCGGGCCCTCGCCACGGTAATGCACGACCTCCATCTTGATGCCGTACAGCTCGTTCAGCTTGGCGCAGACCATGTGCGAGGAAGAACCGGCGGCCCAGGTCCCCCAGCTCACCTTGTTGGTCTTGGCGTACTCGATGAGCTCCTTGATGTTCTTCGCGGGCACCGACTTGTGCACGACCACCGGCAGCTCGCCGGACGAGGTGGCCGCCACGGGCATGAAGTCGTTGTCAGGGTCGAACGGCAGCTTGGAATAGAGCACGCGGTTCTGCACCAGCGTGCCCGACACGGTGTGCAGGAAGGTGTGGCCGTCCGGCGCCGCCTTGGCGACGAGCGCGGCGCCAATATTGCCCCCGGCGCCGGGCTTGTTGTCGATGAGGATCTGCGTGCCGAGCTTCTGCGAGACGTGCTGGGCAAAGACGCGGGCGATGCCGTCGGTGAGACCGCCCGGCGCGAAGTTGACGACGATGGTGATGGCTTTGCCCGCGGGCCAGCCGCCCTGTGCCCGGACGGACGGTGCGGCGAGCAACGACGCACCGCCAGCGGCGATGAGAGTTCTGCGTTTCATTTGAGTTTCTCCTCCCGTTACTTGATGGACGAAAACGCCGTCGGCGCCAGGAACTGGTTGGCGACGTTGGCGACGATCGCGCCGTCCTTTTCCGTCTCGGCGCGCTTGGCGAGCCACTCCGGATCGGCGGCGAAGGCGTTCCACTTGCGCTCGCGATCGGCCAGCGACTCCCACGCCAGCAGATAGGTGAGCTCCTGATTCGACTCGCCCACCAGCGTCGTCCAGAAACCGGCCTGGCGGATGCCATGACGCTCCCAGATCTTGAGCGTGATGGTCTCGAAGCGCTTGAGCAGCGCGGGCAGGCGGCCCGGCACGCACTGATAGACCCTGAGCTCGTAGATCATCTTGTCCTCCCTCTCCTGATCAAGCACCGAGGCGCGGCACGAAGCCGGCGCCCGCGCTCTCGATACGGCAATAGTGCGGTGCGCCGAAATGCGCCGGCAGCAGCACCGCGCCGCTGCCCGCACACTCCTCCAACACGCGCCGACGGCTCCGTCGCGATTGCTCCGCATCGGCGCAGGCGAAGCTGCTCCATTCAGGGCGATAGACCTGGATCATGTGGTGCAGGATGTCACCGCAGAACAGTGCGTGGGAACCCTTCGACCGGCAATGAATCGCCACGGTTCCGGGCGTGTGGCCCGGAGCCGGCTGGACCGAGAAATGCTCGTCGATTTCGGCGGCGCCGGCCACGAGCTGGCCGAGCCCCGCCTCGATCACCGGCAGGACGGAGTCGCGAAACGCGCCGTAGTTCGCGGGCCCCCGCGCCGGGTCGCGATCGACCGCGAGGTGATGGTTGTATTCCTCGTGCGAAAACACATAGCGCGCGTTTGGGAACGTCGGCACCCAGCGACCATTGTCGAGCCGCGTGTTCCAGCCGACGTGATCGACATGCAGGTGGGTGCACATCACCATATGGATATCGGCCGGCGACACGCCGGCGTCTCGCAGGCGCTCCAGGTAGGGCCACTCCTTCTCGTGCCATTGCGGGCGAACGGCACGCGGCTTGTGATTGCCCACGCAGGCGTCGATCAGAACGTTCTTGCCACCAATCTTGATCAGCCAGCTATGCATGCTGAGCTTCAGCATGCCGCTGACCGGATCGAAATGGTCGGGCACCATCCAGCCCCTGTGGCGCTCCAGCTCGGCAGGGTCCCAGTCGGGGAAGAACCGCCTGGCGTCGAAGTTGGGCTCGTAGCTCTCCTCGACCCGCGCCACGCGCGCCCCGCCGATGCGCAGTTCCGTCATGGCTTCCTCCCTGCCGCGTCGACAACTCTATCGCGACGCGGATTGCCGCGCGAGGCCGGCGCAGGCTAGCGTTTCGGAGCAAGAAACCGCCGGGGGAGCGCACCGATGACCGACACGACCTGGATGAGCGCCGCCGACCTCGCGCGCGACTACAGGCGCGGCACGCTCTCGCCAGTTGAGGTGGTCGAGGCGTCACTGCGCCGGGCCGAGCGACTTCAGGGACCGCTCAATGCGTTCGTGCTGATCGACCGGCCGGGCGCGCTGGCGGCGGCCCGCGCGTCCGAGGCGCGCTGGCGGGCAGGTGCGCCCCTGTCGCCGCTCGATGGCGTGCCGACCTCGATCAAGGACACGACGGCGGTCGCGGGATGGGCGACGCGCTACGGCTCGCTCGCCACCGACGATGCGCCGGCCTCCGAGGACGCACCGGTCAGCGGCCGGTTCCGCGCCGCCGGCATGGTGCTGCTGGGCAAGACCACCACGCCCGAATTCGGTTGGAAGGCGCTGACGGACTCGCCGATCTCCGGCACGACGCGCAATCCCTGGAACACGGCGCGCTCGCCGGGCGGGTCCTCCGGCGGCGCGGCGGCGGCGACGGCGGCCGGCATTTCGCCGATCGCTCACGGCAACGATGGCGGCGGCTCGATCCGCATCCCCGCCGCGCAGTGCGGGCTGGTCGGGCTGAAACCAAGCTTCGGTCGCATCCCACAACACCCGGCCGATAGCCCCTTCGCCGACGCCATCAGCCAGGGAGTGCTGACCCGGACCGTGCCGGACACGGCATTGGCCCTGAGCCTCACGGCCGGCGCCGACGCGCGCGACTTCCGATCGCTACCCACGACTGGTCGCGACTGGACGGTTGGAATCGATGGCGGCGTGCGCGGGTGGCGGATCGGGCTCAGCCTCGATTTCGGCCATGTCACCGCGGACCCGGAAGTGCGCGAGCTGGTTGCCGGCGCGGCGCGACGCTTCGAGGCGCTGGGCGCCCATGTCGAGGACGTGGGTCCCTTGATCGCGCCGTTGAAGGAGTCCTTCGAGGCGCTTTGGCTGGGCGGCTTCGCCGCGCGCTTGCGAACGATCCCCACGCAAATGCACAGCCGGCTCGATCCGGGCTACCTCGCGGCCGCGCAGAAGGGTCTCGCGGTCACGCTTGCCGACTATATCCGGGCCTACGAGGCCAAGGCGAAGCTGGCGCGCGATCTCGCGCAATTCCTGGAGCGCTACGATCTGCTGCTGGCGCCGGTGACCCCCACGCCGCCACCACCCGTGGAGACGCTCTACAATTCCGAGGCCTTTCCGCGCTGGACCAAGGGTGCCCCCTTCACCTTGCCCTGCAATCTCACGGGCCAGCCGGCCGCCTCCATGCCGGCCGGACTGACCCGCGATGGTCTGCCTGTCGGGCTTCAGATGATCGGGCCGCCGCACGGCGACGCGCATGTGCTGCGCGCGATGCGCGCCTACGAAGGCACGCTCGACTGGCGCTGGCCCCAGGCGGCGCTCACCAACCTCTAGGGGTCTCCCTCAACGCGGAGCTCATCCTGAGGCGCGGCCGAAGGATCTTTCGGGTTCAGGAAAGACTCTTCGGCTCGCGCGGAACAACAGCCTTGCCGAAGTCTCAGTCCAGGTCCATGCCGTCCATGCCGGCGTTCTTGCGTGCCTTGCGGGCGAGTTCGGTCAGCACCTTGCCGGCCTGGTAGGGATCTAGGATCTGGTCGGCCATCGGGCCCTTGTGCCAGCCCTCGGCGACGGCGAACTGGCCATTGCCAGCCTGGAAGACACGACCCGTGACATCGCGGCTCGCCTCGCTCACCAGCCACGTGGCGACCGGCGCGATCCACTTCGGATCGCGGCGCTTCTTGTCCTCTTCCGAGTACTCGCGCAGGTCTTCGGTCATGCGGGTGAAGGCGGACGGCGAGATCGAGTTCACGGTGATGCCATAGCGACCAAGCTCGCGCGCGGCGATCACTGTGAAGGACGCAATGCCAGCCTTGGCCGCGCCGTAGTTGGTCTGGCCGATATTGCCGTAGATGCCGGAGACAGACGTGGTCGTGACGATGCGCGCGTCGACCGGTCCCCCCTTCAGCTTGGCCTGGTCGCGCCAGTAGGCGGCGGCATGCCGCGCCGGCGCGAACGTGCCCTTGAGGTGGACCTTGATGACGGCGTCCCACTCCTCCTCGCTCATGTTCACCAGCATGCGATCGCGCAGGATGCCGGCGTTGAGGACTACGGCGTCGAGCTTGCCGAACACGGAGACTGCCTGGTCGATCATGCGCTTGGCGCCGTTCCAATCCGAGACGTCGTCGCCATTGGCGACTGCTTCGCCGCCCATGGCCTTGATCTCGTTCACAACCTGCTGGGCCGGGCCGACATCGTTGCCCTTGCCGGCGCGATCGCCGCCGAGGTCGTTCACGACGACCTTGGCGCCGTGCTCGGCCAGCATCAGGCAATGCTCGCGGCCCACGCCGCGCGCCCCCCCGGTCACGATCGCTACCCGTCCCTCGCACAGTCTCGCCATGGCTGCCTCCCGAATGCGCCGTGCCCTTCCGGCACCGTTCGGGCTAGTCTAGCGGACCCGCACGGAGGATCGCCATGGACACGCTGCCCGTCGTTTCGCCCGAAGAGGTTGGGCTTTCCGCAAAGCGGTTGGACCGCATCCGCGCCTGGATGGAGCGCCAGGTTTCGTCCGGACGGGTCGCGGGGCTCGATGTCGCCGTGATGCGGCGGGGCCAACTGGCCTTCGCCGCCTGCACCGGTCTCGCCGACCTTGAGCGCAAGAAGCCGGCGCGCCCCGACACGATCTGGCGCATCTATTCGATGACCAAGCCGCTCACCAGCGTCGCCATCATGATGCTGTACGAAGAAGGACGCTTCCAGCTCGACGATCCGATCTCGCGCTTCATCCCGGGCTTCGCCAATCCACGCGTCTGGACGGGCGGCAGCCGCGGCAAGATCGAGACCGTGCCGGCGGAGCGCGAGATCACGTTCCGCGATCTGCTCACCCACACCTCCGGCCTGACCTACGACTTCATGGAGAGCAATCCGGTCGACGCGCTCTATCGCGAGAAAGGCGGCGTCGATTTCCGCACCGGCGATCGCACGCTGGAAGACGTCGTGGGCAAGCTCGCGACGATGCCGCTGATCGACCATCCCGGCCGCGCCTGGAACTACTCCGTCGCCACCGATGTGCTCGGCTACCTCGTGCAAGTGATTTCGGGGCAGGCCTTCGATGCCTACCTGCGCGAGCGTGTGCTCGGTCCGCTGGGGATGATCGATACGGATTTCCACGTGCCGGCCGACAAGCACGCCCGCTTTGCCGCCTGCTACATGCCCGGCAAGACCGGTGGGCTCGCGCTGATGGACGATCCCGCGACCAGCCGCTACCTCGCGCCGCGCAAGCTCGCCTCGGGCGGCGGCGGACTGGTTTCGACGGTCGCCGACTACCTCCGCTTCTGCCGCTTCATGCTGGCCAAGGGAGAGCTCGACGGGGTGCGCCTGCTGTCGCGCAAGACGGTCGAGCTGATGACCGCCAACCATCTCAACGGCGACATGGCGGCGATGGGAATGCCGCGCTTCAGCGAGTCGACCTACGCCGGCATCGGCTTCGGTCTCGGCTTCTCCGTGATGCTCGATCCGGCGAAGGCGCACATCCTCGGCACGCCCGGCGAGTACGCCTGGGGCGGTGCGGCCTCGACCGCCTTCTGGATCGATCCGGTGGAGGAGATGGCGGTGGTGCTGATGACCCAGCTCTTCCCCTCGTCCACCTGGCCGATCCGCCGCGAGCTGCGGGTGCTGGCCTACCAGTCGATCGTGGATTGAGGCACGCCATGCGCAACACCGGCCCGATCGCGATCCGCCGGCTGCATCCGCTGTTCGGCGCGGAAGTGACCGGTATCGACATCACGCGACCGCTGAGCGCGCGCGAGTTCGGCCCGCTCCGCGCCGCCTTCGAGGAGCACTCCGTCCTGGTCCTGCGCGACCAGCCGATGGATGACGAGAAACAGATCGCGTTCTCGGAGAATTTCGGACCGCTCGAGCCCACGCTCTCGGCCAATCCGGCGGTAGGTACGGTCTTCGCGCGCCAGTCCAATCTCGACATCAACACCGGCGAGACGATCCCGTCCGACGACATGCGCATGATCTACCAGAAGGCCAACTACTTCTGGCATTCGGACTCCTCGTTCAAGCCTGTGCCGTCGCTCTGCTCGATCCTGACGGCGCGGCTCTGCCCGCCGGAGGGCGGCGACACCGAGTTTTGCTCCATGCGCGCCGCCTGGAACGCGCTGCCGGCCGCACTGCAGGCGACTGTCGAGCCGCTGGTCGCCGAGCATGCACTCGTCTACTCGCGCAACCGCGTGCAACCCGGCATCCTGAGCGCCAAGGCGCTCAGCGACTATCCGCCGGTGCGCCAGCGCATGGTGCGGGACAACCCGTTGAACGGACGCCGGGCGCTCTATATCGGCGCCCATTGCGGTCACATCGTCGGCTGGCCGCGCGGCACCAGCGATGCGCTGCTCGAAGAGCTGACCCTGCGCGGCACGCGGCCCGAATTCACCTTCGCGCACAAGTGGCGCGAGGGCGACGTCGTGATCTGGGACAATCGTGCTGTCCTCCACCGCGCGACCGCCTACGACACGGTGAAGCACAAGCGGCTGATGCAGCGCACAACCGTGGCCGGCGACGCACCGACCGTGCCCCAATAGCGATGACCGCGGGCGGAGCGGTGCCGTCGGACGGTTTGCCCGCCGGCCAACGCGGTTGGGCGGTGCTCACGATCACCACCGGGCTCGCGATCTCGGTGCTGAGCAATTCGGTCACCAATCTCGCGCTGCCGCACATCGCGCGCGACCTCGCGATCTCCGCCGAGAGCTCGATCTGGATCGTGAATGCGAGCCAGATCGCGTTGATGGTGTGTCTACTTCCCGTCGCGGCGCTGGCCGATATCGTGGGCCATCGGCGGGTCTATCGCGCCGGGCTCGCGATCTTCGCTCTGGCCTCGCTTGCGTGCGCGCTTGCGCCCAACCTGCCGGCATTGGCCGGCGCGCGGCTGCTGCAGGGCGCGGGATCGGCCTGCATCATGGCGATCCAGCCGGCGTTCGTGCGCGCGATCTATCCCCGCGCGCAGCTCGGCCGAGGCCTAGGCTTCAACACGACAGTGGTCGCGACCTCGCTCGCCGCCGGTCCGAGCCTCGGCGCGCTGCTGCTCTCGCTTGGCCCCTGGCCGATCCTGTTCGCGGTGTACGCGCCGCTCGCTGCCGTCGCGGCGGTGCTGGCAGGCCGATTCTTGCCCGCCGACAACCCCCAGGCGCGGGCGTTCGATGTTCCCTCGGGTCTGCTGTCGGGTGGCGCGTTCGGGTTCCTGATCCTGGGCATTGATGGCGTGGCGCATGGCCATGGCGCGCCCGCGATCGCCGCCGAATTCGCGGTCGCGGCCGGGTTGGGTTGGGCATTCCTGCGCCGTCAGCGCCAGCTCGCCGAACCGATGATGCCGATCGACGTCTTTCGGCGGCCGGTCTTCGCGTTGTCGCTGGGAGCCTCGACCTCGACATTTACGGCCCAGGGTCTCGCCTTCGTGAGCCTGCCCTTCCTGCTGCAGACCGTGTTGGGCCGGGGTGTGGCCAATGCGGGCTTGCTGCTCAGTGCCTGGCCGCTCGCACTTGCCTGCACGGCACCGGTGGCGGGCCGCTTGGCCGACCGGTACCCGGCCGGCCTTCTGGGTGCGATCGGGCTCTCGACGATGCTGACCGGTCTCGTGGCGCTCGCGCTTTTGCCGGACAGTCCGAGCAACCCCGACCTCGTGTGGCGGCTGGTGCTGTGCGGCGTGGGGTTCGGCATCTTCGCCGCGCCCAACAACCGGCTGATGATGAACGCCGTGCCGCGCGAGCGCAGCGGAAGCGCGGGCGGCATGATCGCGACTGCCCGGACGCTCGGTCAGACCCTGGGTGCGGCGCTGGTCGCGCTGGTCTTCGGGCTATTCGATTTCTCCGGCGTGGGCGCGGCCACCGCCGCGCGAGCGGCGCTCGGCCTCGCGGCCTGCTTTGCCGCCCTTGCGTTGCTGCTCAGCTCGCTGCGATTGTGGCGGGGCGCACAAGGAGGTTCGCGTGGCTGACCGCATCGAGATCGGCATCCTCATCTATCCCGGCGTCACCCAGCTGGACGCGACCGGGCCAGCGCAGGTGCTGAGCATGGTGCCGCGCTCGCGCCTGCACATGGTCTGGAAGGAGCTGGCACCGGTGCCGACCGACGCCGGCTTCGCCATCATGCCGACGACCGACTTCGCGGCCTGCCCGGCGCTCGATCTCGTGCTGGTGCCGGGCGGCGGCGGTCAGGCTCCCTTGATGAGCGACCGCGAGACGCTCGACTTCCTGGCGCGTCAGGGGGCCCGCGCCCGCTACGTCACCTCGGTTTGCACCGGATCGTTGCTGCTGGGCGCGGCGGGTCTCTTGCAGGGCTATCGCTCGGCCTGTCACTGGGCATCGCGCGAACGGCTGCGTCAGTACGGTGCGATTCCCATCGCCGAGCGGGTGGTGCGGGACCGCAACCGGCTCTCGGGCGGCGGCGTCACCGCCGGGATCGATTTCGGCCTCACGCTGGCGGCCGAGCTCGCGGGGCCTGAGATCGCCAAATCGATCCAGCTCGCGCTGGAGTATGATCCCCAGCCGCCGTTCGATTGCGGCAGTCCCGAAAAGGCCGGTGCCGAGCGTGCGGCCCGTCTGAAGAAGCGCATCGACGGCATGCTCGACGCGACGGAGTGAATGTCGACCCCGGGGAGAGCTACGCCTGTCCGGCGGTGGCGCTTTCGATGGTGATGGCCTTGCCCTTGGCCATGTCGAAGCGCAGGCGCTTCACGTAGTCGAGGTCGCGACCGGTGACACGCACGAAGCGGCTGCCGTCGGGATAGTCGATCGCATGGATCGACCCGACATCGTAGACGCCGGCCTGACCCGGCATCAGGCGGTAGCTCTTCACCTGTTCGAGTTTAGCCTCACCGGCGCCGGCGCCGCCATCGAGTCGGCGATACTCGCTCATGTCGGTGTGGCTCACCGCTTGGCCGTAGACCGCCCAGGAGGGGCCGTGATCGTGCGGCGGGCTGCGGTGCGGCTTGGGATTGCAATGCGCCAGAACGACGAAGCCGAGCTCCTTGTCCTCGTAGAGCTTGCGCGTTCCGAGCGGCGCCTGCGGTCCGACCGCTTCCTCGACGAAGGCCGGCACGGCGAGCAACTTCTCCAGCAACGCGCGCACCTTCTCGCGGCCGTCCGGGCCGGGATGCGCGCCCAGCGCCGCGCGGGTGTCGGCGACGAAGGCATCGAGCGTGTAGGTCATGGCGGATCGCTCCTATTCGTTCGGTCGTGATTGTCGCGCGGACGGGCCGGCTGTCAACGCCCACCCAACATGCGTCGCGCGATCACCATGCGCTGGACCTCCGACGGACCCTCATAAACCCGCATGGTGCGTACCTTCTGGGCAAGCCAGCTCAGCGGCAGCTCCTGCGTCACGCCCATGGCGCCGAAGGATTGCTGGGCATGGTCGATCACCTCGGTGGCCATCTCGGTGGCGTAGAGCTTGATCATTGAAGCCTCGGTCCGGACATCCATGCCGTCATCCTGCTTGACGGCGGCATCCATCACCATCAGTCGGCAAGCATGGAGGCGGGTCGCGGCGTCGGCGATCCACCACTGGATCGCCTGCCGGTCGGCGAGCTTCTGGCCGAAGGTTTCGCGTTGCTTCACGTGCTCGATCATCATGTCGAGCGCCCGCTGGGCCATGCCGATGCACCACGAACCCATCTGCAGGCGACGCACGGTGAGACGAAGCTGCATCGGCGCGAAGCCCTGGCCGAGCCGGCCCAGCACCTGACTCTCGGGCACGCGGCAATCCTCGAACACCACCTCGTAGGTGCGCTGACCTGCCAACATCGGGATCGCCCGGGCGACCACCAAGCCTTTCGTGCCCTTGTCGACGAGGAAGGCCGTGATGCCGCCGCGCGCGCCACGCTCCGGATCGGTCACCGCCATCACGATCGTGAAATCGGCCTTGGCGATGCGGCTGATCCAGATCTTGCGGCCGTTGATGACCCAGTCGGAACCATCCTTGACCGCGCGCGTCTTCATGCCGGCCGGATCGCCGCCCGCACCCGGCTCGGAAATGGCGATGGCCGAGCTGGTGACGCCCTGGGCGTAGGGCTCGAGATACTTCTTGCGCTGCTCCGGATTGGCCGTCGCCAGCAGCATGTGCAGGTTGGGCGAGTCCGGCGGGAAGGTGAAGGGAACGCACGCGTAGCCGACCTCCTCGTTCACCCCGACGAGTGCCACCGCCGGCAGATTGGCCCCGCCCACCTCCTCCGGCACGTCGAGCGCCCACAGGCCCAGTTCCTTGCATTGCTTGAAGAGCCGGGCGTTCTCCTCGTCGTTCAGCGCCGCGGGCTGGCCAGAGGCGAAGCGGTCGAGAATGGTCTTCTCGAGCGGCATCAACTCATTGCGAACGAACTTGCGCACCAGCTCACGCAACATCCGATGCTCTTCGCTCACCTGAAACATGCGCTCGCTCCTACGGCTTGCCGATACCCTTGTTCACGAACTCGAGCGAATAGGCGCGCTCGGGGTCGAGCCCGGGGGGCAGCACATCCGCCTGCACCATGGTGTCGTAAAATCCCCGCCAGCGCGCGGCGCTCATGGCGCCGATACCGCCCTGCAAGGCGTCACCCGACAACACGATGCCGCGTTCGTTCATCACCCGGATGGCGTAGACGATCTTGTCCTCGTCCATCTCGGGATTGTGCCGTCGGATGAGCTCGTTGGCGCCCTGGATGGCGGGGCCGCCCTTGAGATACTGCGCCCAACCCTCGAGCGAGGCGTCGACGAAACGCTGTACAAGGTCGCGCTTGGTCTCGATCATGCGCCGCGAAACCGCGATCGTGGTCTGATAGGCGGAGAAGCCGGCGTCGGCGATCAGCAGCACGGTGGGCGGACGCCCCAGCGCTTGCTGAATCGCGTAGGGCTCGGATGAGAGGAAGCCCTGCTGCACCACGTTCCGGTCGGCGAGGAACGGCGCCATGTTGAAGGTGTAGGGCCGAAGCTGGCTGTCCGAGAGCCCGTACTTGGCGCGCAGAAACGGCCAGTAGGTGACGCGTCCGCCGCCGCCAATCAGGAGCGTGCGACCCTTCAGATCCTCGAAGCGTTCAACACCGGCGCCGGGATGGGCGATCAGGACCTGCGGATCCTTCTGGAAGATCGCCGCGATGCAGACGAACGGCGCGCCCTCGCGCACCCAGGTGAAGGGCTCGAAACTGTTCGACATGGTCATGTCGACACGGCCAGCCAGAAGAAGCTGGCCGATGTTCAGACCGGGGCCGCCCTGGCGCAGATCGCACTCAATGCCGTAGCGGCGATAGATGCCCGCGGCGATCGCCTGATAGTAGCCGCCATGCTCGGCTTGGGCGCGCCAGTCGGTGTGGAAGCTCACGCGATCCAGCGTCTGTGCCCGCCCGGCGCGGGCGAGCGGCAGAAGCAGCGGTCCAGCGGCGGCCAGGCCCAGCGCGGCGCGGCGGTTGAGGCGAAAAGCGGTCATGGGCGGAGCGACTCTCCCCGACGATCGAAGATCAATGCAAGATACTCCTTGATCGCCTGGCTCGCCACATACGTCGCGCTGGCCGACGGCGTCCATTGCTCCCAGAGCGGGCGCGAGCCGGGCGGACCGGACCAGTCGCTGGGGAACGCCTGCGCGTCGAAACCAGCGAGGCGCGCGAGCCGCAGCGACCGCGGCATGTGGAACGCCGACGTCACAAGCGCAATGCGCGCGGGCCCGATCAGCCGGCGGGTCTCTTCAATGTTCTGAATCGTGTTCAGCGAGCGTTCGTCGATCAAGATGCGATCGGCAGGCACGCCCCGCTCGATCAGCGCGCAACGCATCGCTTGCGCCTCGGCCTCGGCGCCGGGATTGTCCGGGCCGGTATGCGTGCCGCCCGTTGCGAGCACCCGGGGTGCGACGCCGCGATGAAACAGGCGCGCGGCGTGTGCCACCCGCTCGGTCGCCGACGCCCCGCCCAGAATGACGATGGCGTCGTAGCAGCAGGCGGGTGCCTGCGCCGCGGCAGCGCGCGCGCGCTGCTCCAGCGGCCAGAGGAACCGGTCAACGACCGGGTGCAAGGAGAAAAGGATCGACTGACCGATCGCCAAGATCATGGCCAACCGGCCGAACCGCCGGGACAGCACGACGTAGATCAGCCAACCGATGGCGAGCCCCGCAACCAGCATTCCGGGCGGGGTGGCGAATTGGGTCAGGAGCTTCAGCGGAACGAAGGAGTCCACGGCAGGCGCTTTCGCCGGCGGTTATCGAGGCGGCCCGACGTCCGGGCAAAAAAGAAGGGCGGCGCCGGCGTGAGCCGGGCCGCCCCTTCCCTTGACGCCAGCGTCAGAGCGCTTCCTTGAGGTCCTTCGCGACCCGGAACGCGACCTTCTTGGATGCCTTGATCTTGATCGCTTCGCCGGTCGCCGGATTGCGGCCCATGCGCGCCGGACGATTGCGGACCTGGAGGATGCCGAGGCCCGTGATCCGGACCTTGTTGCCCTTCTTCAGGTTCTTGACGATCAGACCGACGAACTCGTCGAGCGTGCCGGCGGCGTCCTTCTTGGTCATGCCGGTCTTATCGGCGAGTTCCGCAGCGATCTTCGACAGCGGAATGGTGGGTGCAGACGGTTTCGCAGCCATGTGAGGGGTCCCTTGGTTATTGCTTTCACCACCGGCCGCGCTGACGCCCCAGAGCGCCGATGATGCGTCTAGGTTATCCACGAATCGCTTCGCCGCAAGACCGGAATGCGCGAAAAATGTCGATTTTTGGGGCTTTTTCGGCCATTTAGCGCAGTCTTCCACAGACCCGACGAGCCCGATGCCCGACCTGATCCCAACGCTGCGCACCGCCGTGAACACCTGGCAGTGCGATGAGAACGACCATCTGAACGTCCAGTTCTATACCGGCTTCGCCGACGAGGCGGTCGAACATCTGCTGGCGGCGCTCGAGCTCGGCCCGTCGTTGCGGCGCGCCGGCGGCATCGTCGCGCGGCCGTGCGAGGACCACATCCGCTACCATCGCGAGTTCCGCGTCATCGATGGCGTGGCGGCGCATTCCGCGCCGAGCAGCGCCACGGCAACTACGCTCGACACCTGGCATCGCATCACTCGCATCGCCGACGGGGCGTTGGCCGCCACCGTGCGGCGGCGACTGCAGATCGAGCCCGCCCTGCCCGAGCATGCGCGGGCCTGTGCCCTGGCCGGCGCGCTGCCGCCCATGCCCGAGGCATTGCCGCGCGGACTGGGCAAGCCCGGCATCCTTCATCCCAGAGATCTCGCGGGCGCCGTCGCCGATGGACTGATCGAGGCCAACCGCACCGTGATTCAACCGGCCGAATGCAACGCCGACGGCGAACTCGCGCCGCGCTTCGTGATTGCGCGCTGTTCCGACAGCGCGCCCATCCTGTGGGACCATCTCGGCTTCGACCGGTCCGCGATGCAGCAGCGTGGCGAAGGGTCGATCGTGGTCGAGATGCGGGTCGAGTATCTGCGGCCGGCGCGCGCCGGTACGCTCCTGGTTGTGCGGAGCGGCCTTGGCGCCTTCACGGACAAGACAGTCACGCTGATGCACTATCTGTTCGATGGGGAGACCGGCGAGCCGGTGGTACGGGCTGAAGGACTTGGGATGAAGTTCGACCAGACCCGGCGCAAGATCATGGCGTTTTCGGCGGACGATCTGGCGCGCCTAGAGGATATGGTCGTCGGTCGCCGCTGAGGGAGGCAGGTCATGGATCGCAAGGCCGACACGGCGGGGGGTATCGCCCGCGAGATGCAGGGCCAGGAGTATCCGCCGACGCGGCTGGCCGAGATCGCGATCGAAGCCGCGGTACTGAACGATGCGGTTCGGGCCGCCGCGCGCAAGCGGCTTGCCTTCGACGATGAGCCCGCCTCGTTCGCGGCCGAACTCGCGCGGCTGAAGCCATGACCGCGGATCCCGCGCTGTCCGATCTCACAAGTGTCGCGGAGGCGATCGCGGACCGACGGCTGACCTCGGTGCGGGCTACCGAAGCCTGCCTTGAGCGCATCGAGACCTGGCAGCCGCGCACCAATGCTTTCCTTCGGATCGAGGCCGAGAGTGCGCTGGCGCGGGCCCGCGCGATGGATGCCGAGCTGGCCGCCGACCGGCGCCGCGGCCCCTTGCATGGTGTGCCGCTCGCGCACAAGGACCTCTACTATCGGGCGGGCGAACTCTCGACGGCCGGCAGCGCCATCCGACGCGACTGGCGCGCGCCATCAACCGCCACGGTACTGCAGCGGCTGGACGCGGCGGGCACCGTCGAACTCGGCTTCCTCAACATGGCGGAGTTCGCCGCTGGACCAACCGGTCACAATGTCCACCATGGCCATTGCCGCAATCCATGGGACACGCAGCGCGTCACCGGCGGCAGTTCGAGCGGGTCCGGCGCGGCGGTCGCGGCGCGCCTCGCCTTCGGCTCGCTCGGCTCCGACACGGGCGGCTCGATCCGCCTCCCCGCTTCGGCCTGTGGCGTCGTCGGCATGAAGGCGACCTATGGCAGGGTGAGCCGCGCCGGCGTCGCGGCCCGCTCCTGGACGCTCGACCATGTCGGTCCGCTCACCCGGACGGTTCGGGACAACGCGCGCTTCCTTGCAGCGATCGCGGGCGTCGATGCGCGCGACGCGACCTGTAGCACCGCGCCCGTCCCCGACTACGAGGCGGCTCTGGTCGAGGGCGCCAGCGGGCTGCGCGTCGGCCTTGCGCTCCCCGATGCCCTGGTTCCCGTCGATCCGCGGATCGGCGCAGCAGTCGAGGAAGCGGCCTCTGTGCTGTCGCGCGCCGGCGTTCGGATCTCAGCCGCGACCATTCCGGACTTCACCGAGCTCTATCGCGCGGCCGAAACGATCGTGAAGTGCGAGGCGGCATCCATGCACCGTCCCTGGATGGAGAGCCAGCCCGACCGCTACGCCAACCAGGTGCGCACGCGCACCGAGGCGGGCTTCTTCATTCCGGCGACGCAATACATCGACGCGCTGCGCCTGCGTGCGCATTTCCTACGCGAGTTCCTGGCGACAGCCATGCCCGAGCTCGACGCCGTGCTGCTGCCGGCCATCCCCTTTCCCGTTCCGACCATCGACGAGACGGACGTGGAGAAGTCAGGCGGTCCGGCGACGCTCGCGATGGTCGCGCGCTTCACCGGCCTCACCCGCCCGTTCAACACGCTCGGGCTGCCGGTGCTGTCAGTCCCCTGCGGTTTCGACGACAACGGTCTGCCGATCGGCTTGCAGCTGGTCGGCCGTCCTTTCGATGAGACGACGCTCTATCGCCTCGGCCACGCCTACCAGAGCGCGACCGACCATCATCTCAAGGCGCCGGCGTAGGGCGGCGCGCGGTCACACCGCCAGGTTGACCGTCACGTTCTTGCGCTGGGTGAAGCTGTCCAGCATGCCTTCGAGCGAGAACTCGCGGCCGATGCCGCTCTGCTTGAAGCCACCATAGGACATGCCGGGCACCTGGCCGCCGCCCTGGTTCACCTGCACCCAGCCGGACTCGATGTCATGGGCCGCGCGCAAGCCGCGGCCAATATCGTGGGTCCAGACATAGGCGGCGAGACCGTAGTGGCTGTCATTGGCCATGCGGATCGCGTCGGCCTCGTCAGTCCAGCGGATCGCCACCAGCACCGGCCCAAAGATCTCCTCGCGGGCGAGACGCCAGTCGTTGGAGCGGTCGGCGAAGACGGTGGGAATGGCGTAGTAGCCTTCGCTCAGCGGTCCGGTCTTGGGCGGCAGTCCGCCGAATACCAGCTTGGCATCCGACCGCTGCAGACCGTCCTGCACGTAGCCGCACACCTTGTTGAACTGCTTGGCGTTGATGATGGTGCCGATGTCCGTCGCCTCGTCGAGCGGATTGCCGATCTTGAGCGCGGCGGTCTTCTTCTCGAGCTTGCCGAGGAACGAATCGAAGATGTCGGCGTGCAGGAACAGTCGCGAACCCGCGGTGCAGGACTGACTCTGCCGGGTGAAGCGCATCGCAGCCACAATACCGTCGACAGTCCAGTCGGCATCGGCATCGGGATAGACGATCGACGGGCTCTTGCCGCCAAGCTCCAGCGACACCGGCACAATGCGTTCGGCGGCCGCCCGCATCACGATCTTGCCGACCTCGGTCGAGCCGGTGAAGGAAAGTTTGGCGATGCCGGGATGCTGCGCCAACGGCGCGCCACATTCGGGGCCGTAGCCGGTCAGCAGGTTTAGGGCACCCGCCGGCAGGAACTGCTGGCAGATTTCGGCCATCAGCAGCACGGCAAGCGGCGCATCCTCGGCGGCCTTCATCACCAGCGTGTTGCCTGCGCAGAGCGCGGGCGCGATCTTGAGCGCCCCCAGCATCAGCGGCGCGTTCCAGGGAATGATCGCGCCCACCACACCCAGCGGCTCGCGGCGCGTATAGCTCAGCACATGCTCGCCGAGCGGGATCGTCTCACCCTTGAGCTCGCTGCCGAGCCCGCCGAAGTAGCGGAAAATATCGGCGGCGAGCTTCGCCTCGCCGCGCGCCTGGGTGCGCAGCGCATTGCCGGTCTCGGTGGCGATGGTGCGCGCGATCTCCTCGACACGGGCCTCCATGGCGTCGGCGATGCGCAGCAACGCGAGGCCACGTTCGCGCGGCGGCACGCGCCGCCATGCCACCTGCGCCCGGGCGGCGGCCGCGACGGCGCGATCGACATCGGCCGCGGCCGCGCGCGGCACCTCGGCGATGCGCGAGCGATTGGCCGGATTCTCGATCGCGATGCGCTGGCCGGAGGCGGCCTCGACCCACTGGCCGTCGATCAGCATGCCTTTGGGCGAAAGGGCCGCGCGGACAGGCGCGGCGGTGGTGGGGGCGTTCATGTCGTCACTCCTGTCGTCGAAGTCAGCGTGGTTCCGTCCAGCTCTCGGAGAAGGCCAGTGCGCAGGTGCTGAACGGCTTGCCCTCGCGTTCGCGCGGCCACGCCCGTCCGGTCGCGGCCACGCCGTTCAGCGTCAGCCGCGCGGACGCGGCCGGAATCAGCACGGTGCAGACGCCGTAGGGTCGCGGGTTGGGCGGCTGGTTGGGCTGGGTGTGCAGGAGAAGCGGCTCGCCGATATCGTGCCAAGTCAGCGCCACTTCCTCTCCAGGCGCGCTCACCCGTTCGGTCCAGAAATCGCGCACATCGCCGTGCCGGGAAAAGAGCGCGTCGGTTACTGGGATGGAGAGGTCTTTCAGTTCCGGGTTCAGCATGCCCTGCACGGTCGACTGCAACCAATGTGTCATGGCGATGTTGTCGGTCCAGATGCGCCATCTGTTCGAGGTCAGTTCGCTCTTGAGGTACAGCACGTGCCCGGCCCCCTTGGGGCTGAACAGGATGCGCCAGTAGCTGGCGTCGGTGCTGTTCGGATCGCCATCCCGCGACGACAGGCGGATGAACGGGTTCTCGCCCGTGACGATGGTGCGATTGGCGTCGATCGTGCTCATGGCGGCCTCCTCAGACGATTTGGTTGCGCAACGTGGACTCCCCGCGGCCCAGCCGCTCCAGATTCTCCATCAGGATATCCAGCACGTTATCCTCGTAGGCCCGGGTCTCGCCCGCGGTGTGCGGCGTGATGAACACGTTGGGCAAGGTCCAGAGTGGCGAGTCCTGGGGCAGTGGCTCCTCGGCCGTCACGTCGAGCGCGGCGCCCGCTAAGCCGCGCGCCTGGAGCGCGGCGACGAGGGCGGGCTCGTCGATAACACGCCCGCGCGCCACGTTGACCAGCCAGGCCGACCGCTTCAGTCCGGCAAGCACCGCGGCGTTCACGACGCCGGTGGTCTCCGGCGTGAGCGCACAGGCCAGCACAAGGCAATCTGCCTGTGCGGCGAGCCCCGGCAGGGCCGACATCGGGTGGATCGCGTCGCAGCCGTTGGTCCCTTGCGCCGGATCGCGGCGCACACCCAGCACCTTCATGCCGAACGCCCGGGCGAGATGCGCGATGTGGCCGCCGATCCGGCCGGTGCCCACCAGCACCATCGTCTTGCCGCCAAGTTCATCCTCGCGTTCGGCCAGATCGCCGATCATGCCGCGCCAATGCCGCTTGTGCTGGTTGTCGCGGGCCTCCGGCAGTCGGCGGGCCATCGCGAGCAGCAGCGCGATCGCATGCTCGGCCACCGCCCGCGCATTGACGCCACCGGCGCTCGCCAAGCGCACGCCACGCGCGGCCAGCAGCGCCTTGTCGTACTGATCGACGCCAGCGCTGATCGACTGGATGAACTTGAGGCGCGGCGCGCTGGCCAGCAGCTCGTTGCGCCACAGCCCCGAGACCACAAGAACATCGGCCTCGGCGATCCGCGCCTCGAGCGCCGCCCGGTCGCGCACCTCGAAATGCGAAATGTCCGCGCCGCGTGCGTGAAACCGGTCCTGCAGCCGGTAGGCGGCGTGGGCGAAGCCGATCGTGAGTTTTTCCCGTGCCGGCAACATGGCGAACCCCTCGGGCAAATGCGACACTGGTCATAGAGAAAACGAAAGGGAAAAGCCATGCGCCGCAACTTGCTCCGCGAACGCCTCTCGGCCAATCAGCCGACCGTCGGCACGCATGTCATGTCGGTCTGGCCGACCCAGATCGAGCTGATCGGCGAGTCCGGGCAATATCACTATGTCGAGTTCACCGCCGAGTACGCGCCGTTCGACATGCACGATCTCGACCATCTCGGTCGGGCGCTGGAGCTCGCCGGCATCACCGGCATGATCAAGATCGAGCAGACGCAATACACCCACCAGGCGATGCGGGCGATCGGCTCGGGCTTCCAGGCCGTGCTGTTCGCCGACATCCGGTCGGTCGCCGACGCCAAGGCCGCCGTGAACGCGGTGCGCGCTGAGACGCCCCACGCCCGCGGCGCCCGGGGTCGCGGACTGCTGGGTGTGGGCCTGCGACGCGACGTCGGCACGGTGCGCGAGGGCGGATCGCCCGCCTATGTCGAGGCGCTGAACGACGTGGTGATCGCCATCATGGTCGAGAAGCGCGAGTGCGTGGAAGACCTCGAGGCGATCCTGTCTGTACCGGGCATCGACATGGTGCAGTTCGGCCCCTCCGACTACTCGATGAGCATCGGACGCACCGGCCAAGGCTCCCACCCCGACGTCAAAGCGGCCGAGAAGCGTACCATTGAGGTGGCGCTGAAGAAGGGGCTCCACCCGCGCGTCGAGCTGCGCGATCCGGCGGATGCCGCGCCCTACATCGCGATGGGCGTTCGCCATTTCTGCATCGGCTGGGATGTGCGCATCCTCTACGACTGGTGGAAGGAGAAGGGTGCCACGATGAATGGCATGCTCGCAGGCAAGCCGGCAGCGGCGAAGTCGAAGGGCAAGTCGAAGGGCAACTACTGAGCCGGTCGCAACGATGACGCTCGAGCTCTGGTGCCTGTTCGGCGCGATGGTGCTGGGCCTCATGCATCTCACCGCGGCGTCCTTCACGTTCAAGGCACAGGTCGGCAACCGCTACAGCGTTGGTGCGCGCGACGAGAATCTCCAGCCCAAGGGCGTCGCGGCGCGCCTGGATCGTGCCCAACGGAACTTCCTCGAGACGTTCGCGATCTTCGTCGCCGCGATCCTGCTCGCACGCATGCTCGGCAAGAGCGGGAGCTGGTCGCAGATCGGCGCGCCGCTCTATCTGGCGGGGCGCGTCCTTTTCCTGCCGCTCTACGCCGCGGGCGTCCCGTGGCTGCGGACCTTCTCGTGGAACGCCGCGACGCTGGGGCTCGTTCTGGTAATGGTTCAGAGCGTCGTTTGACGCGCCCCTAGGCCGGCATCGCCATCGTGCCTTTCGGCAACGCGGCGCAGTGATCGTAGATGTCCGAAGGCCGGGTGAACCAGACCTTGTCGCGCTCCGGGTGGTTGGCGATGTGCTGCAACGCCTCGCGCAGGCACCGCAGTCGATAGGGCTGGCCCACGATCATCGTGTGCAGCGCCACGCCGCACACCAGCGGCTGCCGGACGGACTGGCGCAGCAGCTCCTCGAACTGGCCGATCACGAAGTCGCGGAACTGCTCGGGCGTATGATGCCGCACCAGCACCTGCGGGCTGTCGTTGATCTCAAGCGGATAGGGCACGCTCATCAAGGGACCCGATCGGGTCTTCATCCAGAGCGGCTGGTCGTCCGCCGGCCAATCCATCAGGAAGTCGTATCCGGTTTCCTTGAGCAGGTCGGGCGTCAGGCGGCTGCCAGCCATCCAGGGCGCCATCCAGCCCCTGGGACGGCGGCCCGACGCGCGCTCGATGGCGTCACGCACCTCTTCCAGAAAGCGTTTCTCATCCGCTTCCCACATCCCGGCGTGCCGTTCGGCGTTGGTGCGGCCATGGCCGATGAATTCATCGCCCCGCGCCCGCAGGGCGGCGACGATCTGCGGCGCATAGTCGAACACCGTTGTGTTGATCAGGTGCGCCGCCGGCAGGTTGAGCTCATCGAAAAGCTCAAGACAGCGCCAGACGCCCACGCGATTGCCGTAGTCGCGCCACGCGAAGGTCCGCGGATCGGGCGGCGTGCCCGCGACGGTGAGCAAGTGCCCCTCGCCCGCCCCGAAGGCGAAATGCTCGATGTTGAGGCCGATATAGAAGGCAAGTCGCTTGCCGCCGGGCCAGGAATAGTCCGGCCGTTCGACGATAGGCGAATAGGCGTAGCGCTCGTGATAAGGCAGACGCAGCATCGGTGCTCCCCGGCCCTAGCGCCGCACGATGGCGACGCGATCGGACTGCTCAAGATTGGCGGCGCGGAACCGCGCCACCGCGTCGGCGTGGAAGGCGCGCTCCGCCGATCCCGCCTCGACCGCCGGCCGACGCTCGGGGTCGAAGTGGCCGAAGCGATCCCGCCCCCGCACCAGTAACGCCGTCACACGCTGCGCGGAACTGCATCGCACATGGGCCGGGATGTAGCTGATGCCGAGCCCGACGCGCCGGTCAGAGGAACGGTTGGGCCGCGAATTGTGAACAAGATGGGTGTGATGCAGCGAAAACTGGCCCGCCCGCACCGGCATGAAGGCGGTCCGCGACCGATCGACCGGCGCGTCGAGCGTCTGGCCGCGCGACAGGAGATTGTCGGGGTCCTGCATCTCGGAGTGCCACAACTGGCCGAGCCGATGCGAGCCCGGGACGACCTCCATGCACCCCGCCTCGATGGAAGCGTCCGTGAGTGCCACCCACGCGGTGACATGAACAGGCGGCTCCAGTCCGAAGTAGGTGGCGTCCTGATGCCAGCTCACATAGGTGCCGCTGCCGGCGTCCTTCGGCCAGACGCTGAGATGGAACAACACGATGTCGGGGCCGATCAGGTCCTCGACCGCGTCGAGGATCGCGGGCGAATGCACGATCTCATCGACCCAGGGAAACAGCAGATGCGGCTTGAAGTTATGGCCGCGGCTCATTTTCATGCCCTCGGCAGCCTCGAACGCCTCCAGCCGATCACGATAGGCCCGCGCCTGCGCCGTGTCGAAAGCGTCGAGAGGGCAAAGATAGCCGTCGCGGCCGTAGGCCTCTACCTGCTGCGGGGTGAGACGCGGCATCGGCTCAGCTCGCCGTCCAGCCGCCGTCGACGAACAGAAGCGTGCCGGTGACGAAGGACGAATCATCGCTCGCCAGAAACAGCGCCGCCTGCGCCACTTCCTCGGGCTGGCCAATGCGGCCCATCGGATGGCGCTGCTTCCACCAGGCCTGGATCGCTGCCGGATCGGGATAACGCTTGAGCGAGCGTGCGGGCATGGGTGTGTCGATGACGCCGGGCATCAGGGCATTCACGCGGACGCCTTGCGCGGCATGATCGACGGCCATGGTCTTGGTGAACGAGGCGATCGCGCCCTTTGATGCGACATAGGCGGCATTCTTGCCGCCGCTCGCCTGCGCGAGCTGCGAGCCTACGGTGACGATCGCGCCGCGGCCGGCCGCGATCATGTGCGGGATCGCGTGGTGGATCCAAAGATAGGTGCCCTTCACATTGATCGCGAAGGTGCGATCCCACGCCGCTTCATCAATGGCGTCCACAGTGCCGCCGAAGGACGCGCCGGCGGCCGTCAACAGCACGTCGACGCGGCCCCAGCGTGCTGCGACCTCCGCGACCCCGGACTTGGCGGCCCCGCCGTCGGAGACATCGGCGGTGACCGTCATCGCCTCGCCGCCCGCCGCGGCGATCTCGCCCGCGACCCTAGCAAGCCCCGCGGAATCCTGGTCGACCAGGGCAACACGGGCGCCCTCCCCGGCAAAGAGCCGCGCGCTCGCGGCCCCGATGCCCGACGCCCCGCCGGTGACGATGGCGACCCTGTCTTTCAGTTTCATTCCGGCGCACTCCCGGATCGCACCCGCGCCCGACCGCGACGGGCCGCCATGTTCAGGGCCTCGATCAGCGCCGAAAAGGCCATCGCCGCATAGATGTATCCCTTCGGAATCTTGGCGCCCATTCCCTCGGCAATCAGCGTGCCGCCGATCATCAGAAGGAAGCCCAGCGCCAGCATGACGATGGTCGGGTTCTTGCCGATGAACCTCCCCAGCGGGTCGGCGGCGAGGAGCATCACGGCGACGGCCACCACAACGGCGATCACCATGATCGCAATGTGGTCGGTCATGCCGACCGCGGTGATGATGCTATCGAGCGAGAACACCAGATCGAGCAGCAGGATCTGCCAGATGACAGCCGCGAACGTCACGCCGGCCACGCCGCCGGCCCGAGGCGCGTCGTGGGCCGCGCCGGCGCCCGAGACCGAGTCGTGGATCTCCGTCGTCGCTTTCCAGATCAGGAACAGCCCGCCGCCGATCAGGATGAGATCTCGCCACGAGAAGCTGTGGCCGGCGATCGAGAACAGGGGCTCGGTGAGCCGCACGATGATGCTGACAGTGGCCAGCAACCCCAGACGCATCACCACGGCGAGGCCGATGCCGATGCGTCGCGCCGCAGACCGGCGGTGCTCGGGCAACTTGTTGGTCAGGATGGAAATGAAGATCAGGTTGTCGATGCCCAGCACGACTTCCATGACCACCAGTGTGGCGAGGGCCGCCCAAGCTGTCGGATCGGAGGCAAGACCTGCAAGCGTGTTCATCATTGCCGCGCAGAATGACGCCGCCCGGCCCGACCGCGCAAGCTCCCAGGGCCCTTTCCATCGCCGCATCCAGAGGCTAAGCGCAGCGGCATGTCCTCCGCCGGCGCGCCGCCGCTCGCCATCGTCCTGCTTGCCTTCGCGGCCTTCGCCGCTGCGGCCAACATGCGCGCCGTGGATCCGCTGCTGATTGCCATCGCGGCGGAGTACGGCACCAGCGTGGGCGAGGCCTCGATCGCGGCGACGACATTTCTCCTGGCGAATGGACTCTTTGTCTTGGTCCACGGCCCGTTGGGCGATCGGTTCGGCAAGGTGCCGGTCGTCACGGCGGGGGCAATCGGCGCCGCGCTGTTTTCGGGCCTGAGCGCGCTTGCCGGCTCACTGGAGACGCTCGCGGTCGCGCGGTTCCTGACCGGCGTCACCAGCTCGGCGATCATCCCGCTTGCCATCGCCTGGGTGGGCGACCGCGTGAGCTACGACCGGCGGCAAGCAACGCTGGCGCGCTTCCTCACGGGCCAGACGCTGGGGCTGATGGCTGGCGCGGCGCTGGGCGGTGCGATCGGCGACTGGCTGGGCTGGCGGGCGGCGTTCTGGTTGCTGGCCGTCGTCTACGTCGCGTCCGCTCTGGCGCTTCTGTTGGTCGCGCGCGCACAGCCCGCGCTCTTGGCCACGGGCGCACGGAGCGAAGGCTCGATGCTGGCGCAGATGCGCCGCGTGCTGGCGCGGCCCTGGGCGCGGTTCGTGATCGTGACGGTGGCGATCGAGGGTGGGCTGTTCTGGGGCGCCTTTACCTTTGTCGGCGCCGACCTGCATCGCCGCTTCGAACTCGACCGCGCAGCGGTCGGTCTGGCGGTCGCGGCCTTCGCAGCCGGCGGCTTCCTCTATGTCAGTGCCGCGCCGCGGCTGCTCGCATGGCTCGGCGAGCGCGGCCTTTGTCTGGGGGGCGGCGTGCTGCTCGGCGTCGCCTTCGCCGCCCTCGCCATCGCGCCGGGCCTAGCCGTGGCCTTCGCCGCCATCGTGGCCTCGGGGGTCGGCTTCTATATGTTCCACAACACGCTTCAGACGCATGGCACGCAGATGGCCCCCGAAGCACGGGGCGCCGCTATGGCGCTTTTCGCGCTTTGCCTCTTCATCGGTCAGGCGATCGGAGTGCCCCTCGCAGCGCCCGTGGTCGATCGCTGGGGTGCGGTGCCTCTCTTCGCCGGCATCGCGATCGCGCTGCCCGTGCTTGCCTGGACCTTCGCGCGCGGTCTCGCCCGACGAACCGCGGATCAGGCGTCGGGCGCGCGCCAGACGTAGGGTTTCTCCAGTTCGGCGATCTCCGCGGGCTCAAGGACGAGTGCCGTCGCCGCTGCCGCATCGTCGAGTTGATCGGGTCGGGTCGCGCCGATGATGGGCGAGGCCATGCCGGGCTTGGCCAACAGCCAGGCCAGTGCCACCTGGGTCGGCTTCACGCCGCGCCGCGACGCGATGCGCGCGACCGTATCGGCCACCTGCCAATCGCAATCGCGGTAGGTCCCGGCCTTCACGACCACGTCGTTGCGCGAGCGCTCGGTCTCGCCGCCGCCCTCGCGCGTCCGATTGCCGGCGAGGAAGCCGCGGGCGAGCGGACTGTAGGGGATCAGGCCCACGCCCTCCTCGGCGCAGAGCCGGTTCATCTCCCGCTCCTCCTCGCGCTGGATCAGATTGTAGAGGTTCTGCATCGCCACAGGCCGGGCCCAACCACGATGCCGCGCGACCTCGATCATCTGAGCGAACTTGTAGGCCGGCATGGTCGAACCGCCGATGTAGCGAACCTTGCCGGATCGCACGAGCGTGTCGAGCGAGTACATCGTCTCCTCGATCGGCGTATGCGGATCGAGTCGGTGGACCTGGTAGAGATCGATATGGTCCGTGCCGAGACGTTTCAGCTGGGCATCGACCGAGGCCATCAGATGCTTGCGGCCCGTGCCCTGGTCGTTCTGGCCCTCGCTCATGCGAATCCCGACCTTCGTCGAGATCACGATCTCGTCGCGCCGCGCCATCTTGAGCAGCGTGGCGCCCACGATCTCCTCGGAGCGGCCGAAATTGTAGGTGTCGGCGGTGTCGAAGAAGGTGAAGCCCGCGTCGAGCGCCCGGCGGAAATAGAGCCGCGCCTCGTCCTCGTCGAACTTGCCCCAGCCGCGTCGCCCCTTTGCGCCCCACGAATTGCCGCCGAGACAGACGCGGCTCACAATCAGGCCGGAACGGCCGAGAGGCCCAAACTTCATTGAATCATCCTTGTAGGCGATCCGCGGCGCGAATCCGCTCGGGGATCGGTTTGTCGACCCCCTTTAGCACGCGCTCGATGCGCCCGTCGCGCCGCACGAAGATGCCCTCCAGAACACGCTGGATCAGCGCATCGTCGAGGACAACACCCGTGGGTGGGCAGAAGATTCCGGTCACGGACTGCCGTTCGACATCGTTCGTCGACCCAACATCGTTCGTCAGGTGACGCAACTCGAAGATCGCGCAGGACGCGCCGTCCGTCTCGAACCGGCCAACCCGCTGATACGGACCCGGGGCAGGCGCTGGCGCCACCACTCGAACCTCGCGGTCCTTGAACCAGGACAACGACTGTCGCACCCAGGTGCCGTCAAGATCTGTCGCCCGACTCCAATACGTGATCGGCGCCAACTGATGGAAGAAGGCCTGCAGTCGGCCGGGCGTGGCGTTTGCCCGTGCCACTCCCCCGTACGAAACCTCGGTGAGCGCATTGGCGGTCCACCCGAAGTTTTGATAGACGGGCTGCAGATCCTCAAGGTGGGGGGCGAGCAACAGGAGCTTGGACTGCTGCGGGCTGACCCGCTTGTCCTGTGCGTACGCCGAACCGACCAGGCTCGCCGCCATCGCCAACGCCACAAGGAATGCGCGCATATCCCTCTCCGAACTCGTCCTAGTGAGAGAGTAAGGTGCGCCAAGCCACCGTTCAACCTACAATGGCGATGGGCAAGGGAGGCTGATTGTGAAGGTCCTGATCGAGTATTGCGGCGCTTGAGGCTACAAGCCGCAGGCCCTCCGGGTGAGGGATAGCCTCCTGAAGCAAGGATCGCACGAGATCGAACTCAAGCCGGGGCGCAGCGGGCAGTTCGACGTCAGCGTCGACGGAACCCTGCGCTACACGCGAGCCCGCACCGGCCGGTTCCCGACCGATGCGGAGATCGAGGATCTGCTGGACTGACCAGCGGCGCGCCGGGTTACCCCAGCACTTCCTTGTTCACCACGTTGGCGGCGTTGGTACGACCGTCGAACACGCTGAGAATGTTCTCGATCGCGGTCGCGGCCATGCGGTCGTTCGCTTCCTTGGTCACCCCCGCCATGTGCGGTGTGAAGATGACATTTTCAAGCGCGAAGAGCGGATTGGCCGGGTCCGGCGGCTCGCGGTCCAGCACATCGAGACCGGCGCCGCGCAGCTTGCCCGACGTGAGTGCGGCGTGCAGCGCCTTCTCGTTCACGATGCCGCCGCGCGCGGTGTTCACCAGGAAGGCTGTCGGCTTCATCAAGGCGAGGGCCGCAGCGTCGAACATGTCGACGGTCTGCGGCGACTTGGGGCAGTGAACCGAGACGAAATCCACCTTCGGGAGAATCGCCTTGAGGTCGGTCACCTTGCGGGCGCCCGCCTTGACGATGTCGGCCTCGGAGATGTTGGGATCGAGGACGAAGACATCCATCTCGAAAGCGACGCAACGCTTGACGGTGCGCGAACCGATGCGGCCCATGCCGACGACGAGGATCGACTTGCCCGCCATATCGGCCGGAACGTCGGTCAGGCGCTCGCCCCACGCGTTCTCGCGCACGAAGCGGTCGTGCTTGCGCGACAGGCGCGCCGATGCCAGCAGCATGTACATCGCGTGCTCGGCGACCGAGACAGAGTTGGCGATGCCGGTCGTCATGAGCGGCACCTTGCGCTTGTTGAGCGCGGGAATCTCGACGGCGTCAAAGCCGACACCGAGGCGGGCCACCACCTGCATCAGCGGCGAGGCATCGAGTTCGGCCTGACGGTACGGCGTCGCGCCCAGCGTGACGGCGTTGGCGTCCTTCAACGCGGCGTGGAGGCTCGGCGGGCTGTCGTCGGTGAGGATGCGATACTCGACGTCGTCGCGCGTGTTCAGGAGGTCGATTCCCGCCTGCGGCATGCGCCCGACGATCAGCACGACCTTGCGATTCTTGCCCGTAGACATTTCCATTCCCGCTGCTTCGTTGAGGACGGCGCGATCCTAGGGGCGGTCGCTCGCTTGCGCTAGAGCGGAATGGGATCGGGTGGAACCGCATGCGGTTTCGCTTGATCCCACGCGCGCGCGATATCGGTGTGTGGTGCAGGAGGCACGATGCGTTCAGCTGATTCCAGCTGAACGCATAGTGCTCTAGGGGAGGAAGCCGAGCGGGAGCCGCGTGGTGGACTTGATCTCCTCCATCGCGAACATGGACGTGACGTCCGAGAGCTCCACTTTGGCGATCAGGCGCTTGTAGAACTCGTCGTAGGCCGCGATATCCGGGAGCGCGAGGCGGATCAGATAGTCGATCTCGCCGCTCATGCGATAGCAATCCATCACTTCCGGAAACGACGCGATGGCGCGGGCGAAACGCTGAAGCCAGGCAGCATTGTGCTGGCTGGTCCGGACCGCTACGAAAACCGTCACCCCGGCATTCAGCGCCCGGCGATCCAGCAGCGCTACCCGGGCGCGGATCACACCGGCCTTCTCCATGCGCTGCACGCGCCGCCAACAGGGCGTGCTCGACAGTCCGACCTCGCGGGCCAACACGGCCAGCGGCAGGTCGGCATCGCGCTGCAGGCAATCGAGAATCTTGCGGTCGAAGGAATCTAGGGAAATTTTTTCGGACATCGGTCATTTACCGGAATAATCATGTCGAATACTGCATGTATGGCGCAAAATGCGCAAACTCCCTCTCTGGTCCGCCGCTATACTCTTTCCATGCTTCACCACTTCACCGATCATCCCGCCTCGGTCGACGAGACCTATACCGAGCACCTCGCCACGGCGACGGGCTTCGGCTTCTCCATGATCGTGGGCGGGCTTGCCTGTCTGGTCCACGGGTTGTTCCCCTGGCTGTGCACGCGCACCGGCAGCGACACGATCCGCGCGCTGCACCATCGCATGGTGACCCACCGCACGACCAAGTCGCAGGCGCCTCAGGCTCAGGCAGCCGAAGCCGACTGACGTCGCGGTACGCCCCGCTCCTCCAGGCAGCGGGCGAGCATATCGATCCGATCGCCGCCCCAGAACAACTCACCCTCGAAGACGAAGGTCGGCACGCCGAAAACGCCCGACTCTTCGGCCTCCGCGCGCAGTCGATCATGCTCGGCGCCGCCCACCCCCGCCAGAAACGCCTCGAAGCCTGACGGCGCGCCGACATCGGCCAACAACGTGGCGACAGCAGCGGGGTCCTCGGGGTCGATCTCGCGCTGCCAGAACAGCTCGAACGCCCGGTCGTGATAGGCGCGAAAGACATTGTGATGTCGGGCGTAGAGCAAGCCCGTATTCATCGCGCGGGCGCGGTAGACCTTTCGGGGGCCCTTCAGGATCAGGCCCTGCCGCACCGCCTGCCGGCGCGCATCCATGTAAGAGTAGCGGACCTTCCGCCATCGGTGGGCGTCGCGCGCCTCAACCGAACCCACGAACCCAGCGATGTCGAGCGTGTAGGGTCGCCAATCGAGCTCGATCTGGAACGCGGCCTCAAGCGCGTAGGCCCCGGCCTTCGCGACGAAGGCATAGGGGCTCACGTAGTCGGTCCAGACGATAACCTTCGCGCTCACGACGCGGGCTTGGCGAGGCGGGTTTCGACCAGCCGCGCCCAAAGCGTGGCCCCGAGCGGCGTCGCCTGATCGTTGAAGTCGTAGCCCGGATTGTGGACCTCGCAGCCGCCTTCGCCGCCGCCATTGCCGATCAGGATGAAGGCGCCTGGCACCTTCTCCAACATGTAGGAGAAGTCCTCCGATGCCATCACGAACGGGCCCTCGCGATTGACGTTGGCCTCGCCGACGATGCCGGCGGCGACATCGGCGATGTAGCGTGCCTCGCCGGGATCGTTCACCAACGGCGGGAAGACGACGCGCACATCGGCGTCGGCGCGCGCGCCCAGAGTCCGGGCAATCCCGGAAGAGATCGTCTCGATGCGCTCCTTGATCAGTGCCATCGTCTCCTTGCGGAAAGCGCGGATCGTGCCTCGCAGCACCGCTTTCTCGGGGATCACGTTGTAGGCATCGCCGGCGTGGATCTGGGTCACCGAGATGACCCCCGAATCGAGCGGCGCCACGCTGCGCGAGATCACGGTCTGCAGCGCCGAGACGATCTGCGTCGCCACGATCACCGGATCGACGCCCGATTCGGGGCGCGCGCCGTGGGCGCCCTTGCCGGTGATGTGGACATCGAACAACCCACCCCCCGCCATCTGCGGGCCGGCGCGCAAGGCGAACTTGCCGACATCGAGCTTGGGCCGATTGTGCATGCCGAACACGGCCTCGCAGGGGAACTTCTGGAACAGCCCGTCCTTGACCATCGCTTCGGCGCCGCCGCGTCCCTCCTCCGCCGGCTGAAAAATGAAATGGACCGTGCCATCAAAGCGTCGGGTGGCCGCGAGATAGCGCGCCGCCCCCAGCAGCATGGTGGTGTGCCCATCGTGCCCGCATGCATGCATGCGGCCGGCATGACGCGAGCGATGATCGAACGTGTTGGTCTCGTCCATCGGCAAGGCGTCCATGTCGGCCCTGAGGCCGATGGCGCGCGGATTGTTGCCGACGCGAATCGTGCCCACGACGCCCGTCTTGCCGATCCCCGTCGCGACCTCGCAACCGAACTCCCGCAGCCGCTGCGCGACGATGGCCGCGGTGCGCTCCTCCTCGAAGCCGAGCTCGGGATGGGCGTGGATGTCGCGACGCCAGGCCGTGAGGTCATCGGCGAAGGCGGCGATGGCGGGCTCGATGTTCATGTCAGCTCTCCGTCAGGAACGAGATCAGGGCGGCGCGGAACTCGGGCCCGCGCATATTGGGGTAAAGATGCCCGCCATCGGGCAGGAACAGCGCCCGCGCCCCGGGGATGGCGGCCACCAGATCGTCGGTGAAGTAAGGCGGCGTCACCATGTCATCGCGGGCGCAGATCGCGAGGGTGCGGGCCCGGATGCGCGGCAGCTCCGCCAGACGATCGTGGCGGCAGATCGCGGCGATGCGGGACAGCACGATCTCCGGCACGGGGATGGTCGTCGCCGCCTGGGCCTCGGCGGCGGCCAGCTCTGCATCATGTGCCCGAACCCACGCCGGCGTGTTGAGCGCGAGCGCGCTGGCCTTGAGATAGGCCGCTGGTCCCTGCGTGGCCAGGATGCCCGACCGCACCTCGAACAACCGCCGGAAAAAGGCGTCGCTGCGCGCCCAAGTCGCGCTCAGCACCAGCCGGTCGATGAGCTGCGGCCGATCGATCGCCAGCACCTGCCCCATCGCGCCGCCGGTGGAATGGCCGCACCAGTGAACGCGGGAGAAGCCCAGGCCCTCGATCAGTTGCGCGGCATCATCGGCCATCTGCTCGACTGAATAGTCGATGCGCGAGAGGCTGGAACTCCCCGTACCGCGATGGTCGTGCACGACGACGGTGAAGTGGCGGGCGAGTTCGGCCAGCTGCGGCTGCCAGAAGCGGCCATCGCCGCCCAATCCGGGCACCAGGAACAGCGCCGGGCCATGCCCGGTCTTTTCGTAGTTGAGGTGCGCGCCGTCGCGCAGGGTGAAAAGCGGCATCGGGGACTCAGAGCGGCGGCAGGATGCGCAGCGTGCGCAGGCGTTCGAACCATGCCGCGAACATGTGCTCGCTGTCGAGACAGTCGGCGAACCCCGCCTCCCGGATCGCGACGGTGCTGACCAATGCCGCCGGCGGCGGCGCCGTGTGGCCGGTCGCGAAGTTGAAGTCGGCATAGATGAAGGAGTCGCCCGCAGTCTCCCGCAGCGACAGGTCCCGCAGACCATGGCGCCGGACGATCGCGGACCACTCCGCCTCGCGGACCGGCAGGGCTTCCGCAAGCCGCTGAGGTCGTTCTTGGCCGGGCTCGGCGCCCAGCATTTGCGCCAGCGCCGGCCACAGATGCGGCCACGCGATGGCCTCGCCATTGGTCACGTTGAAAGTGCGATCGCGCGCCGTCTCAGCGGTGCCGGCCCACAGGATGGCCCGCGCCAGCAGGTCGGCGCAGGTGCATTCCAGCGCATAGGCTGGGCCGCCGGGCCAGTCCAGCGGCTCACCGCGAGCCCTCTGCAAAGCGGCGTAGAGGCCGATGGCCGCCAGCAGGTTCATCGGCGCGCCAAGCGCATGGCCGATCACGACCTGCGGCCGCAAGATGGTGAAGCGCCAGCCCGTCCGACGGGCGGCGGCACGCAACCAATCCTCCTGCAGCCAGTAGAAGTTGGCGTGCTGGTCGCGCGGTGCGCGCTCGCGACCCGGTACCGTCATGCGTCCCAGGTGAACGCCGTAAGCTTTCGTGCCCTGCAAGAGCGTCACATGCTCCAGCCGAGGCGCGTGGCGCTCGAGTGTCTCGCCAAGCGTGCTGAGCATGGCAAGGTTGGTCCGCATCTGCGCCTCTTCGCGCCAACCGCGGATCAGGCCCGGCTGCTCGTGCAACGCCGCGAACACCAGATGGGTTGCCCGTGCGAGGCGCGGAGCCGCGGCCCGGACCGAGTCCGCATCCGTCAGATCGAGCGCGACATGCTCCGGACCATCGGCGAGATCGGGTGGTCGACGCGACAAGCCGATGGCGTCAACGCCTGCGGTCGCGCGAGCAAGATCCAACACCGCCCGGCCCACGATGCCCGACGCACCCGCCACCACCAGGGTTCGTTGCGCCGTCATGGCCGTTGCTCCTCTCGCGAAAGTTTCCCAGGATCGGCCGGATCGCGAGGAGACCCTGCCATGCGCCACCTGTTCCCGTCGCTCATACTGCTCAGCGTGCTCCTGGCCTGCAACGACGAGGCACCGCCGTCCGGGCAGGGTGCCGCCGAGCGCGACGTGCCCCCGCGGACCGTCGCCTATGCCTGCGAGGCGGACAAGAAGGTCGAGGTGACCTACGCCCGGGCCGGCGTCACTGTGCGGTTCGAAGGTCGCAGCTACCGGATGGAAGGCCAACCGGTGGATCAGGGGTTCCGCTTCGGCGACAAGTACGTGGAGTGGCTGGGGCGCGAGGACCTCGCACTCCTGTCCGAGATTCGCGAGGGCCGGGTGCTGGCTCTCAATTGCAAACCGGTCGCCCGATCCTGATTCAACCCCACGCGTCGAACAGCTCGGGCAGTCGCCGGGGCGGCACATCGCAGTCGAGCGCCGTTGAGAGCAGGAGCCGCGCCTTGAGCGGATGCAGGCGTCCGCCCCAGATCAGACCGGCGCGCCGCAGCTCGATCTCCGCCGACGGCCCCGCATAGGTCTCGCGCAACATCGGGCCGCCTCCTGATCGCGCGGCGACCACGGTCGGCAGGGCTTTGGCCAGCCGGCCAAGCCGCGACGCCATCGACTCCGGTGCGTGGCCCCCGCCCATCGCCGCGATCACCGCCCCGCGATAGCCAAGAAGATCCGGCGCCCTCAGCATCGCTTCGACCAGCGCGCCATCGTCGTCCAGTCCCAGCCACAAGAGGGCGACGGGCGCGTGGCTCTCGCTGTCGCGGCGACGGGGCCCCAGCATCGCGCGGGTACGTTCCATCGCCGCGCGCACCGGAAACGCGAGGGGCACAACGCGGCCCTCGACAAAGACAGCCAGCGGGCCGGTCTGGGGACTGGTGAATGCATCGATTCGAACGGGATGCGCCTTCACCACATCGGCAGCGGCGTGAACCTGATCGAGCAGGACGACGAGCGGTCCCAAGGCGGCAGGGCGTTCGCGAACCCACGGGTCGACCGCAAGCCGAACTGCGGCCAGCAGATTGCCGGGTCCATCAGCCGAGGCCAGAGCCGGATTGCGCATCGCCGCAGTCACCACCAGCGGCTTGCGCGACTCGCCCAGCAAGTCGAGCAGGAACGCGGTTTCCTCGAGCGTATCGGTGCCCTGGGTCACAACAACCGCGTCGGCGTCGTCGGCCTCGATGCGGCGCGCGAGGGCGCGGATCTGCGCGATCGACAGCGAGTGACTGCCGACGCGCGACAGCGTCTCAGCGCGGATCGTCGCGATACCCGCAAGTCCGGGGACAGCCGCGACCAGATCATCGGCACCGAGGCCCATCTGCATGGCGCCGGTAGCGTCGCGACGGGTGGCGATCGTCCCCCCCAGCGCCAGGATGGAAACGCGCGGCAGGCTCATGAGGCGGTGCGCGGCGTGGCGGCGGGAAAGCGCGCGGCCAGCTGGTCGGCGCTGTAGTAGCCACGCGCGCGATCGCGCGCGATCGCCGCCGGGTCGCGCTGGGCCGGGTCGCCATAGCCGCCGCCGCCCGGGGTCGAGACGCGCACGACGTCGCCGACGCCGATCCCGATATCCTGATCCTTGCTGAGATGGGGTGGACGGTAGACGCCATCGGCCCGCGCGATCTCGACGCGATTGACGCCGCCATCGGCGCCACCCAGCACGCCTTGCGGGCCGGTGCGGCCGTGATCCATCACCATCGATACGCGCGCCTCGCCGCGCACCAGACGGATGGCGTAGGTGATGCCGAAGCCGCCGCGCCAGCGCCCGGCGCCGCCCGACCCCTCGTTCAGCGAGAATTCCTCGAAGCGCACGGGATAGTACTGCTCCAGCACCTCGACCGGCGGCATCTTGGAGATGCCGATGGTCGAGCACCCATTGCTGAGCCCATCGCCGCCCCGGAAGCCGCCGTACCCGCCGCCGGTGAAGAGATACATGATGTAGGGACGACCGCGTGCCGGATCGATGCCGCCAACGCCGAGATTGCCCGACGTCCCTGCGGGCGCGGCGAAGAGGAGATCGGGGATCGCCTGGGTGAGCGCCGCGAAAACCGCTTCGGCAATGCGCTGACTTACCTCGGCGGCGCAGCCCGAGACCGGTCGCGGATATCGCGCATAGAGGAACGTCCCGTCGGGATCGACGATCCGGAGCGGCTCGAAGGTGCCGGCATTGATCGGCACGTCCGGAAAGACATGCTTGATCGCCAGATAGATCGCCGACCGGGTGGTGGCGATGACGCTGTTCATGGGCCCGCGGCAAGGCGGGCTCGATCCCGACATGTCGAAGGTGAGTTCTTCACCCTTCTTGTCGATCCGCATCCGGATAGTGAGCGGCTCGTCAACCACGCCGTCGCTGTCGACGACGCTGGTACCCTGGTAGATGCCGTCGGGAATGGCCGCGATCCGCGCCCGCATCAGTTTCGCCGCACGCGCGCGCATCTCGGCGATCGCGCTCCGCACCGTGGACGCGCCATAGCGGTCGATCAGGGCGGTCAATCGGCGCTCGCCGGTGTCGAGCGCGGCCGCCTGGGCCTTGATGTCGCCGATGCGCTGGTCGGCGATACGGATGTTGCTGAGAATGATCGCCAGGATCTCGCGATCCATCTCGCCTTTCTTGAAGAACTTGACGGGCGGCAGGCGAAGCCCCTCCTGCTCGACCTCGGTGGCGCTGGCCGAGAAACCGCCGGGAACCATGCCACCCACATCCGGCCAGTGGCCCGTGTTGGCGAGCCAGGCGAAGAGCTGCCCGCGATAGAAGAACGGCTTCACGAAGCGGACATCCATCAGGTGGGTGCCGCCGAGATAGGGATCGTTGACGATGAAGACGTCGCCCGGATCGACCTTGCCGTCATAGTGGGTCTTCACCCGCTCGATCACCGCGGCGGTCGAGAACTGCATCGTGCCGACGAACACCGGCAAGCCGAGTTCGCCCTGCGCGATCAGCGCGCCGTCGCGGGCATCGTAGATGCCGTCGGAGCGGTCCATGCCCTCGGAGATCACCGGCGAGAAGGCCGACCGCACGAAGGCGAGGTCCATCTCGTTGCAGACCTGGATCAGGCCGTTCTGCACGACGGTGAGCGTGACGGGATCAAGGGCGGCAGTGGACATGCCACGACGCTATCGGGATGCCCGCATATCGGCAACACGCTATAGAGACTGCGTGCAAACGCCGAGGCCAGACAGACTGAGCGACGTCGCAATCGTGGGGCTGGGGCCCGTGGGGGCGCTGCTTGCCAATCTGCTGGGCCAGGCCGGCCTCACGGTCGACGTGCATGAGCGCGACCGCGAGATTCACGCCTTGCCCCGTGCGGTGCATTTCGATGGCGAGATCATGCGCATCTTCCAGGCGGCGGATCTGGCCGAAGAGGTAGCGCGCTGCGCCCGCGCGTCGCCCTACGGCGCCCGCTACATAGATCCGTCGGGTCGCGTCCTCGTGGAACGGCGCGGGATCGAGGGCGAAGGCCCGCAAGGCTGGGCCGGCAGCTGGTACTTCCACCAGCCCGACCTCGATCGGACGCTGCGCGCGGGGCTGGAGCGCTTCCCGAACGTGAGCGTGCGACTCGAGAGCGAGATCGCGACACCTGAGGACCTTCCGGCGCGCTTCGTCGTGGGTTGCGACGGCGCGCGCTCGGTGGTGCGTCGCGCGATCGGCGGACGGCAGCGCGATCTCGGGCTGCACCAGCCCTGGCTTGTGGTCGACCTGCTGTGCGACCCCGCGCGCCCGCGCGTGGCGGCGCTGCCCCCCTACTCCGTGCAGTTCTGCGATCCGTCACGGCCGATGACGCTGGTGAATGTCGGGCCGTCCGGCGCCATCGTGCGGCGGCGCTGGGAGATCATGCTGATGCCGGGCGACGATCCGGACCGGATCGCCGAGCCGGAGCGCTTCTGGCCCATGATCGCGCGTTGGCTCGCGCCCGAGGACGGCCATATCGAGCGTGCTGCCGTCTATACGTTCCACTCAGTGGTGCAGGAAGGCTGGCGACGTGGCCGGCTGCTGCTGGCGGGCGATTCCTGCCATCAGACGCCGCCGTTCCTCGGACAGGGCCTGTGCGCCGGCCTGCGCGACGTGGCCAATCTCGCCTGGAAGTTGGCCGCGATCGTTCGCGACGGCGCGCCGGACTCGTTGCTGGACACCTACGAGTCGGAGCGGCGCCCGCACGTCGCGACCTTCATTGAGCTCGCCGTCCGGATGGGCGGCGTGATTCAGGCGACCGACCCGGCCGCCGTCGCCGCGCGCGACCGGCGCTTCGCCGGCGGACCCGAAAGCTTCAGCTTTCCCCTGCCGCAGCTCGGCGCCGGATGCCGCGTGGACGACCCGTCTCCCATCGGCACGATCGCCCCGCAGCCCCGCCTGCCGGATGGTCGACGCATGGACGACACCATCGGCGCGCGCTTCGCCGTCCTGGGCGCGCGTGACGTTCTGGCAGGCCTCGACGCCCCGGCGGCGATCCTGCCCGATGTCGGGCTGGACTGGCTGGCCACCCACGGCAGTCGCGCGGCGATCCTGCGGCCCGATCGCTATGTCTATGCGATGGCGCGGACGCGGGCTGAACTCGACGCGGCGCTCGCCCGTCTCGCGCGCGACCTCAGGCCGGCGTGAAGCACGGCAGAGGGGGTCCCCCCTCCGTCGGCTTGAACACGACGCGCACCTTCATGCCAATGGAGAGCCGATCGAGATCGCAATCCACCAGATTGGTGAACATCGTCGTCCCCTCGGCCAGCGTCACATAGGCCACGGCATAGGGCACCGGCGCGCGCCGCATCACCGAGTAGGAGTAGACCGTGCCGACGCCCGACGCGGTCGTCCATTCGGTGCGGTCGCTGCCGCAGTGCGGGCAAATCGAGCGCGGATAGTGGTGCGTCTCGCCGCAGTTCTGGCACCGCTTGACGAGCAACTTGCCCTCGCTGGCGGCCTGCCAGTAGGGCTCGGTCTCCGGGCTGATCGCCGGCGCGGGGAGCTTGCGTTCGGTGGCGGCCATGGCTCACTCCCTTTCCAGGATGACGGTGGCGCTGCCGTGCCGCAGCCCGAGCGATCCGCCGGTGCCATGCGCCAGCGCGAGATCGCAGTTCTTCACCTGAACGGCCGGGTGCGCTTCTCCGCGCAATTGGCGCACCGCCTCAAGCACCTTGGTGAGACCACCGCGATTGCCGGGGTGGTTGCTGCAGAGCCCGCCCCCATCGGTGTTGAAGGGCAGCTTGCCGACACCCGAGATCAGGTTGCCGTCGGCGACCAGTCGGCCGCCCTTTCCTTTTTCGGCGAAACCAAGGTCCTCGAGCTGCATGAGGACGGTGATGGTGAAGCTGTCGTAGATCGAGACGTACTTGATGTCCGCCGGTGTCACGCCCGCTTCGGCGAAGGCGGCGGGGCCGCTGTATCTCGCGCCCGAGTAGGTGAGGTCGACCTTGCCGCCCATCTGGCCCTTGATCGCTTCGCCGGCGCCGATCAGCCGGACCTTGGGCCGTTTCAGCTTCGCGGCGATCTCGGGCGCGACGACGACGATGGCACCACCGCCGTCGGTGATGACGCAGCAATCGAGGCGACGCAGCGGATCGGCGATCACGGGCGAATTCACCACGTCCTCGACCGTCACCACGTCGCGCAGCAGCGCGTGCGGATTGTGCTGGGCGTGGTGGGACGCGGCGACCTTGATCCAGGCGAGCTGCTCCGACGTTGTGCCGAACTCGTGCATGTGGCGCATGGCGCACATCGCGTACATATTCACCACGGTGGGGCCGTAGGGAAACTCGAACGGCTCGTCGGGCGTCGGCGTGCCCCCCCGGCTGCGCGGCACCGTGCCGGTCGCCATTCCCTCCGCGCGCGGACGGCCGGCCAGCGTGATCAGCGCGACCCGGCACTTGCCGGCGGCAATAGCCTCGGCGGCGTGCCCGACATGGAGAACGTAGGACGAGCCGCCGACATCCGTCGAATCGACGTGACGCACCTTGAGGCCGAGATAGTCGACCATCGACATCGGCCCCAGTCCGGGCGCGTCGCCGGCGCAGAAGTAGCCGTCGACGTCCTTGATCGTGAGGCCGGCATCGGCCAACGTCCCGGCCGCGACCTCGGCGTGGATCTGGGACAGCGACAGGTCGCGCGCGAGGCGCGTGGGGTGCTCGTAGATGCCGGCGATGTACGCCTTTCCCTTGATGCTCATCAGGCAGTCGTCCTTGTGGGATGTCCAAGTCTCTGGTCGATGGTGGCGGAGGGGACGCATCGGCGGAAGCAGGGCCTTCCGCCGGTCAGAACGCGCCGCTCAGCTCTCCACGTCGCGCGCGCCGGGGGTGCGGTCGCGGTACTCCGGCGGAATGTCGCGGCCGGCGTCGGTATAGGCCTTTCGGATCGCCGCCACGTTGGGACCGAAAATCCCGCGCCGGTTGGACTTGGCCCATTCGTTGGACGCGACGACGGTGTCGAGCGAACCCTGGAAGCGCGGCATCACGTAGCGCGCGAACAGCTCATAGGACCGCAGGGTCTGCTCGCGGTTGGCCCACTCGTGGGCGCGGAACAGGACGCCGCCGAACCCGCCCTTGCTGAGATCGAGCAGGCGTTGGACACCCGCGGCGACGCGCTCGGGATCGCCGATCAGCGTCGTACCCATGGCGACACCCTCGGTCAGCGGATCGTCCGACCGCCCGGGCGGCCGCCCGAGCGTGTCTTCGAAATAGGTCACGGTCTCACGGCGCTCGCCCGCCCGCACCTCTTGCAGCGCACGCTTGTCGTCGTCGGCGCAATGCATGTTCACGACCACACGCCATTTCTTGCGGTCGGGCACGATGCCGTGTTTGCGCGCCTCGTTTTCGTAGATCTGCCATTGGCCGGCCAGCGCCTCGGGCCCGCCGGGAAGGCCGGCGCCGATGGACAGCACGCCGAGCCCCCAACGTCCCGCCGCGATCATGCCCGATGGCGTGAGCGCGCTCGCACAGGCGATCGGGAAGTGCGGATCGGTATAGGGAGCGAGATGCAGTCGCGCCTCGCGCAACTCAAACCAGTCGGTCTTCATGGTGACCGGCTCCTCACACTTCAGGAGCCGCATCACCGCTTCGAGCGCCTGCTCGAGGCGCGGCCGCTGCGAGGAGGGATCAATGCCCATCATGTAGGCGTCCGACGGCAGGGCGCCCGGGCCGCATCCCAGCATCGTGCGGCCGCGCGACATGTGGTCGAGCTGAACGAAGCGGTTCGCGACCATCAGCGGGTGGTGATAGGGCATGCTGGTAACGCCCGACCCCAGCCGGATGTGTCGCGTCCGTTCGAGTGCGGCCGCGATCATCAGCTCGGGCGACGCAATCGTCTCCCATCCCGCCGAATGGTGCTCGCCGATCCACGCCTCGTCGAAGCCGAGATGGTCGAGCCACTCCAGCAGCTCCATGTTGCGCGCAAAGCCCAGCGTCGGGTTCTCGCCCACCCGGTGGAACGGAGCGAGAAAGATTCCGAACTGCAAACCCTTGTGTGCCATGTGTCCTCCGACTCGTACCGTAGCGGCTTGCCGCGAGGGTGACGACCCGCTTGACCCGCGTTAGAGTCGCAGCCGCCATGTCGCTTCCGGCCCCCCTTCCGCCCGGCAAATCGACCGCCCGCGAGCGTGTCCGCGCGCTCACTGGCCGGCTCGCCATCCCGGCCATCGCCGCACCGATGTTCCTGGTGTCAAACCCCGCGCTGGCCCTGGCGTGCTGCGGCGCCGGAATCATGGGCAGCTTTCCCGCCCACGGCACGCGCAGTCGCGAGGAACTGCACGGCTGGCTCGACCAGATGGTGGAAGGGTTGCGGCGGCTGGAGGACTCGGGCGCGGCGCCGGCACCCTGGGCCGTCAATCTGGTCGTGCATCCGTCCAACTCCCGCTATCCCGCCGACCTCGAGTTGGTGGAGCGCTACCGCGTTCCGGTGGTGCTGACCTCCAAGGGCGCCCCCGGTGAGGCGATCGCGCGCATTCACGGCTGGGGGGCCGTCGCGTTGCACGACATCGCCAATCGGCGGCACGCCGAGAAGGCGTTGGAGGCTGGGGTGGACGGAGTCATTGCCGTGGCCGACGGTGCCGGCGGTCACACAGGCACGATCAATCCCTTCGCCCTGATGAACGAGGTGCGTCAGCTCGGCGAGGACTTCGCTGTCGTTCTGGCCGGCGGCCTGACGACGGGTCGGGATGTGCGCGCGGCGGAGGCGATGGGCGCCGACCTTGCCTATATCGGGACGCGCTTCATCGCCACGCGCGAGGCGATGGCCTCCGACGCACACAAGCGGATGATCCTGGACTCACGCGCGACCGACATCTTCCTCAGCGTCTCGATCGACGGCGCCCCGGCCAACTGGCTCGCGCCGAGCCTCGTCGCCGCCGGCATCGACCTCGACGTGCTGCGGACCACGCTTCCGGGACGGATCGTGGCGGCGCAGGAGAACCGCAAGCGCTGGAAAGACATCTTCACGGCGGGCCATGGCGTCGGCAACATCGACGACATCCCGCCCGCCGCCGAGCTCTGCCGCCGGCTGATCGCGCAGTATCGCGCCGCGCGGTGACATGCGCCGCCGCAGTTTCCCTGCCAGGCGTTCCGCTCTACGCTTGCGGGAAAAGCGGAGGGTGCGCGTGAAGACCAAGGCGGCGGTGTGCTACGAGGCGGGAAAGCCGCTGGTACTCGAAACAGTCGATCTCGAAGGGCCCAAGTTCGGCGAGGTGCTGGTCGAGATCAAGGCGTCGGGTGTCTGTCACACCGACGAATTCACACGGTCCGGCGGCGATCCCGAGGGGCTGTTCCCCGCGATCTTCGGCCATGAGGGCGCGGGCATCGTGGTCGATGTCGGACCGGGCACCGTGTCGCTGAAGAAGGGCGACCACGTGATCCCGCTCTACACGCCGGAATGTCGCGCCTGCAAATCCTGTCTCAGCGGCAAGACCAACCTCTGCACCGCCATCCGCACCACGCTGGGCCAGGGCGTGATGCCCGACGGGACCTCGCGCTTCTCGATCGGCGGCCGCAAGATCCACCACTATATGGGCTGCTCGACCTTCTCCAACCACACCGTGCTGCCCGAAATCGCGCTGGCGAAGATCCGACCCGACGCGCCATTCGACAAGGTCTGCTACATCGGCTGCGGCGTCACGACGGGCATCGGCGCGGTCATCAACACGGCGAAGGTCGAGGCCGGCGCCAATGTCGTCGTCTTCGGGCTGGGCGGCATCGGTCTCAACGTCGTGCAGGGTGCGCGCATGGTGGGCGCCGGCATGATTGTGGGCGTCGATCTCAATCCGGCGCGCGAGGCTCTTGGCCGCAAGTTCGGCATGACGCACTTCGTCAACCCCTCGACGCTCGGCACGAAGGACCTGGTGGCGCATCTGGTCGAACTGACCGACGGCGGCGCGGACTATTCCTTCGAGTGCGTGGGCAACACGAAGTTGATGCGCCAGGCGCTGGAGTGCTGCCATCGGGGCTGGGGCAAGTCGGTGATCATCGGTGTCGCCGGCGCGGGCCAGGAGATTTCGACCCGCCCGTTCCAGCTGGTCACCGGGCGGCAATGGATGGGCACGGCGTTCGGCGGCGCGAAGGGGCGCCGCGATGTGCCACGCATCGTCGACTGGTACATGGACGGGCGGATCGATATCGACTCGCTGATCACCCACACCATGCCCATCGACCGCATCAACGATGCCTTCGACCTGATGCACCGCGGCGAGTCGATCCGCAGCGTCGTCACCTTCTGACCGGGAGACCGCCATGACCGTCCGCCGCATTGGCAACGCCACCATCGAGAAGGTCGAGGAGCTCTGTGCCGCCGGGTTCCGGCCCAACCGCATGTTCCCCAAATTCGACCAAGCGGCCTTCGATGCCCAGAAGCACTGGATGGTTCCGGTGCATGTCGAGGCGGGCTCCGACCGGCTGGTCGGATCGGTCCATACCTGGGTCGTGAAGACCGGCCGCCACACCATCCTGATCGACACCTGCCTCGGCAACCACAAGCAGCGCCACAACGCGGCGTGGAACAACCTCGACACGCCGTTCCTGAACCGTCTGCGCGCCTGCGTTTGCCCGCCGGAGTCCGTTGATTTTGTGATGTGCACCCATCTGCATGTCGATCATGTCGGCTGGAACACGAAGATGGAGAATGGCCGCTGGGTGCCCACCTTCCCCAACGCCAAGTATCTGTTCGCGCAGCGGGAGTACGCGCACTGGGAAGCCGAGCGCAAAACCAAGGGCGATGGTGTGGTGAACGACGGTTCGTTCGACGATTCGGTCCTGCCGATCGTGGAGGCCGGCCGCGCGGTCATGATCGAAAGCGATCATCAGCCCGACCCAATGCTCACGATCAAGGACTATCCCGGCCACACGCCGGGTTCCATTGCCATCAATCTCGCGGGCGGCGGCCATCAAGCGTGCTTTTCGGGCGACATCATGCATCACCCGATCCAGGTCTATCATCCCGACTGGTCGAGCCAATTCTGCTGGGATGCCGAGATGTCGGCGGTCAGTCGCCGCAAGCTCCTGGAGGACTGCGTCGAGGCGAACGCGCTTCTCTGTCCGGCCCACTTCCCCGGCGCCAACGCGGGCTACATCCGGCCCGAGCGGGACGCATTCCGTATCGAGTGGGACGAGCAGTCGTGAAGACCGAGGTCCTGCTGGCGGGCCTCTCCTTCGGCGAAGGACCGCGCTGGCGCGAGGACAAGCTCTGGTTTTCGGATTTCTATGTGCATCAGGTCCGCACCGTCGATGTGGCCGGACATGCCGAAACCATTGTCGAAGTACCGGGCCGACCATCAGGACTGGGTTGGCGACCCGACGGCACCTTCCTGATCGTGAGCATGACGGACCGCCGCCTGATGCGGTTTGCGAAGGGTCGCCTGCAGATCGAGGCGGAGCTTGGCGGGCTCGCCACCGGCCACTGCAATGACATGATCGTTGACGCCGCGGGGCGTGCCTATGTCGGCAATTTCGGCTTCGACCGCCACGCTGGCGAAGCACCGCGACCGGCAGTGCTGATCCGCGTCGATCTCGATGGCTCGGTACACAAGGCGGCCGGCGATCTGATGTTTCCCAACGGCACCGTGATCACACCGGACGGGCGCACGCTGATCGTGGGCGAGACGCTCGCCAAGCGGCTCACGGCCTTTGATCTCGCGCCCGATGGCACGCTCTCCAACAGGCGTGTCTGGGCAGAAACGCCCTCCTGCGCTCCCGACGGCATCTGCCTCGACGCCGAAGGCGCCGTCTGGGTGACCGGTGCCTTCACCGGCAAGATGGTGCGTGTGCGCGAGGGCGGCGCCGTGACCCACGAAATCGACTTCGGGCCCCGCTCTGCCTACGCCTGTATGCTGGGAGGTGCCGACCGGCGCACGCTCTTCATCGTGACCAACTCGGGCAGTGGCCCGGCGATCGCCGCGAAACGCGATGGCCGGATCGAGATTGCGCGGGTCGATGTGCCGGGAGCGGGACTGCCATGAGCGACGAGTACGGTCTCCAGGGCAAGGTCGCGGTCGTGACGGGCGGCGGCGCGGCGGGCGACGGCATCGGCAACGGGCGCGCCGCCGCGATCCTGCTTGCCCGCGCTGGCGCCAAGGTGCTGGTTGTCGACCGCGATCCGCTGCTCGCCCAGCGCACGGTCGAGATGATCAGCGCCGAGGGCGGTACCGCCAAGGCCCACGCCGCCGATGTCGCCGACGACGCCGGCGCGCGCGGGGTGATCGAGGCGGTGCTCGATCACTGGGGCCGACTCGACGTGCTCGACAACAATGTCGGCATCGGCGGGCGCGGCACGGTGGCGGATGTGTCACCGGCAGACTGGCGCCGGGTCATGCACGTGAACGTCGACAGCATGTACCTGGTCTCGCGGCACGCGGTGCCCGTGATGGTGCGCGGCGGCGGGGGCGCGATCGTCAACGTCTCGTCAATCTCGGCGCTGCGGCCCCGCGGCCTCACGCCCTACAGCGCCTCCAAGGGGGCGGTGATCGCCCTCACCCGCGCGATGGCTGTCGATCATGGCCGCGACGGCGTGCGCGTGAATTGCGTGGCGCCGGGCCCCGTCTATACCCCGATGGTCTATGCCCGAGGCATGAGCGACAAGGCCCGCGCCCAGCGCGCCCGCGCCTCGGTGCTGCGCACGGAAGGAACCGGCTGGGATGTCGGCCACGCCGTCCGCTTCCTGTTGAGCAGCCAGGCCCGCTACATCACCGGCCACACGCTGGTGGTGGATGGCGGCGTGACGCTGCAAGCGCCGGAGCGCGAGAGCGAAGACCACTGACCGGGCGCCGCGCCCGCTGAAGGAGACGCCATGGCCCGCCTGCCCTACCTTGAACCCGACCAGGTCGCGCCCGAGTTCCGCGATATGCTCGCGCGCAACACCAATCTCCACAAACTGCTGGTCAACAGCCCGCACATGGCCCGGGCCTTCAACGGGCTTGGCGGCTACATCCGCAACCGGAGCAAGCTCGATCCCAGGCTGCGCGAGCTCGCCATCCTGCAGGTGGGTTGGCTCGAGAAGTCGGAGTACGAATTCACCCATCACGTGAAGATCGGGCGCGAGTTCGGGGTCACCGACGCCGATATCGAAGGCCTGATGGCTGAAACCGCGGGCCGGCCATCCACCCTCGAACCGCTGGCGCGGGCCGTCCTGCGCGGCGCGCGCGAGATGACCCGCGATCTCGCCATGACCGACGCCACCTTCGCCGAGATCAAGGCGGCGCTGAGCGATGAGCATATGGTCGATCTGGTGGTGACCATCGCCTTCTATTGCGCCGTGGTGCGGGTGCTGGCGACCATGAAGATGGACAACGAGCCTGCCTACAAGGAAGTGCTGAAGCAGTATCCGATTCCGGGAGTGAGCTGACATGCGCCTCAAGGACAAGGTCGCGATCGTGGTCGGTGCCGGCCAGAGTCCGGGCGAGGGCATGGGCAACGGCCGCGCGACGGCGCTGGTCTTCGCACGCGAAGGCGCCCGCGTGCTTTGCGCCGACGTCAATGCCGCGAGCGCGGTGGAGACCGTCGCGATGGTGCGTGCGCAAGGCGGCGTCGCAGAGGCGTTCGAGGTCGACGTCACCCGCGAGGCTGGCGTACGCGCCATGATCGATGCCGCTCTGACCCACTGGGGCCGCCTCGACATCCTTCACAACAATGTTGGTGTCTCACTCTCGGGCGGCGATGCCGAGTTAGCCGACATTACCGAAGCCGCATTCGACCGCTGCACGGCGATCAATCTCAAGAGCTGCATCTTCGCCGCCCGCCATGCGCTTCCCGCGATGCGCCGGCAGGGTTCGGGCGTCATCATCAACATTTCCTCGATGGCCGTGATCACGACGTACCCTTACGTCGCCTACAAGGCCACCAAGGCGGCGATGGTGGCCTTCACCGAACAGCTCGCCTACCAGAACGCCCAATACGGCATCCGCGCCAACGTGATCCTGCCCGGTCTGATGAACACGCCGATGGCGGTCGACACGCGCGCCCGCGAATTCGGCAAGAGCCGCGCCGAAATCGAGGCCGAGCGGGATTCCAAGGTTCCGTTGCGCCGCAAGATGGGCACCGGCTGGGACGTCGCCCACGCGGCCCTCTTCCTCGCCTCGGACGAGGCCAACTTCATTACTGGCGTGACGCTGCCGGTCGATGGCGGCGCGAGCGTGCGGCGGGGATAGAGTCAACGCACACGCGGCCGTCGCCGTCGTGTTTCCGATCCGACAGAGTCGCCCCGATCATCGGCTCTAGTCTTCGCCCAGCGCGCGCGCGATGATGTTGCGCTGGATGTCCGAGGTGCCTTCGCCGATCACGTACACCAGCGCATCGCGGTGGTGCATCCCGACACGATGGTCGCGCATGATGCCTGCGCCACCCAGGATGCGGATCGCGTCCTCCGTGACCTTGAGCGCGTTCTCGGAGGCGACCAGCTTCACCTTCGACGCGGTCGACATGTCGAGGTCGCCGCGATCCACGCGCCACGCGCCGTAGTAGACCATCCAATGCGCGGCCTCGATGGCGGCCGCCATGTCCGCCAACCGATGGGCGATGGCCTGGTACTCCACGATCGCCCGACCACCGACCTCGCGCTGCCGGGCAAAGCGCCGAGCTTCGTCGAAGGCGCCGCGTGCGACCCCGAGGATCGAGGCCGCGACGCCGACGCGGTTCTCGGCGAGTGAGTCCAGGATCACCGGATAGGTGCCGACACGGCCGCCCAGAAGCCCTGAGTCCGGCACGAACAGGTCCTCGATCGCAAGCAGGCCGGTTTCCGATCCGCGCAGCCCCTCCTTGCGCAGATGGTCGATTCGCACCGCCGGGTCAGGCAGCGGCACGATGAAGAGACTCACCGACGACGCCGTGAGCTCCGGCGCCGTACGGGCCGCCAGCATCATGAAGTCGGCGCAGGGTGCGTTCGTGATGTACATCTTGGCGCCCGAAATGCGCCATCCGCCGTCAACCTTGCGTGCCTTGGTGCGCATCGCGCGGATGTTCGACCCCCCCTCGGGCTCGGAGAGCCCGAAGCAGGCGACCACCTCACCGCGCACGGCCGGAGTGAAGAACCGCGCCTTCTGCTCCGCCGTCCCAATCTTCCAGATCGGCCAGATGCCGAGATGGGAGTGCGCCGAAAAGGCCGCGCAGAAGGCCTGGCTCACCCGGCCAATCTCCTCGCGCACGATGCAGTCGGCGATCTTGTCCATGCCGCTGCCGCCGTCGGCCTCGGGATAGCGCGCGCCGATCAGGCCGAGATCGCCCCAGCGCCGGAACAATCCGCGCGGGAAGCGTTCGGTCTCATCGGCTTCGCGCACCAGAGGTTCGGCCTCCTCATGCATGAATCGCCGGACGGTGTCGCGAAGGGCCTTGTGCTCGCTGGAGAATTCGAAATCCATGCCCGACCCTACCGTCTTTCCGACGCGGCCGGAATCAGTCGGATCGGAACACCCACGGCCGCCACGCTGCCCGATGCTCATGGGCGAGGGTTGATTGGCACAATCCAGACACGACGTGGCAAACTCGAAGGAGGGGGACAGCGATGAAAGAGCACTACGCCACCTTTGCCGCCTACAATTCCTGGGCCAACCGACTCCTTTATGCCGCCGCCGCGCGGCTGCCCGACGCTCTATACAGGCAGGATCGCGGCGCGTTTTGCGGCTCGCTGCACGGGACCCTGAATCACCTCCTTGTCGCCGACCGCGTCTGGATGCACCGATTCACTCGTACCGGAGACGCGCCGACGCAGCTGGATGCCATCCTGCACGACCGGCTCGACGATCTGCGGGCCGCCCGCGAGGCGGAGGACGATCGGATCGCCCGCTGGATCGACGGGCTCGGCGAGGGCGATCTTGCGGGCATGATCCGGTACCGTCGAGTGACGGCACCCGACGACGTGGTGCAGCCGCTCCATCGCGCGCTCGCCCACTTCTTCAATCACCAGACCCTCCATCGCGGCCAGGCGCACGGACTGCTGACCGCGCTGGGCGGACGCGACGCCGCACCGGAGCTCGATCTTCTCTACTTCGAGCGGCTGCGGGAGCGCGGCGGCGCGTGAACCGCCCTCAATAGGTCGCGTCCCATCCGCCATAGAGCCAGGCGATGGTGTCGAGCCACTGGTCCTGGCTCTTGGCCGACATGATCGCGTTGCGCAGCGCCGCGTGCGGCCCCGCCGGGTGATAAACGTGATCGCCCATGGCCCGCGAGGTGAGCTGGACCCGCGCGGTGCGCAGCATCCGCCGCTCGCGATAGGCGACGAGGCCGCGCTCCAGCGAGTCGGGGTGGTTCGCGACACAGTCCGAGAGCGCGACCGCGTCTTCCAGTGCCATGCAGGCGCCCTGGGCCAGATACTGCAGCATGGGGTGGGCGGCATCGCCCAGGAGCGCCACGCGGCCATCGACCCAGCGATCCGTTGGGTCGCGATCGCACAGCACCCAGAGCCGCCATTCCTTGCCCTGTGCCACGATCGAGCGCGGCTGCTGGTGCACGTGGGCGAAGCCGCGATGCACTTCGGCATCCTCGACCGGCTTGCCCGCGACCGGCTCCGGCGCATCGTTGTGATAGGTCGCCACAAGATTGAACACCCGCCAGTCCGACAGCGGGTAATGCACGATGTGGCTCTTCGGTCCGGCCCAGAGCGTGGCGGCGTTCCAGCGGAAATCCTCGGGCATGCGATCGGTCGGGATCACCGAGCGATAGGTCGTATGGCCGCTGACTCGGGGCGGGCCATCGCCCGCCACCTGCCGGCGCACGGCCGACCACAGTCCGTCCGCCCCGATCAGCCCCGATCCCTCGACCGCCTTGCCGTCAGCGAGTGTGGCGCGAACCCGCGTGTCGTCCTGGTCGTAGCCCACCACTTCGCTTGCCGTGTGGAGAGCAATCAGCGGATTTGCCTCGCAGGCTTTCAGCAGCACGCCATGCAGGTCGCCGCGATGCACGACGGCGTAGGGATTCCCGAACCGCGCGCGAAAGGCGTCGCCCAGCTCGATGCGGCAGATCTCCTCCGCCGTAAGCGAGTCCATCAGACGCAACCGCTCGACATAGACCGCCATCTGGCGTGCGGTCGTCCCGACCCCCAGCCGGTCGAACGCGTGAAACGCGTTGGGGCCGAGCTGGATGCCCGCCCCGATCTCGCCGAAACGCGACGCCCGCTCCAGCACAGCCACGTTCCGGCCCTTGGTCGCCAATCCCAGCGCGGCAGCCAGGCCGCCGATTCCGCCGCCCGCGATCAGGATCGGCAGAGACACGATCACCCTCTCTTTCGTGCCGAGGCGACGACGCCCTCGTCGAGCAACCGGGCGATCTCACCGTCCGGCAGGCCGAGGACACCGCTCAGGATCTCGACCGTGTGCTCGCCGAGCCGGGGCGCGCGTCTGGCCGCGGTTCGCTCGACAGCGCCGAACTGCAGCGGCGAGGCCGCGACGGGGTAGGCCCCGATCCCGGGCTGATCCAGCACCGTGAAGAGCGGATTGTCCGCGACCGCATCCCGATCGGCCAGCAATTCGCGGAAGGTCCGATAGGGTGCCCACAGGGCACCGGCACTGCGCAGGACCGTGGCGACCTCATCGGCCGTCCGGGCGGCGACCCATGGCTCCAGGACGGCGCACAACCGCTCGCGCGCGCGCCACCGGTGCGCCTCGTCCTTGAGATCGACGCCCAGCTCGCGCTCGATCGCCGCGAACGCCGCCTCGAAGCCGCCGGCCTCGGCGAGCGCCGCAAGGTGGCGATCGGAGAAGATGCAGATCATCACCCAGCGTCCGTCGCTTGTGCGAAAGTCGCGGCCGAACGTGCCGAAAATCTCGTTGCCGTAGCGCGGGCGATCCACTCCGTTGATCGCGGCCTCACCGAGGTAGCCCAGCGCCGACACCGCCGCGAGCGCCATGTCCTGCAACGGAAGCACGATGCGTTGGCCTCGTCCGGTGAGGCGGCGGTGCCGCTCGGCAGCCAGGATCGCCATCGCGCCGGCATAGGCGGTGGCGATGTCCCAGGCCGGCGTCACGTTGTTCACCGGCCCGTCATGCCCCACCGGGCCCGTCGTCATGGGGAACCCGGAGAGCGCATTCACCGTATAGTCGACTTGCGCGGTGCCTGTGCGCGTGCCGACGATGCTGAGGGCAATCAGGTCGGCACGCCGCGCCGAGAGCGCCTCGTAGGACAGCCAGCCGCGCGCGGGCATGTTGGTGGTGAAGATGCCGCCGCCCTCGCCCGGTGCGGCGATCAGCGCCGTCAGCAGCTCACGACCCCGCGGGTTGCGCAGATCGACCGCGATCGATCGTTTGCCCTTGTTGAGACCCGCCCAGTAGAGGCTCTGGCCGGTCGTCGTCACTGGCCAGCGGTCGGTGTCGAGGCCACCCCGCATATCGTCGAAGCGGATGACATCAGCACCAAGCTGGGCCAGCGTCATGCCGCCCAGCGGCGCCGCGATGAAGGCCGATCCCTCGACGATGCGCAAACCATCGAGGATTCCCGGCATGGCTCAGCGCCGCCCCAGCGTGTACTCGCGCTTCTCCAGCCACCAGCCATATTCCGGTGGCCACATCTCGAAGTCGCGATCGCATCCCAGCGCCTGCGCGGCATGGACCGGCCAGAACGGCTCGTAGAGCGCCTGACGTCCGATCGCGATCAGGTCCGCGTCACCCGCCTGAAGGATCGCCTCGGCCTGCGGCCCGTCGAGGATCAGTCCGACGGCCATGGTCGCGATGCCAGCCGCGCGCTTGACCTCGGCGGCGAACGGAACCTGGAAGCCGAGACCGCGCTTCACGCCGGCTGCGGTCGCCGCGCCCGCGATGCCACCGGAGGAGCAATCGACCACGTCTACCCCGAGCGCCTTCAGCTCCTGCGCGAACGCCACGGTGTCCGGCACGTCCCAGCCGCCGCCGCCATCGACCGCCGATACGCGCACGAAGAGCGGCTTGTGCGACGGCCAGGCCGCGCGAACCGCACGCGCCACGGCAAGCGGGAAGCGCATCCGGCCGGCGCGATCGCCGCCATAGAGATCGTTGCGTGTGTTGCTGAGCGGCGAGAGAAACTGCGCCAGCAGATAGCCGTGGGCGGCGTGGATCTCGAGGACGTCGTAGCCCGCCGCATCGGCGCGACGCGCCGCGGCGGCGAACTTGGCCACCAACCCCTCGATCTCCTCGACCGACAGCGCCCGCGGCACCAACCAGCCGTCTGCGGCAGGCTTGTCGGTCGGTCCGACGACCTCCCACTTCTTCCAGCCGGCGCCGTCGGGCCCAAACTGGCCACGCTTGTCGAACACGCGGGCGGTCGAGCCCTTTCGGCCGGAATGGGTGATCTGGGTCGCCGCGAGCGCGCCTTCCTGATGGATGAACCGGGTGAGCCGACGGTGGCTCTCGACCTGGCCGTCGTCCCACAGGCCTAGATCGCCCTGCGTTACCCGCCCGCGCGGTTCGACCGCGCAATTCTCCGTGAACACGATGCCGAACTTCCCCAGCGCGAACTTCCCGAGATGGACCAGATGGAAGTCGTTCACCACCCCGTCGGTGGCGCGGAACTGCACCATCGGCGAGACCACGGCGCGGTTAGGCGCGACGACCCCACGCAAGGTCAGGGGCGTGAAAAGCAGCGGTTTGGACAAGACGGCCATTCCTCCAACGAGAGAGCCGACCATAGACCGGGGCGGCTCGGCGCGCCTAGAGCACTCTAAGTTCAGTTGGAATCAACTGAACTCAGAGTGCCTCCGGCAACTCACACCGATAGTGCACGCGAATGGGATCAGGTGGAACCGCATGCGGTTCCACCTGATCCCATTCCGCTCTATGCTGTTTGAATGTTCGACCTCGTCATCCGAAACGGAACCGTGATCGATGGCAGCGGTGCGCCGCGCCGTCATGCCGATGTTGCAGTGCAGGATGGCCGCATCGCGGCTGTCGGCTCGAACCTGGGACAGGCAAGACGAACGGTCGACGCCGCAGGCCGGCTTGTCGTACCGGGCTTCGTCGACATCCACACGCACTATGACGGCCAGGCGACCTGGGATCCGTTCGTGACGCCCTCGTCGTGGCATGGCGTCACGACGACCGTGTTCGGCAATTGCGGCGTCGGCTTCGCGCCGGTCCGGCCCGGCCAGTCCGGCTACCTCATCAACCTGATGGAGGGCGTCGAGGATATTCCCGGCAGCGTTCTGTCGGAGGGCGTGAGCTTCGCGTGGGAGTCGTTTCCGCAGTATCTCGACGCCCTCGCCTCGATGAACCGCGCTGTCGACGTCGCAGCGCAACTGCCTCACGGCGCGCTTCGCTTCTACGTCATGGGTGATCGCGGCGCGGATCATGCGGCAGTGCCGACCGACGCGGAGATCGAGGAGATGGCACGGTTGGCGGAGCAGGCGCTGCGGGCCGGAGCGCTCGGCGTCACGACCTCGCGCACGACCAAGCATCGCGCCCGCGACGGCCGCTACACGCCCTCGCTCAGTGCCCGCGAGGTGGAGCTGTTCGGCATCGCGCGCGGCATGCGGCGCGCCGGAACGGGCGTCCTGCAGGTCAACTCGGACTTCGGACCGGGCGAGTTCGAGGCGATGGCCGCCGCGGCGGAGATCGCCGGGCGACCGCTGTCGTGCCTGCTGGTGCAGGTGGACGCCGCGCCCGATCTCTGGCGCGAGACGCTGGGCCAGATCCACGGCGTGCGGCGGGCCGGGCGGGCCGCCAATGCCCAGGTCGGCTCGCGTCCGATCGGGGTCCTGATGGGACTGGAGACGACCGTACACCCGTTCGTGGCGAGCCCGGTGTGGCGCGAGATCTCCGACCTCGCGCCGGCCGCCCGCTTCGCACGACTGCGTGACGATGCGGCCCTGCGGGCACGACTGATCGCCTCGCCGCCGTCCACCTCACCGCGCGCTGCTATGACGGACGCGCTGCATCGCATGTACGCGATCGGCGATCGACCTGACTACGAACCTGATCCGACAAACTCGATCGCGGCCCGCGCGCAGCGGGAAGGTCGCGCGCCGCGCGAACTCGCGCTTGAGGAGATGATGGCGCACGACGGCAAGGGCCTGTTGCTGCTGCCGTTCGAGAACTACTCGGGCGGGAACCTCGACGTGGTGCGCGAGATGATCGCCGACGACGCGACGGTGCTAGGCGTGGCTGACGGCGGCGCGCATGTTGGCACCATCTGCGACGCGAGCTCGCCGACCTCGTTGCTGACGCATTGGGGCCGCGACCGCACGCGCGGTCCGGGCCTGTCGCTGGAGTTTCTGGTCGCCAAGCAAACGCGCGGCACCGCGCTCGCCTATGGCCTCGCCGATCGCGGTTTGCTGGCGCCGGGCCATCGCGCCGACATCGCGGTGATCGACTTCGACGCACTGGCGCTCGCGCGCCCCGAGGTGGTGTACGACCTGCCGGCCGGCGGCCGGCGCCTGGTGCAGCACGCGCGCGGCTACGCCCATGTGTTCGTGGCAGGGGTCGAGACTCTGCGCGACGACGCCGCCACCGGCGAGCGGCCCGGTCGGCTGGTGCGCGGTCCTCAGACCGTCATGTGAGCCCGCACGGCGGTGGCATCCATGGTCTCGCCGGTACCCGCCAGCACGATCTCGCCGCGGTCCATCACGGCATAGTCGTCGGCAAGCTCGCGGGCGAAGTCGAGATACTGCTCGACCAGCAGGATCGCCAGGTCGCCGCGCTGCCGCAGGTAGCGGATGGCGCGACCGATATCCTTGATGACGGACGGCTGGATGCCTTCGGTCGGCTCGTCGAGCAGCAGGAGGCGCGGCCGCGCCACCAGCGCGCGCCCGATGGCAAGCTGCTGCTGCTGGCCCCCCGATAGGTCGCCGCCGCGGCGCTTCAGCATGTCGTGCAACACGGGAAAGAGCTCGAACACCTCGTCGGGCACACGGCGATGGTCGCGGCCGACGGCGGCAAAGCCGGTTTCCAGGTTCTCCTGCACCGTGAGCAACGGGAAGATCTCGCGGCCCTGGGGCACCAGCGCGACGCCACGCCGGGCGCGCTCGTAGGGCGGAGTCCGGCCAAGATCGGCGCCGTCCAGTGCGATGCGCCCCGACGCCACCGACTGGAGGCCGGCGATCGCGCGCAGCAGGCTCGTCTTGCCGACGCCGTTGCGTCCCAGCAGGCAGGTCACGCGACCGGCGGCGGCCGCGAGCGAGACGCCGCGCAGTGCCTGGGCGGCGCCGTAGAACAGATCGACCTTCTCCACCGAGAGCATTCAGCGCCCCAGATAGACTTCAACGACGCAGGGATCGGCGCTCACCTGATCGAGCGTGCCTTCCTGGTCCTCCCCCTGAAAAGTGGTCCGCCCTGAACTATGTCTTTTGACAAGAAGGAGGACTGCAATGCCGAAGAAGAGGCACAAGCCTGAAGAGATCGTTTCGAGACTCCGA
>Ga0194119_10000730_pt1 | contig 62051 bp, 60 predicted proteins | sample TA2MahC100mmetaG_FD_148620 | JGI IMG/M metagenome (GOLD analysis project Ga0194119, IMG submission 148620) | Freshwater microbial communities from Lake Tanganyika, Tanzania - TA2015018 Mahale Deep Cast 100m | ecosystem: Environmental > Aquatic > Freshwater > Lake | place: Tanzania: Lake... | reverse complement strand
AGTGTTATTTGATAAAATGACAAGTAAGGCTAAATCGGTATTAAAACAAAAAAAGGCAATCGAGGGTACAACCAAGACAGTTGTATTTGACGGTGTCACATATTTTACAAATATGGGGACAAAATCAATAGAAGGAGAAGACTTTACAAAATCAACACCAAAAGTGGGTATAACAGAGTTTGGTGTACCATATAACGGATATGATAACGAACCCGATATTCAAAAGGTTGATTACACATCAGGTAGTGGAACAGAAACTTGGCTTAGGGCTATTGTAATTAAAATGGGAGGGGAAAAATATCCTATTGAATCAGGAACAACCATGAACGTTGCGGAAGGAATCAAATGGTCTGATGTTAGTGGTTCAGATATGAAGTTTTACAATACCAAGTTCCAACTCGGTACTGCGAATGCTCAAAAAATAAGAACCGCAAAAACAGAATTCAAAAACCCTCAGAATGGTAAAACATATACATTACAACCAAGTTATCAATTAGTACCGGGTTCAGGACCCTTATCAGTACAAGGGCCAATATCGGTAGGTCCAAAAGTAGAGGGATATGGTATGGGTATGTCGCCAAAACTAATGGATGAACTTAAAATAGATACAGGTGAAGTAATATACTTCAAAATGTCTTAACAATCGGTATATTTTATCATTTCTTTGATATTTATAAAAGAAAATACTATGAGTAACGAAAAATTAAATAACGCACTCGACAATTTTATTTCCCCAACCAAAACCAAAAGTGTTTCTCAGGATGGTATGGAAAGAGAAGAGTGTGATTTACAGACAGGCGAATGTTATGTCATCAGGATTAAAGATGGAATCGTAGAAAGAATCAATAAAAAATTTATTACCGAAGACGGTAGACAACTATTACAAGATTAAAGCCATGAGTAAATTAGAAAAAAAACTATTAGAAGAAGTTGCTAGATTTAAAGAAATCAACAAATACGCAACTAAATTAATGAACGAACAGGAAATTCCACCCCCTCCAGCGGACCCTGCGGCAGTGGCTCCACCTATGGATGCCGGTGCTGGAGCACCCACCCCTCCACCTATGGATGCCGGTGCTGGAGCACCCACCCCTCCACCTATGGATGCCGGTGCTGGAGCACCGCCACCAGTTGGGGGAGGAGAAGATACAACCGAAGAAATCGATATCACCGATTTAGTTAATATGACCAAATCAATTAAAAAGGATTTGGACAATAGCAGGGGTGAGAACCAAGGAGTTGTTTCTAAGATGGACGATGTGTTCACTAAATTGAACGACTTAGAACAAAAATTGGCAGATATGGATGCTGTTATGGCTAAGATTGACGAATTGGGCTCTAAGATTGAACAAGTAAAAGAACCAACCCCTCAAGAAAGACTTGAGATGCGTTCATTAGATTCATATCCCTTTAATCAAAACCCACAAGAGTTCTTTTCACAAAAACAAGGTGAAATGAGGGCAAGTGGTAAAAATGAGTATGTCTTAACCAAAGACGATATTCAGAATTATTCACAAGAAACAATAAGAGATACGTTTAATAAACAAGACGACCAAGATGAATTTAGGTTCTAAAGTAAATTTTTTATTAGGACTACATCTACAATTAAAAATTAACCACTGGCAAACAAAGGGTATCGCAAGACACGAAGCGTTTGGTAATACTTATAATGATTTCACAGAATTAATTGATGAATTCGTTGAGATTGCTATGGGTAAGTATGGTAGATTTGTTTTAGATGATGAGACTAATAATATAAAACTTATAAACCTGTCGGAGATGAATCCAAAAGACATGATTACAGTATGTGTCGAAGGTATCATCCAATTTACAGAAGACTTAGACCCATCCAAAGACACAGACCTTTTAAACCTAAGGGATGAGATGCTTGGTTTGTTAAACAAACTTTTGTATCTTTTAACTTTAGAGTAAAATATTTTTCAAACTTTTTTCAAACCGGATTTTGTAATCCGGTTTTTTTTTACTATATTTTACATATAACCAATTTAAATTTTATTTTATGTCTACATTTGATGCAGTTTTAGCTCAGTATGAGAAAAACAAACAAGCCGCTGGCGGCAGTTCAAACAAAGTTTCACAAGAAGAACGATTAAAGAAGTATTTTACTACCCTGTTACCAAAAGGTGCCCGTAGTGGTGAAAAACGTATTAGAATCCTACCTACCACAGATGGTGGTTCACCATTTAAAGAGGTGTATTTCCATGAGGTTCAGGTGGACGGTAATTGGGTTAAACTATATGACCCAAAACAGGATGGTAAACGTTCACCCCTAAACGAGGTGTACGATGCACTCAATATGACAGGACTTGAATCCGACAAGGTTCTTGCTCGTCAATACAGAGCTCGTAAGTTCTATATTGTAAAAGTTATCGATAGAGAGAACGAACCGGATGGTGTTAAGTTCTGGCGTTTCAAACACAATAGTAGAGGTGATGGTGTATTAGATAAAATCTTTCCTTTATTTAAAAACAAAGGCGATATCACCGATGTAAACATTGGTCGTGACCTTATCATTACTTTGGGATTAACCAAAGCCGGTAATGGTCGAGAGTATACTACAATCACATCTATCATCCCCGAAGACCAAAATCCACTACACACAGATAAGGGGACTTCTGACTCATGGGTAAACGATGATTTGACATGGGCGGATGTATATTCTAAAAAACCCGAAGAATATTTAGAAATGGTTGCCAAAGGTGAAGTTCCAAAGTGGGATAGTGAAACCAAAAAATGGGTTTCTAATTTAGAAGAAAGTGGAACAATCATGCCCCCCTCTTCGCCTACAACTACAAAACCAGTAGACCCACAAGAAAGTGATGGCGCGGATGATGACCTCCCATTCTAAGAACAATATACAGGACTCTCTCTTGGACATCTTGTCCTTGAGAGTAGTCCTTTTTAAAAAATATTAATATGGTTATTAAGAAAAAAGATTTTTCAATTTCTAGTATAACATCCAAATACTCAAGTAAAATGACCTACAAACCTGATAGGTTTTTAGATTTGGGTAACGCATTTTTGGACGCAACGGGTTTACCTGGTCCTGCTCTTGGACACATTAACATGTTCCTTGGTCACACGGATACAGGTAAAACAACCGCATTATTGGCGGCAGCTGCGGACGCAATTAAAAAGGGTATATTACCCATCTTCATTATTACAGAACAAAAGTTCAACTTTGAACACGCAGAGATTATGGGCGTTCCGGTTAAAGAAGATGTTAATACCGATACAGGTGAAATTACTTTCACAGGTGATTTCATTTTTAGAAATGATTTCGAGTATATTGAACAAATTACTGACTTTATTAATGAAATGATTGATGCACAAGAAAATGGTGAAATACCATATGACCTATTGTTCCTTTGGGATTCTGTTGGTTCTGTACCATGTAAGATGACCTGGGAAGGTAAAGGTGGTAAACAACACAACGCATCAGTTCTTTCTGATAAAATTGGTATGGGTATTAACCAACGTATTTCAGGTTCAAGAAGAGCGGATAAGACAAACACGAATACTCTTGTGATTGTAAATCAACCTTGGGTAGAACTTCCAAGTAACCCATGGGAACAACCAAAAATCAAAGCTAAAGGGGGCGAATCAATTTGGTTAAACTCAACACTGGTTTTCCGTTTTGGAAATGAGAAAAATGCTGGTATTACCAAAATCTCTATCACAAAAAATAAGAGAACCATTACTATCGCAACCAGAAGTAAAATTTCAGTAATGAAGAATCATGTTAATGGTATTGCGTTCGCAGATGGAAAAATTATGGTAACGCCACACGGATTCATGAGAGCAAAAGAAACAGCAGAAGAAAAGATTTCAAGGGAAAATTATATTAAGGAACATCTTGATTACATAAGTAAACTATTCGGAGAATCAGTTACAAATGTTACAGATATTAAGTTTGAACCTATAGCTGACGAAGATACTGAAGATTGATATTGTTTAACGGAAAATTACATAAGACGAAATGTCTAATATTTTATTGGTTGATGGAGATAATTTATTAACCATTGGTTTTTTTGGATTAAAGAATCACTTTTACAAGGGTAATCATATTGGTGGATTATACCACTTCATCAATACTCTTAGAAGAGCTATTGAGACACATAGATTAGATAAGGTAGTGGTATTTTGGGATGGTAAAGAAGGTTCATCATCTCGCAGAAGATACTACCACCACTATAAAGAAAACAGAAGGGAACGAATTAGAAGTGAGGAACAAGTCCACTCTTACGGACAACAACGAAATAGAGTAAAACAATACCTCGAAGAGTTGTTTGTGAGACAAGGAGAATACGACTATTGTGAAACAGATGATTCCATAGCATATTATGTCCAACACTCAAATGAAGGTATAATTATATTCTCATCTGACGGAGACCTTACCCAACTTGTATCGGAGAACACAAGACTATTCAATCCCACACATAGTCGAATGTATCAACCTAACGATATGTTTGTCTATGACCACGAGGAGATTCGAATAGAGAACATCAAAATTGTAAAGATGTTATGTGGTGACCCATCTGATAATATTGCAGGTATAAAGAATCTTGGTGTCAGAAGACTTCTCACCATGGTTCCCGAACTAAAGACCGAGGGAATTACATTAGACTTCATTAGAGACCGATTTAACATCTTATTTGAGGAAGACAAGGATAATCGTCTTATCACTAATCTTCTAACTGGAGTGACCAAATACGGAGTATTTGGAGAGGAATTTTTTGATGTCAATAATAGAATTGTGAGTCTTGACGAACCATTCCTAACGGATGAAGCAAAGGAGTCGATTATTTCCTTAATAAACGACCGATTAGACCCCGAAGGACGTTCATATAAGAATATGATGAAAATGATGACAGAAGACGGAATCTTCCTTCTCCTTCCCAAGTTAGATGATGCATGGATAAACTTCTTAAACCCCTTTTTAAGATTAACAAGAAAAGAAAAAAATAAAAAAATAATTAAAATAAAAACCAATGACTAATCAAGATGTAACTAAATTCGAATTTCTTTTAACTCTTGAAGGAAACATTATTTGCCAACGTTATTTTAATGTCAGGGGTCATAACCCAAAATCTCGTCGTTCACTCAACATGCATTATTATGTGAAAAATATTTGTGACGAAATTTTTGAAGATTTAAAAATAAAAACTTCGGATTATCTCTACGAAAATCGTGAATATTTTTATGGTTTGGGGTCTGCAGAAGCCACGGAAGATACCTCGAAAGAAACTTTTTTGTTGGAAATTAAGATGGGTGACGAAGTATTTATTCAAAGGGTGTTCCCCGCGTATTTCTTTCATCCAAAAACGAGATATACGGTGGACATTCGTCCCCACCTGAAGAGATATTTGGCGGAGTTAACCGCTATTTTATCATCTGAAGAACTGGAAACAAGATACTTGAACCATAAATTATAAAAAAATAATATATATATACAATGAATGAAAAGAATTTTGGTACGTTAGGAACGTCATTTCAACAAGCATTATTAAGGTCAATTATAGAGGATAAAAAATATGGAGAACAAATTATCGATGTAATCGAAAGTAAATATTTCGACAACGTATCGTTCAAATTCATTTCAGAGTGCATTAAAGAATATTATAAGACGCACAGCAAATTACCAGACTATCAGAGTTTGGCAATTAAAATTATTGCAGAGATGGGGTCTCGAGAGAATGCAAAAATTCACTTAGATACACTTGAATCCATCAAAACAAATACACAAGATAATTCTATTGTTAAGGACGAAGCGTTGAATTTCTGTAAACAACAGAACCTAAAGAAGGAATTAAAGAAAATCAATACCATCATCGAAAACGGAGCATTCCAAGACTACCCAAAGATTGAAACTATTATTCAGAAGGCGATGCAGGTAGGACTTCCTCCTGAAGAATCAATGGACGTATTTCATGATATTGATGCCACTTTAGAAAAAGATAATAGACAAGCAATTCCAACAGGAATTACAGGAGTTGATAATGTTCTTAAAGGTGGTTTAGGTAGAGGTGAACTTGGGGTTGTATTAGCACCTACCGGAACAGGTAAGACAACATTATTAACATTATTCTCAAACACAGCATACAATCATAATTTTAACGTACTTCAAATATTCTTCGAGGACAATCCATCAAATATCAAAAGAAAACACTTTACCATTTGGACAGGAATTGAGTCAGATGCACAATCCGAAAGAAAAGATGAGGTTAAGAAAATTATTGAGGAAATTAAAGAAGTAAATACGGGTTCACTTAGTACAATGAAGTTACCAAGTGACTCTGTCACCATTTCTGAAATTAAATCAAGAATAAGAAAACACTTGTCTGATGGTAAAAAGTTAGACCTTTTGGTAATCGATTACGTGGATTGTATTTCACCTGAAAGATGTATTTTCGGTGAAGAATGGAAAAGTGAGGGTTCTGTTATGAGAAGTATTGAGGCTATGACCCATGAATTTGATATTGCAATATGGACAGCAACTCAAGGAAATAGAGAATCAATCTCATCTGAAGTAGTTACTGCCGACCAAATGGGTGGGTCAATCAAAAAGGCACAGATTGGTCACGTTGTATTATCCGTTGGTAAAACACTTGAACAAAAAGAACACAACCTGGCAACAATGACACTTCTTAAATCACGTATTGGTCAAGATGGTATTATTTGGAACAACTGCAAGTTTGATAACAAATATCTAAAAATTGATACTGAAAGTCAAACAACACTTCTCGGTCACCAAGAAGAAAAAGTAAAAACAAATACCAAAAGGGCGGCTGACGCATTTAAGAGACGACAAGAGTTACTTAATCGGTAGTCCTATAAATTTAATAAATGAAAGAAAAGATTTTACAAGAAAATCCTGGCCGTTTTGTCCTCTTTCCAATCGAACACCACGATATATGGAAGCTTTATAAACAACAAGAAGCGTGTTTTTGGACGGCCGAGGAAATTGATTTAGCACAAGACATCAATGACTGGGGAAACAAATTAAATGATGATGAACATCATTTCATTAAACACGTTTTGGCGTTTTTTGCGGCATCGGATGGTATCGTAAATGAAAACCTGGCGATGAATTTTATTAACGAAGTTCAATTCACAGAAGCTAAAATGTTTTATGGTTTCCAAATCATGATGGAAAACATTCATAGTGAAACCTATTCACTTTTGATTGATACATATATTAAAGATAAAGAAGAACAGAATCGTTTATTTAATGCGATTGAAACTGTACCCGCTATCAAGAAAAAAGCAGAATGGGCAATCAAGTGGATTAACGCTGACTCATTCGTTGAACGACTTGTCGCGTTTGCTGCAGTTGAGGGTATTTTCTTTTCTGGCTCATTTTGTTCTATTTTTTGGCTCAAAAAACGTGGTTTAATGCCAGGATTAACGTTCTCAAATGAGCTGATTTCTCGTGACGAGGGAATGCATTGTGACTTTGCTTGTCATTTGTATAACAATCATATTCAAAAGAAACTTACACAGACTAAAATAAAAGAAATCATTTGTAGCGCATTAGAGATTGAAAAAGAGTTTATTCTTGAGGCACTACCGGTTCGTTTAATTGGTATGAATTCAGATTTGATGTCTCAGTATTTGGAGTTCGTTACCGACAGATTGTTAATGTCTTTGGGTGTACCTAAAGTATGTAATTCAAATAACCCATTTGATTTTATGGAGAATATTGCAATTCAAGGTAAAACAAATTTCTTTGAAAAAAGAGTTGCCGAATATCAAAAAGCGGGTGTGGCAACAACATCGTCTATTGAAGACATAACAAACATTGATGACATTTATTTTTAATTATTTTTAAAAATGAAAGTTAAAAAAAGAGACGGCTCCTTTGAGGAGATGAGATATGATAAAATCACAAAAAGAATGCAATATTTCTGTGATGATTTGAATATAGAATATGTTGACCCAACACTTGTTACATTAAAAGTAACTCAAGGAATTTACGACGGTATATCGACAGTAGAATTAGATATTCTTGCTGCCGAGACCGCAGCGTCTCTTGTTACCACACATCCCGATTATGCTAAATTATCTGGTAGACTTGCGGTATCTAATCTACACAAGACAACCCCTAAGAAGTTTTCACAATGTATAAAAGAGTTACACTCATTCATTGAATCTAAAACAGGTAAAGAGTCCTCATTGATTTCTGACGAGGTATATCAATTTGTAATTCAAAATAGAGAAGCATTAGACGGAGCAATTAGACAAGAACGTGATTTGGATTTTGATTATTTTGGATTTAAAACTTTGGAACATTCATATCTTTTGAAGATTGGTAAAAGAATTGTTGAAAGACCTCAATATATGTATATGAGGGTTGCCGTTGGTATTTGTAATGGAGATTTAGAAATGGCTTTGAGAGTTTATGATGATTTATCACAACATTTCTACACTCACGCAACTCCGACATTGTTTAATGCCGGTACTTGTAGACCACAAATGTCTTCTTGTTTCTTAATTGGTAATAAAGGCGATGACATTGATGGTTTGTTTGACACAATTAAAGACGTTGCTAAAATTTCAAAGTGGGCTGGCGGTATCGGACTACATGTTCATGACGTTAGAGCTAAGGGTTCATATATTAAAGGAACAGGTGGTGAATCAGACGGACTACTTCCAATGATGAAAACGTACAATGAAGTTGCTCGTTGGATTAATCAAGGTGGTAAAAGAAAAGGTTCTTTCGCGATTTATCTTGAACCATGGCACTCAGATGTTTTTGAATTTATCGATTTAAGAAAAAACCATGGTAAAGAAGAACTACGTGCAAGAGATTTATTCTTAGCAATGTGGACCCCAAGTTTGTTAATGAAAAGAGTCGAAGAAGATGGTGATTGGTCGTTATTCTCACCTGATGAAGCACCGGGTTTATCTGACAAATACGATGACCCATTTTCATTCACTCAAGAATTTACCGAATTGTATGAAAGATATGAGAAAGAAGGAAGAGCGAGAAAGGTTGTAAAAGCAAGAAAACTAATAGATGCAATCTTGACTGCACAAATTGAAACAGGAACACCTTATATGTTATATAAGGACCACGCAAATTACAAATCAAATCAAAAGAATTTAGGCACAATCAAATCTTCAAATTTATGTACTGAGATTATTGAGTACTCAAGTCCAACAGAACAGGCTGTTTGTAATTTAGCGTCAATTGCATTACCAAAATATATTGTTGATGGCGAATTCAGTCATCAACTTTTATATGGATACGTGTACCAATTGGTAAAGAATTTAAACAATGTAATTGATTTAAACTTCTACCCAACTGAAGAAACAAAACTTTCAAATATGAGACACCGACCCGTTGGTTTAGGTGTACAGGGATTAGCAGATGTATTTTGTATGTTATCAATTCCATTTGAAAGTGAGGGCGCCGACAAACTACAAACTGAAATTTTTGAAACTATCTACTTCGCAGCACTTGTTTCATCAAAAGACATTGCAAAAGAAAATGGGGCATATGAAAGTTTTCTGGGCTCACCATTATCTGAAGGTATTTTTCAATATCAATTGTGGTGTAAAACCGATAAAGACACAAGTGGTCGTTGGGATTGGAAATCTCTGAGAAAAGAGGTTGTTAAATTCGGTGTTAGAAATTCCTTATTGGTTGCACCGATGCCAACAGCGTCTACCGCACAAATCTTAGGTAATAACGAATCGTTTGAACCATTTACTTCAAACATATTCTCAAGAAGAACACTTGGTGGTGAGTTTATCGTGGTCAACAAGCACTTGGTTAAAGCATTACTTGAAAGAAACATATGGTCGGACGACATTAAAAATAAACTAATCATGGAAAATGGTTCAGTTCAAAATATCCCTGAAATCCCAACGGATATCAAAGAGGTATTTAAGACTGTTTGGGAAATGTCTCAGAAGAAGATTTTATCTATGGCTGCCAATCGTTCAATCTATATTGACCAATCACAATCATTAAATTTATTTATCGATAATGCTAGTAAACAAAAAGTATTAGCCGCACACCTTTATGGTTGGAAACTTGGTTTAAAAACTGGTATGTACTACCTAAGAACAAGAGCGGCTGTTGACCCACTAAAAGGACTTGGAATCGATACATCAACAGTAAAACCGGTGGTTGAGTCTGTCGAAGTACCAACTACTAATAATTTTATTCAGGATACATCTGAAGAGGTTAAGATGACTGAAATGCTAAACACACCAAAACCAACAGACTCACCATTTGAATGTGAAGGTTGTGGTTCCTAAAATATATTACCGAAATATGGTGTTAATCCCGACCGAAGTCGGGATTTTCATTTATTAGTATTTCATCTTTGTTTATATTTATTTGTATGGCAGCAACGTATGGTATAGATTTTCCATTTAGAGAGAGTAGGAAAGGATTGTTTCTTAATATGACAGAAGCTCCTGATAGAGAAATCAGAGCAAATTTGTTACATCTTATTTTAACAAGAAGAGGTACTCGATATTATTTACCTGACTTTGGAACAAGACTATACGAGTTCATATTTGAACCAAATGACGCGGTGACATTCCAAACGATTGAGGATGAAATAAGAACAACAGTTAAAAAGTTTATTCCAAATCTCGATATAAATTCAATAAGAATAACTCCCGCAGACCAAGACACCGAAGAACCATCAAGTGTAAGTGAGGATTCAGATTCAAGATTGTTCAGGGTATCAAATAATGCCACAAAACCATATACCGCAAAAGTTAGAATTGATTACGAGATTAATAATGAACCATTTAGTTCTTCTGACTTTATAATTATTAATATATAACATGGGAAAAAAGATTTCATACGCAACAAGAGACTTTGCAGGTTTGAGACAAGAATTAGTAAACCTAACAAAGGAATACTATCCTGACTTAGTTAAGAATACTAATGACGCATCAATTTATTCTGTACTATTAGATTTAAATGCCGCAGTTACCGATAATCTACATTATCATATTGATAGAGTGTGGCAAGAGACTATGTTGGATTTTGCCCAACAAAGACAATCTCTATTTCATATCGCAAAAACATATGGTATTAGACTACCAGGTACAAGACCATCAGTTGCGTTATGTGATTTTAGTGTAAATGTACCTGTTAGAGGCGATAAGGAAGATGAACGTTATTTAGGTACGATTAAGGCGGGTGCACAAATTAGCGGTGGAGGACAAGCATTTGAAGCAATCGAGAACATCGATTTTTCAAATCCTTTTAATAGTAAGGGAGAACCGAATAGATTGAAGATTCCTAATTTTGATGGTAACAATCGTTTATTATCTTATACTATTGTAAAAAGAGAAGCCGTTGTTAGTGGTGCATCAAGAATTTTCAGAAAAGTAATTACCGAATTAGACCAAAAACCATTCTTAAAACTTTATCTACCCGAACAAAATGTTTTGGGTGTAACATCAATTATACACAAGGATGGTACTTCTTTTGCTGGTAACCCATCAAACTCAGAATTTTTAGACCGAACAAATAAGTGGTATGAAGTTAAATCTTTAATGCAAGATAAAGTATTCGTACCCGATTCGACAAATGCATCTGACAGAGACAATTTTACCGCAGGAAAATACGTAAGTGTTGCTAATAAATTTATTACAGAATATACACCAGAGGGTTATTTTTCTGTAACATTTGGAAGTGGTAATGTTGACCCAATGGATAACTTAGATGACTACATGAACGGGTCATTAAAAGTTAATCTTGGAACATATCTAAATAATATGTCTTTAGGTGCTTTACCAAAAGTTGGTACAACATTATTCATAAAATATAGAATAGGTGGTGGTAAAGACACAAACATCGGTGTAGATGTTATTACAAGTGTTGATGATATTGATTTCGTAATTAATGGACCAAATTCGTCTATTAATACTCAGGTAACTCAATCACTAATTGTAACAAACGTTACACCGGCAATTGGAGGAGCAGACCAACCAACAATTGAAGAAATCAGAAACATGATTGCTTACAATTTTGCGGCACAAAATCGAGCTGTAACCTTAAACGATTATAAATCATTGATTGAGACAATGCCATCTACTTATGGTGCACCAGCAAAAGTAAATGTGATTGAAGAAGATAACAAAGTGAAAATCAAGTTGTTATCTTATGATGAAAATGGTAATCTTTCAGATACAGTATCTACAACACTAAAGAGTAATATTTTAAATTATTTGTCCGAATATAGAATGATTAATGACTACGTTGACATTGAAAGCGGTCAGGTAATTGATTTAGGATTAGAGATAGATTTGGTTATTGATAAAAACGGAAATCAAACTGAGATTATAAGAAATAGTATTGAAGACATTATTGACTATTTCGCCATTGAAAAAAGAAAAATGGGAGACCCATTACTTGTGGGTGATTTAAATAGATTAATAGGTCAAGTTACTGGCGTGGTAAATGTGGTTGACGTTAGAGTATTTAACCTAACAGGTGGTGAATATTCAAGCGCAGAAGTTGCACAAGATTATTCAGATACAACCACCAAACAAATCTTACAATCCGATATGACAATCTATATGAAATCCAATCAGATATTTCAGATTAGATTTCCAAATAAAGATGTCAAAATAAGAGTAAGAACTCTCGGTTCGACTACATTTTAATTTTTATTTTCCGTATTTTTTTGGAAAATCTATAAATTTCTATTTATAGTAAAAGTGATTCAGAAGCATAGAATTTCCACAAATATTGGTAGAGACCAAAGAGTCACAGTCGACTTAAAACAAGACTATGACCTCTTGGAGATTTTGTCTCTAAAATTCACCCAAAGTGATGTCTATGCTTCGATGTGCTCAGATTATGGGGTTGTTGTTGGTAGGATATCAGTTAATAACGGATTTGGTGTTCCTAATGCTAGAGTGTCTATTTTTATTCCCATAACGGATGAGGATAGTGAAGACCCCGTAATATCCGCATTATATCCATTTACTTCAGTAAACGATAAAGATGAAAAGGGTTATAGATACAACCTTTTACCATCAAGGAAACAACACGGAGGACACGAACCAACAGGAACACTCCCTGACCAAAAAGATATCTTAACAAGAGAAGAGGTTCTCGAAGTTTACGAGAAATATTACAAATACACAGCAAAGACTAACGATGCGGGCGATTTCATGATTTGGGGAATACCTACAGGTAATCAAACCATTCACGTTGATGTTGATTTATCCGACATAGGTTGTTTCTCACTTAGACCCGATGATTTTATTCGTCAAGGTATGGGTGTTGACCAATTTAAAAATGAATACACATTTAAAGCTTCAGAAGATATTGATTCATTACCTCACATTGTTTCTTTTAATCAAACGATAGACGTTTTCCCGTTTTGGGGAAATGAAGATATATGTGAAATTGGAATAACAAGAACCGATTTTGATTTATCGAACAAGGGTGTAAAGATTGAACCTAAAGCGTATCTAATCGGAGGTACATATACCGATACAGGAAAATCTGCATTAAATAAAAATTGTGCTCCAAGAAGAAAAATGGGGCGTAAATGTGACCTTACAACAAAGACAGGTAGGATAGAGGCGATAAGATTTACAAGTCAAAAGGATGTTAAGTTAAGACCAATATTAGAGGAATTACCAATTAATGAGGATATAGACGAAGATGGTTCATTCATTGTTGCACTCCCAATGAACATGGATTATTTGTACACAAATGAATTCGGTGAAAATGAATACACAAATGACCCAAATAAAGGAATTCCAACATCATCATGTTATAGATTTAGAATAAGTTTATCGGATGATGGAATGGAAAGAATTAGAACTAACGCAGACTACTTAGTACCAAACATTAGAGAATATCAAAATGAATTAGGAATAGGAAGTCCAAATGATAAAGAAAAATCGTACGCCTTTTCTATTAATTTTGATGACTACCCACAACACGCGGTAGAAAATTTTATACTTAATTCTACCGATGGTTTTTATTATCCGAGAGATTATTTTTATCGAGTAACATATAACAAGGTTTATACCGTATCATCATTTCAAGGTTCATACTTCGTAGGAAATACATTTACAAAAGATAGATATCTCGGTTTAAAAGAGTTGGTACCTTCAGAGGAGGAAGATTGTGCTTCAAGTGCAGTAACCCCACCGGTAAACTATGGATTTAAAAATTATACATTTCAATTACTAATTGCGGATGTTTTACTTTTATTTGAACATTTAATAAATTTATTTACATTTCTTTTAACAAATGCACTTGCAAACTTTTTACATGATTTAGCTAATGCGTTTAATGGCTGGCCGACTACAAGATTATCAAGTAGAGTCAAAAAAGCGGCATATATAATTCAGGACGCCACACAAAGAAAATTATATTTAATAAACTATCCTGAATGTGAAGAATGTAATGGTGAAAACGAATTTGGTACAGCTCAAGGTGGGTTAGCTGAAATTGAATATTGCGAAGTTGGTTCAATAACAGTACACGGCTCAAGTGTTGAAACACCGAGAACAGGCTTTACTGTATCAAATGATGATTTTTTCCAAACCAATCCATATACGGGGTATACGGGGTCATCCCAACCATGTACGGGGGCCATGTTAATAGTAGGTCCTACCCTATGTGAAAGAGCAGAGGATTTTGTTAATAATCAATCAAATTATGTTTTAACATATACATCTAATGGTACAACAACAATAATTCCATTGGGAGGTACGGGTGGTACATTTAATATTAGTGTTACTATAAACCCTGACCCACCGGAAGATTGTCTGAGTTATGTTTTAACATTTGATGACCCAGATGGATTCTTTATCGAAACAATTCAGTATAATTGTGAAATTAGAGATAAAAATTCACCTGTAAATCCTGCGTCAGTAATAACGGCACAACTTGAATCTGAATGTGAGTTATATGATGTTCCATATAATGAAAACATAGTTTCTAAATACTTTGTTGGTACAGGTAGAACACAATACAATCCAGGTTCTTTACCGGCAGGTGCAGATATAACCGCAACAAGAATATCAGATAGAAATGAGTTCGGATTACCAATTTCATATCTAGGAGCGTCGTTCTCACCAAATACACCGGCAGATGGTCCTAACTCTGGTGGGTCCTACGCGTTTTCAGAATTTAGTAATGGAGTGTTTTATTTTATACCCGGAACACAAAGTGCCACTAGAATATTTGCAATTCTTAAAGAATACAGAAGAAGAAAAAGAGTTGGTACAATGTTCTGTGGAGGAATTGTTAATTATGGATTCTTAGATAACTGGCTAAGCGGTTCATTATATTTCTTTCAATTTAAAGCTAGAGTTAGATGGAATGATGAAAAAACATTAGATTTAAATGTTGGTCGTACAAATTACTGCAAAGATTTAGTTATATATAAAGCAAAAGAAGAGACTACTGGTTTTCCTGTAAAAAGATTTTATTATCGTTCTACGTTATCAAACTCATCAGGAACATTCATTGGTAAAACATATACATATGTTAATATTAATGGAAACCCTGATACATTTAAAAGAATTGGTCATCCGACTACATTAGTTGATTTAGGACCAAGAGATGAATTTATTAGAGAAATATGTACTGACCCAACACTTGACCCAAATTGCTCTGTTGTAAGGTCTATTGGACCATCGTCATTTCAAAGTTTTGGCGAACTACTAGGTTTAATTATAAACTATAGAATGGATACCGAAGCAAATGACGGATTTAGTCTTGATGATTTTTTTGATAATGGAGGATTTGAAGAATGTGGTTATGGAAAAAAAGTATTGGACGGAGATATTCTACAATTAATTTCAATTAATAATGAAGCGGGTATTGAAGAATTCAACCTACAAAGTCCAAAATATTTAGGTTATTCGTATCAAATTCTTGACCCTGAAACATATCCTGCGGTTTTTAAAAATGGAACCGATGTGTGGGGACCAACACCGATAACATTTGATTTTGATGCGGATGGTCAAAGAGTTCGAGCTTGTTTAAATGAACCAGGCAGATTAACAGAATCATCTCAAAACGTCCCATTCTTTTTATGGGATAAACAAGGAACAGGTTTCGGACCATATGACGACGACACTAAAGATGACCAATCGTGGGATTATAAAAATATTCAGTCACAACCATTACAGGGTATGACATATGGATATACATTGACTGGTGGAACTAATGACCCATCAGATAAATACTTGTTATTACCAATGACTTATACATATAGCGGATTATCAATAACAGGTTTGAACGTGACAAATAGTGTTGAATTTGATGTTGTTGAAGCGTCAGTAACAGATAACCACACATCATATGATACACAATATCCCGGATTTACTTATTTATTTGTTACAGGTGGTACCATCACAACGCCAACCGCGGGTATATTATATACGAGGTATGGTACTGCGGGTACTTGGCACACGTTAAGTTGGAATAGTGGTATGGATTTTATCATTAGAAAAACACAAGATTATTATTCGGAATATAAACAAATTTTATCCACACCATTCCAATTTTATTTTGGATTAAGACCCGGCAATACTGGTGTTGATAAATTTATAAAAAGATTTGGTCCTTTAGGGGCGTTTCCCGCATCTGAATAATGGAAAAGAAAAAAGTCATATTACCAACTAAAAAATTCTTTGGAGCGATTAATGAAGATTTGAGTCTAAAAATAAATTTAGATGAAAGTAAAAATTTGCTTAGAGAAGGTGATAGAACAATCATTCTTGACACATCAATACTTTTTGCAAAAGAGAGAAACGAAAGTCCACATTATAAAATACATGGAAAACTTAAAATGGTTTTCAGAAATCTGTATAGTGGAACTACAGGATATCAACCATTAAAGAAGAATTTATATTTAGTTTTTGATGATGGTAATCAATTTGATGGTTTTTTACCATACAATGAATTTGCATTTTTAAGAGATGATGTTAAAAGAGAAACCAACGACCCTATTTCCACAAGTGTACTTTCTGCGTTTACTCAAAATATAATAGTGACCGGACAAACAGACCATGTTGAAGTCACACCAATCACAGCACCATTTCACAATTGGAATATTTGTTTATCATATATCTATTCTGGTGACCCATCTCACCAAATGAAATATACATTGAGTGGTAATACCGTCTATAGTTTTACTGCTCAAGATGGAATACCATTTAGAGTTACAGAAGACAGGTCATCATATTATCTAACAAGTCCAGTTGAACATGGTATTAGTAAGGGAGAATATATTGTGATATCGGGAGGCACATTAAATAACACAGTACCACAATCAGGTAGAACATTTTCGGTTACTTCGGTTGGTAATGAAAAGTTTAATTCTGAAAATTATGTTTTAGAAATAAGCAAATCAGAAGTTCCATCTGGTACTACGTTATCCACAGTTGTCCTTGGTAAGAGATGCATTAACAGAAACAGATTAACCGAAACAATTTCAACATATTATGTCCATAAACATAAAGTGTTGACCATGGGAGACGCATTTATTTTAGATAAGATTGGTTTTGAATCTTCAGTTTGGGAAAATGAAAAGAAATTAGTTTTTGAAAATAGTGTTGGTGATAACGACGTATTAGTTGTAAGAAACAGAATGGAATCATTAGTTTATGATTTTAAACAACCATTTACATTAACAGGTCTAACAAATAATCTCGGATACCTACCAACTGATGTGTATGTGTCTATTGTTTTTAAAAACAAAAACGGATATTTTGATTACCCCTATAAGGTTGGTTATAAGTTTAATTTCCATGATACGTGGATTGACCAACATTTTAGTGGAACAACATCGTTAGAAACGTCAGTACCTTATGGTACGTTTACAAAATCAGGAAATACTTTTATTTCTGGTGGTACGATTACGACAGGCACAACATTAACTGGCGCATTTATAGAATATAATAGGTCAGAATTAAAAGAAAGAGTTGTTAGTGAGGCGTATCATAAGATTACATCACCAACAACAATATTCGACCATAACCAAGATGACCCAACATCATATTCGGGAGCGTCGGTAAATAATAAATTTGGTATCTACTATCAACCACATCATAGAGTGAAACTTAGAGAGTTATCTCCTTATGTTGAGACATCTACAACAAATCAAATATATGGGTTACCTCAAAACGCTAAGTATTTTTCCGAGGAGTTGTTATGGAAATGGAGAGATGTTTATGACCATGGGTTCATAGACCCAGATGGATTTGGCACAAACCATCCTTACATTAATAATATTCATTATGTAAAAAATGATATTAATTTCTATTTACGTAATGAACAACAATATACCAATAAAAAAGATGGAAAGTATAAAATAAAAAGATTTAAGTGTTAAAGTGGAATTAGTTAGAAGAAATATTGACCAAAATTTAATTGTAGACCCAATTCAAAATTTTAAAACTGATTTGGGGTGGACCGAGTCCGCCGAAATCATGGAAAAAGAAATTCTTTATCAGATTATAAACCCAATAGAGAATTATGAGACGGTGAGATACATACATAAACCATATACAAATGTTAGTGGATTTAGTCAAACAGACATTTGGTTCTACTTTTACTTTGGTGATTATCAGTATAATACTTCAAACCCCGCAAATCCAATTATTACGGGTGTGACGTTTAAACAAGATTATCAGTTAATGGATATAACATTACAAGAAAACGCTTTAATGTTAAAACAATCAACTGAAAGTTTTTTTAGATTAGAATTTTATAAAACACCAAATGATGTTGCTCCTAACAATACAAATAAAAGAATGGTTTTTGCTAAAAACATAGCACTTCCATTGGGTGAAAAAATATTTTATACAGGAACAACATCCGGTTCAACAATACCGATGAATGATTACATATATTTCCCTGTCTTTATGGGTTCAAATTATAGAAATAAAGAGAATATGTATTTCTTTTGGTTTACGGACGATACGCCATTTGATGAAACAAATTTGACTGGAAATACATTTTACATGACCGCCAAATTTTATAATGCAAAGACAAGTGAAATTTTTGATTTTACAAATAAAACAAAGACACCTAACGATACAATTGTCGAAGAAAATGACTTATACTATAAAGTTGTAATTGATAGGAGTGATTTCTCATATCAAATATTTCAATTTAATGGTTCTGTTGGTTCAAGAATAGGTGAAACAAATGACCCAATAGTTTTTTATGAAAAATTCTTATAAAATATTAAGGAAGAACATTCCAAATGTTAGACTACATTCTCTAAGTGGTCAATTTTGGTATGACTATTTTGGTAATTGGGTCCCATGGTCAGGTTCTACAACATTACCACCCGTCACAGGAGATGTTGTCTATAATGTCACAGGTAGTCTTGCAACAGGATACTATAAGTGGACAGGTAGTGCGTGGTCTTCGATAACCGAAGCAACTGCTGTCGGTAGTCACGATGTCCCACTATTTTTAGAATCGTCAGTTGATGAAATGGGGGTAATGGTTGGGTTTGATGGATATATGGAACAAGTTGAACAAATATGTAATTTTTCATACACTCAGACAGGAAACACCGTTCAGGTTTACAATACGGTGGATTCAACTAAAGTATCTGAAATACTTACAGTTAACTTCACAGTTGATTGGGGGGATGCCACAACATCAACGTTAACAACTCACACCGGAACTACCCTTAACTCCACAACCAAGACGTATGGAACTGCGGGTGTAAAAAACATATCAATTTCATTAAACACGCCTTGGTTAAACTTTAAATTGCAGAAAAAGGTAACCGTACCCGCAAACGTAAGTGTTCCTAACCCACTAGGTTCATTGACCGGGTTTACCATTCCGTATACAAACATAACAGGTCAAACGTTGAATTATCTTAATAATCTTGACTATACAACCACAACGGGAAATACTACTTTCACATACGCAGCAATCGGAAATAGTAGAATTGACGAAAAAAAATTATATGGCTCAAACACATATAGTGGAGTAACTACCGGAACCCTATCCGGTGTAACTTTCAGTGCATATACTATAGACAATCTACATTATATGGATTTCTCGGATGGGGTAACAACGATTACGGGTACAACAACTGGTTTTACAAAGGAAGAGGTTATAAATTATGTGTTAACAAGGAACGAACACTTTTTAGGTTTTATAGACGAACCAACCATATTTTCTGATTTATTTGTTGAAAGGGGTAAACAGGGTGTAATGGAAAAAATACTTAGGTTGACCGAAATAGACAATACGGGGGAATTAGATATCTATGGAAATGGGTATTTTAACATAAGAAAACAATAAAAATTATATTTATTAATAAAAAATCATGGCAGTAGGTAGTTATGGAATAATTAGACCGGCAGATGTATCACCCGAGGACGTAGAAATATATTATCACTACGTTTCAGGTAGAACAAATAGTGCAACTGCAACCCTTAAAAGGTTAAGTTCAGCCGATGTTTTAACCCCCGTTTTTCACAATTCAAATACAACTGATGATGCCGCGGCACCAAACGTTGAGATTTTGGGTGGTATGTATAACTTAAAGTTAGCTTCTTCAGATTTCTCTGAATTGGGAATATATACCCTACATATTAGACCTAAACAGATACGTACAACAATCACGGATTGTGGTATTTTGGCATCATTACCTTCTGTTAGAGGTTTGGTTATTGATTTAAGTAATGTACCAGCCGCAGACAGGAATAAGTTTACTCCACAAGGTTTGGTTGGTTATAGAATAGAATATATTAACACGTCGGATAATAAGAAAATCACCAACTTCTACAGAGTTGTAACATCTTCATTTTATTGTACTCCAATTGTGTCTAACTTAACAAGCACTTCACAAAAAGCCATCAGATATCAATATAGTGAACAAGCAACAAATTTGATGTTTTTGACTGTTACACCATCCTCAGCACCATCAAATAAACCAAATACGGTTCCCTTTATTGGTACACCATCACAAAAAATTATTTTAACAAATACATTTTTTAACCCAACAACAATTGAGGTTGAAATGGTTGAACACGATGCAGGTACATTGGCTAACGCATTGTATGGTAATCAAACTAAAGCTGTTTCACAAGGTATCTACACCATTTATGACAATAATAATAACATATACAAACAGTACAATCTTTACGAAGTCAAAGACGAATTTAATGAGACATTATATGAAGTTCGTGAAGAAAGGACTGACATAGATGAGACACTAAACTTTGATACGATTACCGAATAATGGCGAAAAGAAAGGTACCAAGCCAAGCGCCAAGTGGCGCGGCAACATTTAATGATAATCTTGTTGGTAGACAAATTACCAACGGAAGTTCGGCGCTTGTTAATACCTCATTTGACATTGATAAAACTATACCTGATAAAGATTCTAAAAGTTTTAGAAAAAATCCATTTTCTGAGTTTCTTACTTTAGATAATATAAAAAAAGAAGACACTAAAACAGACGTAACAACTCAGCAACCTACAAGTTCTGCGGCCAAAAGAAGTAAATCGATAAGATTTCGTAACGATAAACAAAATGCAGATAAGTCTTTATATGGTTCTTTAAGAGAAAGAATTTTGGTATCGATTACCAAAATTATAAAAAAATTCCCCGCAGCATTACAAGTAATTGCCGATAGTCCTATAGGTGTGAACTTATTCTCAGCGTTTAATATTTCATATAGTAATAGTTTAGACAGAACAACATTCACAATTCAGTTAAGTAAAGTTTCAAATCCATTTGGAATTATTTTATCTGAACCAAATAGTGCGATTAAACCTACAAGTGAAAATGAATTAAGAAATCTATATTCATCAAACAATAAGTATGTTTTATATATAAATGGCGAATCGTACCCTGTATTTCAATATACAGAGCCAAATTCTTCAAATGAAATAGTTTTTGTTGTAATTGGTCAACCATTTACAGGTTCTACAAGTACAACAAACTTTATAATCAGACCAAATGATGGTATTGTTGAAGAATTTTACAATGGATTAGATGATGTTGAATCTTCATTACTCAATAGAGATACAAGCCCAACATACACATCAAATTTTAGAATTCCGAGAGATAGTCCCGATGGTTCAAAGGTTACAATTCAAAACGTTGAGTTTAGCTGGCCAACATTAGGGGATGGATGGAACATACAAATTTATGGTCTTGACTATGAATTATATGTACAAAGTTTAAAAGATGTTTGTGATGAGATTGATACATTTAAATCAAACACAATTGTTAGATTTTTAACATCACCACAATTATTAGAATTTGACACCGCAGACCAAAGAGCTCAAAGTGTATTTCAACTTTACGGACAAAGTTTTGACCAAGTAAAAAAATACATAGACAACATTGCTTACATGAGAAATGTGAGTTATGATGGTATTAATAACTTACCCGATATTTTATTAAAGAATTTATCTGAGAATCTCGGGTTATCAACTACAAATCTATTTGATGAAAAATCATTAGACGATGTATTATATACTCGTTTAGATTCGTCTTATGGTGGAGTATCCACTGGTTTTAATTTAGTTGATGCCGAACATGAATTCTACAGAAGATTATTAGTCAATCTTGCATATATCTTTAAATCAAAAGGAACAAGAGCATCTATTGAGTTCTTCTTAAAATTCTTAGGAGCTCCCGAACCATTAATAAAAATTAATGAGTATGTCTATCAAGTAACATCAATGCCCGTGAGTTTTGATTTAGAACAAGACATATACAATGTTATTGTTGGAGAAAAAACTTTTATAACGGGTCAATTTAATACAACAGGGTACACATATACTAAGATTACCACCACTGGCTCAACAGGATTTGATAGAGAAGGTTATCCTGTTGACCCTGACACAGGGTTACCAAGAAAAGCGTTTAGTCTTACTGAAGACATTTTCTTCCAAAAAGGTGCGGGATGGTATGATATTACATTAGACCACCGCTCACCAACGATTATAGATACCGAAAACTCAATTCTCACTGGTAGAACAAAAACAATTAAAACAAAAAATAAACCTTTTACTTATGGTGAGGATTATTTTAACGTGTTCAGAAAACTACCCGGATTAGATACGGGTTATGGTTTACAAACAGATATTGACAATACAAAAGCTCACGATGTATTGGATGGTTCGTCTTTAATTTTGAATAGAAAAAATATTAATATTCATATTTCAGCGTCTAACGCGATTAATTTTGATTTATTTAGAAAAAGTAGAGATTTAGAAATTTCATTCGGTTCAACAAATTTATTATCACCACAAACAGGGGTAACGTTTGCACAATTTACAAACAATTTTATTCACAAAGTAATAAAGAACTCTCATACAATTAGATATAAAAAGAATTATATTGTTCTTGAAGATATCTATAGAGATTATTTTTCTCAAACTTCATTCAAACCATATACGTTTATTGATGCTGCTGAATTTGTAAATAAAATCAGCCCTTATTGGGTTCAATTAGTAGAACAATTGGTTCCCGCAACTACACTGTGGACAGGAGGTAATCTAATAGAAAACAATTTATTTGGTAGACCGAAATATCCATACATATTTGATTGCCAACCAATGGAATTTATCGAGGACTTATATCCCGATTTTGAAACCGCAATTGAAGAAGACGTTGAAACTTTACTCGGTGAAGAAAATAATTTTAGAGGATTAATAAACTTGACTGGTGTAACATACTATCCAATAATCGAAATTGATGGGGTTATTTATGGTGGTCCATCATATACAGGTTTAACAACAGGAATGACTGTTGTGGTTAGCGGTACATCAAATACAACAAATAGTGCTAAGTTATATGACCCATTCCCAATGACGGGATGTACCGACTTAGTGAGTAATGACCCTGTAAATCTTGCACTTATTTGTGATTATAAAGATTATTTAGAACCTGATATTGTTAAAATTAAACAACTATGGGTTGAAGCGTTGACTAATCTTATTGGTTCAATAACAATATCAAGATATGGTTCAGGTTACTATGCTTACGCACCATTCACAGGAACAACCGGACAAACATATGTAACCGAAACTTTACCAATGGTAAGTTATGAAATCTTTACAGATGAAAATGGTGAAGAAATGATTAAGTTTTCATCCATAAAATATGGTATTGGGAATTGTTCGGTAAAAGATTATTTTGATTATAGATTTGAGGCGGATTATCAGACAATAAAATCAAATGATAGATTAAGTGTACAAGTTAGTGGTAATGGTGAATTTTATTGTGAAGAGCCAGCATCGTGTATTATGGTTAGTGACATCTATATTGATGTTATTGGTGCTCAATTCGGGGTTCAAAAAAATCACACATGGCCGTTTTACATTTATGCAAATTGTACAAGTGGTCATAGTCAAAATGCTGACGTTTACATTGAAAAAGTTGCGGGGTATGATTGTAAATTTAAACTAACTGGAGTTACTGAATTTGATGTAATAGATTTTAATATTATTGATGCCGCAAACAACGAAGTTAAATTCAAGATAGAAGGATTACAAGCTAAAATAGAACACGACCCATGTCCAATGCCAAGCGGAAAGAGTCACACAGAACTATTTGTACTTCAAGGATATCAAGGTTCAAATACTATATCTGAAATATCAGGAGCAACGTTTTGTGACAATTATACTGGATATACCATCCAACCAAAAGTTGAGTATAAATCAAACTTTAATTATGGTTTAAAAGATAGTTCAATAGTTTTAGTGGTTCCTTCAGGTTTAACAATTAATAGTTCAACAACAAGTTCACAAATTAATTCATATTTAACAGGTGGTACGATTGTAGAAAAATCTGTATATGGTTTACAAGTAGGTGAATACATTTTAAGTGCAAATTATCTTCCTTGTTCAGGATTTACGAATCAACAATTCCAAAATGCATCTCAAAGTGGATATTCATTTACGTATTCGTATGAAAAACTTTTAGTTACTGATAAAGAATGTCTTGGTTCTGTTAAGAAAAATAGAATTACAGGTGAAACAACAACAAATAGTATTGAAATATTTGAAGTTTTACCTACAACTCAATTAAGGGTTTATACAAATAAATTTATTGAGAATTTCGGTTCTGTAACGAATGGAACATATCACTTTGATGATAGATTCCCTGAAGAATTACAAATAAGACCGATTGATTTCATCGAACCTTGCTGCGACCACTCCAAAGAATTATATGATAAAGGAGATTTTCTAATTAACCAATATGGTTATCCAATAGAAGTTTTAGCGGTTGACCTAAATTATTGTGACACTGGTTTATATTTTAACTTAAATGTTCAAAAAAATGGTTCACCATTGACTGATACATTTATTGTTGTATTTGATGGTAATTCAAATGAACAAATTTTGATGAAACATCTATACAATAAACATCCAAATATTGATTTTGATTTAGGTCAATATTATAGTGACCCCGTACATTGTGCAACACCACCAACCAATAATGATTTATCTGAATCACCATTTGATTGCGACCAATCTCCCACAAACACACCCACACCAACTAGCACACAAACACTAACACCAACTCCTACTATCACATCAACAAGTACTCCAACATTAACAAACACGAATACATCAACCTATACTAGTACTCCAACAATAACTCTTACATCCACAAGTACGCCAACATCAACTAATACACTAACAGCCACAAGTACACCTACTTTAACTAGTACAAGTACCGCAACAAATACACCTACTCTTACTGCAACCAATACACCTACTTTAACTAGTACAAGCACTGCAACAAATACACCAACACTTACAGCTACTAATACACCTACTTTAACTAGTACAAGCACTGCAACAAATACACCTACTTTAACCAGCACAAGTACCGCAACAAATACGCCAACACTTACATCTACTAATACACCTACTTTAACCAGCACAAGTACCGCAACAAATACACCCACTCTTACTGCAACTCAAACCCCAACACTAACTAGTACAAGCACTGCAACAAATACACCCACTCTTACTGCAACCAATACACCTACTTTAACTAGTACAAGCACTGCAACAAATACACCAACACTTACACCTACAAATACTGAAACACCTACATTAACAGCCACAAATACACTAACGTTAACAGAAACACCTACGTTAACTTCAACTGAAACTCCAACCCTTACAGCAACAAATACACCAACATTAACTTCAACTGAAACTCCAACCCTTACCGCTACACCCACTCTTACTGCAACCAATACACCTACTTTAACTAGTACAAGCACTCCGACGTTAACTGCAACAAGTACATCAACAAATACTCCGACGTTAACTGCAACAAGTACATCAACAAATACTCCGACGTTAACTGCAACAAGTACACCAACCGAAACACCAACCAATACTCCGACGTTAACTGCAACAAGTACACCTACATTAACGGCAACTAATACCCCTACAGAGACTCAAACTCAAACACCTACGAATACACCTACATTAACGGAGACACCAACCCTTACCGCAACCAATACTCCAACTCTTACTAATTTATTAGATGGAGCAATCTATTGTATTGATATTACAATTAGTAGTGCATGTTCTTGTCAAAATTCTATAACAATTTATGCACAAGACGATTTATCTGTTGGTGAAATATTATACGAAGATAACACAGCAACAAATCCATACACAATTGCAGATTTACAACTTATCACAAATTCGTCATCAACCATCTTTTATGTAAACCCACCAAGCACTTCAATACTATTTGTTGTTGAAGATAACGGAAGTGGTTTGGCAATTGCAAATAGTTCAACAGATTGTCCAACGCCCACACCAACCGCTACTGTTACATCAACAAGTACTCAAACACCCACTCTTACTGCAACAAATACACCAACATTAACCGCAACCAATACCCCTACATTAAGTTCAACTAATACTCCAACATTAACTAAAACACCGACCCTTACAGCAACTAGTACACCTACGTTAACTGAAACGCCAACATTAACGCCGACTAATACTCAAACACTAACTGAAACACCAACATTAACACCAACCAACTCTCCAACATTAACTGCAACAAATACGCCTACTTTAACAAGTACAAGTACTGCCACAAATACACCCACTCTTACTGCAACAAATTCACCTACTTTAACTAGCACAAGTACTGCAACAAATACTCCAACATTAACTGCCACAAATACACCAACACTAACTGAGACTCCGACACTTACCGCAACCAATACTCCAACACTAACTGAGACTCCGACACTTACCGCAACCAATACTCCAACATTAACTAGTACAAGTACTGCAACCAATACACCTACTCTAACTGCAACTCAAACCCCAACATTAACTAGTACAAGTACTGCAACCAATACACCTACTCTAACTGCAACAAATACGCCAACATTAACTAGTACAAGTACTGCAACCAATACACCCACTCTTACTGCAACAAATACGCCAACATTAACTGAGACTCCGACACTTACAGCAACTCAAACCCCAACATTAACCAGCACAAGTACCGCAACAAATACGCCAACGTTAACGGCTACAAATACACCAACACTAACTAGTACAAGTACTGCAACAAATACTCCAACACTTACAGCCACAAATACACCAACACTAACTAGTACAAGTACTGCAACAAATACTCCAACACTTACAGCTACAAATACACCTACATTGACAAATACGCCTACTTTAACAAGTACAAGTACTGCAACAAATACGCCAACGTTAACGGCTACTAATACACCTACTTTAACAAGTACTCAAACATTAACTGCTACAAATACACCAACACTAACAAGTACTCCAACATTAACTGCTACACCAACATTAACTGCTACAAATACACCAACACTAACAAGTACTCAAACACTAACATCTGAAGAACCAACATTAACTGCAACAAATACACCAACATTAACTGCTACAAATACACCAACTTTAACTGCTACAAACACACCAACACTAACAAATACACCAACACTAACACCAACATTAACTAGTACACCTAGTACATTTTCTTGTCCATTTGCATTTGTTGAGGTAACTACACAAAATAGTAATAATGTTACTATACTCGGAGTTAGATTCAATTCCAATAATATAACTTACTCAAGTGGTGCTAATTTCCCGATTGGGCAAGGTGATGGGGTTGGGTTCTTCACATCCAATGTTAATGGTTCAAATGTAACGGTTGAAATTGACTATGGTCCGTGTTTAGCTGGACAAAATATTGCCATTAATTATGGAATACAATGTTTTTATCCGTTGAATACTGGTGGAAGTACAGTTGTGTTTTATGATGTGGATATACCTTGCAATTCAACTGTGTACATAACCGCCGCTGTTGGACATTGTATATAAAATAAATAAAAGTATTTATGATATAATATGGGATTAAATGTTCGATTATATAATATAGTTTCAGATGGACCCTACACCATAAGGTACAAAAGTGGTGTAAATCCTTGGCCTGAATATGATAATACAACATTCACATTACATGCGAGTGGTTTAACCTCATCCACTGTTGAAATTTCAGGATTAACGTTTGATACTCAATATTGGATAAAAATGATTGACCAAACAACAGGTCGATACATTATAAAAAACATTTATACAAATGATAGTAAAGCATTTTCGTGTTATGACACAATATGTTTTAATATTGATGTTATATGTTTAACAGGCACTACACCAACTCCAACACCAACTATTACATTAACAAATACCCCAACTATTACATTAACAAATACCCCAACTATTACATTAACAAATACCCCAACATTGGGTACAACACAAACCCCAACTCAAACTAGTGCGCCTACTTTAACAAGTACACCCACAATAACCCTAACTAGTACACCCACTGAAACTTGTGCGTACAAAGCATGGACAATTGGTGTTTGTTCGTCAACATGTAGTGGAGGGGTTTGTCAATGTATAGATACCACACCAACAACTGTTTATACAGATTGTAATGTAACTAACTTATTAGATAGTACCACTGCGATTTATACCACATCGTCTTTGAATACATCATTTCTTGGCTTTTTCACATATCAACCACTTGTTAATACGTACATATATCATTCAACAGGGTTAAGCGTAGAAATTGAATGTCTTTTAGGAAGTGGATGTTAATAAATAAAAATAAAAAAACGTATGCCAAACTTACAATATCAAGTTCAAATATCAAAATTTACAAGTAAAACACCTTGTACAAACTTTGATGTTTTTTCGGGAACAACACATGATATTAATACTGCAACATTTGTTAGTACAGTATCGGCATCCTATATTTCTGGATATACAGTTAGTTTAAGTGTTGATAGTACATATACACACGTTTATCTGTTTATCGAACATTGTGATAATCATATTAATTCTGTACCAACAAGTACACCAAAATTACAGGGAGGATACCAAGTTGTCTTGGTTGATTTAAGATGTGATGATTGTATATCTGTTTCCACTACACCAACACCTACATCAACGCAAACACCAAGTAATACACCTACAGGTACACCATCCGAAACTCCAACGACTACGACAACAAATACACCGACACCAACAAATACTGAAACTCCGACTCCAACCCAAACTGAGACGCCAACACTTACAGCTACAAATACACCAACACTAACAAGTACTCCAACACTAACATCTGAAGAACCAACACTAACAAGTACTCCAACACTAACACCTACAAATACTGAAAATCCAACCCAAATTGAGACGCCAACACAAACACCTACAAATACACCAACACCAACTACGTCTATTGCTTGTAATTACTATTATGTGGTAGGAACTCCATCTATAAGTATTGAATGGTTTGATTGCGGTGGTTCATTCTTCACGCAGACCGTTGGTGCAGGTGGCATTACAATATGTGCTGAAACAGGAACCGTTGTACAAACGGGCGGTTCAGGAAATATTATAGTTTTAGGAAGTTGTTAGTTTCTAGTAAGCCACATCTGGACCTTGATATTATTAATTTTTTAATAAAATTTACAAATAACTATTTATCTAATATATTAATAGCAAATGCCCACTAGTACGCCTACTTTAACAAGTACACCAACAAATACACCCGGACCTTGTGTACCTGATACCGCAACACCAAAAGGGGTACTGATACATTTAAATTCGGGTTCAGATTATACCGATTGTGCGGTATATACGGGTTTAACAGAAAATACAATAACAGGTGCAACACCATTTACATCGATAACAGGAGGTAGCATAAACCTATCAGGATTGACTCCAACATTACTTGAAGTATATGTTAAAATGATTTGTATTGGTTGTTGTGAACAGGTATTTAAAGTAAACCTTGATGAATGTTGTGATTATGGTGTTGGTGCAACAAATACTCCAACCCCAACTGTCACTGCAACAAATACTCAAACACCAACCGCCACCTCAACAAATACCCCAACATTAACAGCCACAAATACACAAACTTTAACACCAACAAATAGTCCAACATTAACAGCCACAAATACACCTACAATAACCTTAACTAATACACCAACAACACCATGCATTTGTTTTAGCATGACATATACTACAGCTCAATTACCTTTTGACCTATATGTTAGATATTCACCATGTTCTGGAGGAACAATCACCAATTTGATAAGTAATCTTTTTACTTATGATAATGGTAACGGGACATTTACTGCATTTATTTGTGTAAATCCAGGAGGTTTGTACCCAGCACCTGTATGTGTACAAAATAATATTTTAATTGATTGCCCATCACCACTTAGTTGGACAAATGAGCTTACAAATTGTACAATTGACGGAGATTGCCTATCTCTATAAAATGTGGAATAAAATATTTATAATAAAGTATGAGTTTTTTAAGTAATAATAATTCGGAATTTTTATCAGCAAGAATAACCCAAAAGGGAAGAAATTCTATTGCTAAGGGTAATTTTGTCATATCTTATTTCCAAATCGGAGATTCCGAGTTTGATTACACAAACCCATTTACAGGACTTACTGGATTGGCGGGTGTACCCCATCAATCGGTATTCTCACCTTTTGATAAAGAAGGGGGGGTAAAATACCCGTATAAGTTAGATTCTGCCACAGGTACAACAACATATGGTGTACCGATTGAATTTTCTACAACAGAGACAATAAGAAATGTAATGGGTCCTGCAGGATTTGTTACGGAATATAAAGATTATGATGCTGTAGGATGTACAGGAACAACAATAGAATGTACAACACAATTAGTTCCACTCTCAGCAATTACAGGAACAAACACAATTGTTGTACCTACGGGTTCAAGTTTTAATGATTGTGATTTTATTACAATTGCATTTACAACGTTTACAGGAACAGACCCACTTCATCCTGTTATTTCAGGACAATCAAATAGTTTGATATATCAGGTAATGAGTGTAAGTGGAAACACAATTACACTTGACAGAAATTTACCTAATCTTTCATCTTGTAGTGGTAACGCACAAGTAATTTGTAATTCTTGTGAAAACGAATATCCAGTAGAACCAATTAACTCTAATTGTAGACCACAAGAGATTGACCCATCCCAACAACTTAATTCATGGACATTAAACGTTGTTTGGGGTAAAAAACCAATTGGATTTGATGTCCCAACAACGGATGAAAGTTTAACCGGATTCACATCAAACAAATACGTTTCAACAAAACAATTTTTAGGATACACAACTTCAAGTGGGCAAACTTGGGTGAATGCAACGGGTGGAACAATCACTGGTGTAACATCTTTCTATAATGCTTATGATGAAAAGATAATTGTAAAACCTGAAGAACAAAGATGTGTGGCAATTATTCATTATTCTGAGTTGGGTGATTTAAAAAATGACACAGAGAGATTTTTCAAATATGACGATTACAGCAGTACAAATAACGTTCCCGCGGATGCATTATTGGAAGACGACTTAGGCAATGAAATTACTGATTTAGAATATTTCCAAGTTTACATACCATTTATTCAATATCACAGAAACACAGGAACCACAATCGGAGCAATGTTCTCAATGGATACTACCGATTATTTTATGAAGTCTTTAAAAAATTCAAATCAATTATTGAAGTTCAGATATCTTTTAGACGAACAAGGTTATGGAGTTGGTAAAGTATTTGTAAATAACAAAACTATTGTATTTGATGACCAAGAATTGGTTGCGGTACTTGATTATAAATCGAATAGAAAATATACATTACCGGCACCAAAAGTTGCATTGGTACCAAGTGATGCAAGTGCCACTCAATCGTTCTTCACGGGTTCAACATCGGGTCAAACCGTTTGGGTAACATATATGTTTAACTACACGGGAGACACCGCGCTAAATGGTCTACCATGTAATTATTTTTCAAGAGTAGATGTTCAATCCGATGACCCATGTTTGGTTAGACCATCACAATTGTACATCAATTTTGATAATGGAAGTTTTCCATTCTTAAAGTCAACAACTTTATGTAATGGTGCAACAACTGGTCACATTGCAAATGAATTCCAAGTTCTTGTTCAAATAACATCATTAAATGACTTACCAACACACGATGCTTGGAAAAGAATCAATTATACATCTTTTATTACAGGACATACTGTTGGTCAATTAATTAACCAAACAGGATTAACAAGTAACTCAATTATCATTACTAACCCAATGTACACAGGCGCAACCCCATATGATATTGAGACATTTTTGGATAATGTACCCGACCAACCATCGACACTTCCACAATTTGGAGATGAACAACCATTCCCTGGTAGTGTAAGAGTAGTAAGAGCAATCGATGTGGAAAGAATGAGTTTCTTAGTTAATTTACCAACATCACAATTTAATGTTACACAAAATCCAACCTATGTGACGGGTATGGATAAAAGAATAACTGAAATTGTTTTACTCAATAGTAATAAAGAACCATTAGTGGTTGCAAAAGCAGTTAATCCCGTTAAAAGAGTTGGTACTCAAGTATTTTCTGTAAATCTAGACTTCTAATACTTTACTATTTCCAAAATATTCTCTATATATTTTTATATGAGTTTAAAATTAAAAAATGCCCCAAAAATTTTGGGGTTAGATATTTCTACAAAAACAATAGGATGGGCTTTGTTTGATATCAATTCTTCTAAACTATTGGAATTGACCCACTTTTCACCCAAAATAAAACCACAACCCGAAGAGAAGATTGAAGAGTTGGTAAAAAAATCAGATGCGTTTAAAAAGCATATAGAAAATTATAAAGATGTTGGAATTACTGAAGTGGTAATTGAGGAACCATTATTACAATCAAACAATATCTATACGATTGGTACACTTTTAAGATACAACACTTTGATATTAAGGGCGTGTTATGATGTATTGGGTGTTATACCAATATTTATTTCCACATACAATGCAAGAAAATTTGCGTTTCCAAGTTTAGTTGGACAAAACGATAAAGGAAAAAATGTACTATTTGGTGGACTACCAAAAGATATAGACAAAAAACATATCATATGGGAACACGTAAACGAAGTTTGTCCTGAAATAAAATGGTTATATGGTAAAACAGGTAACTTAAAAAAAGAAAATTATGATATGAGTGACGCAGCAACCGCGGTCATAGGATATGTTAATATGCAAAAAACCACAAAACATTATTGATTTTAAAAAAATTTTAATTATATTTATTTAAGTACGGGACGTATAGAAATATACGTGGTTGGTCAACCAACCCAAAAACCTGAAATATTTGTTGCCAGGATATACTGGTAACAATGGTGGAGCCGTATAGGCGGGGGCACGGTGTAACCCCCGTCCTTTTTTTGCTCGTTTGTTTTTTCACTTTTTTTTCTTATATTATTCCATATGTCATCTGTGTCTGCGGAATACAAACCAATAATTGAAATCATCGAGGATATCCTTGGTGATTATCGTATGCACAATGATTACAAAGGTCAGATATCTTTTGATTGTCCTGTATGTTCATATGACATTAAAGGACTTGAGCGTGGTGATGGTAAAGGTAACCTTGAAATAAACTATAAAAGAGGTGTTTTTAAATGTTGGTCATGTGCGGAAACACACGAAACACACGGGTCCTTACACAAACTAATAAAAAAATATGGGACACAAAAACACATTAAAAGATATGAACTTTTAAAGCCGGAAGATATTGAATATGCACAAAATGTAAAGAAAATTATACGATTACCAAAAGAGTTTATACCAATATTAGATGTGTCACCCGGTCTAAAACTTACTCATCACCACAAACAAGCGTTTGGGTATCTTAAAAGTAGAAACATCAATGAAGAGATGATTCAAAAATATAATATCGGATTCTGTTATGATGGTCCATACGCAAATAGAATAATTATACCTTCATATGATGAGAGCAAGTATGTCAATTATTTCATTGCACGTTCATATTTGTCGAGAACTAAGATGAAATATAAAAACCCTGACGTACAAAAAGAGAATATTATATGGAATGAACACTTGATTGATTGGAAAAAAAGAGTATGCTTGGTTGAGGGTGTATTTGATTCCATATTTTTACCCAATTCTATACCAATGTTGGGTAAGTATATTGGTGATTTACTATTCAAAAAAGTTTATGAAAACGCAGATAGTTTAACAATTATTTTGGATGGAGACGCTTGGGGCGATGCGGAGAGATTATATCACAAAATCAATTGTGGAAACCTAATGGGTAAGGTTTATATTGTTAAATTACCAAAAGATAAAGATATCGCCGACCTTCAGGGTAACCTTATAGAGTATCCTGAATTTAAATTAGATTAGTATAATGGATTTAGTAGGAATAACACAAGAAATAAGAGATGCTCTCGATAAAAGAAGAGAACAATTAGAATTAACATTCATTGAAGAAGACCACGTTTACTTCATGAGAGATACTAATGGGAAACTGAAGAAAAACTTCCCTTCGGTGTCTAAAGTCGTAAAGAATTTTTATATCCCATTTGATGCTGAAGGTAAATCATTACAACTTTCAGGTGGTGACGTAAAAAAACAACAAGCGTTACTTGAACAATGGAAACAATCGGGCAAACACTCAACAAATATGGGTAGTCGTGTTCACTATCTATTGGAATGTGAGGCCATTAGTCGTTATGGTTCGTATAAAAATGTGAGGAAACCAGCATTTCAATGCGACCACAGTCAGATTGTTAAGAGTGATAAGATGGTTGAAGCGGGAAGTAAGTTTCTTGATTTAATGGCGGAGAGAAATGCAGTATTATTAGACACCGAAATGGTGATAGGTGACCCTGAGTTAGGATACACAGGTCAACCCGATAAAATGTGGTTGATGGAAAACAAAAAGCAAGATGGTTTTGGTATTGTAATTACAGACTGGAAAACAAACCAACCAAAAAATTTCAAAGTACAACCATATACAGATATGATGTTATCACCGTTCAACAACTATCATAACACATCACTAAATCATTACCACATTCAATTGCCATTGTACGGAAAGTTACTATTAAAAATGTTAGATGAGACTAAATTTTCAGATTTGAAGTTATTAGGATGTGTTGTCGTTTTATTGAAAGAAGATGGTATGTTTGAAGAATACAAAGTACCATATGAAATCATACAAACAATCCTTAAAATGGATGTAAAAAAATGTATGAAAAAATGATAAAGAAAATTATACATATTGCCGATTTACATATTCGTACATATCAGTATCATGAGATGTACAAAAAACAATTTGAATTATTTTTAGAAGATGTTAGAAAGAAATTATCTGATTATGATTATAAAGAAGTTAGAGTTGTAATTGCTGGAGATATTGCACACCAAAAGATTAATATTTCTAATGAACAAATGGTGTTAACCTCTTGGTTCATTAAGGAACTTGCAGATAATGTTGGTAGGGTTATAATAATACCCGGCAATCATGACTTCTTAGAGAATAACGTACAACGATTAGATAGTATAACACCAATTGTAGAATTGTTAAGTCATGATGAAATAAAATACTATAAGGATAGTGGGGTGTATGAGGATGATAATATTAAATGGGTTGTTTACTCACTCTATCAGCACAATCAAAAACCAGAATACACAAAAGAAGGTGGGTTCTATGTAGGTTTATTTCACGGACCTATACAAGGTTTATCAACCGACTTAGGTTTTGAATTTGATTCAGCGTTTTCACCATTAAATTTTGTCGATTTAGATTTATTACTATGTGGTGATATTCACAAACGACAAATGTTTGATTTACCCGGTGGTGGAAAGGCAATTATGATTGGTTCTTTTATACAACAAAACTTTGGAGAAACGGTAAACTATCATGGGTATGGTATTTATGATGTTAGTAGTGGTGATTATTCCACATATGACATAAAGAACCAACAACCATTCTTACACTTCTCGATATCTGATATCGCAGACATAGAAAATGAAGAAGAAAACCTCCTTAACATTAGATAAAGAATTCACCCAGTACTGTGAGTTAAATAATATTTCCGACCCAGATAAATTAGCCAAACAACTATTTGAAAGGGGGTTTTCGTTATTAAAGTATGGTGAAACGCCAAGCGGATTAAAATCCGATACTAAAATAATTGAAAAGGAAATCATTGTTGAGAAGGAAATAATAAAAGAAGTTGAAAAGATTATAGAAAAAAAAGTAGAAGTACCTGTTGAAGTTATTAAAGAAGTTATAAAAGAAGTTCCGGTTGAGACCATTAAAGAAATTAGAATAGAGGTACCGGTAGAAGTGATTAAAGAGGTTCCTATTGAAATTAAAGGCAAAACTCAAATTATAACCAAAGAGGTTATAAAAGAAGTTAAGGTCGAAGTGCCGATAGAAATAATCAAAGAAGTACAAGTTCCTGTAGAGGTAATTAAAGAGGTTATCAACACAGATGAGATTAACTCACTTAGAGAAGAAAACATAAAACTAAAAGAAAAAATTGACACAATTACAAAGTCAATTGGTGGGGTTGGTCGAAAAGGAAAGATGATGAAAAATAGTAACATGTCATCATTATATGACGATTGATTTGTTTTTTTCATTTAGTTTATTTATATTTTATAAAATATATTTCTATGGAAAAACTAATGTTATGGGCGTTCATTGCATATGGAATGTCCTCAATTATTGTATGGGGCACTATTTTTGAAAAGCAAAGAGTATGGATTAAGTCAAAATCAAAATTTTTGGGAGACTTAGTTAGTTGTACGCTTTGCACATCCACATGGGTTGGATTTTTTATGTCAATTATGTTTGGAGGTTTAGCAACTGCAATACTTGACATTCACTGGATTTTCTCTATATTCTTTGATGGTATGTTTACTGCCGGTATAGTTTGGGCAATTAACTCCATAATTGAGTTCTTCGAGGAAGGCAGACTCAAATAAACCACCTATGGTGGATTTTTTCAATTAATTATTAATGGCATTTATTAAAAGAAATTATGATGACACACCTGTTAGAGAATTTGGAATTAAATTTATAAAAGAAAACATGGGATATGCTTTCATCTCACATCCAAACAAGTTTGCAATCGATTTAATTAGTTGTGATAATTCGGACTTTGGAGCTGAAATGGAAGCCGGTGGATGGGAGGGAGATTTTTGGACAAATAAAAAATATTCTTTAATCAGTAATCTTGGATTTGAAACTATTAATATTCCTATTAGAAAAACAAAGTATTGGTATGATAATGTAAACGAATCGTATGTACCAAACAAAAAGAAACATATATTCATTAGAACAAACAAAGATTTTACGCAAGCAATAGTAATCAAACCAACAACAATCAAGAACAAGAGTAAAATCATTTGGTCAACGTTTAAGGCAAACAACAATGATGAAGTTGAGAATTGGATGTCCTTCAAAAAAACCGATGTTGATACCTATGATTTTGAAAATGGAAAATGGGTGTTACAAAAGTAAAAAAGTAGATGTCTTATATTAATCCTTACATAAAGGTGACTTGGCAGGACACCCCAGAGAATTTCACCGCTGAAAAAATAAGTCGTGTAAAAACATATTTCCAAAAGAAATTTAACACAAAGTATGTTCAAATAGTAACAAAAGTTGTATCCAATACGGAACAAACTAGGTTGAAGTCATTGGACATTTCTGATAACATATCCGATTTGGAATATCAGAAAAGTTTGATAAAAGATTTTATTAAGGAAAATCAGATTGATACCAAATGGGGGTCTATTGATAGATTGGATAATAAAGTAAATGAAATTTTAGTTCAAAGGTCAGGAACCAAGGTAAAGTATAACAAGTGGTATATAAAAAAAGTAGAATTCTCAAACTTTCTTTCATATGCTCAAGACAATTCAATTGATTTTACCGATTTACCCGGTATCACTGTAGTTGAATCAACACCTAAAAACTTTGGTGGTAAATCTACCGCAACCGTTGACCTATTGATGTTCTTATTTTTTAATAAGACAACTAAAACAAAAACCATTTCTGAAGTTTTTAATAGATTCACCAATATTGATAATGTCTTTGTTAAAGGTTATATGACCATAGATAACGAAGAGTATATTATTGAAAGAAACGCGGAGAGAAAAAAGGGAAGAAGTGGTGAATACACATATACAAATCCATTAGAGTTTTATAAGATAGATTCGGATGGTAATTCACATAACTTAAATGGTGAACAAAGAAAAGAAACCGAAGCTTTTATTAAATCTGCAATTGGAACTGAAGAAGATTTTTTATCTACTATTCTTACCACTAGTTATAATTTAGAACAACTAATTGAATCAAAACCAACAGAGAGAGGTCAGATTCTAACAAAGTTCTTAGGGTTGGAAAACCTAAAAGAAAAGGAAGAAATTTGTAAAAATATTCAATCCGAGTGGAGTAAGAAATTAATATCTAATCAACACAATATAATTCAGCTTGAGTCTGACATTGAAGATTTCCACCAACAAATTGTAACATCTGATGATGAAATAAAGAAACAACAGAATGAATTGTGGGAGAATGAGAAAACACTTGGTACGCTTGAATTAAAAAAGGAAGACGCATTAAGAAGAAGAAACAACGACATTGACCAAGAACTGATTAAAACAAATCCCGACCAAATAAATAGGGATATTAATGATTTAACTAAATCTAAGAACCTTTCTTTAGATAATGCTAAATTGGTAGAGGTTAAAGAACCATCACAATATTATCTTGAAGACGAACATGACAAAATAAACTCCGAAGTTAACGGAGTAATTGTTGAGGTTAGGGTTAATAATGATACAATAAAGAGACAGGAAAACTTAGTTGAACAATTAGAAAAGGGTTCCATTTGTCCAACATGTAACAGAGCATTAGACCAAGTTGACCATACAGAGGAAATCAATAAGATTAAGGAAGGGATTGAGAAACTTAAAAAAATTAAGATAGAGAATGAAAAAAAGTTAGCAGAGGTTACAGAAAAAGAAAGACAATTTTCAATTCTTAAAAAAGAATACGACGATTACGAAAAGAACAAGTTAAGAAAAGCAAAATATGAATTGGAGTCGGAACAGAAACAAAATGAAATTGATAAACTACAAGTCAAACTCAGTAACTATGACCGCAATAAGCAGAAATTAGATGAAAATATAAAAATCGATGCTGAACTTATTGCGTTGAGAACTCAAATCGAAACTGCTAATGCAAACATCAGAGTTAATAATAGTACAATAGAAAGGTTACGAAATAATATTAATCTCCTGAACGAAAAAATAAAAATAAATCAGGACTTAATAAAGAAAATTAAAGTAGAGAACGAAACCCAATCCATTTTCAAAATATACTTGACCATCTTTGGAAAGAACGGTATCTCTAAAGTTATTTTGAAAAACATGGTACCACTTATAAATCAAGAGTTATACAGATTATTAGTTGATAGTTGTCATTTCATTTTAGAATTAAATGTGAACGATAAGAATGAGGTTGAGTTTATTATGATTGATTCGGGAACAAGAGTAGTAAAACCACTTGCTTCGGGTTCGGGGTATGAAAGAACAATATCGTCACTAGCACTTAGAAGTGTGTTAACCAAAATCTCTTCATTGCCTAAACCAAATATAGTGGTTATGGACGAAGTATTTGGTAAGATTGCCGACGAGAACTTAGAAATGGTTGGGGAACTCTTTAAGAAAATAAAAATTTATTTCGACCATATTTTTGTAATCTCACACAATTCTTTAATCCGTAACTGGTCAGATAACATTATTATGGTTAAGAAAGAAGACAACGTTTCATCTGTCGACTTTATAACCAAGGGAATTTCCTAACCATTTTGTTTTTTGGAACAATTTGGTTATATTTGTTAATATGATAAACATAAAAGATATGACATCAAAAGATTATCAAGATTTCAAATTGTACGCAAAGGATAAAGGGATTAGTGGACTCAACCTACACTACCATAATCAACGAATAGAGAGTAGTATGACCCCATACATTCTTGAAGAAAGAAGTATGAATGTTACTGTGATGGATGTATTCTCACGTTTGATGATGGAAAGAATTATTTGGGTGGCAGGAGAGATTAACGACTCAATGTCAACAGTGGTTCAAGCTCAACTTATGTTTTTGGATAGCTTGGATGGTAATGATATCACAATGCACATCGATTCTCTCGGTGGTTCCGTAAAATCCGGACTTTCAATGGTGGACGTAATGGAATATGTTATTTCAGACATCCGTACTATTAACACAGGAATTGCAGCATCTATGGGTTCAATCCTATTGGGTGCGGGAACTAAGGGGAAAAGATGTTCTCTTAGATTTTCTCGAACAATGTTACACCAATCTTCTGGTGGATTCAGAGGCAACATTCAAGATGCGGAGATTGATATGGTAGAATGGAAAAAGTTAAACGAAACACTATTCGAATTACTCGGTTCATATTGTAATAAGTCCTCTGAACAAGTTAAAAGTGATGCTTCCAGAGACCTTTGGTTATCCTCGGAGGACGCACTGTCCTACGGTATCATTGATGAAATTATCAAGAAGAAGAAATAGGGTTATGAGGTAAAATAAACCATGTTTATCATATTTATAGTAAAATAACTATATGAATCAAAAGGTAAAAACCGCGTCCAAAAACGCAAAAAAGAACCTTGAAACTTCTGTGTTGTTTATTGGTCAACATTATAAAACCATACTCATGGGGTTATTTGGGTTGTTCATTTTATACTGGATTATGTTTGTACTTACTCCAAAAATGAACATGTCGGCTCAAGCGAAAGCCGATATCGACTCACTTAACAATTTGATTATTGAGGTGCACAAATCTCAACAAATCTTAGATGACAAGATTGACAAAATAAACGAAGAAATCAATGAAGTTGATAAAGACATTGATAAGATAAACGCAAAAAAAACAATAGTAAAAGAAATTTACCATGAAAAGATTATTCGCGCTAGCAATTTTACTGAACCTGAGCTTGACAGCTTTTTCGCAAACAGATACAAGTAATAAAACACCTGTAAAGTGTTTACCGGTTTCAACATTTAGACAGATTGCACAGGATTTGATTAAAGGAGACTCCGCGAAAGCAGAATTAAAACTCGTTAATGAACAGGTTGGTAAATTGGAACAAAAAGTTTCATTGAAGGATAGTGTAATTGTTACGATGCAAAAGAAGGAAGAAATCTACAAAACCATTATCGTTGCACACGAAGAGAAGTTTAGTACACTTGATAAATATACAAAGTCAGTTGAACTAAAACTAAAGAAAGAAAAGGTAAAAAGTAAGTTCAAAAGTTTTGTTGGCGGCGCATTAATTTTAGGATTAGGTGTACTAACCCTAATTAGATAATATGAAGACATTTTTATTGTTTCTTTATGGGACATTTGAAGACCACGAAGACATTGAATACTTCTGTTTGGAGGTCATAGGTGGTTGTAGAGCGGTCAAGGCGGTTAGATACGTCGTTGAAAACGATAAAAATATCATTATTATATTTGAATCTGATTTACAAAGAAAAGAGTTATCGGAAAACCTTCACAGCGTTATGACAAATGACGTTGTGAAGTTTTACTTCCTATTTGAAAGGGACTCCATTTATAGTGCTAACCTACCTGTACAAATGAAGGATTTCATATTTAAACCATTTGATGAGCACACATCATTACGTGTGGAGTATGAAAAAACAACTACTTCAGAAAACAGAGTTACCACAAGTGGCTTAGATTTGGATGTCATATTGGAAAAAATCGAACAAAGTGGCATAGAAAGTCTCACAGAAGACGAAAAAAAGTTCTTGGATAATTTTGAAAATTAAAATACTTTCGTTACCTTAAAAGGTCAAGCGAACAACTATTTACATGAGCAAATTTAGTTTAATCAACACAGAGGAAATCCAAAAGTACATTAAGGATATCCGCAAAATCAAAGTAATCACTCACGAAAGACAAGAAGAAATCTTCACATCACTTAAAAGTGTTGTCCTGTCTAAGTTTGAGAAACAAAAATTATTAGACGAATTGGTGGTAGGAAACTTACGATTCGTAATCTCCGTCGCCAAATTATATCAAAATCAGGGTATGGATATACTTGATTTGATTTCTGAAGGTAACATTGGTCTGATAAAAGCGGCTGAAAGATTTGACCCTAAAAGTGGGTATAAATTTATTTCGTATGCCGTATGGTGGGTGAAGCAGTCAATCATGTCATCATTAAATGATAATGCCCGAATGATTCGACTCCCATCAAACATCATTCAAGAGAATCAGAAGAAAATAAAGAACGAACCAAAACCCGATGACCAATTCTTCATCAACTATGAAGATAAAGGTTCTGAAATCATTTTACCACATTGCGTAAATCTAAGTGATGAGATAAATGAAGAGGGTGATACGTTAATTGATATTATCATTAATAAAGACGCTGACGACCCCGAATCGTTTCTTAACAATCCCGATGAAGTCAAAAAAAGAGTGGACATAATGTTGTCCATACTTGACGATAGGGAAAAGGTAATCATCGATAGGTCTTATGGATTAAGTGGTGTAGAAATGAATTTAGAGGACTTAGGCGAGGAGTTTGGGTGCACCAAAGAACGAATCCGACAACTACGTGACAAGGCCCTGAAAAAACTAAGAAACGATAGTTATGGATTATTAAACTATTTATAAATTAAAAAAATATGAAAAAGTTTGTTGAAAATAATTTCGTTGTAATAGTCTTTGTCATTGCAGTATTGACTCTATTCAAGAGTTGCGGTGACTCAAGAGAACTTACCAAATTGAGAAAAGAAGTCCAGACAATTAGGGAGTCAACATATAATAAGACACAATTAGATATTCGTTTACAAGTTGAAGGGTTAAAGTCGGAGAAGAGAATGATTCAGGCAACTGATAGAAAAATGCTCGATGTACAAAGACAAACTGAGATAGACGAACAGATAAATTTATTGGAATCTAAGTTTTAATGAAGAATTGGATTAATAGGAATTATAAAACCATTATCATATCGGCGTTTGTTGTTCCGATTATAACGGTTGCGGTTGTTTCTATTTCCCACGTAACAAAATGGTATGGTATATCTAACCCTATAACATGGGCGGTGTATCTTTCTATTGGTGTGGAAATTGCGGCATTATCTGCACTTGCGGCAATCTCGGCAAACATGGGAAGAAAAATTTACTTTCCATTTGGGATTGTTACTTTGGTCCAATTTATTGGTAATATATACTTTTCCTATTCTTATATTGACATAACAACTCCATTATTTATGTCGTGGGTCGAATTGGTTTCTCCACTTCTTGAAATTTTAGGGGTGGAACCAACTGACTTAGTCGGACACAAACGTTTCCTTGCCTTTTTTGCTGGAGGTATGTTACCAATCATTTCCCTGTCGTTTCTTCATTTGTTAGTTAAATTCACAGAAGAAGATAGGTTGAAAATAAATGACGTAATTGAAGAAGAGAAGAAGGAAGAAACTCCTGTAGTCGAAGCAAAAGATATTGTTGGTGAAGTTTCAAGAATTAGATTAAGTGATAGGGACCTAGAAACTCTTGAAAAAATTTTAAATAATAGACCAACGCCAAACGATAATCTTGTAAGGGCGGCAGAACAACATAAAGAAAAAATTGAAGAAAAGACAGAACTATCTAAGGAGATTCTTGACAAATTAAAACAAGAACCGATAACGCCAGCTCTTTCTGACGAAGAAATCAGACTAATGTTTATGGATGAATGGGAAAGAAAATTTGATTTGGTAGAAGAAGAGGAAGATGGTTTACCAATAATAGAAATTAAATCACCCGAACCAACTATTGAAACACCAACAGAGATATCAATACCTGAAAACACACCAACATCCCAAATTGAGGTGATACAAGTTATAGAGACAGATAGGGTAAATCCTGAAGTAATTGAGGAACCTGAAAGTACAATTCAAGAAGTAACACCAATCACACAAGACGAACCACTTCCAATGGTAGAACCCGAGGTAATCCAAACCGAAGAAGTTGATGAAGAAAAACCATATGGTTTTGATTACACCGAAGAGTTAGATAGGGCATTAAAAGGTATTATTCCTGAACTAACCCCAACGCCAATTATTGAAGAACCCCAACCGGAAATAATTGGGGAACCAACCCCAATATCCGAACCATTAACAGTTGAGATTTCCCCAATAGATACACCTGAAATAGAAGAAACACAACTTCCAACGGAGACTCCAGAGGAAGAAAAAAAAAAGTATTAGAAATAGAGTCCCAACCCAATCAAAGTACTCAAAACTATGGTTTGGAAAACGAGGATTCTATTGAGTCTGACCCAATCTATTGGGAATCCGACAATAACGAAGTACCCGAAGGTACATCTACACCGAGGGTTGCTCCGATGAGGAAAATTATAGTAAGAAATGTTGGAAATACACAACGTAGAAGGTTTAGATAATAAGAATCTAAACATATCTAAAAGAAAATCAAAGAAGACACAAATATTTTTATACGATACGGGGAGAAGAACAGAGGATTTTTTGAATAAGATTAGATACAGAAATAATGGGACTTATGATGAGGTCCCACATTTTATTGTAACCAAACTCGGCACAATTTATCAGATTTTTGATACAGATTATTACTCCAATACTTTTAACGAACCTAAGGTCGATAAACAATTTATTAAGATAGCAATTGAGAACCTTGGTTGGTTAAGTAAGAACACGATTACGGGGTTCATGAATAATTGGATAGGTGACCCACATAGGTCTGAACCATTTGCAAGAACTTGGAGGAACTATTGCTTTTGGGATAAGTATAATGAGAGTCAAATGGACTCCGTGGTTAACCTATGTAAACACCTTTGCGAAACTCGTAATATTCCATTCCAAGTTGTACCATCTCAGGGGTATCTTGAAAATGTTCTAAAATTCGAAGGAATAGTCTGTAAATCGAATTTTTCAAATATTTATACAGATATAAACCCTTCATTTAATTTTAGAATATTTTTTAAAGATGAATACAAAGAAACAAACAGCTTATGACCAGATAAAAGGGATGCTCAATACAATGAGAACCATAAATGCGTCTAAAATAACAAAATTAAGTTCTCTTTTAATAGAGGAAGCAGAACCACAACAACCGCGGCCACAGCCTATTGAACCCGGTGACGACGTACCATCACCACAATCCTCAGAAGATAAATTTGATAATGTTGAGGTTGTTAATGACGTTGAGATAAAATTAATTTCAACTGACCAAGAGGATGTGAAATTAAAAGATGATGAGAAGAGTTCAATAAGCCAACTCATCGATTCTTTTAGACAACAAGTATCTCAATTAGCCGATTTAAACCCCGGTATCACCATAGACGAATCTGAAATCAGACTCGATGGTTCTATTACCGATTTAGACATAAATTTTGTCATTATTGCTGGCGAAGATAGTGGTTTGTACGTTAATTCAGATATGTTAAAAGTCGAAGATGATACGTTGCTGATGTTTGATAAGTTACTAAAATTTAAACCAACATTCGCTTCAGCAATGGAACCAATTCTAAGAAATAGAAGAATATCATAACATGGCTTTGACTAACGCAGATATTAAAGAGATTGAAAAAATATCAAGGAAGGAGATGAAAGACTTTCTTGAGACGACCCAAGCCCATAATATTGTTGTTAAGATAATTCAAAAGGAGTTAGGTACAAAAAATATAGATGATAAAATAGTGGACCTATCTACAAAGGTTGTTGTTGAACTATTCAAAACCCTGTGGCAGAGAAAGTCATTTTGGGAAGGTGCGTTGAAAACAGTTAAGTAATGAAATACGTTAAACCTAATTTTGATAATGAATGGATGGAAGCCCTACGTTACCGTGTGTTTGAAAAAATGGGTAAAGAGGGGTGGTTAAATGTTGCAAATAAAAATTACGATATCACGAATTTTGAAAAAATAGAAGATGTATTATATAATGTCGATTTAGATTACAATACATTAGAGGATGACAAGAAAAAGAGATTTGAAGATTCATTTGAGAAGGGTGAAATTGAAATACCAATAGTGGTCAAGTTTAGTGAAAATAATTATAATTTACTAGGTGGGAATACAAGATTGGCGGGATTGATAAATAAAGGAATTAACCCAAAATTATGGGTTGTTGATATGACACAGAAAGTTGAGATGAATGAAAAGTGGAGTGAAAAATACAAAGATTCAATCGATTGTTCAAATCCAAAAGGTTTTAGCCAAAGGGCACATTGTCAAGGAAAAAAGAAAGATACAACAGAAGCTACGGGAGCAGACGCTGCCGGTGCATTCGCACCCGCACTCGGAGCTCCAATCATTAAAAAAAAGATTAATAAGATTCATAATCTTAAAGAGGAAGAGGATATAGAGGAAGCGGTAACCGCAGATGCATCAGGTTATTATGATGTTCCATTCCCATCTAAAAACCGCAAGAACCCATTGAGTATTGGGGGTCCCGAAAGTATAAAGAGTAGTAGGGCGGTAAAGGATAAGAAGTTCCCTAAGTGGGGTGGACCTGAGGGTAAGTTTATCAAAATAAAAGAAAAGTGTAAGAGGTTTCCATATTGTAATCAGGGTGACATAAACGCCATTGAATTATTAGAGGTAGATGGACTAAAAGAATCAATACGATTGGCATCTAAAAAATACGGAATTCCATATTCTGAAATAGAGAAAATTGTATTAAATGAGATAAATAAGATATTTATACAATAAGATGGAAAATAATTTGAATAATATTATAAATGAGTCGTTATTAAACGAGGTTAGAAGAGCTATTCTTGAAGAAAAAGAGGATGGTAAAAAGGTATTTCATATAACCTGTGAAGGTGAACCTGTTCAGACTTGTTATTCTGAAGATGAAGCACACAAACATTTAGATATTTATAAGAAAGAGCATCCTGAAAAAGAATTTATAATTGAAAAAGCATCATATAACTCCTATTCTGAAATGATAGATAAATTGGAAGAATTAGGAGAAAAATTAGAAGTAAACGAAACAAAAACCATGGAAAAAAAATCAATAAAAGTAAAAAACGTAGCTCAAGCAGTTCTTGATGCTAAAGAGAAAGGTCTCAAAGAATTTAAAATTGGAACCGAAACCATTAATGTTGACGAAGCATGGAAGCAACTTGAGGAAATGGAATCTCAATGTGAAGAGTGTGGAGGGGCAGAAAAGAAAGATAAAACTAAAAAAGAAGATGTTAAAGAAGGTCATGGTTTTTGTAATGAATGTGGCGGTATTATGAATGAAGAGGGTAATTGTAACGAATGTGGTGCGCGTAAAATGGAAGAATCTAAAAAAACAACTTTAAGACTTACAGAAAGTGAGTTAGTTTCTTTGATTTCTAAAATAGTAAATGAGTCAGTACCGGGTTTAGTGGTAACTAAAAAAGCTCAAAAAATTTCAGGTAGTGATTCAAAATCTCACATGGCAGATGTTGAGAAAAAATTAAAGGGTATCTCATCTTTTGATGGTAACGACAATCCAAAATTTCCAAAAGCCATTGTAAAGGGTGATACCGTAGCTGATAGAACAACTGAAGATGAGAATGAAACTATAGATGATTTTAGAGGTGAAGGATTGGAAGACCTCAATTATGGTTATGAACCATCTAAAAGATTTAAAGCAAGATTAAAGAAAGCATTAGAAGGTGACACAACAATGGGTAACTCACAAGACGCGGCAAACGTTATAAAAAGTGATTTAGGAAAGAAAATAGGTAAAAAGATAGAAAGAAAGGCTAAGAAAATAGCTAAAGAACCTGAGGTAAGTTGGGGCCATCGTTGGAAAGTACCAGCAAAGGTTAGTGTGGTTAAAGAATCTGAAAAACCTAAAATGTTTTCAATTTTTGAAGAAGAAATCAAAAGAATGAAGAATATTTTGGGATACGACGAAAGAACTCAGTAAATTCTTATTTTTATTCTTTTCTTTCCTTATTATTATGTATTAAGGAACCATGGAAAAGAGAGAGGATTATTATATTGAGTACGAAACCACCGAAAAGTACAGACATCAAATCGACGTTTGGTATAGAGCATACAATATTCATCGTGAAAAGATTGAACTATTTTACGATTTCTTAAGCTCATTACATGATTTAGTAGACGCAACGTTTTTGGGTATCGACGTTTTATATAACGAATCGGACCAACGAAACCACTTCAATTGGTGTTGGAGTAAACTACTCGATAATTTTACAAAGGAAAAGATACACTTTAAAGAAAGGGGTACTCACTATGAGTACATGTGGAATTTCTTTTATGAGGCATATTATGAAACAAAAATGGATAAAAAAACCACAAGGATAGGGGAATATTTCTTTAAGTTATTCGACTTTAGGCACAGAAAATCAAGGTCTGAACTTGATATGCTCACGGAAGTTTACAAATTGTTGGAACAAAACTTGAAAAAATAGAATTTTTTCCGTATATTGGTAATAAAAACGGAAAAAATATGGAAACACTAAAGAAAATAAAAGAGTTAGTGGAGAAAATGTCTGTCGACACCGCTAAAGTATATGAAAAGGGAAACCGAAGCGCATCGATTCGTGCTCGAAAATACGCTCAAGAAATAAAAATATTAATTGCTCAGTATAGAAAAGAAATTTTAGAAGAAATTAAACATTATGATTGAACAAATTAAACTTTTACTCTTTGTCTTGAGTATAGTTTTTTGTTTGAGGTTCATAATTGAATTTTCTTTAAAACTATTTCAGGAAGAACCAGCACCAATGAAAGCTGGAAAGACCGAGGAAGTGTTTCTATACCTTGCCGTTTCATACATAATCACCTTTATTATACTATAATAACGTGTTTGAATTAGTAAAATATCTTAGACCTTACTTTTTTTCTCTTAGAGAGATTGATAACAATGTTAGTTTGGACATCAAACTACCAATGACATGGAAGTTTGAACATATCATGGCGCCATATAAGTCAATCAAATATAAAGTACAGGACAAGAACGAAAAATTTACATTGGTTTCAATTATAACTCAATCGACATCGAATGGTTATGAAACCGCATTTGCATGTGCAAAAGAAATAATTGACACAAATAAAGAATTGGAAGAAAAGGATAGATTATTACAAGCAAAAATTAAAGAACTTCATATTTTATTTCAACATCAATCCTTGGATAAATTAAGAGACTTATCATTTATTGAAAATGTCAAAGAACAACAAGAAGATACAAAAGGAATTAAATTGGTTGAAGAAGGAAACGGAGAAGGACCAATCGGAGATACAGAATCACAAGAGGAAGATGATTGAGGAAATCAAATCTTGGAACAAAGATGAGATGTTCAAAGCACCTGAAAAGAAAAAGATAGGTATATTTAATAGGATACTAATAATATTTGGTTATGGAAAAAAAGGGTGATTTATTAAATCAGTTGGCTATTATAAGTGACTTAGTTGAAAAAATGAATATTGAATCTGAAAGCGCCGCCATTGTTCTTGAGTTATCCGAAAAAGAATTTCTTAATACATTCGACTACATTAATAAAAAACAAAATAGGAGGTCAACAAAACCCGGTAATTCATTTACCGTTCGTATTGGATTTGTTGATATTGTTTTTAATAAGAGTAATGCCGAAAAAGCTCAGACCTCTTAAACCCTTTAGATTCAAGCAGGGTATATAGTGATTTTCTTTGTGCGGTTGTTACGTCTCTAACAAAAATAAAGTTGTTCTTCTTTTTGTTTAGTAAATCTTCTCTTACTAAATTAAACAACCTTTCAGCGTCTTTTAGGTTTTTGTTTCCATACAACCATATGTCATTTTCATTTTGAACAAATAGTTTATTGTTCAATGTGAAAACCTGTGCCACATCTCTTATTTTCAAAATCTCATCCATCATATTGTGATATCTGACGCGGTCCTTTATTTGAAAATTGTATATGTATTCTTCTTTCCAATACGGGATGAGTTCTTTTATACGAAACTTATCATCCTCCATTTGAGCTTCAATGTTTCTACCTAAACCATCTTTTACAAAGGTTTTCTTCGACCATCTATTATTTGGAAAAATAAGGGCTAATTCAAACACAAGTTCTTTGTTTCTTTTACCCCCTTGTATTTTCATAAACCTCGGCTGTCTTTGTGTTTTGTATTCTCTCCAATGTTCATATAGTGTTTTGATTGTTTGACAACGATATAAAACCTTTAACTTTTTATTATTACAAAATAATACTATAAAATACTTACCACTCCTCATAACAATTTACTTATAAGGGTTATGATTCCATATATGGCAAATCCACTCCATATAACAACAAACCATATTACTCCATTACTAACAAATTTGGAACTCTCTATCATTTCCTTTTTGATGGTTTGTTTCTTTTTACATTCTGAGCATGACACAAATTAAATCTACGAAATTTAAAGAGTATAGTCAATATTTATTTCCAATAAAACATAAGCGACCCCTTCTTTTTTTCGACTTTTTTGGTTATAATTTATAATAACAATAAAATACTTAATACTAATATCAAATATGATATCTTATATTGGTGGCAAAGCCAGAATTGGCAAATGGATAGTACCATTCATACCCAAAGACATTGAAACGTATGTGGAAGGATTTTCAGGAATGTTTTGGGTTTTTTTCAATATGGAGTTAAAAGATTACCCCAATCTAAAGACGGTAGTTTATAATGATTTTAATAAGCTGAATACCAATCTATTCAGATGCGCAAAACACTATGATAGATTGTGGGATGAACTGGCAAAATATCCGTGTCAACAACTTGGTGTAACAAATACACCGCCAGAATATGAACAAATGTTTAGCCAATATCAGAGAGAAGTCTTTGCCGATGATTACGTAATCGGAGACGAACCTAATTTTGAGGCCGCCGCAAAATATGTTTATGTATTGACACAAGTATTCTCAGGTTCAAAACCCGAAACATCAAACTATACAGATTACAAGGGAAAATATAGATGTAAAGTTTTAATATTAATGGATAAATTAAAACATCCCAAATATAGACAACATATAGACAAAATAACATTTGTTGAAAATTTAGATTTCCAACAGGTACTTGAAAAATATGATTCAGAAAAGACCTATTTTTATATGGACCCACCATATTGGAAAACAGAAAACTATTACTCAAATCATGATTTTGATTCTAAAGACCATAAAAGACTTGCCGAAACATTAACAAAAATTCAAGGTAAGTTTAGTTTATCATACTATGAATTTTCTCAACTACATGAGTGGTTTCCTGTCTACACCACAAGTGTTGATAAGAATGGGCAACTATCAATGTTTACAAAAAATTATCGTTGGGGAAGACAAATTTTTAAAAAGGCTGCTGGTTCTAAAAAAGATGGTACACAAAATGACGGAATTGAGTTATTAATTATGAATTACTAAAATGAATTTACATACTAATGTTTTGGTTTATTTACAGAATGTAAAAAATTATATTGAAAACAATATCGAAGCAAAAAACTATTTTATTGGGAGTAATGATGAGGATTCGTTTTATGATTTAATTAAAGACATTGCAAATGTTAATTATGAAAAGAGTGGGGAACCACAATTAACAAGAGCACAATTCGAATTAGTTAGAATAACTTTGCAGGAATTTACAGAAGGGGAAAAAGAAGACGATTCGATATACGAATATATACCGAATCATATAAAATTTTATTTAAAATAAGATGAATAAATTACCATCAAACTACCCGTTACACGAAATAGGATATGGAAACGAATTACCTGTTGAACAATACTTTGTTCATAAGTTCGATGCACTACCATCGAAAATGAGTAGCGGAGTAAAAAAATATGGTCCAGACATTTTTCCATACTTAGTTTTAAGTGGGTTCAAGAGTGTGTGTGAACACATAATCACAGGAAAAAGATACGATAAGCCATCAAACACATATGTTTTAATTCATAATAAAGAACATGTCATTATAACCCTTAGAAGTACAAACGACAAAAGTCAAGGAAAGTACTTTGAGATTGTTATGAATTATGATGCTCGGTGTGGAGACTCGTCTTTTTATATTGATTTGTTTAAACTCGATGAGTTTGTAATTGAATTAAAAAAATCGGGAATTAATTTGGTTAAGTCCGATATGGGGCATTTGGATATTGAGGAATATGATTTAAATGTTCCCGATATGAATTTAGAACTAAACTACGGAAAAGAGTTTTTAAAAATACACGAGGTAATTTTAAAAAGATTAAATACCCCAAATGATAAGGGAATAATTCTTTTTCATGGAGACCCCGGCACAGGTAAAACATCATACATCAAATATCTTACTCGATTAATCATCGATAAAGAAATTCTATTCATTCCACCATCAATGGCGGAATCATTATCTGAACCATCCATTATTCCGTTTTTGATGGAACACAAAAACTCAATCCTCATTGTGGAAGATGCAGAGAGAGTGATTGCAGATAGAGAAACTAATGGTTCATCCGCTGGAGTATCTAATATACTTAATTTAACAGACGGAATCCTTGGGGATTGTCTAAACATACAAATTATTGCAACCTTTAATATGAAGAGAGAAAAGATAGATAGTGCTCTTCTTAGAAAAGGAAGATTGATTGTAGAACACAAATTCCAAAATCTGTCAATTGACGATACCAAAAAATTATTAAAATCTATTGGTAAATATAATAATGTTGACAAAGGAATGTGTTTAGCGGATATTTACAATATAGACGAAGAGTTATATAGAAGCGATAATAAAAGTCAAATAGGTTTTAATATATAAAAAAATGAAGAACGTAACGAGTGAAGAATTGGAAAGATTGAAATCCCATGGAGAAAAATTATTAGTGGGTTTTTATGCGGAATGGTGTGGACCTTGTAAGATGTTGATACCAAGATTAGAAAGACTTGAGTCTGAGTATCCCGATGTTAAATTCGTTAGGGTAAACGTAGACCAAAATGGTAGTTATACTATGGATATGGGTATTCGTTCAATACCAACAATTATTTTTTTCAATGGGTCATCATTTAAAGGACAGTTGACAGGGGTCCTACCAGACGATATTTATAAAAAATATTTATCACAATTGACTGAACAAAATGCCTAATAAATTAATCTTATTTACATTAAATGGTTGTGGTGCTTGTAAAACATTAAAAGAAAGACTTCGAAAGGAATCACTACCATTTACCGAATATGAGGTAAATTCAAACAAGAAATTGTGGGACCAAGTGGTAAATCAGACTAAATTAGATTATTTACCAACTTTTTTTGTTAGACAGGAGGGTAGTAATAATGGTCCAGTTTTTTGTCCCACAAGGGATTTTAAAGGTGAAGATGAGGCGGTCGGAATAATAAGAAAATACATTACAGAAGAAAAAGATGGGTAAAATCTTCTTTTTTTATGCGCATAAACGATTATAAAATATTTATGTAAAAGACTTTACTTTTACATGGCATTACAGCAGATTAATTGGACCCAAATAAATACCGTACCACCTTCGGGTACAACGGTGGTTTTGGGTAGTGACCCTTTCCCCCTAGATGGAATTTACGTAAAGGATATGGATATTTCCGGTTCTTTAGACATCGGGGGTAATCTTACTGTTCATGGTACAACAACCATAATTGAATCAAATACAATTAGCCTTGGCGATAATATTATCGAATTAAACGGGACAGCAAATGCTTTCGGTGGCTTATTGGTGAAAGACCCAACAGCTCCGACCCTTGTGTCAGGTAGTCTTTTATGGGATTCAATTAATGATAGATGGATTGCCGGTCCCTTAGGTTCCGAGCAAACCATTACTTTAGTTAGTATGTCCGGAACCACAAACCACCTTCAAAAATTAAATGGTAATGGTACTACATTAGAAGATTCAAGAATCATTGACGATGGTTCTATGATTACCATGAGTGGTGCGACAACAATTAAAGGTGACCTTATTGTTGAGGGAATAACAACCTTGGTTCAAAAGAATAACCCAGCATCAGAATCATTAATTGTATCGGGAGCAATGAAAGTAGTTGAAAACTTAATCGGAGCTCAAATTATTTCCGCCTCCTTAAATATTCAAGGATTGGGTACTTTTTCCAGCCCAACTGCAATGACAGAAATCGACCTCGGAGGGTTCTTTTAAAGGAAAAATTAAGTATTTATATAAAAGAAGAAAAATTATAAACAAACATGGCACAAATAATTAAGCACAGAAGGGGTAGTATCACACAACTCAAAAACGTAACTGCTAGGTCTGGTGAAGTGGTGGTCGCCACCGGCTCAATCGGTACAATGAACGGCCCGTGGGTATTCATTGGCGCGGACGAAATTGCGGGTGGATATAATCCCATTTCTAAAATTTATGAGGGTTCAACCGTACCAACAATTGCTGCTGGTTCATTCGGAACCACAGTTGATGGTACGCCATTCTACTCAACAACAGACGAAGCGTTGTATGTTTTAGCGGCTGGAGGTAATAGAAAAATAGATTTAACGGGTAACATTGAAGGTAATACCATTGCCAATGTTACAATTACAAGTTTAACAGGTACAAATGCCAACGTAACAAATATTACGGGAGGTACCGGTAACTTTACAACGTCTTTAACTGGTTCCTTTGTAGGGGTAACCAATAATCTTACCGTGGGTGGTGATTCTCAAGTTACAGGAAATATTACCGGTTCAAATTTAAAATTAACAGGCAATGCGGTAATCGACGGTAATATCACTTTAGGTGGTAACATCACCGTGGGTGATGCAAATACCGACTATATTACTTTTGGCGCCGAAGTTTCTTCTTCTATCATTCCTGACGTAAACAATGCATTCGACCTTGGTTCATCATCCAAACAATGGAGAAATCTATATGTTGCAAGTGGTATAACAACAAACAATCTAACTGTAACAGGTAACACAAATCTCGGTGATAATAGTGGTGATGTTGTAACAATAACCGGTTCATTAAATGTTCAGGGTTCAGCTAATTTAACAGGTGCAGTATCCGCATCAACATTTACAGGTTCGTTTATAGGTGATGGTTCTCAGTTGACAGGTATCGTATCTACATTATTTGTAACCGCCTCCGATGGTTCTTCCACCAATCTCGGTAGTGTTGCGCTTAAAACTGAAACAATCACGTTCGCAGGTGTTGCTGCTAAAGGTTTAACCACAACATTTAATGATAATACCAATACTTTACAATATGACTTAGCCCAAGATATTAGAACAAGCGCAACAACCACATTTAATCAAGTTATATTAGGAACACAAGCAACAGGTACCACTCAAACTGTTAGAGCCGACAGAAGTTTAACCGTTACAGGAACTACAAACCAAGTTACAGTTACAGGTGGAGCACAAAACTTGACAGGTGATAGAACTTGGACAGTAAGTTTACCATCAACCGTAGCATTAGGCGCTGGTTCATCATTCACCTCAACAAGTGCAACAACAACGAATTTAATTTCAACGAATATTACAGGTGGTACTTTAACAATTACAGGTGGAACATCGATTGGTGGTGACTTAACAGTTACGGGTAATTTAAGTTTACTTGGAGGTGCGACTGAAGTTCATATATCCTCATCCGTTATTGAATTGGATGATAATATTATAAGATTAAACGCATATTCACCATTTGAAAGATATGCCGGTTTTGAGGTAATCGATTCAGGTTCATCAGGAATATCCGCGTCACTTGTATGGGATTCTCAGAACGACTACTGGATGTTCGTTTCATCAAGTTTACAATCAAGTAAGTTGGTTGGTACAACTGCGGGAACTCATGGTTCTGAAGCTAGTTTAATATTAAATAGAATAACTAAAGCAACAGGCGCAAACAACATCGGAGATAGTTTATTGTACGATGATGCAACAACTTTAGCATACAATACCAATAAATTTACAGTAGCATCTTCGAATGGTGCAACTTTAATTGCTGGTAATGTAACATTAAGTTCTGCTGGAGGAGCTGACGCTAACTCAAAGACATCTGCAATAGTATTTAAAAATAGTTCTAATGTTTTAGGTTATGTATCTACAACCGAGACAACAGACGTTCTTGATGGAATTTTAGGTTATAAAAATTCCAATGGTGGATTAGTGTTCTCCACGGTTATTGACGGAGGAACTTACTAACTTAACCAAACACAAACATATTAAACCCCGAGAAATCGGGGTTTTTTATTTCACCCAAACAAGTATTTATTAATAGACCTAAATAGGTTATAATTTGGTATATACCAAGAAAAAAATAATGAACCATACATATGGCGCAAATAGTAAAACTACGTAGAAGTAGTGTATCAGGTCAAAAACCAACAAATGCCAGTCTACAATTAGGTGAATTGGCAATTAACACCACCGACGGTAAGGTATTCCTTGCTAAGTCTGGTTCAGGTGGGGGAGCATCCGTTGAGGAAATAATTACAACAAATACGGTAAACACAGGTTCGTTAAACATCATTGGACCCATTACCGCATCGTATTTTGTTGGAAATGGCGCGGGTGTTACCAATGTAATTTCATCATCCTATGCCGTATCATCTTCTTATGCGAATTTAGCATTCACAATTCAATCCGTACCCGGCGCAACTCAGTTCTTAACAGTATCGACCCCATCCACAAGTTGGGTATTTAACCACAACTTAGGTGAACAATATCCTGTTATTCAGGTGTACGATAGTAATGGATATGTTGTTATACCCACATCGATTGAGATGTTTAGTGTTAACACAACAGTTATAACATTTTCACTTGCACAATCGGGATACGCAACAGCAACAGTTGGTGGTGGATTACCAGCAATAAGTAGTTCATATACCAATAGACTTTTAAAAACAGATGGTATTGGTGCGTCTTGGTCAACACTTGCAACCGCGGGAATTGCAACTACTGGTTCAAATCAATTCAATGGTAATCAAACTATAACAGGTTCAATAAATATAAGTTCCACAATAAAATTAACACAACAAAATCCATTACCCACAGGAACTGTTGGAACACTTGCAGTTTCAAGTTCACATCTTTATTTCCATGATGGTACAGGTTGGCAACAAGTAGTATAATATGGGACATCACAGAGGACCCAAAACGATAACACAAGATTTAGTTGGTTCTATTAATCCTTCAATTAGAAGTATTAGTGGTGGGAGGGGACCCTGTAATTCAGATAGTAATGGACCGGATACTGACCCTAGTGGAAGGATACTGGAAGATTTTTAAACCGAGATTTATTTTATAATGATTGGAATTGGAATACTATGTTTTGGAGATAAAGAATATTTTGAGAATACAACACAGAAAGTGAACAGGATTCTCAATGAAGGTTTTGCGCCCTATATTCTAACCGACAATACCGAATATTTTGAAAAAATTTACTCAAGCAATTTTGTAAAAATTATACCTTATTTGAGGTCACTCAAATCCTATCACGATAAACTCATTTTGGTGAAGTACATGATGAAATATCACGATATTTCTATTATATTAGATGCTGACATCGAAATTAATGATTGGTCATTTTTAAGGGATTTAAGGACATATCAGTTCAAATATGGAATCACATACCTTGAGACATTAAAACGTCAATACGGGGGAAAAGAATGGATAAAGAACGTGGTTTTGGACCACGGGGAATGGAACTCATATAAAAGATATGTTGAGAAGATGTACCCATCATATGGCGAACACGAAACAATATGGGAACACCTATTGATTTTTAATAAAATAGGGTTCAATTATAATAGATTCTTTGAACACTACGAGAAATTACAACTATGTAAGGATTTCTCTGACCTCGAATTGGGGAAAACCGTCGGTGGTGCGGGTGAGGGTATCAGTATTATGGTATCATCCAAACTATCAGAAACCGACATTCAAAAAGACGAAGAGTTATTTCATTTAATTAGAGACAAAATCAATCCATTGAAACAACCCTAAATAGTATTTATTATCATAGAATAGTTAGTTTATGGCAATGCATTTCGGAGGAAGATACACAAGTGTATCTCAAATAACAGGACCTAGTGGATTTTACAACATTAAACTCGGAAACGATAATGTTGTGGTATATGTTGACCAAGAATATGATGGTGGTGGATGGGTGTGTGTTTTGGCTAATAGACAAGGTAATGGTGGAATGAATAATCTAACATATTATGATGCGATAAATACATGTAATTATCGAGCATCGTCATCCACAACACCGGCACCGCTATATAATCTTTCAGGATTAAGCAATTACAACATATGGATTGGAACAAAATATTGGGAAGCGTTGGGTAAACGTCATGATTCAAGCAACGTCACTGTTGTTCAATTTGTTGCACCAACATTTGGAATTCCTTTGAGCGGTTCACACACAAAAAGATTTAGATGGAGATTTTCAAATTTCACAACAACGTTTGCGTTCACTGGTGTTGCTACGTTAAGTGATGAAACAAGTACAGGTTCGTCAGGTTTTTATGGTTATCATGCTGCAAATGGATTTAGTTTAACAACATACGATAACGACCAAGATGCTTATCCAGCCAACTGTTCTAATTTATATAACAATAATCCTTGGTGGTATGGTGCTTGTTGGTCAGGAAACTATTTTGCTGGCGGAGGAGGATACGCTGATGCACCTTATTGGGATAGTTCTGGTAGTGATTACCATAATTATGGAGCAGTTTATATAAAATAAAAAATATGAATATAAAAATAAAATTTATAAGTCACGAAACAACTTGGGATAAGATTATCACCGACGAAAATGATAACGTCATCCAACAAGATTTAGGAATGGAATTAACAGAATTTAATAACACAAAAGATTACTTTGATGGATGGGAAAATCAAATAAGAAATTTCCCAAATTATAATGTAATCGAGGTAGAAAGATTTATATAAAATGGCATCACGTTCGGGAACCATATTATCAGGATTAAACGATGCGTATTTTGTCATCGATACTCACAATATACCAACGGGTGTAAGTCCTATTGGTTGTGGTGGATATAATGGTAGTACTGATGGTGTTACAAATCAAATCTCACAAGTTAAAAGTTTATTTATTAACGGATTAAAATTATCAAATAAAACATACTATACTGCAGGTGCAAAAACATACCCTGAAGGAAACTATGGAACAGACGCTTTAGGGTTTTTGTATCAAGGTATTCACACAGGTTACAACATAAGAGGTAATTACAACTTATATGGTGTTGGTAGAGGTATTGGAATGTATGTATGGAACAATGATACAAATTCATGGGTTGCCGATTCATATTTTAACGGTGCAAACTCAAATGGTAATCATACTTATGACAATTATGGTGGTTCAGAAACAGGATATGGTAATAATTTAGTTTGGTTGGTTAGAGATTATAATAGAATACGAGGAAGATTTCCAAATTGTACCTTTATTTTAATTGGTTCACACGCTGCTGACCAATATGATACCAATACCGTCAATACGATGATGGATTTAGGTGCACCATCATATGTGTCAGGATGGAATCCATCACCGGGTCGTCCCGAATGGATATTGGTTGGAAAACCGGGACTTGGTGTTGGAAAGGCATTCGGATGGGCATATGAAAACTATTCAACCGACCCATCTGCGGTTGCTCACTTAAACTTCGGTTTAGAAATTAATACTTTAGGTGAACTTGAATTAGATGGTAGTGATGATTTTATGACATTCACCGGTTTAACAGGTCACCAATTACCTTATGGAACAATTGAAGCGTGGTGTTACCCCACATCCACAAGTGGAGATAGATATGTTTTTTCTATTGGTGAAAATCAAGTTTATGGTGCATCAAGAGCAATTAGAATTAATAGTGGGACCTGGTCAACAGTAACATACGGTAGTGGTACAGAAGATTATAATAGTATTGTTGCAGCAACCACTAATCAATGGTCACACGTTGCATTTACATGGTATGGAACATCAAATAGATTTTATTTAAATGGTACAGAATATGCAACAACCAGAAGTGGTTTAATTACACCACAAGGTGGTCGCATGGCAATTGGATGTGCAACATGGAGTTTGGGTGGTTCTTTATTTGCTGGTAAAATCGGAAGCGTTAAAGCATACTCAAAAGGATTAACGGCAACTGAAATTCAAAATAATTACAATAGAACAAAATCACAATACGGATTATAATGGCTAGTAGATTAAATGGGAGAACATTAAAAAATGATTTAATATTTCACTTTGACACAGGTGACATATACAATTCGTATTTGGGAAGACCCACAACCAATTTACTTGGTGATAGTATGTCTAATTACAATAATGTTGGGGGTAGTGTAACTACTAATTTAACATTAAATGGTGATTACTACAGAGGTGCCCCCGTTTACAAACAAGTATTAACCCCATTAGATGGTAGTGGTGTATCGTGGTTAACTGCGGCAAATAATCCAGGTTTAGGTGTTGTCACGGGAGGTGGTGGAGGTATCGCAAATAGATATACTGGACATTCGATATTTTTTAAACCAACCGTCCCAATGCATAGTACACCAATTTATTTACATTATTCAAATATTGGTGGATGGCAAAGTTGTTGTACACAACCTGAAGATATGGGGGATGGTTGGTTCAGAGCATATGTATTATGGTATGATACTGTAACAAGAAGTGATGGAAAGTATTGGGCAATTAATCCTGCAACCGCATCACTAAATGTACCGATTACAATTTATTGGGCGGGACCATTTAAAGAAGATTTAAACTCAACAACTGTTTCACAATATGTTTATTCATCAAGAAGTCAAACACAAGGATTAAAAGATTTAACAGGTGTTCATTCATTAGATTTAAGTAATGTTACATTTAATACAGACATAAGACCAAAAATTTATTTTGATGGAACAAATGATTTTATAAATGTTGCATCATCAAATTTATTTGATACACAAACAGTTACAGTAGAAGTTGTTGTTAAACCGTATGCAATTAGTCAAAATGGTTTTTGGTTTGAAAAAGGTTCCGTAAACAGTCAATATAGTTTGTTTATGGAGGGTAGTAGTATTGTTTGGCGACAAGCGGGAAATAGTCAATATTGTAGTACTAGTCACATGACGGTGAACCAATGGAATCATGTTGTTGGAACATTTAGAACAGGTCAAAGAAGAACTTACGTTAATGGACAATGTAAAGTTGATGATGGATTATCATATACCCTGAATACGGGCAACGGAAATCAATTTATTGGTTCGTATAATTCAGGTGGATACCATTATAATGGTGAGATTGTAGTTGTTAAAGTTTATAATAGAGTGTTGGATGCTGAAGAAATACACAAGAATTATCTACACTACAAAGAAAGATTTTCAATGCCAAATGTATCGCCATCTATCGGTAGTAATGTTTTGGGTAATTCATCAACGTCAGCAGCACCAAGTGCTCGTTTACTTAAAGAAATGGGTTACACAACAAGTGGCAATTACTGGTTACAACCAACATCAGGAACTACCCCGTTCCAAGCTTATGTTGAATTTGATTCAAACGGTGGAGACCCATGGGTTCATGTTGGGACAATTGCCGATGAAAATGAAAGTAGTAATAACGCAACATATCATAAGTGGAGTA
>Ga0194119_10000720_pt1 | contig 62434 bp, 43 predicted proteins | sample TA2MahC100mmetaG_FD_148620 | JGI IMG/M metagenome (GOLD analysis project Ga0194119, IMG submission 148620) | Freshwater microbial communities from Lake Tanganyika, Tanzania - TA2015018 Mahale Deep Cast 100m | ecosystem: Environmental > Aquatic > Freshwater > Lake | place: Tanzania: Lake... | reverse complement strand
CGAACTCATATAATGCACGAATGAATTTGGAGAAATGTTTTTGTATCCAGCAAATTTTTTCAGACCAAAGTTTTGTCCCAAATAATTATACGCAGTATCGAGATTATTCCCGGTGTAAATCCATGGCGGCTGAATGAATGTTGTGAAGAAAGCAGGGGGATTGGTTCCATACTCCCCATCATTTCCATCATTGTAACAATAACCTGAATTCAGCAGTGTATCACACCCGACCAAGTCATCGGTGTAATCTCCCAAGTCGGGATCTGTCCAAATTCCGAAATAAACACTGTCGAGTTTATTCACAACTGTTCCTTTATTAATAATAGAATATCTTACAAAAATCGTATTTATGAGGTTCGGATTTCTCTTTGAGGCAAAAACCGTTTGCCGGATCTCAATTCCCTGAGGTGGGACGTCATTATAGCGGCGTAATCCCATTGGGACTCCATCGTTATAAACGCACCAAAATGTCTCATCACCCATTAAGTCGGGCATATCTTCATTCTGATCCCATTTTCCATTTCCGTTTTTATCAACAGGATTATAAATATTGTCTCCATCTCCATCATAAAAATTAGCGCCAATTGAAACAGCATCAATCCATTCCTGCCAGCTTGTTCCAAAATGCGGATCTGTTCTTCGAATCAAATAAAGTCTATTCTTTGGATTTGATGGACTTGTTCCAACTGGTCCAGCTTGATAATCACTAATTCTTGATGCAGTTGCGACTCCATTTGCCCACATAAAATTATTTGAATAACCGGACATCATATATCCGCCTGCAAATAATACAGAAGACTCCGCGAATCTAGCTCCAGAACTGAATGTCACAGTTTTAAGTAATGCGCTCGTTTTATCATCAATATCTTTTACTACTATTCTGAAGGAAAGCGATAACACTACATCTGCAAGCACTCCTTTATTATCCAGAGGGAGTTTTATATTATTAATCGTCATCCCGTTGGAAAACTTGTGAGCGGGAACATTTATATAATTACCATAAATAAAATCCCCCGCTTCATTATCATTGTGCAATCCGTCGTCATAAAGAGTTATATCATCACCGCCAAAAACTTCAGCCTTAACTTCCGCTATTGCATTGTCGTCATACACGTAAATTTTCAAATACAATGGCATATCCGGAGATGGCGCAGTATGTTCAAACTTAAAAATGGCTGGTGGGGGGTTTGCATCGATCGCTGTTCCAAGATAGCCAAATGCAATTTCATTTGACCTTGTAGTCGAAAATCTTTTTGAATGGAATATTATCAATGGCTTATCGTTAAAGACTTCCGTACCAAGGAGGATATCGTCATCAACATATCGTGTAAATTAAAAACTTGCCGACCATGTTTCCCCATCGTCAACGCTTTCAAGATATTCAACATCCCACTGTGTAAAAGCAGAAAAAGGTGTTGGCTTCTGAATTCCATAAATAAGCCGCAATATTCCCGAGGAATTTTTAACAATTCTTGGTTTTTCCTCGTTACGGGAAGAATTGAGAATTGGAACTGGAGGAGACCATGTAATACCGTTATCTGTACTTTTTGATGAGAATATATCTTGATTACCAGAAGCATTATCCTGAAAAACTGCTAATAGCTTTCCGGGCGCTACAGAGTTAATTGATAAATATGTATTCTTAGTTGTAGATGAAAAGGTCTCAAAAGTGCTCCATGTATTTCCGTCATCCGAACTTTTTGATATGTATAAATTCCCTGCTCGGCTATGCGTGAGCCAAAGAGTGTTATCGCTCGTTTGAGTCAGAATCACATTTTTTGCATTAAATAGAACTCCACCAATTTGAAGCTGATCAGACCAAGTAACTCCAGAATTATCAGAATGAATTTTAAAGAACTGAGTTACCGTCATCCAAATAATAATAAGTCTTCCAGTATTTGTTCGAATCCCTGTGAAGGATGAAATTGAACCAACGTCCTTAAGAACAACTGGTGTTGTCCAATTTAGACCATTATTTGTTGTACTTGATGAGTACAACTTCTGACTCAATAGATAAACTAAAATGCAATTATTTTCAGATATCTTAATGGGATGTGCGTCAACTATTGCTATATCCGAAAATTCAAATTTCGAAACTTCGGTTGGCTGAGAGCTTAAAATTTCTGCGAATGAGAAGAGAATTATAAAACACAACCACTTTTTCATTTACTACCTCGTAAATTAATTATTCTTATAAAAATATTTTTTGGACTATTACTTAATTAGAATCATCTTCTTGGTGCTTATAAAATTTCCTGCTTTTAGTTGATATATGTAGATACCGCTCGTTAATCGTCCGTCAGCCGACGGATCGTTAATCGTTAATCGTACTTCATAATCGCCTGGCTGCTTCTCTTCATTCACAAGAACTGCTACTTCCCTTCCGAGTATATCAAAAAGCTTCAGTGTCACTCTATTGGTGATTGGAATTTGGTACTTGATATTTGTAACTGGATTAAACGGATTCGGGTAATTTTGGTAAAGTTTGAATTTGTTTGGAACTGCCTGCACCTTGTCTTCCACTGAAGTTGGTAAGCTAAAATTCCCATCGTAGACTGATTTTGAATATTGAGCAATCGAACGTGCTTCTGTAATTGAATTTAAAGATGAATTTCCTCTCCCAACAACGTAAGCTGCAATAATTGTCACTGGTTTATTTAGACGAAGTTGAAACGGACCTAAATTAGATGCGATGTGATAATCCAAAGTATAATCGCATAACCAACCATAATTTGTTACTGGATCACCTGAAAATCTGAACAGAGGATTGACTAATGCACAATTTACTCCTACGACTTTTCCATATCCAAAAGTGCAAGGAGCAATTGACCTGCCATCACTGTACTTTCCGAGAGAATAATTTCGAATCGCATCAACTGAGGTTGGAATGCCGACATTTGGCGCTGATCTCATATAAGGTACGGCTGATGTTATGCTAAAATTTCTTGCACCCGGTATTTTTTCTATACCAAGGAATTTTCCTTTGAAATTATAAGCGGTGTCAAGTGGAGAATCAATATTTTGTTCAAAAACTCCATTTGAATTCACATCAATAAAGGTTACACCTGGAATATACTGAGGAGGAGACTGAAGCAGCTGCAGAAACATTGACGGTGGATTTGAACCGTATTCTTTATCATCATTTTCATTATAAATGAAACTTGAATTATGAAGCGTATCACATCCTGCTAAATCATCTGTATACTCACCCAAATCGGGATCAGCCCAAAGAACAAAGTAAACGGAATCGAGCAAGTTGGAAACAATCCCGCGATTCTCGATTTCATATCTTACAAATATAATGTTTCCTTTTGGAGCCGCTTGTGATGAATAAGCATAAGCTGTTTGCCTAACCTCAATCCCAAGAGGCGGAACTTGAGGAAATCTCTTGTTTGAAGTAACACCATCATTATAAACACACCAAATTGTTAAATCACCGAGCAGATCAGGTCTGTCTTCGTTTATATCCCAAACGCCATTTGAATTTTTATCGACTGGCGAGTAAACTCCATCATTATCTCCATCAAAAAAATCAGCACCTAACGCAACGGCATAAATCCAATCTTGCCAGGAACTGCCAAACGGCGGATCACTTGATCTTACTACATACAATTTATTCAGCGCATCATTAATAGAAAATCCAACTCTGCCTGGCTGATAATCTAATATTCGTGATGTTGTCGAAATCCCATTTGCCCAAAGAGTATTTCCATAATAACCACTCATTAAAAAACCGCCTGAATAGAGAAATTCAATTCCATCATAGCTTCCGCCATGAGGGAATACAACACGTTCATCACCAACGTTTATAGAATTTGAATCTGTATCAACAATATAAAAATAATAGCTGTGGGATTGTGATGTTAACCGTTCAACATCTGCGATAACTCCATCGTAACGGAATGGTATTTGTAATTTATTCACATCAATTAACCTTTTGAGGGAATCTTGTGGAATTAGAAATGGTCCGATTGAATTCCCGAATATATAATCACCAGCTAAACCATCGTTATGATTTCCGTCATCGAACATTACAACATCAAATTCTGAAAATTTCATTTTAACTGAATTGATACCCGATTCATCGTCGATGAATGCTCTAACCCATACTGGAATATTGTAATAGAATGGAGTTCGCTCATGCTTGATTAAGAAAGGCGGAGGATTAGAGTCTGAAGTTACTCCAAGCTTGCCACACCAAATTTGAAAATAATTTTTGTTGCTAATAATCGATCTCTTGGATGCAAATGCAACAAAAGGTTCATCATTCACTAAACAAGCATCTGCATTCATATCATCCCCAACAAATCGAGTGAACTCAATTGGTGCTGACCAAGTTTCGCCTTGATCAGTACTAATTTTAAAGTAAATATCCTTCTGGAAATATTCTGAAAAGTGAGTTGGGTTTAGAACCTGATACAATAGAAAAATAGTTCCATCAGATTTTTTAACTAATCTCAATGGTTTTTCCTTCAAGGAGGAATTTACCACAGCAATTTTTTCAGACCAGGTTAAACCATTATCGGTGCTGGTTCTTTGAAAAATATCATAATTCCCATTCGAACTATCCGAGTGAACTGATAATAATCTTGAAGATGAAACAGAAATTAGTGTCCCATTTTCTTCATTCAAGTTTGTTGAAAGAAATGAAAACTCTCGACTCCATGTGTTTCCATCATCAGAGCTTGTTCGATAGTTAATATTATTATCTCCTGTACCCGTGATTCGTTGATATATAAACCAAATTTTTCCATCCATTGTTTGAGTTAATCTTCCTGAGCTTGAATAACTTGCTGTGATTCCGCCTAATAATAGTTTTGAAGCTGACCAGGTTGTCCCATTATCATCCGAAAATGTGATGTATGGATAAATATCATTTTCATATCCACTGCTTATAAGAATAACTCGGCCAGTATGTGTTTTCAATCCAGTTAAAAATTTTAAACCAGGAGATATCGAACCAATATTTATTGCAGTTGAAAAATTGGTCCAATTAAGTCCGCCATCTGTGCTTGCGGTAATTCCGATTCCGGTACCTGAAAGGATTGCAATCATCACTTTACCATCAGCAAATTGAATTGGAACAGAATTGTATAAATCAGTGGTAACTCCCCAGCTTGGTAGTGGGAAGGGTTTAGAGAAATCAGACGCGACTTTTGTGTGATGGTCTTTTGGGTTCAGTACTTCCCATTTAGGATTATAATACTCAAAATCTTTCGTCTTATAATTACTTTGCTGAGTAAATAGGATTGATGGAAAAAAAACGAGAGCAGCAGAAAAAACAATAAATCTAAAAAAGATAATCGATTTCATTTTACCTCCTTCTTGTGGGAAAATTCTGAATTATCAATTCATTGTCAATACAATTCGATTTTAGCTGAGAATGGATTCTGACCTGCAAACAAGAGAGTAAGAACAATTAATGCAAATTTTTTCTTTCGCTTTTTCGACATTTGTCAAATTGAATTTCCCGCAATTAATGTTTTGGATCATAATTCTAACTTCAGAAAGTTTTTGCTCAAGAAAATTTTTCAGTTCAAGATCGCTCATTAAGGACATTCTCTTTCTCAACGAAATACTGTTGATTTCGTGACTGAGATTTTTCATTATTATTTTTAGAAATATGGAATCTTCAATATTAATCTTCTTGAATTGATCTTGTAGATGCTTCTCGCACATTTTCAGGTAGAGAGGCATCTGTAGTGAATGATTCTGCTCGATTTCTTTTTTTGACGGCATTCGAGAACCGGTTTTATAATCTACTACTTGCAAGGCACCAGATTTATCGTCAAAATTAATTCTATCAATTTTGCCATGAAGTTTTATTGATGCATCATTTTTTAATTTTAAATCAATCCGTAAATATTTTTCGAACTCATGCGGAGATATTTTTAACTCACTTTCGCTCTCGAATTGAATAAATGCTTCAAAGACAGATTTAACTTTTTCCGAACCTAGAAAATATTCCTCAACTAAGAAAAAGAAAGGATTGTAAGTTTTTATTTCATCAACTTCTTCTTTTGCAATTCTGAGTAGTTCACCGAGTAAAGAATTTTTATCCAACTCGAGCTCCGAATAAAAATTTCTTTTTTCTTTTTTCAGTTTCGAAAAGAATCGCTGAAGTATTTTATGCAGTAGCAAACCTTTTTCTTTTCTTGTGACATCCTCTTCAACTTCTTCCTCCTCGAAGAGATTCAATATATTCGATAGAAAATATCTGTAAGGGCATTGTGCAAATGTTTCCAGTTCAGTAATAGAAAAATATTTATCCTCATTTTTTTCTAAAAGTATCTTTTGCAAATCAGTCCTTGTGATAAAACCCCCAAATTCATCGCCGATTATATTTTCAGATCGTCGTGATACTCTTTCTCTGATTTTATGGATAGACTCAATTTGCTGGCGATGCTCATTGCTCAGATTTTGGATTTCATCTTTAGGATACGAGTCAATTGCTCCATAAAATTCATTAGTAGTAAAAATTCTATTTTTCAGAGTAGAATCGTCAAATGAGTGTGTACGAACTACTTTTTGCAGTGCCTTAAGAAAATCTGAAACCACGAATTCTTTCTTCTCATCAGATTTTGGATAGGATAAATACAATTCATCTGTAAATGTACATAGGGATTGATAAAACAAATATCTTTCCTCGAGAAGTTTTCGTCTATCGTCTTTAATGAATTTATCTTCGAGAAACAGCAGTGGTTTGTATCGAGATGGGAACACTCCATTAACCAATCCTGCTAAAAAAAGAATTTTAAATTTAAGCCCACGAATTTCATTCGGAGTGGTGACCTGAACACCAAAACCGGCTTTCTCTTTTAGGTTGTACCGTGTGCCGGAAATCGCTGAAAGGAGGAACTCGTAATGCTCATTCAAATTCAATTCTACAACCGACATTTCGAGTTTGGAATAAACTTCAACCATTTCATCCAGCAACGAATAGAAATTTTTTAATGCGATAGATTCCTTTGAAAGAATCTCATAGGTGAATAAATTATTTCCAGTTATCTTCAATTTGAATATGTTTTGATGCAGATTCAACAGATTTAATAAATTTATTAAATTATTCTTGAACTCATTTGCAGTGCACTTCTTTTCAAATGGCTCAATTATTTTAATCAAACTTTTTAAATCTTGAGCTGCTTTTTTATATGACTTCAAGGTTTTGGAAGTTTTACCATTTAATATACCAAAACTTAAATTTGACAAAATCTCAATTCTGTAATTAATTGCATCGAGTATTTCTTTTTTCCCTCGAATAACTTTTTCCGACGAAATTACTGCATATAGATTTTTTGCGTCTATTCCTTCAAACTTCAGAAGATTTGATTTTAAGACTTTTATTATATCCTTGTAATAATAGTTATTTACAGTAAGCTTAAGCAGACTTATTATTGAAATAACTACCGGAGAATTTTTCAAGTAGAATCTATCTGTAACGTTCACTGGAATCCCATACACAGAAAATATTTCACGGATCAAATCTGAATAAGCATCAATATCTTTAACAGCTAAACAAATATCTGTAAGATCAAGCCCGGCGTTCTCCATCACTTTATACTTAATTATTTTTGCGACTTTTTCAATCTCTTCACGGACATTAAAACCAGAAAGAATAGATACATTCGCAAAATCTTTCTCATCAAATGTGGACGGCTGGAATAAATGTTTCTGAATTACTTCTTGAAAATTTGAGTTAGAATTATCGCTCAGTTCAATATGCGTAAATCCAAGCGAAGTAATTTTACGATGTGTTTCAAATAAATTTTCAAACACTTCAGGATTTGATTCGTTGAAATCAAGTGTCAATGTAAGATCAAGATTGGGCAGAGCTGAAATTTTTTCAATAAGATTAAGTTCAGGCGATGTGAATTCATTAAATCCACTGATAATAATTTTTGAAACTGATGGAAATATCTTTCTGAATTTGTTATTGAATTCTTCCTGTTTAAGTTTTTCAAGATTGATGTATACATCACCTGTTTCAAACGAGTCGAGCTTACTTAAGTATTTCTGATACTCTGAATAAATCTCATAGATATCTTCGAGTTTAATTTTATTGTAACCAGTAAATTCCTCGATGCTTTTCTCAAACTGGGAGTGATCGTATCCTAATTCTTTCAATCTTGAAATCACAGAAATTATCATTTCTATTATACCATTCGAAACAAATTCTTTCGTCCGATGAAAATATGTAAGTTCGGTTTCCTTGATAATTTTTCTTATCAAAAAATATTGGAGTGAGGATGAGATTTCCGCTTTGCCAAAATTAATAGATTGAAACATCTTCGAAGCAAATGTTCCAATCGTAAAAATATTTAATCCTAAGACAGTTTGATTCGGAGCAAATTCAATTAACTCTCGGAGAAGATAGCGGCTTTTTCTCCGCGTGGGAACGATATAAATAAAAGAATCAAGCTCCCCTCTTTGAATGACTTCACGAATTTCATTATCCGCACTGAAAACTTCTTCAATATTTTTTCTATAAATGTACATTACTTCTTGGATTTAACTTTTTTAGCTATCAGCAGGTCCGAATATGAATTAAGTATCTGATCATTCTTACTTAATCCCAAGTCTTTACATAGGAACTCAACTTCTTCCCTAGCTTTTTTCAGTGAGGAATTTACTTTCGTTTCAAGTTCGATAAAATTTCCTAGTCCCTTAATTTTATCTAAGTGAATTCGGGTATTTTTGTAATGAAACAATGTTCTATGTTTTTTCACTGTGACAAGAGGTTTCATGAACAACTTAAAAAAACTTACCCATTCTTTCGGTGATTCAACTTTGATGAAATGAAATTTGGACCATCGCTCCCTTCCATCCTCAACGCGACTGTAAAATATTACAGACTTTTCACCATTTGAATCTCTTACTTTCAACCTTCCTTTTTCATTTTGGAAATAAACATCCACCTGCTCGGACGAATAAATTTTTTGAGCTTTGAGTTTAGTAATTCTATTCAAGAATTTGACTCGATTGGCAAGCTTAATTTTAATTTCAAGATTTTTCGGCATTCATTTTTCCCAAATCATTAGTAATTCATTATTTAACCTCGGCTTAACAGAAGATATTGGTCTCTCAGAATATTTCAAATTGAATTTTTCACTGAACATTTTATATGTCTCTAAAGCATCCACAGTGAAAGGAGGTGTATGTTCAGCTTTATTTATTAGCGGAAAAAAAAGTGCAACGAAAAGACCTCCCTGTCTTAATACTTCGAAGACCAAATCTCTGTATTCAACTCTTCTTTTCGGATCGATTGCACAGAAAGTCGTGTACTCCAGAACATAATCAAACCTCTCTCCGAATTTTTTATTCAGAGTAAATAAATCTTGGTTCAGAAATTCAACTTTCACATTTTTCATTTGTGCATTTTTTTTCGCTCTTAAAATTGCTTCACTTGAGAAATCGTTTGCATAAACCTCAAAACCATTTTCTGCGAATAAGATTGCATCATGCCCGCTTCCACAGCCAAGTACAAGAATTGATCCTTTGCTTTTCAGCCACTGTGTTTGCTGCAAATCAGCAAAAACTTTTGTTGGATGACTTAATTCCCAATTATCTAAGTTATTGCGGTACTTTTCGTCCCAAAACTCTGAATCACTCACTGATGAAGAATTGTCTTTCATTTTTTTGAAAATGTATTAAACTTTATGCATATTAACAACGTTCAAGAACTTAATATTATGGATTACAGTGAAATTAAATTAAAAAAGAAAGAAGACAAACGAATAAGGAATGGGCACTTATGGATTTTCAGCAATGAAGTAGAAAATCTTGATAGGTCGATTCCCACTGGTTCGATAGTAAATATTCTTTCTCATGATGATAGATATTTGGGGAGAGGGTTCTTCAATCCGAATGCGCTGATCTCCGCAAGAATATTTACTACGATCGACGAAGAAATAAACCGAGACTTTTTTTTCAGACAGATCCAAGCAGCTGCAGATTTACGAAATAAACTTTATCCCAATAGGACAGTTTATAGATTAATCCACAGTGAAAGTGATCTCCTCCCAGGATTGATTATTGATAGATACAATGATTCCTATTCTATTCAATTTAATACTGTTGGTTTGGAAGAATTCCAGGGTGTGATCATTGACGTACTAAAAAGCCAACTTGATGCAAAAAATATAATCCTAAGAAATGATACGACTGCAAGAGAGCTAGAAAACTTAAGACGTTATAAAGAAGTGGTCATTGGTGAGAACATAGCTGAAATTGTTGATGACGGTGTAATTAAATATAAAGTCGATGTGCTAAATGGACAGAAAACCGGTATGTATCTCGATCAAGTAGAGAATAGACATTCTATTTTATCCATCTGTAAAGATGCTAATGTTCTCGATTGCTTTTGCAATGACGGAGGATTTTCGTTAGCAGCGCTCAAAGGAGGTGCAGCAAAAGTTACTTCTATTGAGATTTCCGCTGATGCTTTGAAGAATTACGCCGTAAATATTTCAATCAATGAACTTGAGAAAGAACGTACTGAACTGATTGAAGATGATGTTTTTGACGTTCTTAAAAAATTCAGAGATGAGAATAAGAAATTTGATGTAATAAACCTCGATCCTCCTTCATTTACGAAATCGAAAAAGAATATCCCGCAAGCAAAGAAAGGTTATTTTGTCGTTAATAATCACGCATTTAATTTAGTTGAGAAGAATGGATTTATTGCAACTTCATCTTGTTCTCATCATATTAGTGAGGAAGAATTCTTAGAAATTCTAATCAATGCGGCAAAAAAATCCAAAAGAAAATTTTCAATTGTAAAAGTTGCCGGCGCAGCCCCCGATCATCCCATCCATCCAAAAATGCCGGAAACAAAATATTTAAAATTTGTATTATTGAAAGTCTTAGATTAGAAGAATTGATGAAAAAAATTATTGTCTTTTTGTTTTGTTTAACACTAACTGCGGCTGCGCAAGATACTGCTAATGAGAGCTTGTATAACTCGCTCGGTTTTGATTTTATGATCTCCGAAGGAGGAATCGGGATAGGTGGTTTTTACAGTAAAGAATTTACTTCGACATTGAGCGGATTTATTGATCTTTCGTTTTCAGAGTCGAAGGATGATAAGGAATTTGAGTATGTGGACTATTGGGGACAAGTTCATGTTGTCGGGAAAAAAAATCGTGTGTTCGTATTGCCTCTTAATGTAGGAGTGAAATACAGATTATTCAAAGAAGATATTGTGGATAATTTCCGACCCTATCTTAATTTTTCAGTTGGACCAGCAATGGTTGTCACTACACCTTTCCGCGAGGATTTCTTCCGAAGCTTTAAATATGCGCAAGCAAAATATACGATCGGCGGGTATGTTGGGATCGGTGCACAATTTGGATTTGATAGAATTAATTCTGTCGGACTGAATCTTAGATACTACTATATCCATTTCTTTGATGAAGGAGTTGAAAGTATGTCTGGATTTCGAAGAAAAAATCTCGGCGGAATATATGTTACATTCAACTTTGGATTTTCAATCTGATAATTTGCCGTTCAAGTAAAATTGTTTAAAAATTTTCTCAGTATTTCCATTTAATAGTACAGCCAATTGTAAAAGTCTCTTTTGTCGAGACTTCTTTTCCGTTAAGTAACTCATTAATGGCATTTTTAAGATAAGGCTCTTTAATTTTGTTGGGATATTCCCAATTATCATCGATCTTACCATGAAACTGAAGGGTCCGATTTTCATCAAACAAAAATATTTCTGGAGTGTGCGTTGCTCCAAATGCTGAAGCGATTTTTTGATCTGCATCTCTTAAATAAGCAAAATTGAATCCAAGTTTACTAGCTCGCTTCTTCATATCCACGAAAGAGTCTTCCGGATAGTTGATCTCATCGTTGGAATTTATCGCAACAATGAAAAGATCTTTTTCAAAATCCATTTGGATATCAATCATTCTTCCTTCGTATGCCTTAACATATGGACAATGATTGCAACTGAATATTATACATAAAAGTTTTTTACTGCTGAATGACTCAAGCGAGTGATGTTTATCATCAATGCCCAACAACTCAAAGTTTGGTGCTTTCGAGCCGATTTTCAATTTTTCGGTGGCCACAACTTCTCCTTTTAATATTATTTAGTATTTAAGTAACTTTACTAATAAAATATCAAATTGTTGAAAATGAAAAAAGTAATTATCCTAACATTAGCACTATTTTTTATGCGTACAAATAAAACCCTTTCACAATCTGATTTTTTGGAATATATCCACTCGCATTATTCTAAATATAAATCTGTTCAAATCGAGCAAAGAAGATTTGAGCCAAAACATTATTTTGAAATAATGGATTCTCTTTCAAACGAGTCAGGCGGATTAATAAGGAAGTCGCAGGTTGGAACTTCTTTCAAAGGAATTCCGATTTCACTTTATGAAGTTGGAAATGGAAAAAATAAAATTCTGTTATGGTCGCAAATGCATGGAGATGAATCGACGGCTTCTCAATCAATACTCGATATTTTTAATTTTTTCATCTCACACAAAGACTGCTCGCATTCAGCATGTAAATCAATTTTTTCTGAGAGCACTCTATTGTTTATTCCAATCCTAAATCCAGACGGAACAAAAAAATTCGAAAGAAGAAATTTTCAAGAGATTGATATAAACCGTGACGCAATCCGTTTACAAACACCAGAAGGAAAAATCTTGAAAACGATTCAAGAAGAGTACAAACCGGATTTCGGATTCAACCTGCATGATCAGCTAACGACATATTCTGTTGGGAAGACTGGAAAACCTGCGTCGATCTCGTTGCTTGCACCAGCTTATAATTTTAATAAAGATATCAATGACATAAGAAAGCGGGCAATTCAAATATGTGTCGTAATTAAAAATTCGATCTCTAAATTCTACCCGGGTTTTGTCGCGCGTTACGATGATGAATTTGAACCAAGAGCATTTGGAGATAATATTCAATCTTGGGGAACAAGCACAATTTTAATCGAGTCTGGCGGTTATTTTAACGATCCAGAAAAACAAGAAGTCCGCAAAATGAATTTCATTGCACTGATGAATTCGTTTCTCTCAATTGCGGAGAATTCTTATTCAAAATTCAAAGAAGAAGAATATTTTAATATTCCAGAAAATGACAGATCGTTATTTCATCTCCTAGTCAAAAATTGCACAGTGAGTAAAGATGGATTTAATTATACAGTTGACCTGGGAATAAATTATTCCGAGAGATTCGACTCATTGCGTAATAAGTATGTCGAAAAGTATACGGTTGCAGACTTGGGTGATTTAAGCACTTATTCAAGCTATGATACCATTGATGTCGATGGACTTTCTTTAAACATAGGCAAAGTTCATCCAGAAATTATTACGAATTTTTCGAAACTTAAAAAGATGGATTGTAATAAACTTTTAGCTGATGGTATTACAACAGTAATTTTTCAAAATGACAAATTTGATGAAAAAGAACTGAAGAGCACATTAAATCAAATGATTTCAACTATCAAAGAACCGATGCGGGAATCACAGCATTTAATGGGACATTCTGCTAATTTCTATTTCACAGATAAAAACGAAATCGTCAAAAAAGTTATTTCCAATGGTAGATTAGTATTTGAAAGATAACACAATTCTATATTCGTTACTCGCGGTTCAATATTCATTGATCAATGTTCTCCGGAAGGAGTCTCCAAAGGAGTCATTTGACCTTTGGACATTATTCGATATTTAATGTATAACACATTGTTCTAAGCTAAAATAATCCAGACACTAATCTTATTTATAAATGCACAGGATTGCAATTCCTAACCCTTTTTTCTAAGTTTGTACACTCATATGGTGAATATAAGAGCAATTATCCCAGTAGCTGGTGTTGGTACAAGATTGAGACCGCACACGTACACACTTCCAAAGGTTTTGCTGAATGTTGCAGGTAAACCTATCATTGCACACATAATGGATAAAGTAACGTCCGAAGGAATAAATAAAGCAACATTTATTGTTGGCTATCTTGGTGAAATGGTAGAAGAGTTCATTCGTGATAATTATAAAATTCAATGTGATTTTATCTATCAAGAGGAACGAAAAGGGCTTGGACACGCGGTCTACATGGCTAAAGAAACTTTCGGCAAGGACGAATTGTTAATAATTCTTGGTGATACGATTTTTGACGTCGATTTAAAATCTATGCTCAGCTCAAAACATTCTGCTCTTGGAGTAAAAAAAGTAGACGATCCAAGAAGATTTGGAGTAGCGGTTGTAAAAAATAATCTTATCACTCAATTAGTGGAAAAACCCGAAGAGCAAATAAGCAGCTTGGCAATCGTTGGTTTATATTATATAAAAAATTCACAACTTTTAAATAAGTCGCTAAACAATTTAATATCATCAAATAAATTAACTAAAGGTGAATATCAGCTTACAGATGCACTTGAACATATGATTCAATCAGGCGAAAAGTTTGAACCATTTATAGTCGATGGCTGGTACGATTGCGGCAAACCTGAAACACTGCTTGCTACAAATCATCACTTGTTAAAAATCAAAAACAACTTCAAAGAAGTTCCTGGAGTACAAGTGATCCCTCCCGTGTTCATTTCACCTAATAGTAAAATTTCAAACAGCATCATTGGACCATACACAACGGTTAATGATGGAGCTGATATTTCTAATTCGATAATAAAAAACAGTATTATAGGTTATAAAGCAATTGTAGAAAATTCAATGCTTCACAATTCGATCATCGGAAATAATACTATTGTCAAAGGGCAGTATAAAAAGCTGAATACCGGTGATTCAAGCGAAATAGAGTTTTATTAACAATGGAGAAAATATATGTCTTTTTTGTTCACTTCTGAGTCAGTTTCAGAAGGTCATCCCGATAAAGTATGCGACCAAATTTCAGATGCGGTTCTTGATGCCTTAATCGAACAAGATCCGAATTCTCGCGTTGCATGCGAAACATTCGTAACAACTGGTCTTGTTCTGGTTGGCGGAGAAATAACTACGAATGCTTATGTTGATGTTCAAGATATAGTGAGAAAAACAGTTAATGAAATTGGTTATACAAGCGCGGAATATAAATTTGATGGCGAATCATGTTCGGTTTTGAATGCAATTCATTCACAATCGCCGGATATAGCGATGGGTGTAGATAAAGGAGGAGCTGGAGATCAAGGATTAATGTTCGGTTATGCAAACGATCAAACACCAGAATTTATGCCCGCACCGATTGTGTATGCTCACAAATTAGTTAAACGTCTTGCTCATATTCGAAAAAGAGAAAACGGATTGATGCCTTACTTGAGACCTGATTCAAAATCCCAAGTAACCATTCAATATGATGACAATAAGAAACCGATTCGAGTAGATACAGTCGTTATTTCGACTCAACACGATGGGGATGCAAAACAATCAAAGATTAAAGCTGATGCAATTGAGCATGTGATCAAAAAAATAATACCCGAACATCTTTTGGATAAAAAAACAAAATATCACGTCAATCCAACTGGACGCTTCGAAATTGGCGGACCACATGGTGATAGCGGATTAACAGGCAGGAAAATAATTGTCGATACCTACGGCGGTTATGCACCACATGGAGGAGGCGCATTCAGCGGAAAAGATCCTTCAAAAGTTGATCGCAGTGCAACCTATGCGATGAGACATCTTGCAAAAAATATTGTTGCCGCGAAACTGGCAAGCGAATGTTTGGTTCAAGTTGCATATGCCATTGGAGTAGTTCAACCTGTTTCGATTTATGTTAATACTTTTGGAACTGGAATAATGCCAGACAAAGAATTAGCTGCTATAATAAAGAAAGAAGTTGATCTCTCACCAAGAGGAATAATTAAAAGATTAGATCTTCTTAAACCAATTTACAAAAAGACTGCTTCTTACGGTCATTTCGGTCGGAATGAAAAGGAGTTCACTTGGGAAAAATTGGATCTAGTTCCTCTGTTTAAGAAGTACGCATAATTTGCTGCTTTTTGAAAACAACTTATATAATTTTCAGAGAATCGTTTAACAGAATTCTAAATGAACAGTAATATATTTTTTAATGAATAAAACGTGGAGTTAATTAATGAATTATAAAAAAGGTAAGTATAAAGTTCGAAATATAAAATTAGCCGATGAAGGAAGAATGAAGATTGAATGGGCAGAATCAAGAATGCCGGTTATGATGGAACTTCGAAAGAAGTTCAGCAAAACTAAACCATTAAAAGGATATCGGATCGCAGGATGTTTGCATGTAACTAAAGAAACTGCAGTGCTTGTAGAAACTCTTGTCGCAGCGGGTGCAAACGTTAGCTGGAGCGGATGCAATCCGCTTTCAACTCAGGATGATGTTGCTGCTGCTCTTGCGAAAAATGGAATTTCAATCTATGCATGGCATGGAATGAATGTAAAGGAATTTTACTGGTGCATCGAACGAACAATGGATTTTAAACCAAATCTCACACTTGATGATGGTGCTGATTTAATATTCACGATTCACAATAAATTCCCAAAGATGGCTGAAACAACTGTTATCGGCGGGACTGAGGAAACAACTACCGGAGTTCATCGATTGAGAGCAATGGCTGCAGACGGTGCACTAAGATATCCAGTGGTTGCAGTGAATGATGCTGAAACAAAATGGGATTTTGACAATGTCTATGGCACAGGTCAATCATCCATCGATGGAATTCTAAGAGCATCAAGTGTTCTTCTTGCTGGAAAAAATTTCGTTGTAGCGGGTTTTGGACATTGTGGAACAGGTGTTGCAAAACGTGCAGCTGGAATGGGTGCAAATGTAATTATAACTGAGGTCAAGCCAACCGCAGCACTAAAAGCAGCTCTCGAAGGTTATCAAGTTTTGCCAATGGATCAAGCAGCAAAAATTGGAGATATTTTCATCACTGCAACTGGCGTTAAAGATGTAATTGTTAAAAAACATTTCGAAAAAATGAGAGAAGGAGCTATCGTCTGTAACACAGGACATTATGATTGCGAAATCAATCTTACTGAGCTTGCTAAAATCTCCAAGTCAAAAAGATTGGTGAGAGAAAACAACGAAGAATACACACTCAAAAATGGTAAAAAAATCTTCGTTCTTGCTCAAGGCCGTTTAGTTAATCTCGCCGCTGCCGAAGGTCATCCTTCTGAAGTGATGGATATGTCCTTTGCTAACCAGTTTATGTCACAAATTCGTTTAGCCGAATTGGATAAAAACGGCGTTCGCTTAGATAATTCCGTTCATGATATTCCAGTTGAGCAGGACCAATACATTGCTGGAATCAAGCTCACAACTTTGGGATATAAAATTGATAAGCTTACGAAAGAGCAAATCGTTTATATGTCAGATTATTCCGAAGGTACCTGATAGTATTTCAAGAAATAACAAACTAATATTCGCATAATTTATAAACCCGATTGAACAAATCGGGTTTTTGTTTTTAAATCCTCTTTGAAATGCTTATAAATCTTTTTATTTTTTTCCATGAAAGTAAATGATTGGGCAACAAACCTTTTCAAAATTATTGGCGCAGCATTAATACTTTCAATTGCATTCAATTACTTTTCTCCAAATGGGATTCCCCTCTTTGGATTCAAATCTGAACTAGAGGTCATTTCTGATAGTGTTTTATTTTCACAGAGCACGAGCGATAGTTTTATTACAGATATTACTATTCAACAAGCTGTTAAATTAATCGAGACCAGAAACATTGTTTTAATAGATGCACGCTCGGAAACAGAATATTCCAACTTTCATCTGTTGGGAGCGATAAATATCCCATCAAAAACATTCGATCAGCATTCCGAAAAAATTCTTAATCACAAGCTTGATACAACTTTAATAATTTACTGCGAAAGCATTCACTGCAACCAAAGTTACGAATTAGCAAAACTTTTAGCACAATTTGGATTCAATAAAATTTTTGTGATGAAAGAAGGGATTCAAGAATGGATAGAAAGAGATTTACCTTTCACTAAATGACATGATTCAGAAGATATTAAACATAAAGACTCTTCAACTTGTAATAAGATTTTTTTTAGGATTCGTCTTCATATATGCATCAATGAATAAAATTTCATCTCCCGGGGAATTTGCTTTGTCCATTTCCAATTATCAGTTGTTCCCTAATTTCTTAATTAATTTCACTGCCGTTTTTATTCCTTGGTTGGAATTGGTTTGCGGTTTTGGATTGATATTCGGATTCCACCTAAGAGAAAATGCCTTCGTTTATTTGTCTCTTCTAATTACTTTTACACTTTTAATTGCTTTGAGTATGATTAGAGGTTTAGACATTGAATGCGGATGTTTTGGCTCTGAAGATTCCTCAAAAGTAGGATTTCTTAAAATCTTAGAAAATCTTGCGCTGATTTTATTGTCTGCTTATCTATTTCACACTTCTATAAAAGAAAAATCACCTGTCATTACTTTAAATAAATAAGTTTCTTGACTTTTTCTACATTTCCGACTTTTAATTTATAGAAATAAATTCCAGATGAAATTTTATAATCTTGACTTGAAAAAATGGAGTAATGAATTCCAGCATCTTTAACTTCATTAACCAGATCGGCGACTTCTCGTCCAAGACCATCGTAAATTTTCAGCGAAACATGTTCCCTTTTAGCTAATGAGTAATTAATTTTTGTAATTGAGTTAAATGGATTCGGATAATTTTGATAAGTGGTAAAATCAACTGGAAGAAGTCTCGATTTGTCATTTACATCGCTGAGTGTTGAAGTAAGATCGAATTCAAACATCGAGCGTCCATGTGTTGCAGCGATCAACTTTTTTGTCGGCTGATGATAACTTAAATCGAACACAGGAGAATTTGGTAGTTCCTTGCCAAGTATATTCCAGCTTCCTCCTAAATTCGTTGAATAAAATACTCCTACATCGCAACCGGTATATAAAACTGAATCGTGATTGTAATCTATTACGATATCGTTTACTGGTACGTTCGGAAGATTCGAACTTATATTCACCCAAGAATTTCCATAATCACTAGTGCGAAAAATATGCGAACCTAATTCATCTAAATTATATCCGCTTAATGTGACGTATGCAGTGGACGGAAAATTTTTATCTGCTTCAATTCGTGTTACATATCGCATTGGAAGCGTCCCGGTTATATCAATCCAATTTAATCCTGTATTAGTGCTCACCCAAACTTTTGCATCGTCTGTTCCGACGTAAAGAACTCTCCTTCCATCCGTTAACGCAGCAGATGAAATAGAACTAATTGTACCAAGTCGGCCATTTCTGCCGCGTGTTAAATCACCGCTGATGGCAGTCCAGTTTTGAGCACCATCTGTTGTCTGATAAATTTTATTACTTCCATAAAACAATATGTTTGGATTTTTTTCGTCCATCACGTAGGGAGTAGACCAATTGAACCGATCTGACGTGCTGATTCCATTTACAGCCGGAAAAAAATTTATCCCACCGTCAGTCGATTTTCCCAATCCCCCAAATTGGTACTCTACGTAAATTATATTTGAGTTAGTATAATCAACTAGACAATGAAATCCGTCACCGCCATAAAATTCACTCCAATTATCAACTCCCCCAGATTGAGTTCCGAGTGTACCATTATCCTGAGTTCCGCCATATTTCCTGAATGGTAAGAGATGATCTATTGTTGATGCATAAAATTGAGTGATCGGAAGATTGAATTTTTTTATCCAAGAATTTCCTTGGTTCGTAGAGATAAAAAATCCTCCGTCATTTCCATTATAAATTAAATTCGGATTCGATGGATGGATCCAAAGGGTATGTTGATCTGGATGTTGAGCAAGAAAACTTCCAGAATATGAATTTGTAATATTTGTAAAAGAACTCCCGCCATTCGTTGTCTTGAAAATGTCTATATCACCTAAATATACTTTATTGTGATCTGTTGGATCGACTTCCATCATCCCAAAGTACCAGCCAAAACTTGCAAAACTAGAAAGATTGCTCGCAGTCATTTTTGTCCAAATTTCACCTTTATCTGTTGATCTATAAAATCCTTCCAAAATATTATTGTCACCATTGGGTGAAGTCGATCTCCTATAAAGTGAGTAAATAAAGTTTGGGTTTGATTTTGCAACAGCTATTGTAATTCTTCCAATCGTATTCAATGGTGCAGGTAATCCGTTTGAAAGTCGATACCAAGTCTCTCCTTTGTTTGTAGATTTATAAATTCCACTCGAGACTCCGGCAGCTTTTCGAAAAGTTGGGCCTCTTAATCTTTCCCACATGGAGGCATAAACTATATTCGTATCGATCGGATCAATCGCAATATCGATTGCACTAGTCGAATCATTTAAGAATAGCTTTCTTTCCCAAGATGCGCCTCCATCCTGTGATCTATAGACTCCGCGGTGCTGTCCTTTTGAGTACAATCCACCAGATGCAGCAACAAATATGAGATTTGAATTAGCAAGGTGAATTTCCATTTTCGATATATGACGAACACTGTCAAGTCCCGACTGAAACCAGGTCTCTCCATTATCTGTTGACTTTAAAATTCCAAACCCTGGATATGAATCTGCACTGATATTTGCTTCACCGCTGCCAAAATATACTATATCAGAATTATTTGGATCAATTTTAAGAACTCCTGAGGAGAGACTCGGAAAATAATCTGTCTTTGCCTGCCATGTGTCGCCTCCATCGGTAGACTTGAAAACTCCTCCTGCCGCAGCGCCGATCAAAATAATATTCGGATTAGACTTAACAACATCGAGAGCAGTAATTCTTCCGCCAATATTTGAAGGACCAACTTGAATCCATTTCTGTTCTGATAGCCGATTGTTCCTTAGCTTCAACTTTTTTACATGTTCTACCGCTTCAAAGTATTTTTGATCCAGCAACTCAGTACCGGGAAATGCCCGTTGCAAATAAAACCAATCGCTTGGAAAATATTTAGTTGAAACAAAATTCGTTCTTGGATTTTGCTGAGTAATTAGGATGAGCATTCCACATAGAAAGGAGATTAAATATGTAATTGAAATTCTTTTCATAATAATAAATTCAATCTATAATATGAGGTTATTTGGTGAAATTTAATCAATCAATTCATAAACGGAAATTGAATTTTTTGCTATTCCAAACCAAAGTAGAAAATCATATCTTTCAACATTGAAATTCTTTTATAGTTGTTAGGTTTAATTGATTTCGGAGTTAACATGAAAACAGTTCCAACTTCTATTCTGATTATAATACTACTTGGCACTTGCACGCATGCTCAGGAGAAATCTGCGCCTCAATCATTCCAACTAACAGAAATCTATGATTTTCATCACGACGTTAATTATTTGAAAATGATCTCAAAAAAATTGTTAATGAATGCTGCAGCCATCGATTCAAAAAAACTTTCGACAGGAGCAATCATGCAAATTACGGGAGGTGTATTAATAGCTGGCTTTGTACTTACAATTACTGTTTTCAAACAAGATATTTTTACGACTCTGCCTCTGGCATTATTAGGTTCGGGAATTGCATTAATATTTATGGGATCATCATTGGAATAAAAATTTGGAGACCGCGTTGGGGCATCATTATAAGGTGGGTTTAATTGTGAGGTGACCGGTTAGGGCTATTACTCCGCGATCTCCAAATAAATTTTTATATAGACTCAATTCATTTCAACAAAATGGTTTCAAAACCTGGTCAGTACATTGAGTCATCCAATATATAAAAGAACAACGTAATCACTTATCATTACGTTTTTTTATTCAATAAAGTTCCAGAGAGTTAATTTTTTCCCCTATGGGATTTTCTTCAGTTATAAAGATAATCCATTTTCAACCAAAATCAATCCAATTATTAAAAACTGACGATCATTCACAGAACAAATCTAAACTAACCACTCTTCACTTAGAGCTGGCGATGGGATTCGAACCCGCAACCTGCTGATTACAAATCAGCTGCTCTACCGTTGAGCTACGCCAGCAATCAACTAAAAGCTAGGCTAATTTCTACCGAGTCATCCGAGCAAAAACTGTAAATCATAATTTCAAACTAACCGTAAAAAATGCCTGCCCATTTTGCAATAGACAGGCTTTCACTAAAAATTGCGATGCAAAAATATAAAAAAATCTTTGCAAATCAAATTACACATCATAATACATGGCAAATTCATAAGGATGAGGACGGAGTGACATCTCAATAACTTCTTTTGATTCTTTGTATTTCAACCAAGCGTCAATTACATCTTCAGTAAATACATTCCCTCGCAAGAGAAATTCATAGTCGTCACGCAATGAATTTAATGCTTCATCCAGACTTGCAGGCGTATGCTTAACATTTTTCAATTCTTCAGGTGGAAGATCATAAATATCTTTATCAAGCGGTTCACCTGGATCAATCTTATTAATCACCCCATCAATACCAGCGAGTAGGAGTGCAGAAAAAGCAAGATAAGGATTACATGCTGGATCCGGACAGCGGTATTCAACCCGTTTTGATTTCGGAGTTATCGTGTACATCGGAATTCTGATTGCGGCACTTCGATTGCGCTGGGAATATGCTAAGTTTACTGGCGCTTCGAATCCAGGGACTAATCTTTTATAAGAATTTGTTGTCGGATTTGTAAATGCGCAGAGAGCTGGTGCGTGTTTCAATAATCCCCCTATGTAATACAGCGCAGTATCACTTAATCCTGCATAATTATTTCCCGAGAATAGTGGTTTACCCTTCTTCCACAAACTCTGATGCACATGCATACCACTGCCATTATCTCCATATAAAGGTTTCGGCATAAATGTTACAGTGAAATTATTTTTGCGAGCTGTGTTTTTTACAACATATTTGAACAGCATTAGTTGGTCAGCAGCTTGAAGCAATTGTGAAAATCGAAGATCAATTTCTGATTGCCCGCCTGTAGCGACTTCGTGATGTTGAGCTTCAACATGGATTCCACAGTTTATAAGATTCATCACCATTTCATTTCTTAAATCGTTCAAAGAGTCAGTCGGCGGAACCGGGAAATACCCTTCTTTCAATCTTGGCTTGTAAGCTAAGTTTGGATATTCCTCTCTCCCTCGATTCCAAACTCCTTCCTGCGAATCCAAAAAGTAATAGCTTGAATTGATAGTCGAATCAAATCTTACATCATTGAAAATAAAAAATTCCGCTTCAGGGCCGAAATAGACTGTATCTGCAATCCCAGTCGACTTCAAAAATAATTCTGCTTTTTGTGCAATACTGCGCGGACACCTCTCATACCTTTCTCTCGTAATTGGCTCAAATACATCGCATATCAAACTTAGCGTTGGAATTTCGATAAAAGGATCAACGATCGCGGTTGTCGGATCTGGTATTATAATCATATCGCTTTCGTTAATTGCTTTCCAACCTCGTATGCTTGATGCATCGAATCCGAATCCGTTTTCAAAAGAAGATTTATTAAATTCAGAAGCAGGTATTGAGAAGTGCTGCCATTGGACGGGAAAATCGATGAACTTGAAATCAATCATTTTAATTTGATTCTTTTTGATAAGTTCAAATACATTGTCAATGGGGGAGAGAGATTTGGGCATATTTTTCCTTTCTTAAATTAGTTCTGTCACCGAATGAAACGTGACAGCAATTTTTTAATTATACTAAGTTCAGGTAAGTAAGCTCATTTTAACAGTTTGAACTTCCTTAAGCGTTGTTAAGACAATATTTGTTTTTGTACCGGTGACTCCAGACCAGGCTTGTATCTTCGATAAAATTTTTTCAAGAGAAGAAGTATCTTTTGTTACGACTTTCAGTAGATGTGAGCCGTCTCCAGTAATCGAGTGGCATTCTAAAATTTCGTTTTCTGCATCAGCTTTCTTTGTAAATGAATCATAATATTTTGATGATTCCATAAAGACAAAAATAAATGCAGTTACATCATAACCTGCAGATTTGGAATCGACAATAGCTGCATATTGCTTTATCAATCCACGATCCTCAATTTTTTTTAGTCGCTCACTTACTGCCGGAATAGTGAGACCGACTTTCTCTGCGATTGCATTTCGTTTTATCCTCGCATTATCTTGAAGAAGGTTAATTATTTGAATATCAATTTCATCAATTGTGTGCATCAATACCTCATTGCAAAATCTTTATTATAGTTAAAGTTGTTTGTCGCTCGCATTTAATCTCAGAGATTTAATCAACTGCAGTTCGTGATCTTTTTAATAAATATCTACAAAAATTTTATGTAACTGAATGGTTTTGATGTTACAAGGATAAAAAACTTCCTAAATTACTTAATTTTATATCCAAACCTTATTTCTTTAGCTAAAAAGTAAAGAAATTTTATCAATTATACAATATTTATTTAAGTTAATCGCCCTGATTGCTTAAGATATTAAGGCAATTTTTATAATTTGGTTTAATAGATAATTCTTTTAGAGAATTAAACGAATTCGTTTTATTTGGATGAATTACTTTTGCTTACGAATTTTTTCTTTTTCTTTTTTCCTGTCGTAGATTTTTTTAGATGCGACTTTTTTTGGGGTCTGTTTCGGAAGGGGGATTCTAAGCTTCTTTTTCTTTACTTTTTTCTGTTTCATATAATCGAGCCTGCAGCCCTCACTGCAGGCTCTGTACAGTTAAATTTACTTTTGATAAATCATTTTTAATGCAGAACGGTAATTTGATGTTGATAATTCAACTAAATAAATTCCACTATTAAGTCCATCTGCAATAAACGGAATAGTGTGATGACCAGGATTTATTATGCCTTCGAATAAAGTTTTAACCTCCCTGCCAAGCCAATCAAACACTTTCAAACTAATGCTTTGCGTATTCGGAATATCAAATTTAATGTTCGTTGTTGGATTAAAAGGATTAGGATAATTATAATATAGTTTAAATTGTGTTGGAACAGATTCACAAATGACAATATCTGTTAAGACAACTTTAATTTTCCTGATGAGACTATATTCGCCCCATCCTGCGGCATTTGCGGCACGAACACGCCACCAGTATTCTTGATTATCAACAAATCCTGTTTTAACAGAAAATGTATCCACTATACTGGAATCAACTATTGCAGTAGCCATTGTTGGACTAGTGTCAATTTCAAATTGGTATTTTGTAACTTCGGGTTCGCCCTCTAACCATGAAAAAGTAACACTTGAAGTATTCAGCGTCGCATTATCTGCCGGTTCAGTGAGCAAAATCAACGATGGTGCTAGTGGGATTGTTTTAAATTTCCAAGTATTTGACCAATCACTTGTTCCCCAAGTTTCTTTTGCTTTAACTCTCCAATAAAACCAAGTCGAGCGTTCTAATTTACTCATCATCTTGACTGTATCTGTAAGAGTAGAATCAGAAAAGACAATAGTATTAAAATCTATATCTTTAGCTACCTGCAAATGGTAAGTTACAGCTGAAGCAGGAACATCTTGTTTTATGCTGCGATTAGCTTGGGTCAAAACTCTCCGCCAAGAAAGAGTTGCATTTAGAGGAAGATTTGTAGCATTATTCTGCGGATAACTTAGTATTGGTGCAGCTAATGAGATTTGCGCTCTCCTCATGGCAGCTTGCAGTGCGCTCTTTGTTTCAACAACTTGAATAAAAACAACAACTTGTGAGTTCTTAATATCCCAGCCGGAATTCCAAGTTATGTTTCGGTTAAAAGTTTTTGTTTCATTTGGATTGATAGTGAATACTTCTCCATTTGCATCGGGATACATTTTTCTCATCACTTGGTGGTGAACTGGATCACCATTCGTACCAGTATAATTTAATTCATTTTCAACAACTAATGTCTGCAGAACAAGTGTACCAGTTGGAATAGGATTATTATCTGAAGTCACAACTATACTTAATGTTCCTCCTGTTGTTGAATTAAGATCACCATTAATGTCAATCGTAAATTGACTCGGTACCGACATTTGATTAATTATTAAACTTGGCCAATTACTGTATGATGATCCACCATTGATTGTACCATCAATCCTTGCATGAGGGACAGACGAAACTGAATAATAATTTTTTCTTGCCAGGTTTTCGGTTGGGTTTGCGTGGTAATAAGGATCGTTACCAGGTGACGGCCAATACATATGATATTTAATTATTGCTACACGATCTTTATTCGCATATGACTTTATCCAATTGTCGAAATATTGATTGGCAGGAACACAAGGCGGACAAGTTGTGCTTGTGAACTGTTCCATTAATACAACTCTATCAGAACTATATGATGATTGAACCCCTGCCAATGAAATTACAAGAAGAAGAATTATTTTGGGCCACATATAATTACTCCATTTTTTAAATATTACTTGTTAATGTCATTCTAAAACCACTGAACGGATACACTTGTCTGCAAATACCATTTGAACAAACAACTCCCCCCCTTTCATCTCCAAACGCAAGAATCAAAAGGTGGTTCGTACCGAATCTATAACTTCCTTCAACAATAATCCAATTCTTTTTACTTTCGGGTTCGAAATCGCTGGAAGTAAATTCCCATTTAATCCCTAAAGAAATACTAGGTGACTTGGATACTGCAATTGCAAATAACTGGTTAAAATATCTTTCCGAAATCGGAAATCTTTTTACCCATTGACTTTCTGAGATAAATTTTAAACTCCAACTTCCTGAAAGAACGTGTTGAATTTCCATTGGAATAGTTGTCAGTCTTGTCGGTTGAATTTTTGAAAGCGGATTTAAAATATCGTAGACCGTTGCGCTCCTTCTATTAAATGCTAACCGTATATAGTTCTCAAAATTGTCATCGAGGATATATTCGACGTCGAAGTAAATTTCCCAGAATGGATCCCTTTTCTCGGATAATGACGGGAATAAACTACTCCAGGATTCAATCTTGCTAAGCTTAAATGTCATTGGATCTAAATCGTATTCATAATGACGACTTGAAATGGCAATATTACCATTTAATGTGGTTTGTGAATTGAGTGAAAGGAATGCATCTATTTGAAATCCGACTTCATCGTTAAAGTCTGTAATATGAGGATATCTTTTGAGTAAAGAGAATAAATGTTCTTTGTGAACAATAGGTGGATTTTGGAATGACAACATTGCTGTCGACCTGAAAGGATCACTTCGTAGAAACTGATCAACAATATCAAATCTGTAATCTTTATATTCAAAGGTAATCCCGAAACCATCTCCCGAGTGAGTAAGCGAAGAATAGAAAGCACTCCCTCTGGAGCTATCTTTCCCGGAAATCGAAGTAAATTTAGTTGCATACGATGCGTATAAATCAAAATCGAATAAACTTAATCTAAAGAAATATTCTGGGATTTTTACGATTGTAGTATCAGTCGTGGTAACTATGTTCGGGAGTTTATTCTCCGACCAAACAAAGTTTCCCCCGAAACTAAAAAAATCCGCAGGTATTAATCTCAAAGATGCTGCTCGAATTTTATATTTTTCTATTCTCTTATCTTCCGTTAAAATTGTTGACGGGACTAAAAAATCAATATCACCTCCAACTAATTCAGATTTCAGAAATGAATTCGAATATCCGATCTTAATTCCTTCAAGATTCGAATCATAACCTAAAGGCCTTTCTTCAAAAAGATTCAGCGATAATCCCCTTGAAAATAATGTATATAAATCACCTGCTCGAATGCTTAATCCTTCTTTTTCAAATTCAATATATTTTTTCCTAATACCTTTATACGGCAATCCATACTCCGGCGGATTGCTGACCTCAAGCCGGAATCCGAGTGTAAAATTAGAGAGAAAGAATCTTGCATCAGTATAATTTTCAAAATATTCCTTCTTTATTTTCGAGACAAAACCTCCTTCACCGAAATTTTCAAAGCCGGTCCCAAATTGAAAATTATTTGAAATTGAAGAAGATAATGATTGAGCGAAGCTAAGATAATTTGTGACTAATATTGCAGGAATGATTAAAACCAGTTTTAAGATTTTCATGCTAAGAATTGTTGATTTGATGTTGAGATTCGTTACTCGTTTTGAAGTATTTTTACTATATCTTGTTCAATAAATTTTTCATCACCAGGGAGATAACCTGTGCGCGTTTTTGCAATCTTGCCCGACTTATCAATAAGAATTGAATATGGCAGACTTTGACCATTTAATTTTTCAAACACTTTCGAATTAGGATCGAGTAAGCAAGGCATTGTAAAATTTTGTGAAGAGAAAAACGATTTTACCTTTGCTAGACTACGTGGTGTATCAATGCTGATCGCTAATAGAGTAAATCCTTTTTCGCTGTACTTTTCAGATATCGCCTGCATGGTTTTTAATTCTGCTCTGCACGGTTGACACCATAACGCCCAAAAGTTAATATAGACAGGACCTTTATCAGTAAACTCTGAAAGCATTCGGTTCTTACCATTTAGATCTTCGAGAGAAAAATTTAAAGAGGTATTTTGGGCTTGAGAGAATTGAAATGAAATAAGAAGATACCAAATCAACATATATTTATAAACCACTTGCAATCTCCTCAATGATTTGTTTTGGGTGCAATATAGAAGAGTGGAAATTATATTCCAACCAGAATTTTGCACAAAAAAGCTCGATTATTTTGCGTAATCAAGCTTTTTGAAATAATCCACTAGAATCTAATACTGATTGAAAAATGTTGTGTATAATCAAGTAATCCGAAATCTTGATATGCATAATCGAAGTTCACACCAAGATTATTTGTGAAGTCGTACTTAATTCCTGCACCGAGTGTTAAACCTTCTTCTGAATTTATTAGGAGAAGAGATTTATAACCTGCACGAAGCGAAATAAAGTTTCCGAATGTATATTCGGCTCCGACATTGATACTTTCGGCATTATCATTTGGATGCAACGCATCTGCACCAACAGTAAATTTATGAGTTGAAGTGTTTAGCAAATCCATAGCAACGCCAACTCGAAATAGCAATGGAAGCGGATAAGAATCTGTATTCAGACTCGCAAGAACTTGATCGTTGTTACCATAAATATTCGGATCGACATCGTATAAGATCAGCAAATCTTTTCCGCTTAAGCGCATATCTGTTCCGAAGTTGGAAATTGTCGCACCGATTCGTAAGCCCATCAGATCCGAAGTGAAGAGTGTTCCCACATCAAATGCGATAGCATCAGCAGAGCTGTTCCAAATACTCTGGTTAATATATTTTACACTTCCACCAATTGAAAATCTATCCGTCAGATTGTAAGCATAGGAGAGAGCAATTGACATATCTCTTGCACCGAAAAATTCACCTGTACCATCCTGCTCGCGCATGGTTGTAACTTCCATTTTTCCGTAATCAAGATAAGTCAGACTTAATCCAACAGTTCCTAATCCATCCAGATTAATTTTTGCACCTGCCCAATTGAATGTGATATCAGCAAACCATTGAGTATGAGAAAAAAGGACTTCATTGTTTTGAGTTACAGCCGCACCGGCAGGATTCCAATATAATGCTGTTACATCATTGGCTGTAGCAGCAATTGCTCCTCCCATTGAAACAGCACGTGGTCCAATTCCAACATTTAAGAATGGAGCTGCGGTTGATCCAACTTTCGTTTGTCCGAAGAGAGATCCAATAATTAAAACTAAAAAAATTATTAAATACTTTTTCATTGCTGTCTCCATTATTTAATGAGGGCGAATTTGCCCGTTTTCGTTCCGATTTGAGGAGCTTCAACCACATAAACATACACTCCAAATGCAACGTCCATATTTTCTTCAGTCCGCAAATTCCAGAAGACATCTCCCACATATAAATCATTCTGATACAAAGTTTTTATCAATTCACCTCTAACTGTGAAAATAGAAACTTTTGAGCCAGGCGGAACATACGTAAACCGGATTTCTCTCTCACCACGTCCACTAGTTTGAGTGCTCAACAATCTTGCCTCAGCCTGATGGGTAACTACGTATGGATTCGGTACGACTTTAATTCTATCCAATTCTGATTTCGCAGTATCGATATCGATCTTCGCCCCCTTGGTTGTGAAATAGAACTCATCGTTTCGGCTGAAAGGTTTTTTTGTAACCAAATCAAACTTTGTTCCTGCAGTAGTATCATTCAACAGAATATTTGCTTCATTATAAAATATATTTACTCGCCAAGTACGATAGACTTTACCGCTGATTTCTTCCTTAAAATATATATTGTGAACCGTGCTTACCGTTCCAGTTCTGAAATAAACGAATCTAATATACTTTCCTGTTGTTATATTTTTGATTTTAAAATTAACCGGACGAGCTGGTATTATATTAGTTGGCGTAACCGGGAAAAGAGTATCAGCAATTGAAGTATCAACTACAGCATTCGAGAATTCAAATTGATAATCGTACGGCATTCTTATTCCATTATATGCTGAGCCGGGACCGGTTGCTGTCCAAAAGAATGGTGCGAAAACAGGTCTTTGAATACTTGGGTGGGTTTTACCTGTAAATCTCGTTTTAATAGTATCGAGTATTATTTCTGAATCATTGTAAAGGTGAATTCTGAAACCATGTGCAATTGGAGTTTGTCCATTGAACTTCGTTTCGTGTTGAACAAGTGTATCGTGTGATGCTGTGAATACCGTAGTGTCCGATAAGAAACGAACTCCATTTATATAAATTGTATCTCCTTTAGGAATAGTTATACTTTCTCCAGGTTTAACTAATAACGTTGTCTTAGTTTTTGGTATAAAGATTGTGTCGGGGGTTTGCAGATCAATCAGCGACCAATCCTTTGTATAACCTTGAAGTGCTGTGTCAGCGAATACTATCTTATAATTAAACCCGTTTTTGATTGCGGCATCATCAACAATTTCTGCTTCACCTGTTCCAGTTCCAATAAATACGGGAGATTTCGTAAAGGTCGAGTAATTTGCATTGGTGTATCCTATTGGCCTTCCACCAGGAGTGATGTAGCCTGTATTGTCATCAATTAAAATTTGACCGGTACTTGTTTTAAAAATGAACTTAGAATTTTCAGTCGGGAATATATCAAGCTTCTCGGCTCCTCGATCATACGCACAAACTGCATAAAAGTAAGTCTGCCCTTTTATAACACTTGAATCAACCCACTTATTCACTAAGCCGGTGTTCGATCCCATGTAAAAGGTCGTTCCGCCAAGCTGAGAGAGTAATGCTGCAGATGGATAAAAATATCCTTGAATACTGTCGACAAGATCAAACTGTGCAAGCGGTTTATCGAACGATAAAACACCAACCGCATTAGTAATTGAACGTGCATCTTGAAAACCTGCATCAGTTGCACGATAAATTTTGTATCCTTGAAAATCCTTAAGTTTAGTTATTAAATCTTTTGAAGATTCGGTTGGTTTACCATCCCAATAAATTACAACATTTCCATTGTCCTGTGTGATAGTAATTTTTGGTTTTTTCGGCGGTTGAGGAAACTTATAGCCAGCATTATAAATTTGCTGAACAATTCGCTTATTTCCAAGAATGTCTTTATAATCTTCCCCGAAAAGGATTGATATTGAAAATCTTTCAGTCTTCTGCGGAGGAAGAGGAAAATAACCTGAGCCGTAAATAAAATCGCCATCTTGCGGTAAAGATGGAATAACATCGAATCGGCCCGGAAACATTCTTGACCAGAGAAGTTCGTCATCTTTCATACTCGGTGACGCAGCTTGATTGAAAAAGTTGAAGTTTGTTAGTCCAATTTGATCCGATTCATCAACATCAGTTTTTCCAAAATTTGGTTCACCTTGATCCGGCTTCCCATTTTTTTCTGTTCCATCTGGATCAGGGCCAATGTAGCCATCGTCATCAGGTCCGACGCCATCAGAACCCACATCATCAACCAATGGATCCCAATCGCCATCTTCATCTCCAGACCAATGTGTTGTTAGTATCACACTTCCATCAGCAAGCCGAATCCAGCTTGTTTTAGGAACGCCGGCATCATTATCTCGCTTTTCGTCAATCAGTGGATCCGTTGTTCCTGCACCCGTTCGGTAGTTTTTGTATTTCAATCCATCAAGTCCATTTGTTTGGCGAGCAGATAAATGAACGGATTCATTCTCGTCAATTAGTCCATCCAAATCGTTATCAATTCCATCTAAAGCAGAACGATGAGGAACTGCAACACCATTAACGATTTGTGAAATGTGTCCTTCTCTGAAATAAGTAACACCGGGATTAATGATAAATCGAACACCCAATGAATAAAGGGTATCAATTGTGGACTTGACTGTATAAATACTTCTTTCATAAGTATATGGATCGATCAATACAATTTTATCACCAGCTTTATATGAGATAGAATCAAAATCAGTTTTAACAAATTTTGGTGAATTAGGATCGGGAGAATCCGCATCATTATCTATTCCATCAAAAGGATTGCCGGGAGATTCAAGAAACGCATAACCAACATACCCAACTTTTTGTCCTTTATTACCGCGATTATCGCTATCCCAAGAATAAGTAATCCAATCGCGAACATCAAAAAAACCAAGATCATCACCGCTATCTCCATCTCCTCCGGCAAGAGTTCCGACAACAGTTCCAAATGCAGATTTTCGGTAAGTGGTTTTTCCCTCATTCTTTATATCATATAGCCAAAAAATTGCATCTTCAGCGAGGAAACTTGACCACTGAAATCCCCGTACGGTCATTAATAAACCCATTCCTTTTCGAGTCAGATCAGTACTATCGGGATTGAAAAAACCATTGAACTCATCATCATTATTATCATCTGCTTTGAAATAACTTTCTTGGTCTGCATTCATTATTCCTCGTCCAAAATATCCATTCCACTGAGTCTTACCTTCCTTATCTTTCCAAGTGGGCTGGTCTCTCCATCCCTCAATAGGCCAGGATTTGGGAAGATGGCTCATTGCAACCGACTCGTAAGTTGGATTTAGAAATCCTGGAATCGGATTGAATCCCCAGAAATATCCTAATGTTGGATGTTTTTCATTCGCTTGATCGACTCTTGGACCACGCGAAATTGTTACTGAATGAAGTGTATCCCCTCGCTTATTGATGAACTCCACCCCAATTAATGGAATAAGATCGCCAATATAATTTTCGCCGGAACCAAGCGGCCACTCACCTCGAATATCCCTTCCTATATTGAAGCCTGCTATCTGTCCATCATTATAAAACGATATTCCAGTTCTATTTCCAGTATGATAGCCAATCTTCAATAGAGTCGGATCTCCCCTTTGAGCAGAACTTTCAGACCTGAACATGCAAAGGAGTAAAAGACTAATTATTAAAACAAATTTTTTCATACTCAAAAACCTTAAGATTAAAATGTATATGATATTCCGAATTCGATTCTTCTTGGTTCAGAGAAGAAGCCAGGATTTGTATATAGATCATCAATAGTATTGTAATACAATCTCGGTCGAATTCTTTCGGCTTCAAGTTTTCCAAATGTAAAGAATGGATCACCAGTATCACCATAGATCACTCGAGGATTATTTAAATCTAGGACATTAAAAACTCTTAAAAATAATGTCAGCGTCGAATTTCCAATTACAAAATCCTTATATCCTCTTAAATCAAGGTTGAAAATGCTCGGTTTGTTACCACTGTTCCTTGGAAAAGCATTTTGAGCTACACGGGTGTTTTTATTCACCTGCGGAGTGTAAGGTTGTCCAGAATAAAGATTTCCAATTATGGAGAATCCAAAGTCTCGGGGTTTTGTATAAGCAACAATCAGATTTAACGTGTGAGTTTGATCCCAATCTAGCGGTGCGATAAAAGTTTCTGGAACAGCACCTCCAAGTACAGCGTTTCTTGCATCGGCAGGATTTGATGCATTTCCTTTTGTAACTGAATAGGTATAATCCAAGTTTGTTGCAAGTCCGCCTGAGAATCTTTTTTCAAATCGGAGTGTAATACCTCGAGAAAACCCAAAATCAGAATTTGCATATTTTGAATACCCGCGTGCACCTCCGAAGACGAGAATTTCTTCAGTTTGTGTTCCAGTTAAATTCCGGAAATCTTCAAAGAACATCGTAATATCAACAGAAATATCATTTCCAATTTGCTGCTGAACACCAATTTCTCCTTTAACCGTTTTTTGCGGTTCGAGGTCGGCATTACCAATTAAACCTTGATTTCCGGATCCGATGCCAAGTTCAAAATCTGGATTTGCATATAATAATTCATAAGCAGGTAATTGAAGAAAATGTCCATACGAAAAATGAATCACTCCTTTATCGGTTATTGGATAAGCGATACCAATTCTCGGACTAAACTGATACTTAACGGAAGCATTTTTGTACCAATATTTAAGTCTGTCATCGTAAGTTTTCGTTTTCTCACCGACATCCTGCACACCATTATTATTTATATCATCGAATTGATTATTTGGCTTAATTGGATCGTTGATATTCGGATCAGTTGGATCAGCTAAAATTTTGCCATCGGGATCAAATAAATCAAAACGTACACCTGCGTTTATTATCATATTGAACATCTCAAACTTAGTTTGAACGTATCCTGCTGCTTCTAATGGTTTATTAAGATACCTATCATGATATTGAGTTGTAAGTGATGGAATATAGACGTTAAAAGGTTTTACTTTATTACCGACAGAATCGAGCATAGGCTGAAGACTTACATTTTCAAAATAGATTTGATGCTGTTTAAAATCCGCTCCAAATTTCAAAGCGATTTCCTGAGAGAGCTGAGAAGTCCAATCAAATCTTCCCGACCAAGTACTTGTATTACGGACAAATCTGCTTGTGTTTGTTCCGCCAGTGCTAAAGCTGTAAGGAGGGTTCTGAATTAGATCATTGTCAACATAAAGCGTTGGTCTAGTTGGGTCACCAGTATAAATATTTTCATATAGATAATGTCTGTAATCTTTAAAGAAGTAAGAAAGATTTAAAGTATAAAATGTCCAATTCGAAATAGCATGATTCACAGAAAAAGTATTGGAGTAGCCCTTTCTGAATCTTTGAAGATTATTATCCGGATTTAATTGTTGATTATTATCATAGTCCTTATAGTTCTGAAAGTCGAGAATATAGTTGTATCCAAATTTTAATGTAGGAAGTAATCGATAAGTAATTTTTCCCTGTCCGTAAATTCTTTCATTAGGATTCATCGAAACAAAAGCTTTATCACCGCTTGAAGGAACAAAAAAGCTATCCGTTGTCACTTCTCTTGAGACATCGGTTGGGAGAAAAATTCTTTGTCCATATAAATAACCTGTATTGTAAAAGTATCGTGCATTGGTGAAAAAGAAAAGTTTATCATGAAAGATTGGCCCGCTTAAACTTCCGTCAATATTTCTGATAGAGATTGGATCTAATTCTTTAATGTTACTAAATATTTTATTTTCTGAGATGTGATCGCCGCTGTAAAATTGAATATTTCCATTGAAATCATTATCACCGTCTTTTGTTACAATGTTTACAATTCCCGACATTGCTTGACCGTATTCTGCATTGAATGCACCACTCACAACTTGTAATTCCTGAATTGAATTAGTTCCAACATCAATTACAGTACTTCCATCGTATGCATCTGTAACTGTTACACCATCGATTTGATAAGCAAGCTGCCCTTTTCGTCCGCCCCTAACGTGAATATCACCACCTGCAGAAACTGTAACGCCAGCTTGAAGAGTTAGAACGTCTCTGATTTCAGTTACTGGAAGTTCTGTTATTAGATCTGAGCCTACAACAGCAGTAGTAGCAGTTAAATCCTTTTGAACAAGTGGACGTGTCGCAGTAACAACGACTTCTTGTTCAAGTTCAACCGTCTTTTCACGAATTTCAAAATCTATTTTAGTTGTAAGATCTATTGATACTTTTACATTTGTGATAATTTTTGTTTCGTACCCAACAACGGAAGCACGTACTGTATATATTCCAGGTGGTACGTTAATAATTGTATAGTACCCATCAAGATTTGTCGCCGCTCCAAACGAAGTTCCTTCCACTAAAACATTTGCAAAAGGAATTCCATCTTCAGATTTGAAATCTGTAACGCGGCCAGCAATTTTACCTGTAGTACCCATCGAATAAGATTCAAGTACAAACAGGACGATAAAGAGTAAAGCGTACAATATTTTATTGCGTGAAGGAATAAACATCAAGACCTCCAAGTCAGTTTAATTCAAACTTAAAAAGCTATTTTTTGTTTTTAAGAACAGTTTTTTTCCGGTTACCGAAAAATAAAATCCTAAATAATGCTCATCATTATTTAGTTCAAACTTACTTAATATTTCAAATTCATTGGAAAGATTGTAATAGAAGACCTGTGTTCCAAGACGAATCAGCAAATGAAATCTTTCATCAAGAAAATAACCTGAAATTATATTTCCATTCGGAATTGAATATCTCTTGATTAGTTGAGCTCCATCCAATGAATAAACTTGGTTTGCTGAAAAAATATATTTGTCGCTTCCACCAAATCGATCTTCAATCAGCACATTTTTAATTTCAGAAATTATTTTTTTTTCATATCGCAATAGAACTGGATCGAATTCACTTTCAAAATTGTAAGCAGATATTAATAATGAATTATTATCTGATATAACTGCACGATGAATATTTGTGTATCCGATCGAAGTTCTGTTAATGAGATTTAACTCTTTATCAAAAGTAAAGATTTCTGATTTGTGATCTAAACCGCTCAAAACAACAAAGATATCCTCATCGCCATTAACTAGAAATCCCCGCCTCTCCATATTAATAACTAAATTCTTTTCTAGGAAAATACTTCTTTCAGAGTTTTTAGTTATTTTTTTTATTTCACTCGTAGTTGAAGAAAAAAGCCAAACAGCTCCAGCATTATCAATAGAAATCAATGGTATGTTTTCTTCATACTGTAATGCAAGTTTTTTGTTATAAATCGATTGAAAATTATTCTCGAAGACAAGGATATTAATTGTTGAGATTTCATTCTTTGAGCCAAAATAATACTCTAAAAGAGCGAAGTAACTTTTATCACCGCTTAAAATAAAATTAATATTCGTTCTAGGGCTCAATTTGTATTCATTTACAACTTTCTTATTAATAATAAAATTTACTTTGTCTTCAACTTTCTCAATAACCCTCACTTGATCATTTTCTATGTCATCATACAAGAAGTGATTTTCAGATTTATGAAGCTTTAATTGCCCAAAAAGTATTAAGGGAGTAAGAAAAAATAATCCCACTAACTTTATTGTTCTGACATTCCTTAATTTCATATTTAATTATAATATTTTAAAAAAAATATTGGGATTCAAGTAAGAATATTTAGTATTTCAATTTAAAATAAAAAAAGGAGTGATCTCTCACTCCTTTTGTTGAAAAAAAGCATTTTTACTTCAATAGATTCATTTTTTTCATTTCAACAAACTTACCGGCTGTCATTCGGTAGAAATACACTCCAGAGGAAAGATTTTCAGCATAATATTTTAGCGAATAGTTACCTTGAGATTTAATCTCATCCATTGGTGTGTCAATCAATCTGCCAAGCATATCATATATCTCAATCTTCACTTTTGTCATCTCCGGAACTGAATAACTGATTGTTGTCGAAGGATTAAATGGATTCGGATAATTTTGAGTTAAAGCAAAATCTGCCGGAAACTTTTCATCGTCAACACCAACAGGAGGTCTGATAGCAAAAGTACTATTACTGACATCATTGAGACTAGAATTGGTGAACGATTCTACTTTAACCTTACAAGCGAGAGTACTTCCAGGACTTGGTATAGAAACAGGTACTTTCCAAACATATGATCCGGTATTCGAAACATTTGAAGCAATTATGGTTGAATATGTAGTCCCACCATCAATGGATAACAAGATGTTCACATTCCCAGAGAAATTTTCAGAAGTCCAAAGAATAGAATAAGTCGAATCTCGGTACCATTCCTCGCCGCCATTCGGATAAGTGACCGTTATACTCGGAATAACAATGTCTGTTTGTATTGTAAAGTTCGCATCACTTGCATCGAAAATCAATGGATTTGATACTGATTCAATAAGTATCCTGCATTGAGTAGATTGGTAAGCAGTTGAAACGACCCATGAATAATAACCGGAATTTGTAATATCTGAAGCAATCATGACATCATAAGATGTTCCATCATTTGTGGAAAGCTTGATATTCACATTTCCTGAGAATCCTTCTCCGGTCCAATGAATTGTTTTTGATGAATTATGCAACCACGTTTCACCACCATTTGGTGAATGTACATACATTCCTGTCGATGGTGTAAAATTGTAAATCAAGAGTGAGTAAAGGTCTGCAACATAAATCGTATTACTATTCACATCGATCCTCGTTGCATTTCCTGGTGTATTGATAGAGGCTGACCTCATTGGATAATAGCTGTTTTGAACGTTTAAAACCTCTAATCCGTCGATCCCATCAGCAACATAAGCATAATTATTAGCTACTTTAACTCCTCGTGCATCACCTTCTGTATTAAATGTGGATGTTACGAAAGGTGAAGTATAATTAGAAATATCTATAATTCTTAATCCAAGAGAACCGGCAGCTATATAAATGTAATTATTTAAATTAATACCGGCGTATCCACCCGAATTATGAAATCCTAATTCGGACAGAGTAAAATTCGGGTTAAGTCTTAAAACTCGGAAACCGAAATTATTATTTGTGACGAATGCGAGTGTATCGCGACTCGTTACATCACTATATGAAAATATTGGAATTGGTCCAGTTGAATACCTAAATTTCTCGGTAATACTTTCAACATTCTTGATCTCGAGAACGGATACGCCTGCCAAGTTTCCTCCCACAACATAAGCAACTGAATCGCTTGGGACCGAAACTCTAAATGGTGCGTAAAATTGGCCTGCATATGTATACTCACCTCTCAAATATGGATTTACAGGATTCGATATATTCAATATTTGAAACGATCTAGAGCAAGCTATATAAAGAAAACTGTCCCTCGATGCCATTCCATTAATCCCTCCGCCTCCTGTATAATTTCCAACTAAAGCAGGAGCCGCTGGATTCGAGACATCAAAAACATGTAAGCCTCTCAATGTGGTAGCTACAAAAAGATAGTTGCCTTTCGAAAGAATGTCGGATACATAACCGGATGAAATATAGTTTGAAGTCAGGCTAATAGTAGGAAGTGCACTGATATCATAGATTTGGAAACTATTTCCATTTGCAACATAAAGGTGATTAACTGATTGAACTGCAGAATAAGCATTAACCTCTACTGGTGAAGTATGATTTACTGCAAAAGATGGATTAGCTGGATTGAATAGATTATATACATTAAATCCATTCACTTTATTAGATACAAACAAGTTATTTCCATTATATGATACAGAAAAAGCAAATCCGGCCGATGCATCAATATCGACACCAACAGGATTACTTGGATTAGTAACATCTACAGTGACCAATCCTCCTTCATTGCCTGCGATATATGCATAGTTGTTTTTAACAGCAACATCCCAAAAAACAGAAGCTGATGGATGAGTATATTTTCCCAATCTTTGTAAGGCAGACTTGTTTGTCGCATTAAATAAGATTAATCCACTGTCTCCCGCGGAAACATATGCAATAGTATCCTTCACATCAACAGATACAACATTGTAGCCTGATAAGACACTACTTACCAATGTTGGAGAACTGGGAGTCGAAATATTTATTACTTTCATTCCACCGTTCCAATCAGCTAAATATGCATATCCGCCCGAAACTTTCAGTGAAAGACTCGAGTCAGAAGTTGCAAGTGTGCCAATTAAGGAAGGATTAGATTTGTCGGCAACACTAAATACTAACAAGCCACTTTTTCCTCCAGCTACATACGCATAGTCTCCAACTACTTCAACACCAGTTAGATTGTTGAAAGTATTGTAATAACCTGCAATCTCTGGAGCGGTTTTGTTAGTGACGTCCAATATTAAGAATCGCTGTGAAGTTACGATATAAGCATAGTTTCCCACGACCTGGACATCATAATATTCATTATTTAATAAAAACTCCTTAACCTTTGAAAGGTTCTGGGAAAATAGTTGAGATATTACAATTAAATAGATTAAGCTAAACAGTTTGATAAATTGCCTCATTAAATGTCTCCTAAATACTTAAAAAATAAATTCATTCTTAATAATATTATGAATTATAATCGATTATAGCAATTGATTTTTCACATTTACTCCCAAATATCAAATTAGTTTCTCTCACCAAATTTTTAAAACTATTCAATTTACTATCGGAATTTTTTTTCTTTTTTTTAGTTACGAAGAAAAAAAAAGGGCAGCCATTTTATGACTGCCCTGATCTAAATAATCTAAGGATGAATTATTTCATCAAGATCATTTTTCTGGTTTCAATGGAATTACCAGCTTGAATCTTGTAGAAATATACTCCACTCGCATTATTTGAAGCATTCCAAACAACCGCTCTGCGGCCAGCATTTTGAACTTCATTAACCAAAGTTTTAATGTGCTGTCCTAAAGCATTGTAAACATCTACCTTAACATAGTCATTCTTTGGAAGATTGTAAACAATCACAGTTGAAGGATTGAATGGATTCGGGAAATTTTGCTCAATCGAGAATTCACTCGGTAATACATCAGCTATATCATTATTATCAACACCAGTCGTTTTGGTGAATCCAGGAGTCATTTCAAGATACACTGACCACACACCAGAAATTGCCCAATCATACAAGAAGGTTGAGTCTGCAACTAATGGATCAGTAGTGGTCTTTGTCTTCATGTTGTAATTGAAGATTGCTCCATTGGTAATAGCATCTTTCAATCTGAAATTATAAGTTTTTGGCAATAAAGCAGGATACCACATCAATCTGAATGGGAACCTACCTTGTACATGCATTTTCCAACGGAAACTGTCGCCATGAGGACGAATATCAGTCTGTGAGAATCTTGGAACGCCAAACGTCGTATCGATTACAAATGCAGAGCCGAATACTATTGGATCAGCTGGCATTGCATAAAGTAATTCACCTAATGCTGGATCAAAACCGTTTGTTGCGGAACTGTTCATTCCGAATTTCACATTTGTATTGTTCGAAAATGTATTCCATTCACGAACATTCATTGTGTAATCCCAATTTGGATTGACTTGTAACTGACAAGTAGCAGTTCTGGTTAATTCAGGTGTACCACCTTTACCTGTTACAGTAATGGTGTAGGTACCTGGAGCGGTTGCCCCAGTCGTGACTACATTCAACGTGACACTGTTACCGGTTGTACTTGCACTCGAGAATGAGAATGTTGCACCGGCAATAGCTGGCGAGACAGAAATATTAGCAGGGCTGAAATTGACAGCTGCAGTAAAGTTTGTTCTCGTTATGTTAACTGTGTACGAAGTTGATTCGGTTTTCCAGATTGTACGAGTAGCTGGTGTAACTGCTAACGTAAAGTTTGGAACTTGTCTTACATGAACAAAAAGAACCGTATCAGCTAATTTCGTACCGTCACGTCCTTCTAATAAATACCTGAACGCACCACCTAATGGAAGCGTTACAGGGAGAGCTGCAGTATGCGTAACTGCTAAAACGCTCATACTCTTGTTTGGACGACCAGTACCAACTGGATTATCATTTGGAGTATAGGTGAAGTTACCTACACGATCAGAAAACGCTTTAAGATTTACTGGTTTATTGTGTTTATTAAATCTCCAAACTTCAACATTGTTTGTGAATGCGCTTGTGTTTGCTTCTAAATACAACGTATCTGGATTTGGAACTAGCATAAAATCATCAGGTACCAATCCTGAAAAGGTTTTTGTCTGTGCACAAGTACCACCACTTCTTGAGGTATAAGAAGCAGTTGCACTCATGTTGTAAATTCCTTCTAATAATTTCGGATCTGTATCCTTGACATAAACCGACATGAATGCAGTATCTGCAGTTGTAGGATTTGGAGAGAATCCTCCAGAAAATCCAGTTGATGCAATAACTGAGTTTGTAGGTACGCCAGTGATAGTATAACTCATATTTACATTTTTATTAAAACCATTAAGTTTGGTGATCGCAAACTTAGATGGGCTATCAAATCCTTTTTCTAAGAACATCGTGTTAGCTGGAAGTCTCGGGAAATATTGAGTATTCAGGGGGATCATATTTCCTAAGGTGAAATCCGAAACTGCGAATGAATTAAGAACAGTATTATTCGTTGCATCAACTTCCAACGTACCAGTTGGCGGATAGACCACTAACCTAAAATTAGTTGTTGGGTAAGTCAAAGCTTGGGTAGTAGTTCCGGTGTTTGTACCAGTTAGAGCGTTCCATGAGGTATCTGCTGCTGATGCTTGTGTTCTTGTACCACCATCAACAACTTTGGTTAAACCGACAAAGAAATCATATTTATATGAATATGGATATGTATTATTTGGTGGATTTTTCGCTCCAGCATAAACCCAAGGGATAAAGTTTTCACACTTAACTGGATCGGTAATGAAAGCACCCGAAACGCCATTCCTTAATTGAATTGCGCCAGCAAAGACATCGAGCGTTACGATTTCTTTTAACATAACATTATCAAAATAAACTCCATATGCTCTATCGGCATCAATACCAGCAGTACCGCCAACAAGAGTTGGTGGAGTATTACGTCCAACGAATCCAAATCGCAGATCGATTATTTGATTTACTGTTGTGTTAATATATGTTCCTAAAGTAACTGAAGCAGATGCCCATCGAGATGAGTCGCCAGTTCCGCCATAAATCTTAACCCAAGCAGGGCTTCCGAGAACTTTTACAGCAACATAGAAACTGTCTGAATTAATTAATGGAAATTGTCTAATAGCATTCATATAATAATCAAATGTCAAGACAACTGGATTTGTAGTTGCGGCTAAAGATATACCTCTTTTGTCCATCCATGTATGAACGCCTGCAACGTAAGTTGATTCATAGTTTGATGGTGCTGTAGTGTGTAATGAAGAGCGACGTGTTGCGTAAGCACTCCATTCACCAGTTTTCCATCTGTTTCTGTTTGGCCCAAACTCAAATCTGCCTCCACCGAGAGCATTATCTGGTGCCCAACTTGGATCGGTTCCAATACCTCTCGTCCAGTTACCTGTATCCCACCATCCGAAACCTTCAAATTGCTCATTTAAATAATTAGGTCTTTGAGCAAAGGAGGTTGATGTTAGGATCAACACAGAAACGAAAACATTGAAAAACAGTATAGTTTTTAGATACCTCATTTTATCTCCTAAGGTTGTTTATTAATATTTTTATACTCTTATTTCACTTGAAAGCTTACGTGAATATAGAGGTTAAATTATTTTTTGTCAAGAATTTTGTTTTAATTCAAGAGTTATTTTTAAAGTTTTTTTATTGCCTGACAACCCAAACTTTTACTTTGGGGCTCACATCAGGGTGTAATTTTATTAGGACACTGTAAATGCCTAAAGTTTTGATTTGTTCTTCGATATCAATCTTCTTTTTGTCAATTTCAAAGCCTTTTTCCGCTAGTGCTTCTGAGATCATCTGGGTGGTTACAGTTCCGAATATTTTATCCTCTTCACCGACTTGAACAGGAATTGATATTGAAATTTTTTCTAGTTCACTCGATAACTTTTCAGCGGCTTTTTTCTCTTTTAAAATTTTCTGTGAAAATCTTTTTTTCTCCTCTTCAAGAGCTTTAAGATTTCCGGCAGTTGCTTCGTAAACGAGGTTTTTTGGAATTAAAAAATTTCTTGCGTAGCCGTCCTTAACATCAACAATGTCTCCAATCTTTCCAAGTGTTTCGAAATTTTCTCTTAATATCACTTTCATAAATTATTCTCCTATCTCACCGTATCAGCTACATAGGGTAAGAGTGCAATATGCCTTGCTCTTTTGATTGCTGTTACTAATTCTCTTTGATGTAAAGAACAAGTTCCAGTAATTCTCTTCGGAATTATTTTTCCTTGCTCTGAAATAAATTTTCCAAGTTTTCTGTCGTCTTTGTAATCGATGTACTTATCGCTTCCTTCACAAAATCTGCAAACGCGTTTCTTTTGTATTTTCAATTTTAACTCCATTCAAAATTATGATTTTTTTTCTTCATTTAAAAGTTCACTCTCTTTTGGAGAAAGAAACTTGTCAAATGAATCGTCTGTATAGTTTGTATCATCTTCATCTTCAGAAATTACCGATGGTTCGTCATCAAGTTCATCCGTACCTTTTATTCTTTTATTTAAGAACTGGATTCTTCTTGCCTTTATTTCAACTATGCTTCGATTATGTCCGTCATCATTTTTCCAACTTCTGCTTTGAAGCTCGCCGTCTATCAAAACAGCACTCCCCTTTCTTAATCTATCTTTACAGCTGTCAGCAAGTTTGTTCCAAGCAACAATTCCGACATAACAGACATCTTCTTGCCATTTACCATCGTTTTTATATTTTCTATTTGATGCTATAGTAAAATTAACAACAGGTGTTCCATTTGTAGTCTGACGAAATACTGGATCTTTTGTTAAGTTTCCAGCTATAATAACTGCATTCAATTCGGGCATTTTGAGATCTGCCATTGCATTCACTCCTCTCTGAGTTTAGTTATTGTTACTAATATCTTTTTCATCAATGTTTAATGTGACATTTTCGAAATCTTCGATATCTTCTTCAACAGTTGGATCAGCAACAATCTTTGCAGTTTCCAAATACTCAAGTGCCAACTTATCTAATTTTACAGAAAGATAACGAAGTATTTGTTCGTCAATTTCCAGAGTACGTTCGAATTTACGAACGAAGTTAACATCCGCTTCATATCTGAAAATTAAATAATACCCGGTACGAACTTTTTTTATTTGATATGCCATTCTCTTTCTTCCCCATTTCTCTACCTTAACAATATTGACGTTGTTATTTTTGAGAAAATCTTCATACTTTTTTTGAATGGCATCAAGCACCTCATCTTCGAATGAAGCACTAATAATCACAACTGATTCATAAGTTCTGATTTTATTTTCCATTTTTTCTCCCTATGGACTTTCGGCTCTTATTTTGAGTAAGAGCAGGGTTTATAGTTTTGTTATTTAATAAATGGGGCTATGACCAAAGCCACAACCGACATAAGTTTAATTAAAATATTTATCGATGGACCGGCTGTATCTTTAAAAGGATCTCCAACTGTGTCGCCTACGACTGCGGCTTTATGTGCATCTGATCCTTTGCCACCAAAATTTCCACCTTCGATATATTTCTTAGCATTGTCCCACGCACCGCCGGCATTTGCCATAAAAATTGCTAGAAGAACACCTGAAACGGTAACGCCTGCAAGCAATCCGCCGAGAGCTTCTTTATTCATAAATCCGAAAAATACTGGTGCACCGATTGCAAGCAATCCAGGCAAAATCATTTTCCGGATTGCAGCACCTGTTGAAATATCCACACACTTTGCATAGTCTGCCTTGCCAGTCCCTTCCATCAGTCCTGGAATTGACTTGAACTGATGGCGAACTTCTGCGATCATGTCATAAGCTGCCTCGCCAACTGCACGCATTGCCATTGACGAAAACAAAAATGGAAGCATTGCACCAATCAAAAGACCAGAAATAACAAATGGCTTGCTGACATCAATTTTATCAACACCAGCTGCTGTTTGAAATGCGGAGAATAATGCTAACGCGGTCAGTGCTGCTGAAGCAATTGCAAAACCTTTACCGATTGCTGCTGTAGTATTTCCAACTGCATCGAGCTTATCAGTTTTAGCTCGGACATCTTTTCCAAGGTGGCTCATCTCAGCAATTCCACCTGCATTGTCTGCAATAGGTCCGTAAGCATCAACTGCTAATTGAATTCCGGTTGTAGATAACATTCCGAGAGCAGCGATCGCTGTTCCATATAAACCTGCAAGCGCATATGAGACTACGATCGCACCACCAATGAGTAAAATTGGCACCGCAGTAGAAGCCATTCCCAATCCCAATCCTGCAATAATATTTGTAGCAGAGCCGGTTAATGATTGTTCAGCAATTTTTCTTGCTGGAGATTTAGCTTCTGCAGTATAATATTCTGTAACAAGCCCAATTGCTATTCCAGCTGCCAAGCCTGCAATAGTCGCGATGAAAACTCCATTGGCTGTGACAGTCGAAAGCGTACCAGTTATATTTACCAAGGGAGAAAATTCATCTGGTATAAAATACCTTATAATAGGATAAGAAATTACAACCATTAGTATTCCAGAACCGAATGTTCCAAGGTTCAAAGCTTTTTGGGGATTTCCACCTTCTTTCGTACGAACTACAAACGTACCGGCAATTGATACTAAGATTCCAGTCCCAGCAAGTACCATTGGCAAAATGATTAAATTAACTCCTGCAGTTGCTGCATAAGCAGCTCCGAGTACCATTGTACCGATAATAGAACCAACGTATGATTCAAATAGATCAGCACCCATTCCAGCTACATCACCGACATTATCTCCCACGTTGTCAGCGATAACTGCTGGATTTCTCGGGTCGTCTTCTGGGATTCCAGCTTCAACTTTTCCAACGAGATCGGCTCCAACGTCAGCGGCTTTTGTATAAATTCCACCGCCAACTCTTGCAAATAGAGCAATTGAAGAAGCACCAAGAGAAAATCCTGTCAATACGTTGATTACTCTTATGAAATCAATATCTCCTTCAGGATTCAGAAAAATTCCTTGATAGAAAATAAAAAGAAGACTCAGGCCAAGCAGACCCAAACTCACTACAGTCATCCCCATCACTGTTCCGCCAGAAAAGGCGACATTTAATGCTTGCACTAAACTTGTACGAGCAGCATTTGTGGTTCTAACATTCGCCTTAGTGGCGACTTTCATTCCTATATATCCAGAGAGAGCAGATGCTATTGCACCACACATAAAACTTATTCCAACCAACCATGATGAATTTGCTTCGCTCATTCCTCCATATCCAAGAAGAATCGCTACAGCAAGTCCGAACCATGCAAGAACCTTATATTCACGCCTAAGAAATGCCATTGCACCTTCTTGAATGTAGCCGGCAATTTCTTTCATTTTATCGGTACCGGAATCTTGATTGTTAATCCATCTTGATTTCCAAAATGCAAACAGTAAACCAAGAATTGAAACCGCGGGTAATAAATAAATCAGTAAATCCATTAGTTAATAGCCTTATTTTTTTCAGTATCAATGGTTTTTTGATTTTCTTTCGAAAAGAAATCCCTCGCTGCTTTCAATCCGCCCGTAATGAATTCATCACAAATCTTTGATGCAACCTCAAATGTGTTATTCATAAAACTCAATTCATTCTCAGAGAATTGCGATAAAACAAAATCCGATTGTGAATTTTCCTCAAATTCATTTCCAATTCCGATCCTCAATCTCGGAAAATCGTTTCTTTCGAGTTCATAGATAATGGATTTTAATCCATTATGACCTCCATCGCTCCCCTTTGCCCGAATCCGAATTGTTCCAGATGATAAATGAATATCATCACAAATAACTAGCATGTCTTTTGGATTGACTTCATATTTCTCAATGAAATGTTTAGCTGCAAGTCCGGAATTGTTCATGTAGGTAGTTGGAATTACAATTGAGAAAGTGTGATTGGAATAAGTCCCCGACGAAAAATAATAATCCCCTTTGCCGGGTTTTAATTTTAATGAATGTTTAAATTCAAGCCTGTCGACTACCATGAAACCAACATTGTGTCTTGTCCTAACATACTTCTTACCAGGATTACCTAAACCTAAAATCACACGCACTTAACTTAAAAATTATTCCTCTTCAGTCTTCTTACCTTTTGAGATTACTTCAGGCTCAGCGGCTTCTTCCTCAATAGTTTCAACTTCAGCTGCTTCTTTCTGAACTGTTGGCGGAACTACTGCTACAACCGTTGAGCCCATGTTTGATAGAATTTTTATATTTGGAATGTTTAGATCACGTACGTGAATCGAGTCACCAATTTTTAAGCTTGAAATATCTACATCAATCTTATCAGGAATTTGACTTGGCAGACATTCAAGGTGAAGTTTATGCATAGAGTGTTGAATGACGCCGCCATCTTTCACACCTTGTGCAGAGCCAATAAGGTGCAACGTAACATCTATCGTAATCTTTTCGCCTGCTTTAAGCCCGTGAAAATCGACGTGCAGAATTTTTTCCGTTAATGGATCTAGTTGAAATTCTTTAATAATACATGCTTCAGGTTTTGAGTCATCAATACTTAAATTAATAAGGTGGGTCTCTGCCGAAAAAATAAGTGATCTAATTTTCAATTCATTAACAGCTAATAATTTATTACCCTCGCCATGTTTATAAAACACTGCCGGGATAAAACCCTGACGTCTTAATTCATTAATATGACCTTGAGATTTAACTTCTCTTCGTACTCCATTTAAAGCTATTTCAGCCATAAATACATATCTCCTATAATTTCATCCTTTGTCAATATCGAATAGAGAACTAATCGATTGATTTTTATAAGTTCTCACTATCGCTTCTCCGAATACTGAAGCGACAGAAATTAAAGATACTTTTTTCATCAAATCTATTTTAGGATTGTGATGCGTATCAGTTACATACAGTTTATCAATTGGAGCTTTATTAATAAGATCAACTGCACCGCCAGAAAAAATCGCATGGGTGCAAATGCCTATTATTGATTTGGCTCCTCTTTCTTTAAATTTATAAACAGCCTGAGTGAAAGTACCGGCTGTATCTACCAAATCATCAACGATGATAATGTTTTTATTTTTCACTTCGCCGATAACATTAATTATCTCAGAAACATTCGCTTGAGGACGACGCTTATCAACAACAACGAGGTCGGCGTTTAGTCTCTTAGCGTATGCTCTCGCTAATTTAATTCCTCCCACATCGGGAGAGGCAACCACCAAATTTTCAAATTTCTGTTTTGAAAGATTCTTCAAAAAGACTGCTGAGGAGTACAAGTGATCTAATGGGATATCAAAAAAACCTTGCACCTGTCCAGCATGCAAATCCATTGAAATAACTCTATCAGCTCCAGCTACCGTAATCAAGTTTGCCATTAACTTTGCAGAAATAGAAACACGCGGCTGATCTTTTCTATCTTGCCGAGCATATCCAAAATACGGGATTACAGCAGTGATCTGGTTCGCTGAAGACCTGCGAGCAGCATCGATCATAATTAGCAGTTCAATTAAATTTTCAGAAGGCATTCCGGTTGATTGCACAATGAAAACATCCGAACCACGAATGTTCTCAGAGTACTTAACCCAAATTTCTCCATCGCTGAATCTGCGAATATCACATTTGCCGAGTCTAATCCCGATGTTTCGGCAAATTTTTTCAGCTAATGGCTTATTGGAATTCCCTGCAAATACCTTAAAACCTTTAGACATCGACTCCTAATTTCAACTAATAAATGCAAAAAAGCGGTACGAATATAGTAAAATATAGTTCAGGTGTCAAACACCGACTTATTCCGTACCGGACGCCTCCGATTCTGCTGTTGACCTCTTTTTCTTTTTAACTATTAATATTATCCAAATTACGACTATTAATAAAATTCCAAGGATAATTATAATATCGCTGAATGAACTTAACTTCTGAATTTTAATAGTAGCTGTAAGATTTTTTTGCGTTCCGAGTTCACTCAGTTTATAACTCCAAGTGAGTTTATTATCATCTTTGCGGATTGAATTGTCTGTAATCACCTCACCAGGAAAATAATAGATATACGATATTGTATACCGATCAAAAATTCTCTCGCCGCCAGGAGTATTACTTATAGATTGATTAAAAACTTTTTGACCAGAGGCGCCATCTACAAACTCAAACTTTGTTTCGCTGAAGAACTTACATTCGCTGATCTTATTAAAATCCTCAAACTTTAGTTTGATAAGAGCATGTCCGATACTGTCAGAATTTGTTTTCCAAATTTTTATTTCATTTACCTCTATGCCTGCGGCAGAAAAGTTTTTTCTGATCTGCTCTTCTTTGAAGGAGAGTTGTTCTTCATTAGAATCACTTAGGAAAAAACTCGAGACATCAGTCCAATAATGAACTTCCATGCTGCCGCTGCCGTCAGAATTGAGCCAGGTTGTTTGCTCATAATTTATACAACTTGAAATAAAAAGTAATGTATATAGAAGAAAAATTGCTGCTGATTTTTTCATGTGTTCACTCCCTAGTTCTCTCACAATGGTAAGTTTACGACTTTATAAATCTTATTTCAACTGAATTCTTAAGAAGGTTTATCTTCGCATTAATATCATTAATATAAGAATGAATCCATCTCGTGAAGGCTAGTCTCTCGCAAAGTGAATAAAGGTGTGATCATCAATTTTACATGGGGGCTGAGTTGAAGAATTTTCGATTTGGAAAACAAGAACTATTCAATAATGAATAAAACAAAGACTTGATTTAATGATTAAAATTCCAAATTTTTGCACCGTTTAATTAAAGGAATTCAATGCCGACATATGATTATAAATGCTCGTTCTGCTCAAACGTGTTTGAAGTGTTTCATGGAATTAATGAAACTCCTGATATTAACTGTCCAGAATGCAGCAACCGAGCGAAGAAACATATTAGTTTAAATTCAGGAATAATTTTTAAAGGATCAGGATTTTATATAACAGATTATAAAAATAATACTAATTCAAAAAGCTCTGCGCAAAAACCTGAATCAAAAGCAGGGACAAAACCTAAGCCTGAAACAAAGAGTGAAAAAAAAGAACTCAAAGCTGACGCTTAAAGGTCAGCTCCGAGTGATAAATAAAATTTTGAAGGAGAAAACTTCTGCAAGTCGTAATTCCAAGCAATATCAAACTTCAGCATAAAACCTAAAAAGTAAATTCTCGTTCCGATACCCATTCCCATCAATAGATCTTTTGTTTGAATATTACCTGAAGAATTCCTAATCGTTCCTCGGAAGTCAAGTGTGTTGTTCCATGCTCCACCGATATCAAAAAACGCCACTCCTTGAATGTTCTGGAATAAAAGCGGAATTGGACTTGCGAGTAGATATTTTACCAATGGAAAATGTAATTCGAGATTAAGTAAACCAAATTTACTCCCCAATCTGTGCGCATAATTAAATCCTCTAAGAGGAAGTGCCGGCGTTAGAAATAGAAAATCTTCTGCTGACTCAATTGGTATTTCATTCTGTTCAAATTGACGATTGATCCAATTATCTGTACCGCCAAGCATAAATTTCTGTGGATTCCTACCGAAGCTGTATCCGCCTGATAATCTGACTGTAAAAGAATAATCACTGAAGAATTTGAAATATGTTCTGTAATCTCCAGTTAGAGTTCCAAAGCTAAGTGCATCTTTTGAAAATCCAGGAACTCCCAATAACGTAAAATTATATCTTGTACCTCTTGCAGGAGAAGTATAGCCCCAAAGTGAATTATCGTGTACAAAACTTAGCGATGGAATTAAAAGCGAAAGCTTCTCGCTGTCTTCATCTAATAATTCTAAATTATCACGTTTTACATTTAACCAGCTCAGTCCGCCATCGATTCGATAGAACTTATCAATTGGATAAGTCGCTGAATAATAAAATCCGTAGTTTCTATAACGATACCAATAATACTGCCCACGAGAGATCTGCCACAAAAACCGAGCAGTATGGAATCCTTGAATTCCGTGATCAATTCTGTTTGGCAGGTAATAATAGGCCAATCCATAATCACTATTTTTTAGATCAATCTGCAAACTTGTAACGCCGATTATTTGGTGATCGCCCATTAAATCACTGAATGCAAGAACGGTGGTTCCCAGCAAACCGTAAAACGTATTGTATCCAGCATTTGCATAAATAATATCTGGGGAGAAATTAATTTTATATTTATTGATGATGAAATTCCCTTCTGAGTCTCTCCTATCACCAATTAAAAATATTGAATCACGATTAATTTTTTCTTGTGTGATTAATTTATCGTTGAAAATATAATTACTGAAATCAGTCCGTACGTTCTGTCCGAAGACGTTAGCTGTATCAATCATATTACCGGTGCTTATCTCAACAGATTCGCCAAATTGAATTACAACATTTTGCGACGGAGTATCTTTCTTTGTAGAAGTTGTATCAACCGGTTTACTCATTTTTTCTGTAAAATATTTTGTTGGTTCAAGAACAGAAAGTTCGAGATTTCTTTCCAATGGATTGGTCATAAGAAAAAGATTGTAAGCAGACTTGTACATTGATGAGAAAGCAAGTTTTTTGCCATCACTCGAAAGAGATATTTGATACAATCCATTTATTGAGTTTGTAAGCGGTTTGATGTCTTCAGCACTTCTAATTAAGACTTTATAGCTTTCATCGAATCGAACATTTGAAAGGTCTTTATAATAGACATTGTTAATTCCATTAACATCAGAAATAAAGTATAGACCGTTTCCGTTGCGTGTCGGTACAACAAATTGCTCATCGCTCATGGGTAAATCTGTAATTCTAAAGATTTCCTTCGATGTAATATCAATTCGATAAATATCTTCTTGATAGAAATCGTGGTTCACCATATCGAGAAAATATTCTCGTGTATCTTTACCTGTAAATTTTCCACGATCTGAAGAAAAGTAAACTGCACTACCATCTGCAGAGAATGCTGGTTCAGAATCGCTGAATATATCGTCAGTTAAATTAACCGTTTCTTTCTTATCTATATTATGGACATAAATATCAGATTGATGATTGAATAAACCTACGAATGCAATATGTTTTCCATCCGGCGACCAGTCGACAGAAAATATTCCATCCATATTAACTTCAAGTCGCTCCATATCTTCGGATTCGACATCAATAACAAAAATAGCATCATGCGAACCGGCTTTTGAGGCAATTGCGATTTTCTTCCCGTCAGGCGACCAAGTTAATCCCGGAGTAAGAATATGAAGTTCTTCAAAATTGTTCGTTGCATTTCCTTTGATGATCTTCTTTAAAATTTTACCGTCGGAGGCAGACATTATGAATACATCGAAATAATCATCGCGGTTTGAAATGAACGCAATTCGATCTCCTTGAGGTGAAATTGCGGGACTTGTATTATAAAATCCACCATCTTTCAAATGATCAGTAAGTTTTTTTGCGAAATCTGCAGGTTCTTCCCGAGTTGCAACATCAGGCCAATAATTAATTTTTTGTTCTTTCATCCATTTTTCGGAAAGCTCTTCGATACTGAATCCTAATGCTGCTTTGAAGCCGTTCTCAAAATTGCCGGTGCCCCGGATTTTTGTTAAAATCTCTCCAACTTTTTCCTTTCCATATTTTTTGGCGATGTACCACCAAACCGATTGCCCGCCGCGATAAGCGAAATATCCATTTAAAAATTTAATCGGCGGTAGATTTTCATTTATTGAGACATCACGCATGAACATATCTGTGTTAGAATCCCAGCCAAGAGATTCATACTCCGCGAGCCCTTCATTGAACCAAAGAGGCAGAGCCAATGTGATGTTATTTGAGATTACATTTTGAAGCGAGCCGCCGTAGAACATATCATTAATAACAGCATGCACAAGTTCATGATGAAGTACGTGACGGAACTGCGAATACGATCCTTCAAATGGGACGACAATTCTATTCTTAAATAATTCAGTGACTCCGCCAATTCCTTCTTCCATATATTCGCTGATCACATTTGTCTGCTGGAAGTCGTTATGACTATTATATATAACGAATGAAATTCGAGCGTTTATATTAAACCGAAAACTTTTTTGTATAGATACTAAAGCAGATTCGGCCACAACTGCTGCAAATGAAGCAAGCCTCTCTCCCCCCTCTGTGAAGTAAACATCGAAATGCTCAGATTGGATGAATGAATAATTAAACTTTTTGTACTGGACTTTATTTCTGCCGAACTGCGCGTATGATGCGGAAGAAAAAACCAGTAAAAGCAGAACTAAAATTTTTAATGAACTTTTCATGGACAATTCTTTTTTTTTCTTGAACTCATCCTAAATAAACTAAGTTTCAGACTAATCAACAAGCTCAAAATCTATCTCGTTCCGATCTTCGTTAATGTCTATCACTTTCACGCGGACTTTATCACCAAGTCTAAATGAAGTTTTTTCCAACCTCCCGAATAAAGTATATTTTTTCTCATCATAAAAATATATATCCGAAGGGAGATTTTTAATATGAATCAAACCTTCAACTAAAATCTCATTCAGCTCGACGAAAAGACCGAACGACTGTACACCTGAAATTATTCCATCGTACTCTTTACCGAGATGATTTTTTATATACTCAATTTGTTTCTTTTTAATGGATTCACGTTCTGCTTCCATCGCAAGGCGTTCAGAAGCAGAGTTTTGCTTGCATATTGCAGGAAGTTTTTTCTTATACTTTTGAACATCTTTCAGTTTGCTCCCGCTTTCATATATAAACAATAGACGATGAGCGATCAAATCGGGATACCGTCTGATAGGTGAAGTGAAATGAGAATAATCTCTGAAAGCCAGCCCATAGTGCCCGATATTTTGATCTGAATATTCCGCTTTTGCCATCGAACGGATCATCACTTCATTAACCAGCACTTCTTCAGGTTTAGTGCGCACTTGCTCGATCAATTTCTGAAGTGATTTAGATTTGACACCCCCGGTTACATTTAATTTATATCCGAGAGTCTTAACAAAATCTGCTAGCTCTTTGATTTTAACTTCATCCGGTACGTCATGCACCCTATAAACGAATGGAAAAGATTTTTTATCTAAATAAAATTTCCCTTTCTGTGCGACTAATTTGTTTGCAAGTAGCATGAAGTCTTCAATAAGTCTATGACTTTGCAATCGAACTTTTTTGATAATTTCGAGCGGCTGACCTTTTTCGCTCATTTTAAATTTAATTTCATCGGTGATAAAATCTATTCCACCGCTTCTGATTCGCTTCTTTAAAAGTAATTTTGCCAGTTCGTTCAGCTGAAGAATTTCTTTTACACAATCTCCTTTTTGAGTTTCTATAATTTCTTGAGCTTCATCGTAAGTGAATCTTCTTTTATTATTAATAACAGTCTTTTTCACTTCAAAACTTTTTACTTCTGCTTTATCAGTCATCGTAATTAAAACAGAAAAGCAGAGTCTGTCTTCACCTGGGACTAAGCTGCACCAATTATTCGAAAGCTCTTCGGGCAGCATTGGAATTACCTGATTCACAAGATAAACACTCGTTCCGCGCAGCATAGCTTCTTTATCTAATTCAGAGTTTTCTTTTACGAAAAAACTTACATCGGCAATATGAACGCCGACTAGAAAAGTTTTGTCGTCAATTGCTTCAATTGAAAGAGCGTCATCAAAATCTTTTGCATCTTCAGGATCGATGGTGATAATCGTTTTATCTCTCAAATCCAATCGATTGGGAATTTCTTGTTCTATATCTTTCTTCGAAAATGCAGAAGCTTCGAGTTCAATAGATTTCGGAAATTTTGTTCTCAGATTGAATGATTTTGCAATTGCGAGCATTTCGGCTTTATTGTCACCGACACTTCCAAGCACCTCAACAATTTCCCCGATCGGATTCGACGCGGGCGAAGTCCACTCAGTTAATTTTACAACTACCTTGCTTCCCGTATCAGCTCCATTCAATTTATCTGAGGAAACAAATATATCACGGTGGATAAACTTTTCGTCAAGCACAACGAAATTGAATCTCTTCGATTTATGGAGCGTTCCAACAAATTCATCTTTTTTTCTTTGAGTTACTTCAACGATTGCTCCTTCAGGTCTTCGTTTTCGGTTTCGTGCAAATAATTCGACCATAACCTCATCGCCATGAAAAGCTGTGCCGAGATTTCGCTCCGAGATGTAAATATCTTCCAGCCCTTCTAACTTTGGAATTACAAAGCCATAACCGTATCGAGTTACCTCAAGTCTGCCTGCGATTTGATTTTTATCATGAAGGAGTGTATATCGTTTCCCTTTTCTGTTAAGTTTACCTGATGAAAAAAGTGTGTGCAAAGTTTCTTTCAGCAGAGAATAATCTTTATCAGAATTTATTTGCAGCCGTTTGGCAATATCTTTTGTTTTCAATCCTCTGACTGGACTTGATTTTACAAGCTCAACTATTTGTTTTTCTATTTTATTTTTTTTCATAAATCAAAATTCGAATTTATATTTTAAACCTATTTCATTAATCATTTCTTCCTGCCTTGCAGATTGTATTGACGCTTGCTTTCTCTCAAGCCGAATATAGAATCGTTCGGTTACCGGATACTCCAACTGTATATTTGCCAATCCGATATTTTGAAATGCTTCTGCATCACCGCCGACTTTGAATCTGATGTTTTCAACTTTTCCCTCAACATTGAACTTAGTCGTTTCGCCGACTTTCTTAATTTCTACTGTTCGCAGTACGTCACCAAGAATTTGATTTGCAAAGTTCGCAACTACTGAACCGAGCAGCGACGTCGCCGCATTTCCAAATACTCCTCCCAGAGAACCTGCAGCATTGTTTTTATCCTGAGCAGTTAAATCTTCTTTAAATTTTCCAAGAAGAACAAAAGCAACTACATCCGACGCATCTTTATTATTATCAACAACCCCATCGATTGATACTTCAATGTTATCAGGATTGTTAACAAGATTCTTCGCCAGCTCCCGAACTGTTCCTTCCAGTTTCAATTTTATTGTAACTAATTTATAATCTGTCGAAAGAGTATCTCCGCTTATATAATAGTCTTTGAAAGTCGCAGTGACATTTAAAAATGGATTTGATAGCTCACGTTCAAATCGAAGAGTTCCTTCGGCATTAAATCTCTGATAAAAATTCAAGTAGCTTTCATCAGTCAGTTCAATTTCGCCTTGAGTAAAGGTTTGTTTATTGCTGACATCGACAAGAATTTCACCTTTCAGATCGGCAAAAAGCTTTTGATTCAATTCTCTGCTGAAGATGAATTGAACATTCACATTGTTCTTCAAAATTATTTTCATTCGAACAGAAAAATTCGGGAACAATCCTTTGTCGGGTGAAATTTTATTTTTCTCATTCTTGCGTATGGATTTTTCAGCTTCTTTAAATGCGAGGTCAACAGAATCAATTTGCTCATTTTTATTTATAAATCGGTAAGTGAAACCCTCTCGTTCAATTTGGTACTGAGTTTCAAACTGGGGAATGGTTAGGGATGTTTCTTTGATATAGAGGTCTCCGGTTAGAGAAGAATAATTTTTATCCCCAAAAATCCTAATCGGTGTGCTCGTTTCAAGAACTAAATCTCCATAAACAATCGGACTTACTGATTTTGATTCACTTGAGAGAACCATCAGCGAGCCGTTTGAAGTGAAATCAAATTTTTTAATTTCGAATTTATCCAAATCAATAAATCCGCTCGCAATGATAGTCCCTCCTTTACTTCCGACGTTTTGATTTGAGACCTTCAATTCTGTCAATTCGATTTTATCTCGAGCAAATTGAACTTCTGCCGAGCCAAGATATTTCAAGTTGTTTTGGGCAATTTGAAGAATTGTGTTTTCAACTTTCAGAAGACCATTCATAATTGGCTCATCGTAAGTGCCAACCAAACTTATATCACCATTAGCAAATCCAGCAATATTTTTTAGCTGCGGAATGAAAGCCTGAAGCGGCGTGAGATTGAATTTATTCAAACTTAGAATAACTAAGATATCTTTTTGGGGTATTAATCTATCATTAACTGAACTGAAAGATAGATCTATCGGCAGTTTCCCAAGGAGCGAAAAATCCTGTCCCTCGTAGATCGTGTCAGCATATTGCACATTGATGCTGAGAAGTTTGCTCTGATAGTCGACCTTTCCCTGAAGTTCGCCTAGTCGATTCGAGTTAATGCTAAGATCAGACAAGGAAATATTAGACTTAATGATCGGTTCATCTGCATTTCCAAGAAGTTCGGCAGAGAGCGAGATGTTTCCCGAAACTAGATTTTGATTTTCGGGAATAAAGTTTCTTATTATATCTTCGACATCGATACCATTAGCAGTTAAATAGAGCTTTTGATTTCCCTCCAGTCCGACTTCACCGCTTAATTTAATTCTTTCACGTTTTCTTCTAAGCGTAAAATTTTCAAATTCAATTTTATCTTTGTTAAAAGAAAATTGCAGCGGTCCTTCGTTAGTGATCTTGTACTTTTTAATTTCTACTGTCGCACTCTTTATGTTCGCTTGATAAGTTGGATTCGAAATATCAACTTCGCCCTCTGAACGAATTTTAATAATGGAGTCGATTTCTGATATGATACGATACTTAAAATTATTCGGATCAATCTCTGCTGCAAGATCAAAATTTTCAATTTGATTGTTGTAGATAATTTGATCGGCAGATGCATTGACCTTAGCAGCCATTCTTCTGCCATTTTCTACTTTATTCGATTTGTTAAAGGTAAACGAAATATCTCCCCCTTTTATTCTTCGGGACATATCAGCATCGATCAGCCAGAAGTTTTCCAATTTATTAACTGCACTTAGCTGAAACGAATCTTCGTTATTTTTTACAACACCTTTAATGTCTCCATCGATCTTTAAGCTTAAACCTTTTGCAAATATGCTTATTAGATCAAACTCACGGAACTTAATATTAAAAGATAGATTAAAATTCTTTTCAGAAATTAATTTCGGTCTATCCGCTTGAGCTTTGCGGTGAGAGATTTTTTGACCAATTTTTGTCGCTGAAATCGTATCAGTTATAAATGCAACAGGATTGAATGACTTCAGTTTACTTTGAATTTCTTTTTCAATCTCCTTTAGATTTTTTGGAACTGTTTCGGCGAGATCGCTGATCAAGAAATCACCGGTGATATCGATGTCAGTGAAATCCGATCTCAGTTTTATCGAACGATAATTCTCTTTAAGCCCTGTCAACAAGAGTTCAATCTTTGATTCAGGAATTTGAACATCATTCACTACTGAATTCAGGAAATCAATATTAAAGTATGAATTCATTTTTTCGATTTCGAAAGATTCACCGCGAATATTCGCAATGAAATTCAAGTTGCTTCTATAATCCCTTAATCCGATATTTTCATCAAGATCAAGATTGGATGAGGCGAATGCGAAATCATACTTTGGCAGATCTTTTTCTCGAAAGTCAAACCTGCCCTCAAGAGCAATATTTGTTTTCTTATTTACTGCGCCAAAAGAAATATCAAAAATTTTATTCTTTGCATCGATCCAGACAGAAGATGAATCAATTTTATTTCCAGCGATTGTAGAGTTATGCAATTTTGCTCTGATCTCTGAATGTATCTCCTCAGGTGAAAATCCTTTTCCTTCAACTGCAACAGTCCCGTTCAAACGTGAATCAATTCCGGCAAATGTCTTTAAGTTAAAATTGTGTAGGTTTAATTTCGCTCTGTACTCAGCTATCGATTTATTGAAATCAAATTTCGCATCCCCTTGAATTTCCCCTTGCGAAGAATTTATTTTCATCTTTGCAGCGAAGTTTGCCGGTTCACCTGAATATTCAGCAGAGAGTTCCACTACTCCAAGTCCATCAAATTTCGGTATTCCATACAATGGAAGAAGCTTATTCACGTCATCCATTGCGAAAGTGCTTTTATCAATTTTTGCGTTGATATAAAGCTTGTCGGGAGAATTTAAATTTAGAATTTTTGCTGTCGCATTAAGTGTAGTCTCTCCAAGGTTTATTCGAAGTTTAGCAACATTTAAATTTCCAAATTCTCCGCTGGCTGTCATGTTTAAACTAGCGTTACCCTTAAGCATATCAACTTGCGGGACCCAAGTTTTCAGATCATTAAACTCAAATGAGTTCGCCTCGAGACTTGCCTCAACGTATTTGTTCTCCAATCCTTCATATGAAAAATCGCTGAATAGATTCAGATCTTTAATTCTCGCAATCAGATTTAAATTCGTTTGATCTGTTGTCATATAGAATTTTTTAATACGCGCTTCTTTTTCGCTGACTGTTGCCGTCAAATTAAAATCACGTAATGTAAAGTTCTCGGCATTTGTCTTAAACCGGAAATTGCTGATATCCAGCCTAGCAGAATTTTTCTTCATAGAGACATCTGCTGCAAGCTGAAGATTCAAATCCAAAATTGTTAAATCAGAAAAATTTAGAGTCTCATAAATACTATGCGAGAGATAACTTTCTGAGTCAATATTTTCTTTTATCCTAAAAGTGCATCGCTGCAATTCGAAGTTCTTCAGTTTAATATCGTAATCGAACGGCACCGCTTCAGTTGTATCGGGTAAAGATGGATGCTTTATAACATTTTCAAAAATCCATTTATCATTTTCTAATTTAACCAAATTTATTTCTGCTTCTTCGAATATGAGATTCTTAATAGAAATAGTTTTTCCGAGTAGGGCAATAGGATTTAGAGAAAGATAAATTCCTTCCGCTTTTATTAGGTCAACACCTGCAACATTGTATCGGACACCTCTCAGAGAAACATTTGTCACAAGCGTGCCGTAAATATTTTCAATCTCAATCTTTCCGTTGAGTTCTTTTTCCGCAAGAGAAATAATTTCATCCCGCAGATAATTTCTGAAAGTTGCTGTTTGAGAAAATCCAAGCAAAACGAGGAGCAAAACGAACAGAGTGATCAAAAATTTTCCAAGCGCATGAAAAATTTTATAAGAAAGCGATCTGTGCCGGAGTCTGTGCTTGCTGTCCTTCCTGAAAAACTTCATCGAATTAGAGTCTCTTTATCTTTTCTAAAATCGATGAGGTGGAATAATTATCTACGTACTTCAGAGAATAGACTTTTCCGCCATTGTTTTCGACAATATCTCTTCCGACGATTTGATCGATCTTCCAATCGCCTCCTTTAACTAAAATATCCGGAACTACTTTCGATATAATTTCAAATGGAGTTTCTTCATTAAAACTTATGACAAAGTCTACACACTTAAAATTCGAAAGTACAAATGCACGGTCGATTAAACTTACTACGGGCCTGCCTTGACCTTTTAGTTTTCTAACTGAGCTATCTGAATTCAATGCGACAACGAGTGCATCGCCAAGCTCTTTTGCCCTTGTCAGATAATCCACATGCCCGCGGTGAATAATATCAAAGCAGCCATTTGTGAAAACAAGTTTTTTATTTTCTTGACGCAGCGATCCTCTGATCTTCAAAAATTCATCAAGCTCTAGTAATCCGATTCTCGATTGCATGTTACATCGCCATCAAATTTTTGAATAGGTAGTCTTTATCAATCGGAACGATTCCGACTTCTTCGCACACAAGCCCTGCAGCAAGATTTGCGATTGTTGCAGCTTCTTTAATATCCGCACCTGCCGCCAGTGCCATTGAAAGTGTTGCAATCACTGTATCCCCTGCACCGGAAACATCTGCAACTTTTCGAGCTTTGGTTGGAATTGAATCGAATTTATCTACAGATGTGAGAAGCGACATTCCCTTTTCACCGCGAGTTAGCAGAACGCAATCAGGATTTAGTTTCTCTTTCAATGCTTTGCAAGCTTGAAAAACCGTTTCATCCGACGTTAATTTTGTTGCGAGAATATCTTCTGTCTCTTTTTTGTTCGGTTTGAAGACTGTTACGTTTTTGTATTCAAAGAAATTATCGAATTTGGGATCAACCGTTACAAAAATTTTGTTCTCATTGGCAAGCTTGATAACTTTTTTAATCAAACTTTTTGTCAGCACGCCTTTGTTGTAATCTTCGAGAATAATTCCTTTCAAGTCTTTGAGGTGTGAGTTGAGGTATTTTAGAATTTTGTTTTCAAAATCTTCCGAAATATCTTTTCTGTCTTCTTTGTCAATTCTAACTACATGCTGGCTGTGTGCAATGATCCGTGTTTTGACCGTCGTCGGTCTCTCTTCATCAACGAAAATCCCATCTTTAATAAAATCATTTTCTTCGAGGAGAGAATCAAAAATAGAAGCTTCTCTATCGTAACCTATAACACCAATCAGAAGCGGAATCCCGCCAAGAGATTTGATATTTAATCCAACATTCGCTGCACCGCCGAACCGATAAGATTCTTCTTCAACATCAACAACGGGAACCGGGGCTTCGGGAGAAATCCTTCCGACCTTACCCCAGATATAAACATCGAGCATCAAGTCGCCTATAACAGCAATTTTTTTGTCATTCAATCCTTTGAAAATTGTCTCGATACGCTCATTTGAAAACTGTACCAAAATCGTTCTCCTTTATTCGCTTTTATTTTTTGAAGCTGTAAACAAAATCGTTTGTGAACTTTAATCTGCTTATACCTGAATATGTTCCAAACCAAATACTCTCACCATCGAAATACATCGAGAGGATTTTATCATTCGTCAAACCAAGCTGTTTTGCAGTCAAGCGGATCATCTCGCCGGTTCCTTTGTGGATCAAGACGACTCCCTTTCCCTCCTGCTCTTTATTATGCGGAATGAAATCGTAAATCCCAATCAGCAAATAACTTCCATACGATACAATTGAATAAATTCCATTCGCAGGCAAACCGCTGAGATTATCGATCCTTCTCCAATTCTTTTTTGAATCGAATTGATAAAGTCCTCCGGTGATAAAACGCGGGCGCTCGGGAGTTACAAATTCCGAAACTCCAACCCAAAGATTTTTTGAATCGTTCTTTATAACCGAAATTGAAAACTGATCCCCGTCATATCTTATGTTTGAATTCGAAGGTGAATAAAATTCAAATCTTGAACTGACCTGCTGAGTATTTATCTTATGCAAACCTGATTCGCTTCCAACCCATAAATATGATTTCGAATCAAGCCAGAGCGTTGTGATGCTGTTGGATTGCTCGTCTTTT
>Ga0194119_10000719_pt1 | contig 62441 bp, 55 predicted proteins | sample TA2MahC100mmetaG_FD_148620 | JGI IMG/M metagenome (GOLD analysis project Ga0194119, IMG submission 148620) | Freshwater microbial communities from Lake Tanganyika, Tanzania - TA2015018 Mahale Deep Cast 100m | ecosystem: Environmental > Aquatic > Freshwater > Lake | place: Tanzania: Lake... | reverse complement strand
GCAACTGCACGATTGGCTCCGCGATCGATCCCGTCTCTTTTCGGTTCATTTCAGTCGCCTCCACGCGACTCCTTGAACCTATCTATAAGGCGATTCCGCAGTCACGCAGGCTTGCCGAAAGGACACAGTGTATCGGTGCCCGATGACACTGGCAGCCAAGATCTGGAGGCGGCCTCACCTGTCGAAGTGCGCGAGTCGATTAAGGTGCAGGCGCTAATCGCCGCAATCGGCGAGCAGATGGGCATGTCCATCTGGATCCCCAAGGCCGATCGAGGTCCTGTCCTACGCGAGTGGAGGTGCGAAGAAGGCACGCTGCTTGATCGATTGCCTCTGAACTACGACGACACCACGTTGAGAACGATCGAACAGATCGATGTCCTTTGGTTGCGACGTAGATCGATTGTGAGGGCTTTCGAGGTTGAACACACGACGTCGGTCTATTCCGGAATCCTGCGCATGGCCGATCTCTTGGCGCTTCAACCTAACATGGACATCAAGCTTCACATCGTCGCACCGGAGGCCAAGCGCGAAAAGGTGTTTCAGGAAATCAGGCGCCCCGTCTTCTCGCTGCTTGAGAGGGGGCCCCTCGCGGAGAGTTGCACCTACATTTCCTATGACGGCTTGCGGCAGATCGCCGGACTGCCGCATCTGGGTCATACATCAGACACGGTTTTGGACGAGTATTCAGAAGAAGCCGAGTAGCCGCTTACCTGTTTCGAACCAGCCGCGCCGGCTTCGGCATCCTCAATCCCAGCGCCTGAACGACTTTGAGGACACGTGCGAAACTGGCACTCTCGTATTCTGTCGCCTCGTAGCGTTGAATCTGCTGTGTCTTGACGCCGAGCCGGTGAGCCAGGACTTCCTGCGTCATTCCCGACGCAATGCGGGCGCGGATCAGGGTCTTCGGCAAGTCCTCAACGGCCTCGAGGACGAGTTCCTTGCTCTTGCCCATGTGGAGGCGCTCATAGGCGGCGACCTGTTCTTGCAGTTCCTGCAACTGGCTCTCGGCGGCGTCGCGTTGGGCCTGCCAAAGCCGAGGCGTAATATTCGATGGGCGCTCCTGACGGGCGAGTTCGGTGAGGGCGTCCTCGAAACGCCGGGCTTGCGCCTTCGTGATCCGGTACTGCTTCTCGTTCTTGATCATCGCTTCCTATTCCCTCTCAACCGAATCGCCACAATGCCCTTTGGCTCGCCGGTCAGCTTGTTCACCTGGAAGAACTCGACGAACGCCCGTCCGGTCGCGCCCTCGGGCAACTGCGCCGGAAAGAACTCGCCGAGGAATCGCCGTTTCTGCGCCGCGCGGCCTTGCGAGAAATCCCAGAAGACCGTATCGAGCGCATCTTCGTCCACATGTTGAATGTCCCAGCAGGCGTCGAAGTCTCCCGGATGCCCCTTGGTGGTGACGAAGCTTCCATCCAGGTAGACCAACCGGCATCCCGCTTTCCGCAGCACTTCGCAGGCTTCGCGGAATCCGGCCAGCAAGCGTGCGCGCCGAGAATTGAACGAGAAGCGCTCCTCGATCTGGGCCCAGGTCGCGAAATGTATGCCGGGCGGCAAGTCGCCGTTCGATGACCATTCTGGAATCATTGTATCAACACTACGATTATGATGTATTGACTAAAGCGAACGGATCCCGACCAGCCCCCGTTTCGACAGCCACTGCGCCATGGCGGAGTTCACGATTACGTTCAGCGAGACGTCACGCTTTTCGGCGACGGCGCGGATCTTCTGGTAAACCGCCGTCGGCATGAACATGTTGACCTCGGGAGCCTTCTTCTCCAGGCTGATGTCCACGAGCGGCATCTTGAGGAAGTCCGCCGCGTCGAGCGCTTCGAGCACGTACATGCTCAACTCGCCGCGACGCTTCATCAGCGTTCGCAAAGCATCGTCGAGGGTAAACAACATTCGATACGCCAAGCGCACGCGATCCTCAGGGTCCGTGGAGTTTCCCGGCTTGGCTTTCACGGACTTCTGACCGACCGGAACCACGGCGACGAACTTGGGCTTGTCTTTGTTTGGACGTTCCTTTGCCATACCACTTAGATGGTACGACATGATCGGCAGGACAGGAAGCGGCATTCCACCCCACTCGTTGGCATTCACAGTCACTCAGCGGCACTCGAAGTCACTGTTGCCGCGACGATGCCGCAAAGGTGCCCAGGCGGCTCCAGCAACGTTCCGGAATCATGCCACAGCGATGCCCGAGCAATACCTGATTGGACCCATGGCGGTGCCGAGCCTCGAAGAGGCGTGGGTTTGCGTGGGTTGCAGCGGAGGGTAGTGGAACATAAAGGAGTCGTCATACGGGGCGGCTTGCGGATTTCTCTTGAAGCTTGCACGGAAACGGTTTAAGCTGTGAACCAGATACCGTCTAGGCGGTGCCATATGTCATCCAGCCGGAAGACCACTCCGAAGGGCTCGGAACGCTTCAATTTGCGGCTCGAAGCGCCGCTCAAAGCGCGGTTGACGGAGGCTGCAACCAAAGCGGGTTTCGCCACCGTCTCAGCCTATGTGCGGCACATCCTGATGCGCGAGGCGGATGGCCAGTCCACCGGACGGCAGCTTGACGACATGGAGCACAAGACCATTGCGACTATCGACCGGCTGAGCCGCGAGATCCATCAACTGCGCATCCAGCACATGGCGACGTGGTCGCTGGTGGACGCATTGACTAAAGCGTTCTTCACGTGCGTCCCCGAACCGCCGCCACAGATGACGGAGCAGGCGACGGCGAACGCCAAGCGCCGCTATGAACGGCTGCTACTGGTTGTCGCCCAGACCATGCGGACGCAGGGACCAGCGACACTGCGGGAGTTGGAGCGCAATGTCGGAAGCTGAAGACACCCGCGAATTCCGGTTACGCCCGCGGAGGCCGCGCCAGGATCGGACCAACGACAAGGTGCCCGGCGCATTCGTCCGCCTAATGCAGCTTTTCCGCGCGACGGCGAAACGGGCGGGCGGCGGTTCGGCCCGTCGCAGCGGAGGGCCGCCGAAGCTTGCCAGTCAGCGGTGCGCCGTGCGAGTGTCGTATTCGCCGAACAAGACCAAGGGCCAATGGCGCGCGCATGGCCGCTATCTGGAAAGGGATTCCGCCATTGGTGAGAATCGGCCGTTCGGCACGGAGTCCGCAGAGCCTGGCCTTTCGGAGCGGCTGGGCGAATGGCAATCATCGCGGGACCCGCGCCTGTTCAAGTTGATCCTCTCGCCGGAGTTCGGCGAGCGTCTCGACCTCCGCCAGTTCACGCGCGACTTCATGGCGCGGCTGGAAGAGCGTATCGGCGCGCCCCTGGAATGGGTAGCAGTGGTTCACAACAACACTGAGCACCCGCATGTTCATGTCGCCCAGCGTGGACTCGCCGCCGGGCAGGAGTTGCGCCTCGACAAGAATCTCATTCGGTCGGGCATGCGCGAGGAGGCCGAGAGACTTTGTACCCGCGCCCTCGGCTACCGGACCTCCGAAGACATCGCCCAGGCGCAACGGCGCGAAGTGGGCCTGGCCCGTCCGACATCGCTTGACTGCTACATCGATAAGCGGTCTCAGCGAAACCAGGACGCGGATCTGGTCTATCCGCTCTACGGCCCGCTCAATGGCTTGGGCCAGTTGCTCTCCGCGCGGCTCGGCGTGCTCGCCAAGATAGGCTTGGCCAAGCCCAACGAGAACGGCTGGATCGTCCGCCGCGACTTCCTTCAAGTTCTGAAGACCATGCAGCAAGCCGGCGACCGCCAGAAAATGCTCCGGCAGTACGGCATGCTGATGTCCGACCCGCGCCTTCCGACCGTCGCCACGCGCCTCGAAGACATCGAGTCCCTCGAAGGCCGCGTCCTGGCCCACGTTCACGACGATATGACCGGAAAGCCGCAGATGATCCTCGAAGGCACTGACTGGAATGTCCACTTTATTCAGCACACGCCCGCCATGCAGAGGCTACTCGCTGACGGGCATCTCAAGCCGAATCACTTCGTCTCGTTCGAACGCATGGGCAGTCAACTCAGGATCGAGGATCACGGCGACGCAGAGACCTACCTTCATTCAGGTCACCTACGGCAGGCGGCATGTCTGTTGATCCAGCCCGGCATTGTTCCAACTGAGATCGAGTACGGAGGTTGGCTCGGTCGCTATCACAGGGCCGTCGCAAATCCTCGTGAAGTGAATGAACCAAAGGCCGAGCACAACCGCGCCGCCCTGCCGGGCCGGGAAAAGGATCTGGGCAAAGGGAGGGGCCGATAGCCAACTACATAAACTTGCGGCGACGAAACGCCTTGACGTCTTGCGCGTCGAGAGCGAACCATTCGCCCTCCAGCCGTTTCTGGTCGAACCGCTTGTGCCAGTATTCCTCAATACCACGAGGATCGTCGGTTGATATCTCATGGACCTTGTCGACTCGACTGGGGCCTTTCGTTCCGATCTCGTACGCCCTGCGCCCGGGAGAATTGCTGTGTCCAATCTTGTAGGCTTTGCCCATCTTGAGTAAGTACACATAGCCAAGAACCAGGTCCGTCTCTTCGGAAGCATCCGCCCCATGTGTTGCGGCCGCGCCGTTGTTGGGGATTGCCAGCTCGCACATCTGGATCACATCCTCGTATCCGGACCGCGCTCGACAGTAGTCAGCGATTTCGCGGCATCGTTCCGCTTTCGAGCCAAGATGCTTGTCGACCGTCTTGTCGCTCGGAAATTCGGAATTCCGTGCTTCGAGTCGAATCTCCGCTGTGACAGGGAATCGGCCTATCCGGCGAGCAAGCTCGATCACCTTCTCAATGACCTCTTCTTTGTCGTAGGCCTCCTGAAGCTGGTTCGGCGTAAAGCCCGCTTCTCTTACGGCATCCGACAACCGCGCCCAGTACTTACCGCGCCAGTCCGACTCCTTGATCCCCATTTCGCTCAGAAGCGCAAGCTTGCCGGGCACTCGGCCGTGCTTTTCAGAATACCGTTTGATGGAATTGAGAATGTCTTGGCGCGTCATTCCGGTCGATGGGCCTCACAACGAGTCTACGACTATTGACGATCAAGACGCCCTGCGCTCACCGCATCGCAACCCCTCGCGCCTGCTCAAACAACAGTCGCCCTGCCACACCCGGAGCCAGGCAGAAAGTTCGAAAAGCGTCCACCAGCGGGAGCCAAAGTTCTTAAGCCCCGGACTACGAACTGCGTTGTTGAGGCAAGACGGAAGCTATCGGTCCGATATGGCTTTCACCCTGGGCCGGGGCACTGCCTCCCGTTGGCCAGGCCCAAGGGCAGGTCGGAGAACACGCCGGGAGCAACATGTCCCGCCCATCGTTGGGGATGAGTTCCGGCCTTCCGTTCCTTGATCGGGATTCTCGCCAGCATTGCCCGTCTCCGCTTCACCGGCAGGCCAAGACTACCATGCCCATTTCAACCGCCCAGACAAAAGGGGACATTTCTACTTTGCCTTGACACCGCCGTTGACTTCATGTGACACAATCTGTCGTTAGGCACCGCCGCTATATGCACCGCCGCTACTTTCTTCCCGCTGCGCTCACAGCTGCAACCGCACGCTCTGCGCCCACAGATCGCATCGCCGTCGCGCTGATGGGTGTGCGCGGACGCGGACGCAATCTCACCGAAGCATTCTGCGCACAACCTGACGTCGACGTGGTCTACGTCTGCGATGTGGACGAGACCGTCGTCGAAGCTGCCTGCAAAACCATCGAGGCCTCCGGCCGCCAGCGGCCGCCGCTGGTGTCTGACATCCGCCGCTGCCTCGACGACAAACGCGTTGACGCCATCGTCATGGGCACGCCGATCCACTGGCACGCGCCCGGCACGATTCTCGCGTGTGCCGCAGGCAAAGACGTCTACGTTGAAAAACCCATCTCGCACAATGTGCGCGAAGGCCGCCTAATGGTGGAAGCCGCTCGCCGCCACCAGCGCATCGTGCAGGTTGGTTCGCAACTTCCCAGTCTTGAAGTGACGCAGGCTTTTCAAAACTACGTGCAGTCCGGCCAACTCGGCCGCGTGCTGATGGCCAAGGTATGGAACGCGCAACTGCGCCGCAACATCGGCAAGCGCGCCGATGAGCCCGTGCCCGCGGGCATCGACTACGACACGTGGACCGGCCCGCTCCCCAAACTCCCCTTCAACCGGAACCGTTTCCACTCCACGGTGAATTGGCACTGGCACTACGGCGCTGGCGACATCGCCAATGACGGCGTACATCGGATTGACATCGCGCGCCGCGCGCTCGGCGTCCAGCTTCCAATCGCCGTTTCTGGCTTCGGGCGCAAGCTGTACTTCGACGACGATCAGCAAACGCCCGACACGATGAACCTCACCTACGAGTTCGACGGCGGGCGCCTCATTCACTATGAGCAGCGTCTCTGGAATCCCTATGGACTCGAAGGCTGCGACAACGGCGTCGCGGTGTACGGTGACCGCGCGGTCGCGCAGTACGGCAAGTTCGGCGGCCGCAATTGGGGCTTCCGCGTGCTCGACAGCAAGGGCGTGGAAGTTCACTCCGCCGAACATGGCCCTTCATCCATCGATACGCCGCACGCCCGCAACTTCCTCGATGCAATGCGTTCGCGCCAGCGCCCGCGCGTCGACATTGAGGAAGGCCACTGGGCCAGCGCGCTCGCCCATCTCGGCAACATCGTCGCGCGCACTGGCCGCAATATTCGCTTCGATCCGAAACTGGAAACGATTCCGGGTGACGCCGAGGCCGCGGCGCTCCTCCGCCGCAGGTATCGTTCGCATTGGTCCACGCCAGGAGACACACGCCATGCTTGATCGCCGCACCTTCGCCGCCACTGCGCTTTCCGCAGCCTCCGCCAACGCCGCTACTACGCCGCGGCCGCTCGAGGCCGCACTTATTACGCACGCCGAAGGGCCGCACTTGAGCGCCTACATCGAAGCCATCGCGCAGACGCCGGAAATCGGCGCCGTGTCGCTGTGCGATCCATCCGGCAAGACCGAGGCCGCGGTGCGCAAGGGCGCCGGCGCAAAGTTTCTCACGGCGTACACCACGCCCGCCGCGCTGTTTGCCGCACGCAAGCCTACGTTCGCGCTCATCACCATGGAAGCGAAACTCGCGCCGCCGGCGATTGCCGCCGCGCTGAAAGCCGGCTGCCACGTGATGGCGGAAAAACCCGCCTGCGTTCGCGCCGCGGACTTTGCGCCGTTGGCGGCGCAGGCGGAAGCGGGCCGGCGCAATCTGATGCTGGCGCTGGCAAATCGCAAAGACCCCTACCAGATCGAAGCGCGGCGCATCGTGCAGTCCGGCCTGATCGGACGCGTCTACGGCGTGGACCTGCAGATCATCGCCGATCAGGCGCGTCTCACGCGCCCCGCCTACCATCAAACCTGGACCGCGCAACGCGCTCGATCCGGCGGCGGCCATCTCATCTGGCTCGGCATTCACTGGCTCGATCTCGCCATGTACATCACCGGCTCACCCATCACGCAAGTCGCGGGATTTGCGGGCAACGTCGGCGGTCAGCCCATCGATACGGAAGACTCGGCAGCGCTCACCCTGCGCTTTGCCAACGGCTCTTTCGGCAATCTCACCTCGGGCTACTACATCGATCGCGGCAAGCAACTATCGATCAAGATCTGGGGTGCGAACGGTTGGCTGGAGTTCCGCAACGACGATGCCCCGTCGCTGGTGTGGTCCGCCGGGAAGGGCCTGCAACGGTACCAAGCCCCGGCCGGCGCGCCCTCGCTCTACACGGCATTTGTGCAACACGCCGCCCGCGCCGCCGCTGGCCTGGAACCGCCAATTCTTTCGCCCGCCGAGTCGCTGCGGGTGTTGCGCGTGGTGTTCGCCGGCTATCAGGCCGCGGCAACCGGCGTAACGCAGAGCGTGGAGAGCTGAATGAACGCCTACCTGACGTGGCTCGAACAGTCCGTAGCCGCGCGCCTCGCCGAAGTAGCGCCAGTCGTATTTGTCCGCGCGCATCTGCAATGGACAACCGACGCCGGTCGCCTCGAAGCCATCTCCGAGGCCGGCTGCGCGATGGCGGGCCGATGGGTGAACGCCAAGCCCGCGCGGCGCGACGCAATGCGTGGCGGCGGCCTGCAGGTGCTGCTCGAATTCGAACGAGGGCAAACCGCAATGGTCTCCAGTGAACTTGCCCTGAACGTCGAGCCGCAAACGCAGATCCTCATCGTGGGCCAGCATGGCACCGTGCGTTTTGACGATTTTCCTGAACCGGAGTGGCTGGCGAAATGAGCTACGGAGTGTTGGTCGTTACCGGCGGCATGACGCATCAGGAGAACTACGCGCGCGGCTTCCAAGCCGATCCGCGCTGCCGGCTCATCGCCGTCACCGACGAACGCGGCGTGGACGCCCGGCGCGCGCAGCTTAACCGCTCGCTCGCTGCCGAGTTGCAAATCCCGTATATCGAGGATCTCAACGACGCCCTCGCGCGGCCCGGCGTCGACCTCGCCTCCATCTGCACCGAGCATGACCGCCAGGGCCGCGTTACGCTGCGCTGCGCCGAAGCGGGGAAGCATCTCTACATGGACAAGCCCCTCGCCGGCAGCCTCGCCGAAGCTCGCGCCCTGGAGACGGTGGTGCGGCAGAAGAACCTGCGCACCCAGATGTTCACCCAGGTCACCACGCCTTTTTCAAAGCGCCTGCGCCGCGCCGCCGCGCCGCTGGGAGAGTTGCGCGCCTTCCATCAGGACCTCTACTTTGCCAAGGGCTACGCCTCCGCGGACGGCCTGCCGCTTGCGCCGCGCCAGGAGGCCGCGCGGCCAGACCTGTTCCTCGTGCCCGATGCCAAACGCGAAATGTTCAATATCGCAGTCTACTCGCTCGCCCTCGTGCGCTGGCTCAGCGGCCGCCGTGCGTTCCTCACGGTGCGCGCGATCACGGGCAATTATTTCCTCGCAGCCAACGCGCGCCGGGGCTTTGAAGACTTCGGTGTCCTGTCGCTCACCATGGAGGGTGGCCTCACCGCGACGATTTCCGCCGGACGCACCGGCTGGCGCAGCCACGGCGGGCCAGGACATAATCGGGTCAAACTGTTTGGAACAAAAGGCAGCATCTTTGCCGATGCCTATCAGGGCCGCGGCGAAATTTGCACAGACCGCCAGCCCCAATGGCAGTCGCCGCCACCCAATCCCGCCGATCCCGCGGCGTTCTGGGCCAGTTCGGATCAGCGTAAATCGGGCGGTCCCATCTGGTTCATGCCCCCGCCGCCCGCCCAGTCAGACCAATCTGCCTTCATTGACACGCTGGAACGCCAGCGCGCCGCGGAGGTAACCGTGGCCGACGGCGTCCGTGTGCTCGAAGCACTGTTTGCCGCCTACCGTTCGGCCGCCGAACACCGCACCGTGAAACTCAGCGAAGTGTAACCAGCTTCGCCCGTTGCTGCCCGCGCTCATCGAAATTCGCCGGATCGAGCCACGCTCCGTAGACTGTCTTCAATCGCGGCCAGCCGCCGCCGGTCATCGCAAACCGGGCCGTGTCGCGATTGGCGCCCTTCAACACCATGTGCTGGCGAAACAGGCCTTCGTACTGAAAGCCGAATCGCAACGCCGCGCGGCGTGAAGGATGGTTCTTGGCGTTGCACTTCCATTCAAACCGCCAGTATCCCAGCGGGTCGAATGCAACGCCGCGCCATCAGATAAAGCGCCTCCGTGCAAACCGGCGTCCGCGCGATCGCCGGCCCCAGAGGATCCCGCCGGTTTCGATCGCCCCATGTCCGGGTGTGATGCGCATGAGCGTCTGCCGCCCCTTGCGGGCCGCCGATATCACCTACATCCGGCTAGCCGGGGAGTTCGCCTACTTGGCCGTAAAGATGACGGATTCGTTGGCGGCAAAGACTGGCGCGGCGCATTGGAGGCTCCCGGCGCCGTCCAAATACCGGACGACAGCTTTATCGCCACCGCCGTGAAACCGGGGGGTGCCGGGGACAGTTACGTTTTGGGCACGGGAGACAAGAACCATCGCTGGGCCTTCGTCTACAGCAGCCTCGGCCATTCGTTCACGCTGGATACGGCGCGCTTCTGATCGCGGAACTTGCGGTCGCGTTGGTTCGACCCGCGCACCGGCGTCACTCATCCGGCGCGTCAGGTTAAAGCAGGCAAGCAGACGCTCGATCCGTCCTGGGGAACAGGGCAGAGGAAACGACTGGGTGCTCGTCCTCGACCGCGGACAAGTTCAAAACAGGATTCCGGCGCGGACAATTGCGGTTTACCGGTCTTTCGTACTCAGACAGTCTTTGACCAATTGCAAGCCCAACATCTGCTGCGCATCCAGATCGAAGCTTTCGCCATTGATTCGACATGCCCGCGGCGGCTGCTAACCGTAGGAGTCACGGTTCGCCGGATGGGCGCCCTTCTGCGACCCGAGCGACGGGCCGGAAAAGAACATTGTCTGGTTTTCACCGGTTTCACGCCAAGCTTCCTTGTACCGCCATGACGGCGAAGCCGCCCATGTGAGGTCACAGAGAACAGGAGCTTGAAGCAATATGAATTTGACCACAACTGTAAGAACAGCGCTGATCGCCGCGTCCGGCTGGGTCGGCGCCGGGTTAGCCTATGGAGCACCCATACTCGACGTAAATATCCGGCCTTCGGCCGGCTCTGGGACCTGCATTGTGCCGGAGTCCCAGAGGGCCGCATCCGGGCCCATCACTGTAGGACAGAACTGTTCCAGCACCGGATTCGGATTCACCCGTACAGGACGAGCGTCTGCCACCGCGGACTTAGGCAGTGTCGGAGCATCCGCCGCCGTTGAGCTATCGGCCATCGGCAGCCTGGACAATTCGGCGATTGCCGGCGCTCGCGCCTCTGGAGAGTATCTGTTCACAGGGCCGGTGACCTCAATCAGCGCCCCGATCATCCTCGACCTTTCGGGCGGATTGTCGGGCGGCGCCACCGGCTTCGGCCTCGGCTTCGCCAGCCTTTTTGTATCCGTGGCGGTGGATGGCTTTGCGCGGGGGGCCCTTCTGACTCAAGGTCCCGATGGATTCGAAGTGCGGGGCAACAGCCTGTTTCCTCAAACCGGGCCGTTGTCCAGCTTCACCAACCCGCAGGGACACTCCCTCAATTTCACGACCCTTCCCTTCACGATTCCTGTCGGCACTCCGGTCACCGTGGAATTGTTCGTGGAGGCGCGGGCGGGAGTGCTGGGTAACATGACTGCGCGCGCGGAGTTTGGCAATACGCTCACCTTCAACGGTTCTGGCGCCGTCTTTGGGCTCCCCGACGGCTTTACGGCCAACGGCCCCAGCCTCGTGGACAACATGTGGACCGGCGAGCCTGCCGCCGCCGTCCCGGAGCCCGCCTCCTGGAGCCTGTGCGCCGCGACGATGGGTCTTGCCATTCTCCTGCGCCGGTGGAATCGCGCATAGCGGACCGGACTTGGAGTCGAATACAATTGGCGGCATGACCGAACAGGACTGGGACCGGTTCAGTTCGATCGCCGCCGAGGCCCTGGAACTGTCCGGTGACCACAGGGAGGCGTTTCTTCGCGAAGCCTGCGCCAGCGACGCCGGATTGCGCTTGCGCGTCGATCGCTTCCTGATGCGCGCGCAGGAGGCTGCGGACTTCCTGGAGCCTCCCGTCGCCGGAACGGCTAGCCTGCATGGCGACCGCGCCGGCATGAGGGCGGGCCCCTACGTGCTCGCCGGACGCCTCGGCGAGGGAGGCATGGGAGAGGTCTGGTCGGCGCACCGCGCCGATGGGCAGTTTGAGCAGACGGTCGCCATCAAATTGCTGTCCATCGGGCGCTTGTCCAAGCTGAACGCGGAACGATTCCGCGAGGAACGCCAGATTTTGGCCAGGCTCGAGCATCCCCATATCGGGCGTCTGTTCGATGGCGGAACCGCTGAAGACGGGTCACCGTTTCTAGCAATGGAACTCGTGCGCGGGGAGCGCTCCGATACCTGGTGTGCGCGCCAACCGCTGCGCGACCGTCTGGTTCTTTTTGAGAAGATCTGCGGCGCGGTCGAGTATGCGCACCGTAACCTAGTGCTGCATCGCGACATCAAGTCCGCGAACATACTGGTGAATCCCGAGGGCGAACCCAGGCTGCTCGACTTCGGCATCGCGCGCACAATCGATCCCGGCAATGAGCCAGCCACTCGCACCGTGATGCAGGCCTTTACACCGGACTATGCCAGCCCGGAACAGATCGAGGGCAAGCCCTGCGGCACGGCCACCGACATCTACTCGCTGGGCATCGTGTTGTTCGAATGGCTCACCGGCCGCAGGCCGTACGCGTTGGCCGGCAAGACCCTCTCAGAAGTGCTGGAAACGGTATGCCGGACAGGGGTGCCCCCGGCCGCTAGCGGTTCCGCCGAGCTCGATGCCATCGTTGCGAAAACTACGCGCATCGAACCAGGCGAGCGCTATCCGTCAGCGGCGGAACTTGCCGCGGATGTGCGGCGCTTCCTGGAAGGCCGCCCTGTCGCCGCCCGGCCTGCGGCGAGGCTCTACGCGTTTCGCAAACTCGTCCTCCGCAACCGGATCGCGAGCGGCATTGCGGCTGCCGCCGGGCTGCTGTTGATCGCCGCTGCCACAGCGGTTCTCGTCCAATGGAACGAGGCTCGCTATCAGCGCGCGCATGCCGAACAGCGCTTCAATAGCCTCAGAAAACTCGCGCGGACGTTAATGTTCGATTTGCATGACCGTGTGGAGAAGCTCCCAAATTCCACTGAAGTGCGCCGGTATCTGGTCAAGGAATCGACCGCCTATCTCGACCCGCTAGCTCAGAACGTGTCAGGCAACGCTGAGCTGCAGGCCGACCTGATTCAGGGATACGTGCGCATGGGAAAGGTGCAGTTCTCGTTGATGGGGGAGTCTCAGGGCGAGATCAAGGCCGCGCTCGCCAACTACGACAAAGCGATTGCCGCCGCGGAGCAGGCCCTGCAGGAGCATCCCCGCCCGCCTACAGCCCTGATGGAAGCCGCCGCCGACGCGTTCAAGCAACGCGGCGGAGTCCGCATGGACCAGCAGGACTTCAAGGGAGCCGTCGCGGATCTGGATCGCGCCATCGGCATCGGCCGCCAGGGCAATCTGGAAACACCTCTGCGGCAGGCCCTATTCACGAAAGCCTATGCGCTGATCGACATCGACCCGGCGGCAGCGCTTCCCCTCTACGGCGAGCTGCTCGCGGGCTTCGAAAACGACCGCCGCCAAGCGCCCCAATCGCGAGTGCCGCGCTTCAACATCCTCTCGGTGCACATGAATGCCGGCTTGGCCCTAGGCACGCTCGGAAGAGCGGAAGAATCCAGAAGGCGGTTCCAACAGGCGATTGAGATCGGAGAGTTGCAGCGGCGCGACGATCCGAAGGACATCAAGACCAAGCGGCAACTTCGCCTGGCCTACGCCTATCTCGCGCAAAACCAGATGCAGCATGGCCTGCTTGAGCAGGCGGCGGAATCCATGAAGAAGAATCTCGAACTCCTGCCGGAGCACGTTGTTTCCATTCAAGGAGACCCGGAGCGATTCGGCAGCATCGGCCTTGCCTATTTCGACCTGGGCGTTCTGGAAAGCAAACGCGGACGGCGCAAAGAGGCAGTCGCGGCCCTTCGGACCTCCGTCGAGAACTATCGCAAGACCATGGAGGCGCTGCCTGACCAGCCAGCTTACCGGATCCGCACCATCATGGCGATGCATCGGCTGGGACAAGTCACCGGAGGTTGCGGCGCCTGCGAACACTACCGGCGCGCCGCGGATTTGCTGCCAGCGGTAAGATCTCGCGAAGGGATCTCCAATCAGGAAAAGGAGGGCCTCGACGGTATCGCTCCCGCCATCGAGCAGTGCCGCACCGCATGCGCGCCATAAACGCACTGCACGCACTGCGGCTTGTGAAGGAGCGTCCGGGGGAAGTACTCTGATGGGATGGCTGACGAGGAGTCGCTTCCGAAGGAAGCGATCACCGAACTGCTCCGAAAATGGGGCGGCGGGGAAAGCGCTGCCCTCCGCGACCTGATCCCGCTGGTATATCAGGAGCTGCACCGGCTTGCCCGCGTCTATCTGCACAGGGAGTCCAACCACGGACACGGGACCATCAGCGCAACGGAATTGGTCAACGAACTCTACCTGAAGCTGACCGAGGTCTCCCGGATCGAATTTCAGAACAGGGCACATTTCTATGGCGCAGCGGCGAGCATCATTCGCCGTATCCTCGTGGACCGCAGCCGGGCAAGACGGGCGCTCAAGCGCAGCGGCGAGGTGATGCCTTTGGGAGATACAGCCATAATCGGTTCCGCGGAAATCGACTACCTTGATCTCCACTCCGCGTTGGAGCGGCTGGAGAGCTTGGATCCGCGCAAGGCTCGCGTTGTCGAACTTCGCTATTTCGCCGGACTGTCGATCGAAGGAGTCGGCGAACTGATGGAACTCTCCCCGATGACGGTCAAGCGAGAGTGGAATTTTGCCCGCACTTGGCTCTATGAGCAAATGCAGTAGGGTACGCCCTAAATGCCTCCGTCCGGCTGGCCCGCGCGCCTTCTGTGTGGAAGCACTGAGAGCACGGAGCCGATCGCCCGGATTCGCCACGGATTGGACGATCTGCTGCTCGGGATCTCTGATCCGCTGAGCGCCGGCGTCCGGATCTTCGCGCAAGATGAATTGAGCATGGGTCTCGAACCACGGTGGCCGGGACTCTTCGATAAGCCAGACCGTTGGCTCTGCGCAACACGAAATGGCCCGAGCGAACGGAGGCTGCTCGGCCTCGGAAAATTCTTCTCACACTTTCCTGGGCGCCCCCGATAAGAATTATCAGAACCCCTACAAGGAAGGAGGAGGTCGGTATGGATACCAAATCGGTCGAAAGAGCGAGCCACCCGGTACCTGTGACTGATCCTGGAGTGGATCAAAAGCAGGTGGAAGAACGCCGGGAGATCGTGAAAGCGATCAAAGCGATTAACGCGACAGAACTGTTCGGAGAAAACTACGAGCTCACCTTCGTATTGGATCGGGATACGCATCGTCCGTTGTTGCGGATCATTGACCGGCAGACACGAGAGGTAATCCGGCAGTTACCCCCGGAATACACCTTGAGGCTCGCCGAGCAGATTGGCCTGGCATAAACACTCAAAACTTCCCTTGCTCTACCGAAGAGAACTCTAAGGAAAAGCCGTCCACAGAAATGTCGCTTCAAGCCTATAAGAATCAACAAGATTACGACATCCTCAGCGCCACGCCGCTGGAGTTGGTGCGGGCGTTGTACCGGGGCGCGATCCAGGCCGTGCGGACAGCACGAACCGCTCTGGCGGCCGGCCAGATTCGGGAACGTTCAGAGGCCATCACGAAGGCGGGCGCGATCATTCAGGAACTGACTCTCTCGCTCGATCGCGAAATCGGCGGCGACGTCGCCGGCAACTTGGCCGAACTCTACGTCTACATGCACACCCGCCTCGGCGAAGCGAATATCCAACAGGCCGATGCCCCCCTCGCCGAGGTCGAAAAGCTGCTAGTCACCCTGGCCGAAGCGTGGAACCAGATTCCGGACCTGGCCAATGAGCCCGCTGCCATGCGGCTTAGCGCTTAAGGCCAGTTTCAACGATCTTCGCCAGACCGAGTCCGCCGCCCTGGGAAATCACGCGCGATAGATGTTCGCGTCCAAAGTCCAGCATCGTCTTCGACCCCGAGTCGGTGTCGCCCAGGCCAAGGCCGGACTCCGCAAACGCGGATTGCAGCAAGTGGCCGATCAGCACTGCCTCAAACTCGGTGGCCGCCGATCGGCTGTCCTTGACGTGGGAAAACTCCCCGGCCGTCCGCTGAGTGGGTGTGATTTCCATGGGTTTCCTTAAATGACCTCCATCTCCACATCCAGCGCACCCGCGCTCTTCAGGCTCTGGAGGATCGCGATCACCTCCCGCGGCGTCGCGCCGATTTTTTGGAGGCCACGTACGAGTTCCTCAACGGTCGAGCCCTCCTTGAGTTGAACGATCTTGGCGTTGTCTTCCTTGATTCCAACCCCCACATTGGGAGTGACTGTGGTCTTCCCATCGGAGAGCGGTTCAGGCTGCGAAACGTCGAAGCGCGTCAGCACCTCAACGGCCAAGCTGCCGTGCAGGATTGAAACCGGTGCGATCCGAACGTCTTTGCCGAGCACAATCGTGCCAGTTCGTTCATTGATAACAAGCCTCTGCCGGCGGTCCGAATCGAGCGTCAGGGCCTCGATCGCCGCCACGAATTCCACGGTGCGCGCCTTCCATTCGGCCGGCACCTCGACATCCACGGCACCCGCGTGAACCGCCTTGGCCACGGCCGGCCGGTTCGCGGCGAAGCGGCCGTTGATCGCCGCCGCCAGCCGCGAAGCGGTTGTGAAGTCGGCGCGCAACAGTTGCCAACGCATTCGATGCTCAGGAATCACAGACGGCGGGGCCTGCTCAATAATCGCCCCGGCAGGCACGCGGCCCGCCGTTGGATGGTTGACGGTTTGGGATGAACCTGCGCGGCCCGCCACAAAACCCGCTGTCAGCACCGCGCCCTGCGCAACGGCATAGACCTGACCGTCCGGCCCACGCAGGCTCGTCAACAGCAGTTGTCCGCCCTGCAGGTTCGAGGCGTCCCCGATCGTACCAACTGTCGCGTCCAGCCGCGTTCCGGGCTGCGCGAAAGGGGGCAGGGTAGCCGTTACCATTACGGCCGCGACGTTTTTGGCCTGCATCGCGTTCGGGTTCACGGCCACTCCCATGCGGTTCAACATGTTCGCCAGGCTTTGCGCCGCGAAAACTGTCTGCCGTTTATCGCCTGTTCCATTCAGCCCAACCACCAGCCCGTAACCGGTCAACTGGTTGTCCCGGACCCCTTCCAAGGCGGCCAGTTCTTTCACACGCGTCACAGCCCCGGAGATCTCGCACACCGGAAGTAGAAGCATCAGGATCAGACGCCAAGCTAGTTTCAAAATGGAAGCACTCCCATAAGAATTCGATAGAGAATATTGGGACGGCGGATCGAGTCTCCGACAACGCCTTTTCCGTTCACACGAACCTCCAGCATGGCAAGCCTGTCGCTGGCGACGGAGTTGCCGGCCTGCAAGTCCTCCGGCCGGACCACCCCTCGCACCTCGACGATCTGCCTCTCGGAGTTCACTGCGATCTCCTTACTGCCGCGCAAAACAAGATTGCCGTTCGGAAGCACCTTTTCCACAACCGCCGTCACCGTGGCCGTCAGTTGGGTGGAACGGCTAGTCTCGCCCTGGCCCTGGAGTTTGGTGTCCGAGTTCGTGCCCGCGAGTTTCCCTAAGGGTCCTTCGGCGCGCAGCGGCCCAAGCGCCGCCGAGACTCCCGCCGATGCCGACGACGCGCGAGACGAGTTCGTTGTGCCCCTCGCGACTGCAGAGGCGCGGTCGCTCACGAGCACGGTCACAATGTCGCCGGCGAACGCAGCCCGGAAATCGCGTCCGAGATCGACCATCCGGCCCCCGGCGGCGAACAGCGAACCCGGACTGCCGCCGGAAAGCCATCGTCCCCCATCGGCCTCAACCGACAGCACATACTGGTCGAGCGGCGTACAGTCCTTTCGCGCCGGCACACCGGCCGCGCACGGCTCCTTCGACTTCTTACACCAGACTGGCACGCAGGCCATCAGCAAGAGCAATAGGATTTTCACGCTACTCCACCGACGCCTTTCCCTGTGCCGTAACACGCCCAACCAGACGGGATCCGTTCCAAGAGCTCTTCATCCGGACCGGCTGGCCCACTTCCGCGTCGTTTTCGGCCACCGCCTGCAGGCGAAGGCGCGAGTTGCCGGCTCCCGTCTCGACTTCGATGGACTGCCCCCGGTTCACCGCCGGCGGACGCCGCACATCCCCGCGAGCCACCTCCGCCCCGGCCTTCAGATTCCGGCGCGCCACCATTCCGATGGGGGAGAACGCGCTCGCCTCGCCGCACACGGAGCCGGTCACCGGGAAGTTGCCCTCCTCGATCGTAAAATCTCCGGCGCCAAGAACCGAACCCATCGGCTTGGCCTCCCGCAGAACCTGCCGCCGGCCTTGCCGCAGAATCGTCACGCGAACCCAGACCGGGATGCTGCTTTTTTCGGGCAGGACCAGCGCCCCTCGCCATAGCCAAATGCCGCCACTCGAGCCGGCCAGGCCGGCTGCCGAGAACACCAGCTCTCCGCCGGGATACCGGTGCCGGGGATACTCCTTCAGGCCGATCGAAACCAGGCACGGTGGCCGGAAGACCCGGTCGACCGACGCGCGCCAATCGTCTTCGGGAATCGCGGCCCTGCGGCGCTCGACGCACAACCCGGCCGGCATCTCCTCTTGGGACCCTCCCGCCAAAACGGCGAGCTGCTCCCGCGTGTAAATCCGCACCATCGAGCCGGACGGCGCAGGCCCCAGATCCGTGTCGCCGGGTACTCCAACAAACGCGCTGGTCAACGGGGCCAGGTCGGCCGCGCGGACGCGCGGGCCATCGACGACCGCGCAATCGCGGGCCAGCCCCAATGCCAGGCTAGCGAGTAATGTTATTGATCTGCTGATACATCTCATCGGCGGCTCTCACCACTTTCGAGTTCGCTTCGTAGGCGCGTTGACTCATAATCAGGCCAATGAACTCCTCTACGACGCTGACGTTGGACTGTTCCACATAGCCCTGCAGCAGGGATCCGATCCCTTCCTGGCCGCCAGGGTTTCCGATAATGGGCTCGCCAGATGCGTCGGTTGGAAGGTACAGATTGCGGCCGATCATGTTCATGCCGGCCGGGTTGACGAACGATGCCAGTTGGATCTGTCCGGCCAACTGCGCCGCCGCCTGGCCGGACTGGGAGAAACTCACCGTTCCGTCTGTGGCGATCGTGACCGACTGAGCCTCGGCCGGTATGGTGATCTGAGGCTCGATTGGGTCGCCGTCCCCGGTCACCAGCACCCCGTCGCGATTTAACTGAAATTGCCCGGAGCGGGTATAGGCGATCTCGCCGGTCGGCCTGCGAACCTGGAAGAATCCCCGGCCTTCCACCACAAGGTCGAGGGGGTTGTTCGTCTGCAGGAAGCTCCCTTGCGTGAAGATGATCTCATTCGATGCGGCGCGCGCGCCAAGGCCAATCTGCAAGCCGCTCGGCACGACCGTCTGCGTACCGGCGGCGGCGCCCGGCTGCACAAGGTTCTGATACAGCAGATCCTGAAACTGGGCCCGGCGCATCTTGAAGCCCACGGTGTTGGCGTTGGCCAGATTGTGCGCGATATTGTCGACGTTGGTTTGCTGCGCCGACATACCGCTTCCCGCGCTGAATAGTGCTCTGATCATTCCGGCCTCCTTAGACCCTCGCCACGTCGTCGAGCAGGCGTTTGCTCATTTCGGTACCAAGCTGGAGGGCCTTTTGCAGCGCCTCGAACTGGCGTAAAACGTTGACCATTCGGACCGCGCCTTCCGCCGGTCCCGCATTGGCCGATTCCAAAACGCCCTGCACCACCTGGGCGCGCGAGGCGCTAATGTCTCGCGTTTCACCCGGCCATCGAAAGTAGGTGTGGCCGGCTTTTTGCAACTGTTGCCGGTTGGAGAATGAGACTACGCGCAGTTGGCCCACGGCGGCGCCTTCCTGCATCACCGAACCGTCGGCCCGGATTTCGATCGGTTGAGCGCCGTTCACCCGCACCGGCTGTCCGTTGACGCCTTCCATAGGGAGCCCTTCGAGATTGACCAGAGTGCCATTTGCCGAGACCTGCATCTCCCCGTTGCGAGTGAAAAGCGTCTCGTCGCCGCGCCGGACGGCGAAAAACCCGTCTCCGCTCAGTGCGGCGTGCGTGGGCGCACCGGTTCTCAAGAAAGCGCCTTGGGCGAAGTCGATCCAATTGCGTTCGATAGTGGGCGAGGCTCCGGCGCCCCCGCGCCCTTCGTCAAGCGCCGAGGTCGAGTCCGGAGACCAATAAATTCCATAGTGCTCGCGGTCCGCCTTAAAGCCTGCGGTGGTCGCGTTCGCCATGTTATTCGCGATCATCTCGAGACTCTCCATCCGGGATCGGAGTCCGCTTGCCGCTGCGATGCCTAGTGCGTCCATACTTCGGGAAATGCAATGCACGAATCGGGCCAATCCCGCTTTCCGCGCGAATCGCGCAATTTCGGCGTTTCAATCCGGCACGGAATGGTCAACGCGTTTCGAACTGACACGAATTCGTCACCGATTCGTTCCGCCGCGCCTATATATTGTTGATTTTCAGCGCGGTTCCTTTGGCCAGGAAACTGCAATTGAGTTCGTCGATGCAGGCCGCGTCCATCACCTCCGATCCGCTCTTCGCCTCCCTGTCCACAGCCACCGCCGCTCCGCCCGGATCCGTTGGGACCCGTGAGTTGGAATGGCTCGCGGCCTGGAACGTGGAAGCGGTTTCGGAGGTAGCTGCGCTTCCGGTCGACGCCGGTTTTCCGCCGGCACAACAAGCCCCGGGCCCGCCCGTTGAGACGCCGCTGCGACAGATCTTTCCGCTGCGAGCAAGCCTATTTCCACAAAACCCCGCGTCGGCCGAGGAGCCCGGGATCGTCCCTCAGATCGATCTCGACATAGGGATTGAGGAGCTGGAGGACATCCCTGTCGAACTCCCCGCGGAGCCTCCGGCTCTGCCGCTCGTCGCGCATTGGACCGTGACCAGTTTCGTGCCGCAGCCCGTCGAGACACCGGCTCCGGCCCCCTCCTCTCCCCAGCCCCCGCCGGAACTGGCGTCCGGCCGCCAAGCGATAGCGCATCCGGACGCCGCCCCGGCGCCCGCCCTGGAAATGACGAAGGGTCCCAAGGACAAGGGCGAGAGCGTCTGGACTGCGGACTTTGAGGTCGTAGAGCGGCAGGCTTCCCAGTTCCGGGAACCACAGGTCAAGGCTCCCTCTGCCGCCGCTGAGCCCGCACTCTCGCCGGAACAGGCGGCGGGCGCAAACTCAGGAAAACAAGGGGAATCTAACGGCGAACGGCGCGAGAATCCCAACCCGAAAATGACGGAGGGTCCAAACCAGGAGGCCCGCCCCGAGCCGCAGCCCGCATCGAAAGAGTCCGAAAGGCCGGCCCCCGAGCCCAAGGCCATCAAAAAGGCCGCCGCGCCCGAGCAGGCCCAGGGGAACGTGTTGGCGCCCGTCGAAGCTCCCGCTCCGCCGACTGCGGCCCCGCCATCCGATGCGCCCGCGCCTGTCGAGGCTGTTCAGGCAACCGAACCTGCCCGGCCCCTGCGAACCGGTCAGGTGACGTCCGTGCAAGTCGACCTCCGTCAGCCCGGGGTCCCACAGAGCGATGACCCGGCTCTCCGCCTGGTGGTCACGCAACGAGGAGACCAGGTTGCTGTCCGCGTCCGGTCCTGGGACAACACCGTGAACCCGATCCCGGCCGAACAGATGCAGCCCCTTATTGAGTCTCTTGCTGCCGACGGTTTCGTTGCACAGCAGCCGGAACTCGCGCTAGAAGCGGCCGTGGGTGTGCCAGCGGCCGAGGTGCCCATCGAGCGTCCACTCGCCGCCGCAGACTCCTCGCAGCTATCCAATGACAACCGCTCCTCGGGTCAGTTCGACGAACGTCAGGAACGGCGCCAGGAACAACAGCGGCAACAGCAGCAGTTCTTCAACCGCCGCCAACCATCCAACCAACCCCGCTTCCGTATGAACGAGGCGGCCACAAACGGGAGATAGCAAAATGAATCCAGCCGCTGTGTCCAGCGCCACAAACGGAGCGCGTCCAGAGGGGCCAAGTCCCGCAGGCAACAACCTTGCGACCAAGGAGAACTTCCTGCAACTTCTGGTCGCCCAGATCCGGCATCAGAATCCGCTCAATCCAGCCGACGGTGTCGAGTTCCTTACGCAGCTCTCCCAATTCACGGAGATGGAGCAGTTGCTCGGGATGCGGCAGGACATCGGAGTGATTCGCGAAGTGCTCGAAAAACAGCCCGCATCGAAGGGCAACTAACCGGAGGAATTTATGTTTACATCATTTTCAACAGCGCTATCCGCGCTCGGAGCGCACTCGACCGCCGTCGACGTAGTTGGCAACAATCTTGCCAATCTCAATACGCCAGGCTTCAAAGCCAGCGTCGTATCGTTCTACGATCTGGTGACACAATCGCTGGGTGCGGGTCTCGGCGAGACGCAGGTCGGATTCGGTGTGGCCCGGCCGAACACGCTCCGCCAATTCTCGCAAGGCGCCATCCAAATGAGTACGGGTCCGCTGGACGCTGCGATCCAGGGAGACGGCTTTCTGGTCTTGAAGAACACTTCTGGAGCGCAAATCTATACGCGCGGCGGCAATCTGCAGGTGGACAAGAACGGCGCGTTGTTGACGGCGACGCGGGACCGTGTTCAGGGCTGGGTAGGAATCGGCGGAACCGTCGATACCAATCTGCCGATCAGCGACATCATTGTCCCCGTCGGCACTCTGCGCCCGGCGGCCTCCACCACGAATTTCTCCTTCGATATGAACCTGAACGCCGCCGCGACGGCGGGTCCGCCACCGGACACATTCTCGAGTTCGCTCGAGGTGTACGACTCGCTTGGCATCTCGCACGTTGTGACCGTGAGCTTCACAAAGACGGCTAACGCCGGCGAGTGGTCGTACTCCATGAGCGTTCCGAACAGCGACGTGGCATCTCCGGTTACTCCGGCGACGGGCACGATCAACTTCAACGCGAATGGACAGTTAGTGAATCCCACCGCCGCGGGGCCCTTCCCCACTTTTAATATTCCTGGACTGCTGAGCGGTGCCGCCGACATCAACCTGACGTGGAGTCTCTATAACGGCCAATCGCCGCGCCTCACACAGTTTGCTCAGACGTCGGCGATCTCCGCCATTGCCCAGGATGGAAATCCGGCGGCGCAGTTGATCCGCGTGGGCCTGGGTGACGACGGATCGGTGCTGGCGCAGTATTCTAACGGTCAGCAGGTGCGCGTAGGCCAGCTTGCCATGGCCTCTGTCCGCAATCCGGAATCGCTCATCTCGGTTGGCAACAACGCCTACCAAATCAGCGCCCGGTCGGCGCTGCCAGCCATCGGGTTGCCCGGAACGGGCGGCCGCGGAACGATTCTGGGCGGCGCGATCGAGAACTCCACGGTCGACATCGCCCGCGAGTTCACCAATTTGATCATTCTGCAGCGTGGCTATCAAGCGAACTCGCGAGTCGTAACAACGGTCGATGAGATCAGCCAGGACACCATCAACCTGAAACGGTAACCAGACATGAAGGTGATTGAAGAGATCGGCCTGATGGCGGACGTTCCGATCGACATCGTCGTCGACCTGGACCGGAAGACGATGAGTCTTCGGGAGATCCTGAAGCTCGAAAAGGGCAGCGTGATCAAGATGACGCGATCGGCCGGCGAGAACATCGATGTCATCGCCGGCGGCGCAACGGTGGCCTTCGGCGAAATCGTGATTATCGAATCGACGATGGGTGTCCGCATCACTGACTTCAATCTGGAGGAATAATGGAACTCGCCCTGCAAATTCTCGCGGTGCTCGCCGCCGTTGGCGGCCTGGCCGTTGCTTCGCACTGGCTTCGCCGCGCCAACCTGGGTTCCAACGCCGGCCGCCGCCTAGCGGTGGAACAACGGGTCAATTTGAGCCCGGGTTGCCAATTGGTGCTGGTCCGCTGGGACAACCAGGAGTTTCTGTTGTCGACCGGTGCGCAGCCGTGCTCGCTCGTCAGCCTTCCGTCGAACTCCGCGCCTCCGCCAGCGGTTGCCGTTCCGATCCGAAAGGACCTTCGCGCGTGCGCCGGTTAGCCCTTCTTCTGTTTTTGGCCGGCGCGGCGTCTGCCGCGCCGGCCGTACTGCCAGCGCCGGCGGCCTCGCCGCAACAGGTGATCTCACTCACTTCGGGGACCATCGGCCTGCCGATGCAGATCATCCTGTTGCTGACGGGATTGACGCTGTTGCCGGTCCTGTTGATGTCCGCGACGCCGTTTCTGCGCATTACGCTGGTGCTCCATTTCCTGCGCCAGGCGATTGGCACGCAGTCGGCCCCGTCGAATCAGGTGATGATCGGGCTGAGCTTGTTTTTGACGATGGTCATCATGCAGCCGGTGCTGAAGGAGTCCTACGAGAAGGGCTGGCTTCCATATGAACAAGGGCAACTGAAAGGGGAGGCGGCCTGGAAGAAAGGGGCTGAGCCGATCCAGAAGTTCCTGATCCGTTTCGTCCGGGAGAAGGATGTCCGGATGCTGATCGAGGTTTCGCACAGCACGGCGCCGGCCACGGCGGGCGAGCTAGAACCGCGCATCCTTTTACCGGCTTACGTGCTGAGCGAGCTTAAGACCGGGTTTCAGATCGGCGCGATGCTGTTTCTGCCGTTCCTGATTATCGACCTGCTAGTCGCTTCCATTACACTCAGCGTCGGCATCGTTCAGCTTCCGCCAGCGATGGTTTCCGCGCCTTTCAAGATCCTGCTGTTCGTGATGGTTGACGGTTGGAATCTCGTCGTTGGTTCACTTGTCCGGTCCTTCTACTAGCCATGACACCGGAATCCGTTTCAGAAATTGTTCGCCAGACACTCATGCAGACGTTCTGGTTGGCGCTCCCCCTTCTGTTGATCGGCTTCGTCGCAGGTGCCGCAATCAGCTTGATCCAGGCGGTGACGTCGATCCAAGACTCTGCATTTGGCGCGGTGCCCCGCCTGGCGGCGTTCCTCGGCGGCCTGTTTGTCTTCCTTCCCTGGATGCTCACGCGGCTCATGGAGTACACCATCTTCCTGTTCGGAGACCTGTCCCGGTATGCACGCTAGCGCGCCGGTCTTCCCGATCCAAATCGACGCGGTCCTCAGCTTCGCGCTGATCCTGTGCCGGACCGCCTCGCTCTTCGTGTTTCTGCCGATTCCCGGAATCCGAAGCGCGCTTGAGTTGCCGCGCCTTTTGCTGGCCGTTCTATTTGCCGTCCTGCTCACGCCGTTCTCGAAACCGGCGGCGATTCCCACAATCCCCGGGATGCTGATTGCGGCCGGGTCGGAGGCGCTGCTCGGACTGGCGCTGGGGTTGTGCGTGGGCCTCATTCTCGAAGGACTTCAACTCGGCGGCCAGATCATCGGCCTGCAGGCCGGTTTTTCTTACGCTTCGACGATCGATCCGGCGAGCGAGGCGGATTCGGCCATCCTGCAGGTGCTGTTCACACTGGCTGGATCGTTGTTGTTCTTCACCATGGGATTCGACACACTGCTGTTCCAGTTCCTGCTGCAGGGCGTCGTGACCGCGCCGCCCGGGGAGTGGGCCGCCAAGCCGGATCACGCGCTGGCGCTGTTACGGCTATTTCCGCCGTTGTTCACGGACGCGATCCGGCTGGCGCTGCCCGTTGCCGCCGTGCTCCTGCTTATTGACGTCACCTTGGCGCTGTTCAGCCGTATGCAGCCGCAACTGCAATTGCTTTCCCTTAGCTTCCCGCTGAAGATGCTGGCGGCCGTGCTGATCGCCGCCCTTGGCACGCAGAGCCTCCCGTCCGCTCTTCAGCGGCCGGCGGAGCGATCTCTGGAGACGATTCGATTCCTGCTTTCGGAGGCGCCGCGGCGATGAGCGATTCCGGAAACCGTACTGAGAAGCCAACTCCCAGACGGCTGGACCGTGCCCGCAAGGACGGCAGCTTTGTGTCGTCGCGGGAGTTCGTTAGCGCCGTTCAGTACATCGTATTCGCGGCGCTCACGCTTTGGAGCTTTCAGCCGTTTCTCAGTTCCGGCGCCGCCTATCTGCGCGCCCTCCTGCGCGCAGCGTTTGACCCGGCCGAGTTGAGCCGGGACCGGCTCATCGATCTTTTCCGGGGGCAATTGACGCCGGTGTTCGCTCACCTCGTGCTGGTCGGATTCGGGCTCAGCTTCGCCGCGTTCGCGGCACAGATGGCGGTGTCACGCGGCGGCATCGCGAGCAAGAGGCTTGGGCCGGACCTGGCGCGGCTCAATCCGGTGCCGCGGCTGAAGGAGATGGGCACTCACAACATCGGACAGTTCTTCCGGTCCTTGTTCTTCCTGCCGCTTTTTCTTTGGGTTACCGGCTGGCTGGTCTGGCGCCAAGCGCCGGAGCTGCTGGCCCTTTCCATGTTGCCGTGGTGGAGCGGAGCGGTCGTCGTCGGGATGTCGGTTCGGGAGCTGCTGGAGCGCGCGATGTACCTGTTTCTTCTGCTCGGGCTGGTCGACTGGTATCGCCAGCATCAGCGGTACACCAAGCGGCTCAGGATGACAAAGCAGGAAGTCCGCGACGAGTTCAAGGAAGTGGAAGGCAATCCGCAGATCAAGGCCAAGGTGCGGCGGATGCAACGCGATATGTCACGGAGGCGCATGATGACGGAGGTTCCGAAGGCTTCCGCGGTCATCGTCAACCCGACCCATTATGCCGTCGCTATTCGCTATGACCTAGGCGCCGCCTCGGCTCCGCGCGTCGTCGCCAAGGGGCGCAATCACCTGGCGCGCCGAATCCGCGAAATGGCCCGAACGCACGAGATTCCCATCATCGAGAACCCGCCGCTAGCCCGTGCGCTCTACGCCGCCGCCGACGTTGGACAAGAGATTCCGCCGCATCTCTACAAAGCGGTCGCTGAAATTCTCGCCTACCTGTTCCGTCTCTTCGGCGGCCGGTTGCCCGGCCAAGCCTTCGCATAAACACTGACCCATCTCATCCCCAGCCTCCAGCATCCCCGCTCTCCCCACCGCCACCGGGAGCCCGCAACCGGCCGCACCCGAAAGGGCGCCGGCGCGTAAACCCGCTAAACAGAATCCGCCGGGCGGCGGCGCGGCACTTTTACCTGCCGGCATCTCCTGGCGCGAACTCGTGATTCCGCTAGCCGTGCTCGGCATTGTGCTGGCCATGATCACTCCGGTCCCAGCCTTCGTCCTGGACCTGCTGATCAGCGCGAATATCACACTCTCCGTCATCCTTTTGCTCGTGTCGATCCATATCGCGCGGCCAGTGGAGTTCAACGTGTTTCCGACGGCGCTTTTGCTGATGACGCTGTTCCGGCTGGCGTTGAACATCTCGTCGTCCCGCTTGATTCTGCTGAACGGCAACTCCGGTACAGCGGCGGCGGGCGGTGTGATCGAAGCGTTCGGGAACTTCGTCGTGGGCGGCAACTACATCATCGGCCTTGTCATCTTTCTGGTCCTGATCGCCATTCAGTACGTCGTCATCAACCATGGCGCGGTCCGGATCTCGGAAGTCACGGCGCGATTCACGTTGGACGCCTTGCCCGGTAAGCAGATGTCGATCGATTCCGACCTGAACGCCGGTCTGATCGACGAGGCCGAAGCGCGGTCACGCAGAAAACAGCTCGCGTCCGAGGCTGAGTTCTATGGCGCGATGGATGGCGCCTCCCGATTCACTCAACGCGACGCCGTAGCCAGCATCCTGATCACGGTCATCAACATTCTCGCAGGATTTCTGATTGGTGTGTTTCAGCACGGTATGGAGTTTCGGCGAGCGCTGGAAACCTACACGATTCTGACAATTGGCGACGGTCTGGTCACTGTCATTCCGGCCTTGATGATTTCCGTCTGCGGCGCGTTGATCGTGACTCGCGCCGGCTCGGAGAACCGGTTGGGCGGCGAATTCCACAAGCAGATATTCACCACGGCGGAACCGCTGATTCTCGCGGGCGGCGTTCTTGGTGCGATGTCGCTGTTTCCAGGGCTGCCCACGGTTCCGTTCCTGGCGCTCGGCGGCGCGACCGGGTATGCCGGCTGGCGGCTGAAGACTCGGCAGAACGCGACGGCCGAGGAGGCGGCGGGCAAGGCCGGCGCGGCGGCGCCGGCTCCGGCACGGGAGAATCTCGACACCCTCTTGCGCGTCGACCCGCTTGCGGTTGAGGTGGGCCTCGGGCTGGTCCGGCTCGTAGAGGGTGGCGCGAACTCGCCGCTGCTGCGGCGAATCTCCGGCATCCGGCGGCAACTTGCCACCGACCTCGGATATCTCCTACCGTCGATCCGCGTTACGGACAATCTCAATTTGAAGGCGCGCGAGTACGTGCTCACTCTCAAGGGCGTGGAGATCGGGCGCTACGAACTGCCGTCCGGGATGGACATGGCGATCGCCGCGACGCGGGACTGTCCCAAATTGGAAGGCGTTCCAACCCGGGAGCCGGCATTCGGAATTCAAGCGCTCTGGATCCCGTCGGGCGACGCGGAGGCTGCGCGGCAGTCGGGTTACACGGTCGTCGATTCGGTGAGCGTTCTCGGGACCCATCTGGCTGAAACCATTCGCCAGTACGCGCACGAAGTGTATTCGCGGCAGGATGCGAAGCGGCTTCTCGACCGGGTCGCGGAAGAAAACCCGAAGGTGGTGGAAGATTTGGTTCCCAAATTGCTTCCCTTGGCTACGGTGCAGCGAGTTTTGCAAAACCTGCTTCGCGAACGGGTCTCGATCCGGGATGCCGTTTCGGTATTGGAGGCACTGGGCGAGGCCGGCCAGGTGACTCGCAATCCGGTGTTGCTGACTGAGTATGTCCGGCAGGCGATCCGGCGAATGGTGGTCCGTCCGCACCTGAACGGAAACAACGAGCTCCACGCGTTACTTGTTGACCCATCGATCGAGTCCGCCGTCGAAACTTCGATCGAACACACCGAATCGAACTCGGCGGCGAATCTGCCTCCTAGGAAAATCCAGGATATTGTTGACCGGCTTCGCACCTCCGTTGTTGGAGGCGAGGGCTCACAAGTCCTATTGACCGGTAGCGGCACCCGGTTTTTCCTTCGTCAGATGGCGGAAGGCGTATTGCCGAACCTGACTGTGCTCTCGCACGCCGAGATCCCGCCGGGCGTGAAGATCGTGTCTCAAGGAACAGTCCGGTTAGGAGCCGCTCAGTAGCGAGGCCGCTCCAGATAAGGAACACCGCATGCGAATAAAGTCCTACTTCGTACACAACATGGAAGACGCCCTGCAAAGGGCCAAGCTCGAACTCGGCGAGGACGCGATGCTCGTCAATACACGTCCGATGGCGGCACCTGAAGGCGGCCGTCCACGGCTGGAGGTTGTGTTCGCGATCACCGAGCCGGTGGCGCCTCCGCCTCGCGTAGCCGTTGTCGAGCCCCGGCCCGGGCAACCCTGGAGTCAGTTCCGCGGGGATCTGTCCAGCTTGCTCGATGCGTTGGAGCGAACGCCCGATCCGAAGGCTTTGGCCGCCGTGAGCCCGGCTAAGGCGTTTCTCGACCAATTGCATGGCAGGCTGATGCAAGCCGATGTTCCGCGAGAACTCATCGAGGAGGTCTCCGAGGCGGCTCGTCTCCGTTTGGAACAAGAAGTGTTGCAGGGCCGGCCGATTTCGACCGACGGATTGGTGACGCTGCTGCCTGCTGTCGAGACGGCTTCGGAAACGGAGCAGGCGCGCCAGCGGCGAATCGCGCTGGTTGGGCCGCCGGGCGCCGGTAAGACCGCCACCATCGCGAAACTCGGGTTTTGGTTCTGTGTCACGCGGCGGCTGAACACTTTGGTCGTATCGACCGACAGCGTGCGCATTGGCGCCGCCGACCAACTGGCTCGCCTCTGCCGGCTCATGGGCATCCCGTTCGAGCATGTGGCATCGGGTGCAAGTCTCTCGCCAACGATTCAGGCCAACAGCCACCGCGCTGTCATCCTGATCGATACACCGGGCGCCGCCGACAACGACTCTGAAACCCAGTCCGAGATCGCCGCCGCTTTGAACGGGGTTGACCCCGTCGAGCGCCACGCGGTCGTACCGGCCGTACTCCGGCTGACGGACATGAACAGACGACTGGACGCGTTGGAGCGGCTGTGCCCAAGCCATCTGCTTTTCACCCGGATGGATGAGACCAGCGTATTCGGCCCCATGTGGGCGCTGGCGCGGCAACGGTCCCTGCCGCTGTCGTGGTGTTCGACAGGCCCCTGCGTACCGGACGACATCGAGGCGGCCGACGCCATGCGGCTGGCGCGGGTCATCCTCAAGCCTTCGGACGAGAAACTACCGCTGCCTCCACCGCGCGTCAGCGCGGCGGGAGCGAGCGCCTCCTAGGGAATTCATCATGCAAACGCAAACCGCAAGTGCCAAAGCCACAGCCGACCGGGAACAACTCATCCTGGATCACCTGCCGCAGGTCCGCCTCATCGCGCGCCGGATTCATGAGCGGCTTCCAGGCAGCGTGAGCCTGGACGATCTGGTATCCACCGGCATCGTCGGCCTGATCTCGGCGATCGACAATTTCGATCCGAAACTCAACGTCAAATTGAAGACGTATGCCGAATACAAGATTCGAGGGGCCATCCTCGATAGCCTGCGGGGCATGGATTGGGCTCCTCGCCAGCAGAGGAAGCGTGTGAAGATGATCGAAGCGGCGATTCTCGCGTTGGAGCAGCGAAACCATCGCTCTCCGTCGGAGGATGAGATCGCGGGCGAACTGGGGCTATCGACCGAGGAGTATCACGACTGGCTAATCGATGTGCGGGGCGTGAACCTTGGCAGTCTGGAAGGCAATGCTCCGGAGGAGGAGGGGCGCGACCTTCTGCGTTTTGTCTCTGACAGCGAGGACCTGTGGCCCTCGCGCATAGTCGAGCGAGCCGAGTTGGAGCGATTGCTCGCGGCGGCTATCGAGAAAATGCCCTACGTCGAACGGACCGTATTGAGCCTCTACTACCACGAGGAACTCACGCTCCGCGAGATCGCCAAGGTCGTGAAACTGCACGAAAGCCGGGTGTCTCAACTTAAGTCACAGGCGATTCTGCGTCTACGCGCTTACCTTGAAAAACGATGGCCGATGGATCGCGGTCTGTAAAAGGGGACACCGCTATGAGCGACCTTCGACAAAAGATCCTTGAAACTCTTGGCGACCAATTCAGCGTAGCCCTGGAGGGCATGATTGGTGAGAGTTGGCCGGCGAACGTCGCCACTACGCAACTACCGGACAGTAATGGCGGGAGCTTCTCCTGGCGTCAGAAGCTAAACATCTATAAGGACAACGCGCTCTATGTGGTCGCGTCCGATGAAACGTGGCGGAACGTCGGGTCCAAGGCACTGGCTGCGGTCGGCCTGGAGGACGCCGAGGAGACCGACATTCGCGCCACGTTCCAGGAACTGCTGACGCAAGCGTTGTCCGGGCTCGCCCGGTTCCTGACGTCGGTGGCCGGCCGCGAAGTCACGCTTGAGTCAGGTGCTGAGGTGCCAGTTCCGCCTACGAAGATGGACTCGCCGTTCCTATGCCTCCATCTGGAGAATCCGGCTGGGACAGGCGTCGACCTATTCGTTCGGGTCGAGGCCGCATTGTTGCAGTCGCTCAAGCCGCCGGAGGAACCGGCCGAGGCGGCGGCGCCAGCAGGCGAAGCGCAGGCACAGCCACAGGCCGCAGCGGCAGTAGCGGGCGCTGGCGGCGCCTCGGCCGCTACCGCCGCTGTTCCCACAAGTTCGATGGATTTGCTTCTCGATGTGGAGATGCCTGTCAGCGTTTCATTCGGGCGCACTCATCTGCCGCTCAAGGAAGTCGTCAAGCTCAGTACTGGTTCGATCGTCGAACTCAATCGCACGATTACCGAGCCGGTTGAGGTCATCGTCAACAACTGCGTGATCGCTCGCGGCGAAGTCGTCGTAATCGAGGGGAACTACGGCGTCCGCATTCAACAGATCGTCAGCCGCTCCGAGCGATTGCGAACACTCGACTAAACGAAGGAGACTCCATGGAAATCGTGCTTACTTATCCGCTACTCTACTGCATGCTGCTGGCAACCGTACTCTCGGCCTGCCTTTTCTTGTTCATCAGCGTGAAGCGGGATCTCGCTTGGGCGGAGGCCGAACTCAATCAGCGTATCCATGCCGTCGAAGGAGAGACTGTACGTCTCGCCGCCAACAACGCCGACACGAGCGCGAAGGTTGAAAGACTATCCGCCAGGATTTCGACTGCCGAGGAGAAGCTGGATCTCTTCGCGCCGGCGCGAGCGGGCGTCGATTATTCGCAAGGCATCGATCTGAATCAGCGCACGCAGGTCCTGCGCCGGGCCCGCCGGGGCGACCGCCCGGAGCAGGCGGCCGCGGAACTCGGGCTTCCAAAAAGTGAGGTCGATCTCCTGTACAAGGTTCACCGAGCTGTTGTGAAATCGTTCTGAGTCTAGAACTCGAACTCGAAGTTCTGCGGCGCCGTGACCGTAATCGAGCGCCGTTGCTGCCTGACTGGCTCAGGAGCTTCGATCGTCACGTCGAGGGCCATTTCGGCCTTTGACCGGACCAAGGTCACCTTTACAGGACTCGCGCTCTTCGCGTTCCGGAGGGCGGTCCGGATCTCGCCAGAGCTCTTGACCACGGTTCCGTCCACCTTCGTAATGACGTCGCCGGCCTTGATGCCAGCCTTCTCCGCCGGGGTATTCTTGCCGACCGAACGGATCAAGACACCCTCTTTCACGCCAAAAAAGGTGGCGAGTTGATCCGACAAACCCTCGCCTTCGATCCCGAGCATCCCGCTACGCCAACCCATTACGGGCGCCGGCATGTCCTGCCACCGAATCTCCGGAATTGCTTGAATCTTTTCCCGCACCCGTGCCATTTCTCGATCCAGGCGATCCCGGTCTACGCGGCCGATTGCAATGGGTCCCTTACGCTCGGCGAGGACCGGTGAGACGGTCTGCGTGGCACCCGCGCGGACGATCTTCAGCCGGACCATCCGGCCAACCGGAGTCTCCCGCACCAGCCGGACGAACTGTTCGGCCCCCTCCACGCGCTGGCCGTTGTACTCCAGCACCGTGTCTCCCTCCTTTAGACCTGCTTTCGAGGCGGGGCTGTCGGCGTCGACTCGCGTGACTTCCACGCCAGCTTCTTCCTTCAACTGTAGAGCTTTGGCTCTCTCCGCATCGATTTCCCGAACGCCCACGCCGAGGAAGCTCCTCGACCCGGCCAAGGCGAACACTTGTTGAGCCGGCGGGGCCGGCGGCGCGGCGGGCGCTGGCGGAGCCGGGGGCTGCGCCGATGCCGCAGCCGCGGCTAACGTGAGGGCAAAAGTTCGAAAGGATGTCGAAAACATAACTACTGGAGTTCTCCCAAGGCGGATTTTCGAGGTCACTTTGTTTTATCAGTGATCCCTCTGCCTATTCAGACGCTGGCGGGGCGTTTTTGTCACGCGACGTTCTGGAATTGCGCCAGCCGATTCGATTTCGGGAACGCTTGTGAAGGATTTTGGATTGACGTTTTTCGGGATCGCCGCGTTCGGATTGTTGGCGGCCGTCCGCCCCGGGTGGCCGTGCTCAGGAGGCCGAAATGACCGTGCCGGGATACTGGCGGTGGTCCGCTACGGGATGACGTAAACGGACGGCGCGGGCAGGGGGCGGCGCGTGTCGTTGCGTTTTCCGTTCGGACCGATCCAGAGTGTCGCCAGGCCTTCGACGATAGGTCCTGTTCTGCCCTCGGCTTGCGCCCTCAGCCGGATTGGAAAGGGCCCGGGTTGCGCGTCCTTGGGAATGGCCACGGGCAGGCGCACGATTGGAATATTGATATTGTCGCCGTCACCGGAAGGTCCGAAGTGCTGGTCGGCCCGGAACTGCGCCTTCGCGCCCGGAAGTCCTTCAATCCAAACGTCGACCGCTTTCTCGAAGCCAGGCTCCTTGATGAGCAGCGCCTCCAGAAAACCCTCCTGTCCCGCCCGGATCGCGAGTTCCTCGGGCTCCGCCAGCAGTTGAAATCCCGGTTCAGCCGAGTTCAGGTGAAGCCGGTAGGCGAACGACGGACCGATTCGATTCGTCCGGTCCCGCACCACGAGCCGGGCTGCGCCGGACTCCTTGGGTAGAAAGTAGAGGCTGCTGTCGGGATTGCCAATAACCGTTCCCTGGCCGGTCATGAGGTCATCGTGCTCAGCCAGGAGTTTCCCCCGAGCGCTCCAAAGCTCCAGCACCGTGTCGATGGCCGGCAGGCCGAGTTGGGCCGCCAGCGTCCAGGCGTGAAACGGCTTACCGGCGGAGAGGCTCACGTTGTAGGAGTTCTCCTTCACGCGGTCGAGGACTCCATCGAAAACGTTTTCGCCGGAATGGATTTCGATCGACATCGTATCGACCGTCCCGGCCCTGGTCACAAGCCAGAGTCGCCAGAGGCCTTCCTTTGCGCCGCTGGGAATCGAAAATTCCAGATCCGCCGAGACGGAGGCCGCCGCGACGACGCGTCCCTCGATGCGGGCAGGGGCTCCGTCCGCGCCGTCGACGGGCATGGTGAAGGGAAACGTCAGGCGAAAGTGCTCCGCGCCGCGGGCCCGCAGCAGATAGGCTCCGGTGGTCTCGCCCAGGCTCTCGCCATGCACGCGGACCTTGTAGGTGGAGCCCGGGCGCGCTCCCAGCGGAAACGCGCCACTCACTATGGGGAGTTGCGACATCACCAGTTGGTAGCCGCAGTTCTCGCCGCAGCCGACCCCCTGCGGGCCGCGGTACTGATCCACTTTTAGGGTGTACATCCCATCTCCGGGAAACTGGAACGAGAGGCGCGGCGTTTCCAGGAATTCATCCTGATCCTCGTTGAACGCGATCTCTCGCCCGGACGGATCGGTGAGAGTCAGGGAACACTCCAGAAAGCCGCCGCGTTCGATGGACTGCACGTCGAAGAGCCAACGTTCGCCGGCGCGCGCCTGGAACTGGAAGAAGTCCTGGTCGGCCAGGCCCTTCATGTATCCATGAATGGTCTGCGGCCGGAGTTCGACGGTCTGCCTTGGCTCCTGTTCCATGACCCCTGGGAACTCGTGGACGTTGAAGAGCCGTGAATTACTTGGACCCTTCGACGTAATTGCGCGGAACCGGTAGGGTCCCAATGCAGCCGATTTTCCGATTCGAACCCGGCCCTTCACAGATTCGGCGGTTGCGCTGAGCGTCTCTACCCACTCGATCTGGTTCGCCTCGAACGTGACGCGCTCAAACGAGTCCAACTCCTTACCGGCTAGCTCTACCTCCACGGTCGTACCGGCCTGGCCACCGAGCGGCACGATTCTCGATAGGTGGGGGCCGGCGAAGGCGGCGCAACTGAGCAGGAGCCAGAGCCGGTGCATCTTAGAAAAACTCACGAATTGGAGTGCCTTCAGAGTTGATCCGGACGGGGCGGCCGATGGTCCGGTACTCCTTGTGATAGTCGATGCCGAGCTTCTTGTAGATCGTTGCGCCGAGGTCCTCGACGGAGATGGGCCTGTCGTTGGGCGCGCCGCCCTGCGCGTCGCTGGATCCGATGATCTGGCCGCCTGCGATACCCGCGCCGGCGGCGGCGATGGAGAACACGCCGGGCCAATGGTCCCGGCCGGCCGAGTGATTGATGTGGGGCGTCCGGCCAAACTCGCCGATCGCGAGCACGAGCGTGGTGTCCAGCATGCCGCGTTGTTCGAGATCCTCGAGCAGCGCGGTGAACGCTTGATCGAACACGGGAAAGACGGTCTTGCTTGATTTTTCGACGCCGACGTGGGAGTCGTACCCGCCCTGGAAGACCGCGGCCAGCCGGACGCCGGACTCCACCAGACGCCGCGCCAGCAGCGCGCCCTGCCCGGCGGAGTTGCGGCCGTAAGCGTCACGGAGCGCGGCCGGCTCGTCCTCAATGTTGAATGCCTTGCGAGCCGCTTCCGACGTGACGAGGTCGAAGGCCTTCTGGTAGAAGTGATCCATTCCTTCGATGAGCCTCGACTTTCCAGCGCTGCGAAGATCCTCGTCCATCGACTGCAAGAGACGGGCGCGCGCGGCGGATTCCTCCAACGCCACGTTTTTCGGCAACGCGAGATCTTGTACGCGAAACTCTTTCCGGCCGGGGTCGCCGGTGATGAATGGGTCAAAGGCCGCACCTAGGAAACCGGCGTCGGCGGAGATGTCCTTCTTGGGGATGCAGACGAACGGGGGCAGGCCGCCGCGCGCACCCAACTCCCTGGCAACCACCGAACCGAAGACCGGGTGCTTGAAGGCGTTATTCGGGCGCGAGCCGGAGAAGATGTACTGCTTGGCCTTCTCGTGAATCGCCTCCTTCGAATACATGGAACGAACGACAGCGAACTTGCGGGCGTTTTTGGCGCAGTGCGGAAGGAGCTCAGAGAAATGGACGCCGGGAATCGCGGTCGGGATGGTTTTGCATACGCCGCGAATGTCGATGGGCTGGTCTGGCTTGGGGTCGAAACTATCGTGCTGGCAGGGGCCGCCTTCGAGGAAGTAGATGATGCAGTTTTTTGCGGGGCCGTTAGCAGCGAGCAGGCGAGGGAGGCTGAGGCCGCCGAACAGCGTGCCTCCTATGCGAAGGAAATCGCGGCGAGCGCTCATTGATGGATGTTCGCGTCGGGCGCTCATTGATTTATTTGAAACTCCCTGGTGTTGAGTAGTGCCCACAGCACATTTTCGAACGCGCGGCGGCGGCCGCGGCCGGCTGTTTTCTCTTCGGCGAGGAACGCCTCGACGTTGGTCGATTCCTTCTCGCTCGGAGGCCGGGAGAGGGCGCGCAGGTAGAGGCTGGCTGTCACCTGACGGTCGTCGATGGTTCGTTCCAATAGAGCCGAGAGCACGTTCGCGGGGGACTCGACCTTTTCGCGGACAGCTTCGGCGTTCATCAGATGCAGCGCCTGGGCGAGGGACGGATCCTGCGCGCGCGGCTCCATGGTGTCGCGGCGAGGAAGGCCAAAAGTCGTCAGGAAATATGTCGCGCCGATTGTCGCGACGAGGTCCTTGGCAGAGGTGCCCGGCGGGTAGTTACCGAAGGTCTGGGGCACGCCGGTGGCTTGCCCCAGCGCGTCGAGCAGCACTTCGGCGGGCAGTTTTCGGGGCTCGTAGCGCGCTAACAGCACCCGCTCCAGAGGGTCGCTTCCGCCGCTGCGGCCGGGCGCGCGGGAGGCGCGCTGGTAGGTCTCAGAGTTCAAAATCAGCCGGTGAACCGGTTTGAGACGATACCCGCCCTCGATGAACGCGGCCGCCAGCCGGTCGAGCAGCGCCGGATGGGAGGCCATGTTGGTCGAGCGGAAGTCGTCGGCGGGATGGACAATGCCCGCGGTGAAGTACTGGGCCCAGATTCGATTCACCGTGGCGCGGGCGAATTGCTGGGCCTGCGGACCGAGAATCCAGTCGGCCAACACCTCGCGCCGGTCCTTTTCCCCCGAGATTTCGGGTTTGGTTCCGTCCAGAAATTTCGGGGCAACGGGTTGCTTCGTGTTGGGGTGGATCACTTCTCCGTCGCGGGTGTTGAACCAGACGCGGCGGTATTGGGCGTAGCCGTGCTTGACCTTCATTCGGCCCAGGAACGCGGCCATGCCGTAAAAGTCGTCCTGCGTCAAATTCTCGAGCGGGTGGTTGTGGCATTCGGCGCACTCGATGCGCTGGCCGAGGAAGAGGCGGGTGACGGTGGGCGTCGCCTTGGAGACTTCAAAGGTCTTGAGCATGAAGTCGATGGCGGGATGCCAGAAGTTGCCGGCGGGGTGTACGGTTGTGTCGCCCGTGGCTGTGATCATTTCGCGCACGGTTTGGTTGTAGGGTTTGTCGGCGCGAATGGCGTCCGCGAGCCAGCGCTTGAAGCTCGCGTTGGTCCGGCCCTGCGAGTAGTATTGCGAGTTGCGGAACCAGTCTTCGAATTTCACCAGCCAATGGCTGGTGTACTCGGGGCGGTTGAGGAGTTCGTCGATCAGTTCTTGCCGCTTGCCGGTACTCGTCGAATCCACGAATCGGCCCGTCTCCTCCACGGTGGGCAGTACGCCGATGAGATCTAGGAACACGCGCCGGACGAAGGTGGCGTCGCTGGAACGAGGATACGGTTCTATCGCTACCTGGCGCAGCTTTTCGTTCACTTCCCGGTCGATAAAATTAGCCTCGGCGGCGTTGGGCGCCGGGGCGGGCGGCTTACCGGCGACGATGAACTGGGCGGTGGCCGCCTTGCCGACTCCGCGCGCCATCAAGACCGTGAGGCCATGACCTTTCGCTGTGACGACGCCTTCGGCCGACGCCGAGACGACGCCTTCGTCATTGACGGCGTAGCGCACCTGGCGGGTGAGGTCGATTTTCGAGCCGTCGGAGAGAGTTCCGACGACCTTTAGTTGAACCGGTGCGTCCGAGAGCCGGACGATAGCTTCGCGGGGCTGCACCTCGATGGAGACGATGCCCGGGCCCGAGCTCACGCGCTTTGCACCTTGGCGCAACCATTGCAGGAGAATCTGGTACTCGTCACTGGCCGCTGTTAGCAGATGCCCGCCGCCGTGCGCCACTTGCAGGGAAGGCTTGCGCAAGAGCAGAGAATTTTCGGGTTGTTTGCCGTCGATGCGCCGTCCGTTGTGCGCGGTGGTGATCATGGCGTGGTCGGCGGCGGCGTCGGCGCCGTAGAGCGAGAGCTTGAATCCGTTCTGGCCGGCCGGCGAACCATGGCAGGAGGAACCGTTGCAGCCCTTGGTTGTGAGCAGCGACAGCACGTCGCGCTCGAAGCTGATCTCCACGGGCGGAGTGGCGGCCCACGCGACAGTGGACACAAAGAACAGGAGCCGGTTCGCCATCTTTAACCGTCTCTATTCTATTCATTTCGGAAGGCGTTGCGGGCCGGCGATTGCCACCGCCGGTTTCCGCTCAGGTTGAAATTTGTCGCTCGGACGGACATTTTGCTTTTCTCCAGGTTGTAGTTCCGACGGAGAGCTTGGACGTTCGCTGGCTCCGTCCCGGCCTTACCTCCCGGCGATCCTCCTCGTTGGGGACGGACTGCCCGAACAACCGAGCGTGAAAACGAGTCCTCTTGCGTACCGGAGAAGTTCAAGAGGCTCGCGATGCAGGCTGTGTCCGTCCCCAGGGTTGCCGTCTCAAGACGGGTGTCAGGCGCCCAGGACCTCCTTATACGCCGTCTCGTCGAAGCCGACCACGAGGCGCTTGCCAACTCGAAAGCTCGGCGCGCGGAGGTTGCCGCTGGGACCGACGATCAACGCGGCGATCTCGTCGTCGGAAGCCTGTTGCTTTTTTAAGTTCAGCCGCACTACGTTTTTGCCTTTGGCGGCGACGATCTCCTCCGATTGACGGGCGAGGCGAATGGCTTCTTCGCGGGGAATCGTCTGTTTCTTGGCGTTTTGCTCGGCCGTTACGGCCACTTTGTGTTTCGCAAGGAACCCCTGCGTTTTGCCGCAGGTGGTTCAACCGGGGCGGTGATAAGACCAGTCGATCGACTTCATGTGTGAATATGCCTCCTTGCGTCATAATATCCAGTTCATGGCCTCCATCGATCCGAAAGCTCTTCGCTCCTACACTTGGTTCAACGGCAAGGAGTACTACAACTTTTCGCGCCGGGCGAACTTGCGGTCCATCGGATTTTCGCGCGAGATATTTTTCGGCAAGCCGGTGATCGGGATTTGCAACTCCTTCAGTGAGCTGAATAACTGCAACGCACACCTGCGCGGATTGGCCGAGGCGGTGAAGCGCGGGGTGTGGGAGGCCGGCGGATTTCCGCTGGAGTTTCCGGTCATCAGTCTAGGCGAGCAGTTCATGAAGCCGACGACGATGCTGTTCCGTAACCTGATGGCGATGGACGTGGAGGAGTCGATCCGGGCGAATCCAATCGACGCGGTGGTGCTTCTGTGCGGCTGCGACAAAACCACGCCGGCGATGCTGATGGGCGCGGCTTCGGCGAACATTCCGGCTGTGGTTGTGACGGGCGGTCCGACGCTTTCGGGCAACTACAAGAACCAGCCGTTTGGCACCGGCACCGATGGGCGGAAGATCTTTGATCTCTACCGGACCGGCAAGGTTTCGCCGGAGGAGTTGCAGGAGATTGAGGGCTGCATGGTGCGGTCAAGCGGGCACTGCACGGTGATGGGCACGGCGTCGACAATGGCATCGATGGCGGAGGCGCTGGGGATGACGCTGCCTGGCAATGCGGCGATTCCGGCCGTGGACTCGCGGCGTGCCGCGTTGGCGGAGGCCTCCGGGCGGCTAGCGATCGAGTTGGTGGCGGAGGCGCGGACGCCGCGGTCAATCATGACCTGGGAGGCGATGGAGAACGCGATCACTGTGGACATGGCGATTGGCGGGTCGACGAACGCGGTGGTGCATCTGCTGGCGATCGCGCGCCGGCTGGGCTTGCCGCTGCGGCTCGACGACTTCGACCGCATCTCGCGCAAGACGCCGTTTCTGGCCAATCTCCGTCCGTCCGGCCAGCACCTGATGGAGGATTTTTTCCATGCCGGCGGGCTGCCGGCCCTGATGCGGGAGCTGTTGCCCCAACTGCATCGTGACGCCGTGACGGTGAACGGAAAGACGGTGGAGGCGAACGTGTCCCAGGCCGTGTGCCACAACCGCGACGTGATCGCCGCCCGGGAGACGCCGCTGCATCCGGAGGGCGGCACCGTGGTGCTTCGAGGAAATTTGGCTCCCGACGGGGCAGTGTTCAAGCAGACGGCCGCCTCGCCGCACCTGTGCCAGCACACGGGTCCGGCCTATGTTTTCGAGAACTACCAGCAGATGCACGACACGATCGACTCAAGCGATTTGCCGATCGACGAGAACACGGTCCTGGTGATGAAGAATGGCGGGCCGAAGGGCGCGCCAGGATTTCCGGAGTGGGCGCACATTCCGATGCCGCGCGTGCTGCTGGAGAAGGGAGTATCGGACTGCGTTCGAATCTCCGATGCACGCATGTCGGGAACTTCGTTTGGCACGGTGGTGTTGCATGTTTCGCCCGAATCGGCGATTGGCGGCCCGCTGGCGATCGTCGAAACCGGCGACCGGATCACGCTCGACGTCGCCAAGAGAGAGTTAACGCTGCACGTGCCCGCCGATGAGATCGCCCGGCGGCTGGCGGTGCGGCCAGTCCACGAACCCCACTACACGCGCGGCTATGGCAAGCTGTTTCTCGACCATGTGACGCAGGCGCACGAAGGCTGCGACTTCGACTTTCTGCACGCCGAATGAAGACGCGGCTGTTTTTCGCGGTGCTGGGCTGGCTCTTCTATGTGGCCTGCAAAGGCGCGTATAAGGGTTATTTCTCCTCCGACGATCTGGACAATTTGGCATGGACGCGCTTCGCCCACTACGACGCGTTCGTGGAGGGGCTGTTCACGCCGAGGTTTTATACAACCAACTTCCGGCCCGTTGGCCACTTTTTTTTCTGGTGCATGGGGCGCTGGGCGGACTTGCAATACCCGCCGTACATGGCTGTGGTTCACGGCTTGCATTTTCTGAACACGATCCTGCTGTGGCGGCTTTGCGGCAAGTTCGAATTACCGTGGCTGGCGCGGGCGGCGGGCACCGTCCTGTTCGCATTTCATATGGCGGCGTTCGACGCCTATTGGAAGCCGATGTATGTTTTTGACGTGTTGTGCGCCGCCTTCGCGCTGGCGTCGATCCTCTGCTGGACCGGCGGCCACCGCTGGTGGAGCCTGGGCCTTTTCTTTCTCTCGTATAAATCCAAGGAACTGGCCGTGGCTGTGCCACTGGTGCTTGCGCTTTATGAGCAGTGGTTCGGGCAGAAGCGGTTCCGCGCCTTGATTCCGCACGGCGCGGTGGCCGCGCTGTTCGCCGGGCAGGCGCTGCTGATGCAGTCGGGTCAGGCGGGCGACTACGGGATTCGGCTGACGCCGGCGACGCTGTGGACGGCGGTGCAGTTCTACGGTGCTGCACTAGGGCCTGTGGCCCTGCTGCCGTTATTGCACTGGAAGGACAAACGCGTCTGGTTCGGAATGGCCGCGTTGCTACTGTTTCTGGGGCCGATGTTTGCGGTGCCGGGCCGCCTGTTTAGCGCCTATCTCTATCTGCCCTTAGCGGGACTCGGTATCGCGTTCGCCGCCGTGGTGGACCGGTGGCGCTGGGTGACCGCCGCGCTGCTGCTGTGGCTGCCGCTGCAGTACTTCGCGTTGCGCGACAGGCGCAACGTGGCGCTGGCGGAGGCGGACGAGACGCGGATTTACGTTGGGAAGGTGCGCGGCGTCGCGCGCGAAATGCCGGACATCGAGCAGATCCTGATCGACGGCTATCCGGCTTCGATGCGCCGGTGGGGCGTCGAGGGCGCGCTGCGGCTGGCGTTCGATCGCGACAAGGTAAACGCAACGTTTGTCGAAGACACACGGCGGCCGGAGCCAGATGCCGCGAAGACGCTCGCCGTGCTGAGCTGGAGCGCTTCGCAGCGCGATCTGCTGGCACTGCGGCGCACGGCGGGCAACGACGCGGCTTATATCGAACTGGGCCGGTTGACGCCTTTCTGGCTCTTGACCGAAGGCTGGTTTCAGGGCGAGGACCGCTTCCGCTGGATCGCGCCGGTGGCCAAGGCGAAGCTGCGCAAACCGGCCGGCGGAACGCGCTTTTCGGTAACCGTGAACGTAAGTCCACAGTACATCGCGGCTGTGAAGAGGTCGACGCTTACTGTCCTCGTCAATGGCGTTGAGATCGGCAAGCCCGTGTATACGGAGAACGGCTGGCTGACGGACTACTTCGCCGTTCCGCCGGCGGCCAAGGACGAGATGGTGGATGTGGAATTCCGCGTGGAGCCGCCGTTCCGTCCAACAAACGGAGACCCGCGCACGCTGGGCGTACCGATCGCCGCGTTCGGATTCCGATAGGCGTCAGTTGGCGACGGCGATGTCGGCCATGTCGTGAAACGCGTCCGGCGTCTCGATGGCTAAGGGCAGCGCCGAACCGGTGGGCGCGGAAGCTGGGACAGTGAAGTTGATCTGATAGAGGCCGGCAAGGTTGGGCGCCAGACCTTTGAAGACTACGGTGGCCAGCCGGCCGCCGACATAGACCTTCACCTCGGCATTGACGTTACTGAGCGGCGCACCGGAAGCGGCCGCACCGTCGGGGACGGGCGGAGTGACCGCGCCTAGACCGGTGAGGAATAGTAGAATCGTCTCGCCGCGCCGGGCGGGCGAGGCGGCCGAGACTAGCGTGAAATCGGCATGGAGCAGCGCGGCGGGGCCGGTGCCGGCCGGGGGGACGGTGAAGATGCCGGGCGAGGTGCGGGCCAGCGGGACCTCAATCGGGGACGAACGCTGCGCGCCGTTGACGATAACGATGGAGGCGGAGGAGCCGGACGCGGCGAAGGGCACAAGTGCGCTGATTTGCGTGGGCGCGGTGAAATACAGCGGCGCGGGCGTATTGTTGACCAGGACCTGCACGCCGCCGAGAGTCGTAGGGAAGGGAAGGCGTTCCGCCACCGTCGTGGCGCCGGCCAGGCCGGAGCCGAACAGCGTGAAGAAGCCCCCCGGCGAGAGCGGAGCGCCGACCGGAGCGAAGCTGCCCGCGTTGAGCACCCCTTGCGGGCTGACGAAAATTCCGGTGCCGGATGGTGCGGCGGCGCGGATGCCGAAGCTGAGCTCGTAGTTATTGGAATCGACCGTGGATACGCCATTGGTGTGGAACGAGTTGCTGGCGAAGCCGAGGGCCAGCCGCCCCAGCTCCAGCGTGCCGAGTGAATCCGGAGCCAGCGAGTAGCTGTTTGCGCCGGTCAGGTCCAGGACACCCTCCGGCTGACGCACCCGGAGGCTGGAAACCAGCTTGCCACTGCCGGTGGAGTTCGACGAGCCGGCGTAGCAGCCGGCTTTATTGGCTTCAAAGCGCAGGCCGGCGCGAAAATGCAGATTGCTGAAGGAGGTGGCCGACGTGGCGCCGGCGAAGACTTTGGAGCCGACCCAGAGATCGTGGCCGCCGCCGGAGGTGGAGCCGAACAGTACCAGGTTGCCGTCGGCCGAGACCCAGAGCGACCGCGTTCCGTTCAGCAGGCCGGACCCAGGCAGAGTGAGCGAGCCGGAGCCATCGGCTGAGACGGTATAGGCTGCGGCGGTCACCGTGGAGTTGGCCACGCGGTCGCCGGTGTTAGCCGATTTTCCCGATACGGTCAGGTTGCCCGCCGAGCCGGCGCCGGAGGCCGCCATGCGGAACCAGGCGTTGCGCATCTGCGCCGCCGAACCGTTCGGAAACTCTAGAGCGGAAACGAGATACGCTCCGTTCAACGAGGCGTTGCTTTGGCCGCCGGCCGGGGCCTGCACGGCGGCGAAGAGGTCATAGACTCCGCCCGCGCCTTCCGTGGACGCGCCCACCAGCCCCCCTTGCCCAAGGCCGGCATTGATTTCGACGCCCGCGCGTTGCGGATTTGCGAGCGCAACATAGCCGGTGGCCTTGACCGTGTAGGTGCCGTTGGCGTTGAAGGCGGCCGGCGCGCCGGCGCCGACAATCTGCGAGCCGGCGACGGAGTAGCCGCCCGAGCCGTTGAACGTAATTGTGCCGTACGCGGTTCGCATCTCCGATACTCCGCCGGCCGCGTTTCCGAGTATCATCAGGTGGCGGAAGAAGTACCGCCCGTTTAAAGATGCGTTGGAAAGGCTCTGGCAAAACGCCGTTCCCGCCGATAGAGTCAGCAGGTATAGTATGGTTCGTCTGTTCATTGTTGGGTCCCCGGCCCGGTTCGCGAATCATTTTCTGAAACTCTATTCCCGCCGCCGTGTTTCGGTCGGAAGAGATAATTTGTAAACGGAGAGTTCATTTTATGTTGCGGTCCTTACTTCTATTCGGCTCTTTGGCAATGGCGCAAGAGGCCACCGAATGCGTTTTCTTCGGCTCTCAGCATGATCGCATCGTCGAGGGCGGGAAGTATGGCCGGCGGGTTGGCCGAATCTCGGAGACCACTGGTGGCGTCATCGCGCGGCTGGGCGGCGGCTACTTCGTGCCGGGCGGGACGCGCACCAATTCCCGCTTTCAACTGGACGAGATGGCGACGATCGACCGCAATATCTTCGAAGTCCTGCAGCAGCGCGGCGTGACGCCCGCGCCGCGTACGGACGACTATGAGTTCATCCGCCGCGTGACGCTGGACCTGACCGGCCGAATTCCCACACCGGAGCGGGTGACCAGTTTCGTGGCGGACGCGCGGGCGAACAAGCGCGAGATTTTGATCGACGAGCTGCTGGCGAAGCCGGAGTGGGTGGATAAGTGGACGCAGTTCTACGGCGACCTGTTCAAGAACAATTCCGTCAACACGCAGATCCGGCGGGACGGCGATGGTGTGGCGGCGTTTTATCAGTGGATCGCTTCGTCGCTTCGGACGGGGAAGTCCTACGCAACGATGGCTACCGAACTCATCTCGGCGACCGGGTCCAATAGCTACGAGACCGGCGAACTGAATTTTCTGCCGGGCAGCTTCCAGCCGGCGGTGCCGGTTCAGGACACCTACGATCAGCAGGCCGTGGATGTGGCACGCACGTTTCTGGGCCTGGGGCATTTGAACTGTATCCTGTGCCACAACGGGCGCGGGCATTTGGAAACGCTGAGCGTGTGGGGGATGCGTGCCACGCGCTCGCAGGCCTGGGGCATGGCCAGCTATTTTTCCCGCACGGCCATGACGCGCACTTCGATCCGGTCCGATAGCTTTGTCCCTTATTACTGGTCGATTGTTCAGGATCCGCGTCTGGTCCGAGACTACGCGCTGAACACCACCACCGGCAACCGGCCCGCCCGGCAGCCCATCGGCACGCAGACGACGGTGCCTCCGTCCTACATTTTCACTGGCAACCGGCCGGCCGCGGGCTCGAACTACCGGGTGGCGCTGGCGCGGGACATTGTCGCCGATCCGCTGTTCGGCATGGCGGCGGTGAATTACGTCTTCGAACATTTCTTCAGCCTCGCGCTGGTGACGCCGAACGACGGGTTCGACCCCGCGCGGCTGGATCCGGATAGTCCTCCCACCGAACCGGACTGGACGCTGCAGCCCACGAATGCGAAGCTGCTGCGCGAACTGGCCGCCGATTTCACCGCCTCCGGACACGATCTGAAGAAGCTGATGAAGCAGATCGCCATGTCGGAGGCCTACCAGATGTCGAGCCGCTATCCAGGCACGTGGGATCCGAATTGGGAGCCGCTCTACGCCCGCCACTACGTACGCCGGCTGTGGGGTGAGGAGGTGCATGACGCGCTGGTGCAGTCATCCGGCCTGACGCCCAGCTACAACCTGCAGCGCGACTTTCCCGGCTTTTCGGCGAACGAGTCCTGGGCCATGAAGAGTCCGGAGCCTCTGCGCACGCCGGACCGGGGCGGCGCGGTTTCGCGTTTCCTGGACGCGTTCCTGCGCGGGGACCGCGACGAGGATTCGCGCCGCAACGACGGGTCCATCTCCCAGGCGCTGTCGCTGATGAACGATCCGCTGGTACTTTCGCGCATCCGGGCCACCGGCAACTCTAATCTGCTGCTGGCGCGGAACCTGAACAAGCCGGACGACGATCTAATCGATACGCTTTTTCTGACGGTGTTGTCCCGCGTGCCGACGGCGGCCGAGCGGACGGCGGCGCGGGCGCAGTTGACCAGCGGGAATCGCACGGCGCAGGCCGAGGATCTGTTGTGGTCGCTCTACAACAAAGTCGACTTTATATTTAACTACTAGAGCCCGGAGGAAGCCATGTTCAACGAAGAGAAATTGCAGCGGCACATCGCCAAGTACCCGCGCCGGCATTGCACCTACAGCGAGGCGCCGTTCCTGTCGCGGCGGCGGTTTTTTGAGGTGGCGGGGGCCGGCGTCGGCGCGTCGTACCTTACCGCCCCGCTGTCCGGCCAGACCGGCGGCGTGCGCGTCACCACGAAGAACACGGCCAAGTACTGCATCTTCGTGCTGATGAGCGGCGCGCCCAGCCACGTCGACACGTTCGATTGCAAGGTGGGCCCCTCGACGCCCGCCGATTTGAAGGCGGAGACGAAGAACGGCGTCCTGTGGCCCACGGGCGCCATGCCGCAGTTGGCGAATCACTTGGGCAAGATGGCCATTGTGCGGTCGATGCGCGCCTGGGCGCTGGTGCATTCGCTGGGGCAGACGTGGACGCAGATTGGGCGCAACCCGGCGGCGGCGCTGGGCGACGTGTCGCCGAATATGGGTTCGGTGGTGGCGAGCGAGAAGGACCGCGAGCGGACCGCCTCCCAGGTATTCCCGAGTTTTCTGGCGTTGAACTCCAATGGCGCGATCGGGCCTGGCTACTTCCCGGCCTCGTACGCGCCGTTCAAAGTGACGCCGGCGACGACGGGCTTGCCGAACACATCGAACACCGATGGAAAACCCCGCTCCGACGCGCGTCTGCGGTTCCTGAAGTCGATCGACGATCCGCTGCGTTTGGCGTCGCCGCTGGGGAAACCGGCCGAGGACTACGACAAGTTCTACGCGGCGGCCAACGGAATGATGTTCAACGCGGCGGTGGACACCGCGTTCCGCTATTCCGCCGCCGAGTCGCAGCGCTATGGCGTGGCCGGGGTGGCCAACGGGTTTGGAAACGCCTGCCTGGTGGCCAAACAGGTGCTGGCGGCAAATCAGGGGACGCGGTTTATTCAGATCTCGCTCGGCGGCTGGGACATGCACAACGATATCTACGGCACGGGCGGGGCGGCGACGAGTATCTTCTCGCTTGGAAAGACTTTCGACGCCGGGATGAGCGCGTTGCTTGGCGATCTCGACTCCGCCGGCCTGTTGAAGGACACTCTGGTGGTGATGGTGGGCGAGTTTGGCCGCACGGTGGGCGCGGTTTCGGCCTCCGGCGGGCGGGACCACTATTTGCAGCACTTCGCCGCGTTCGCCGGGGCGGGCGTGAAGGGCGGAAAGATTGTCGGGGCTACGGACGCGACCGGCGCGCGGACCACCAGTTTCGGCTGGCCGCACGAGCGCGACCACCGGCCGGAGGATGTGCTGGCGACGGTCTATTCGGCGATGGGGATCGACTGGACCAAGCAGTTGGAGACCCCCTACGGCCGGACGTTTGAGTACGTGCCGGACGCCTCGCACGGGATCTATCTGCCGATGGACGAGCTCTGGACCTGAGCGCGGGGTGGCAGAATGGGGAGCGATGCACGTCGACGTTACGACCGAGATTGTGATCGCCCGCCCGCTGGAGGCGGTCGCCGCGTTCGCGGCCGACCCGGACAACGTGCCGGCCTGGTACGAGAATATTCAGAGCGTGGAATGGAAGTCGCCGCCGGGCGTGGCTGTTGGCGCGCGAATCGCGTTTGTGGCGCGGTTTCTGGGTAAGCGGATGGCCTATACGTATGAGATTGCCGAGTACATCCCCGGTCAACGATTGGTGATGCGGACCAGCGAAGGGCCGTTCCCGATGGAGACGGTCTACACCTGGGAGGCCGTGCCGGACGGCACGCGGATGACGCTGCGGAACCACGGCGAGCCGGCGGGGTTCTCGCGGCTGGTGGCGCCGTTTATGCAGGCGGCGGTGCGGCGGGCGAACCGGAAGGACCTGGAGGCGTTACGGCGGCGGCTGGAAGCGGCGTGATAGACTACCCGAACTTAACCGCCTAGAGACCTCCGTGGCTACTCCAGAAGACGAACTGCGCAGCGCGCTTGTACCCGGCCGGGCCGTGTTGGTCGTGGGGACGGGTGTCTCGATTGCCGCCAGCGGCGGGCATAAGCAGGCGTCGTGGGTTGGGTTGTTGCGGCATGGGCTGGAGTGGTTGCGCGAGCACAACTTGTACCCTAAGGCGGAGTTGCTGCTGACGTTTCTAGAGGACGCGCCTGAAACTCACTGGCTAATCTCCACCGCTCAGACTGTGCGTTCCAAAATGAGCGACGAACAGTTTGCCAATTGGCTGAAGGAGACGGTTGGCTCGATCCAAGCGACGAAACCGGCCGTTCTTGACGCGCTGGAGGCGCTGCGAAGGCAAGGCTACACGCTGGCGACCACGAACTATGACGGCCTGCTGCTTCGCGGCGGGGTCACGCCCATCACTTGGAAAGACACAGACGAGATCCTGGGCGCGCAGCGGCAGGGCGATACGGGCAAGGTCGTCTTTCTGCACGGCTACTGGCGCAGGCCGGAGACGGTGATTCTGGATTGGAGGTCGTACGATCGGATCGCCCGCGATGGGGCGTACCGGGAGGATCTGGCGGCGTTCTGGAAGACGAACGTTTGGGTCTACGTAGGCTGCGGCACCAGCGGTATTACCGACCCCGATTTTGGTCTCTTGCTTGAGACCCATGGTGGGCGGGCGCGGCAGGCGAATCACTGGGACTTCTGCCTGGTGCGCGAGTCGCAGCGGGAGGAGTTTCAGGCCGAATTCGACCGGCGTGGATTTAACATCAAGGCGGTCTCGTTTGGCCAGAAGCACGACGATCTGCCGAAGTTTCTGCGGTCGTTGGTGCGGGTCCAGACGCCGCCGGCCGCGCCGGCGCGGGAACCGTTCGTGGCGGTTCCGGACTATATCGGCTCCCACGCGTTCATTGGCCGGGCGGCGCAGCTCGAGGAGTTGAACGATTGGGCCAAACCGGCCGACCCGGCCAACCTGCTGATCTTCGATGCGATCGGCGGGACCGGCAAGAGCATGTTGACGTGGCACTGGGCGACGCAGCAGGCTCCGAGCGTGCGAACGGATTGGGCGGGCCGCTTCTGGTACTCGTTCTATGAACGCGGCGCGGTGATGGCGGATTTCTGCCGGCACGCTCTGGCCTACATGACCGGCACAGATTGGAAAGAATGGGCTGAGCGGCCGTCGGCGGAGCTGTTTCAAAAATTGGTCGAAAAGCTGCACGCCGAACCCTGGCTGCTGGTGCTGGACGGGCTGGAGCGGGTGCTGGTGGCGTACCACCGCATCGACGCCGCGGAGGTGCCCGACGAGGACGTCAACCAGCCAACGGACAAGATTTTGGAGCGGAATCCGTGCAATACGATCCGGGAGGAGGATGGCGCGCTGCTGCGCCTTTTGGCCGGAGCGAAGCCATCCAAGGTTCTGATCTCCTCCCGCCTGATTCCGCGCGTGTTGTTGAATCAGGCCGGTCAACCCATCGCGGGCGCGCGGCGCATCACGCTGCCCGGCCTTCGCCCGGCCGATGCGGAGGCCTTGCTGCGCTCCTGCGGGGTGACCGGCGATTCCGCGAAGATGCAGGCGTTTCTGACCGAGAACTGCGACAATCACCCGCTGGTGACCGGCGTGGTGGCCGGTCTGGTGGCGAACTACCTGCCGCGGCGCGGCGACTTTGACGCCTGGCTGGCGAATGATGGCGCGCGCCTGAACCTGGCCGAACTGGACCTGATCCAGCGCCGCAACAACATACTTCACGCGGCGCTCGATGGGCTCTCGCCGCACAGCCGGAGGCTCCTTTCCATACTGGCGCTGCTCTCCGGGTCCGTGGATTATGAAACGCTGGCGGCGCTGGCGCAGGCGGATATCAAGCTAGCCATTCGGGATCTGGAGCTACGCGGGATGGTGCAGTATGATCACGCCAGCCGTCGCTGGGATCTGCACCCGGTGGTCCGCCGCGTGGCTTCGGGCGGTATGGATTCCGGCGATAAGGAACAGTACGGCCAGCGCGTGGTGGATCATTTCTCGGCTCAGCCGCATCCGCCCTACGACGAGGCAAAGACGCTGGAGGACGTCGCGCCCGGGATCTATGTAGTCCAGACCCTACTCAAGCTGGGCAAGTTCCAGGCGGCGGCTGACGTCTATTGGCGTGGCCTTTCGAATGCACTGCTCTTTAACCTAGAGGCGTATGTCGAGGTGCTCGCGCTCTTGAAGCCGTATTTTCCGGCGGGCTGGGAGCAGCCGCCGGACACCGTGGAGTCCGGTGATGCCGCTTACTTGGCCAATGGGGCCGCTATCGCATTAAGGAGACTCGGCGAACAGGAGATGGCGTTGAAGGTCTATGGCGCACTGGTTCGGATCGACCTTCGGGCGCAGAACTGGTCCGTGTTGTGCCTGCGCCTAAGCAACGCTGCGGTCACGAGAGCGCCAGCGGCGGCCCTGCGCCTGTTCGAACTCATATTCGATGTCGCCCAACTGACGGAAAATCGCGAATGGCTCTACCTAAACCATCTGTATACATTCGACGAGTTCTCGCGGATCGGAAACTGGCAGGAGGCAGAGCGGCACTGGGAAGCCCTGTCTTCTTTGCCAATTCCGTACAGCCGGGCCATTTATCGCCCGGGCGATACGGAGTGGTATTTTGCTTGGCACCAGTTGCGAAGGGGCCAACTGCGGCCTGAGGACATCGACAAGGCCGAGACCCTCGCGAGAGCGGGCGACAACCGTTTCGCGCTCCGAAAACTGGCGGAGTTGCGCGGCCACTGGCAATTGGAGCTAGGTAACTGGCACGCCGCCGTCCAAGGATTCGAGACCGCTGTCGCCATGGCCCGCGAGCGCCGCTTGCTGGACGGACCCAGCGAATGCGGCCTGGCCCTCGCCCGGTTCCTCGACGGCCAACTCTCACAGGAGGAGGCCCGCGCTGAGGCGCTCCGCCTCGCGCAGCAGTCGTACAGTTCCTATTTCATCGCCCGGCTCTGGCAGGCGATCGGAGATCTGGACAAGGCGAAACGGTATGCTCTCATCGCCTATGAATTCTACTGGGGCGACGGCGAGCCCTCCGTAAATCGCTGCTACCTCAACAAGACCATCAAACTCCTCAACGAACTCAGCGTGCCCATCCCCAACCTGCCGCCCTACGACCCGGCCAAGGACCCGCCGCTGGATTGGGAGGCCGAGGTGCGCGCCGCCATCGAAAAACTCCGCGCCGAAATGCGCCAGTAACCCATTCAATACGGGGCATCCGCAATCCCAATGGCGGCAGCCGCTGCCGCCGGCCGAACAGCAACGTAAGGGCCGCCGGGCCCGCCCCGCCGCCCTCCGGCTACGCGCTGCCGGTTAGAGGATCTGCCGGATGGTCCGGCCTCCCAGGTCCGTCAAGCGGCGGTTGCGCCCGGCGAAGTAGTAGGTAAGCCGCATGTCGTTCAAACCCATCAGATGCAGGATGGTCGCGTGGACATCGTGCATGTGATAGACGTCCTCCACGGCCTTGTGCCCGATCTCGTCGGTACCGCCCACCATGCTGCCGCCCTTCACGCCGCCGCCGGCGAACCACATGCTCTGGCAGCGGGTGTTGTGATCACGGCCCACCACCGGCTGATCGGCCGGGGTGTCCGGCGTCCGGCCGAATTCGCCCATCCACACCACCAGGGTGCGGGGCAGCAGGCCGCGCTGTTTCAGGTCCGTGAGCAGAGCGGCGATCGGTTTGTCGGTCTCCCGCGCATTCTTCTCGTGGTTCTTCAGAATGTCGCCGTGGGCGTCCCAGCTTTGGGAGGGCGTGAAGATCTCAACGAACCGCACGCCGGCCTCCACCAGCTTGCGGGCCATCAGACAGCGGCGGCCGAACGACGCGGTGACGGGATCGTTCAGGCCGTACATCTCCTTCACCGCCTCCGGCTCGGCGTCGATGGAGAGTACGCGGGGCACCTCCATCTGCATGCGGTAGGCGAGTTCGTAGGAGTCGATGCGGGCCTGCAGGTCGGCGTTGTCGGAGCGGCGCTCGCCGAAGGAGGCGTTCAGGGTGCGCATGACGTCGCGCTCGGCGGCGATAAGGGAGGGTTCGACGGCGGCGGGCGAGGCGAGGTCCCGCACGGGTTCCGAGGCCGCGCGCATCACCATGCCCTGATACTCGGCGGGCAGGTAGCCGCTGCCCCATTGCTGCGCGCCGCTGAAGGGAATGGAGCGGAAATCGGGCATGGCGACGAAGGCGGGCAGGTTTTTGTTGCGCGTGCCGAGACCGTAGGTGATCCAGGCGCCCATCGACGGATTGCCCGGAATGATAAAGCCGGTGTTCATCTGAAACACGGCCGCCGGATGGTTGCCGTTATCGGACTGCACGCTGCGGACCAGCGCCAGCTCGTCGGCGTGTTTGGCGGTTTCCGGCAGAAGGTTCGAGATCTCGCGCCCGCACTGGCCGTATTTCGCGAACGTGAACGGGGACGCGACGAACTTGCGCGGCCGCGCGAAGAGGTTGGGCTGGTCGGTCTTCTTCTCTTTCGACCAGTCCATGATCTTGCCGTCCAGCTCCTTGAGCTTCGGCTTGGGGTCGAAGGTGTCCACCTGGCTGACGCCGCCCAACATGCCGAGGAAGATGCAGGCATCGGCCTTGGCCGCGTGGTGCGGCCCGCGGCCCTGATCCGCCGCCAGCAGTTGGCCCAACGCCGCGCTGCCGATGCCGAACACGCCTTGATACGCGAACTGTCTCCGGTTGATCATCGCTACTCCACAAACAGGAATTCGTTCAGGTTGAACAGCACCGCGCCCAGGGACGCCAGACCCTCTTCCCCCCGGCCGGCCAGCGATGCGGCCGAGGCGCGCTCCGGCGCGGAGGGCTCGCGGCCCAGCGCCAGCCAGAACGCTTCCGCCAGAGGGTCGGCCGCCTTCGCCACGCGCGCGGCGAAGTGTTTCGACTCGGTGCGGGTGAGGTCGCCGTTCAGCAGCGTCAACGCCTGCGGGGCGACGATGGTGGTTTGGCGGCGCGCGCAGGAGGTGCTGGAGTTTGGCGCGTCGAAGGTCTCCGACATCGGGAACAGGACGCTGCGCCGCTGCATCAGATACACGCTGCGCCGCAACCGTTGCGACTCGCTCGATGGGTACCACTTGAAGAACTCAAAGCCCTGGGCCACGTCGGCCGGGACATCGAACAGAACGGGCGGTCCGCCGGTCTCAAGGTTCAGCCTGCCGCTGAGCGAGAGGATGGAATCGCGAATCACTTCGGCGTCCAGGCGCTGCCAGTTCATGCGCCACAGAAGCTTGTTGGTGGGGTCGGCGGCGGCGTGGCGCGTCTGTTCCGGATGCACGCTGGCCTGTTTGTAGGTGGCCGACAGGAGCATGACCTTGTGCATGGCCTTGACGCTCCAGTTCTTTTCGACGAACTGCACGGCGAGCCAGTCCAGCAGCTCCGGATGCGTGGCCGGTTCGCCGTTCTTGCCGAAATCGCTGGGCGTGCGGACGATGCCTTCGCCGAAATGATGCTGCCACAGGCGGTTCATCATCACCCGCGCGGTGAAGGGATTTTCCTTGGAGCCGATCCATTCGGCCAGCGCCAGCCGCCGGCCGTTGCTGCCGCCGGCGTAGGGGATGGCGGCGGGCTCGCTCTTGCCGGTCACGCAGGAGAGGAACGAAGGTTCCACTTTTTCGCCGCGCGCGGCCAGGTCGCCGCCGATCAGAACATGCGTGTCCGGAACGTCCGGCGCGGCGGGCGGAGCCACGTCGCGCACGGCGTAGGCGATGGGCTGGTAGCGGCGGGCCAGCTCCTGCTCGCGCTGCATGGTGTCCCGCGTGTCGAAGTAGGCGCGCAGCGGCGCTTTCCATTCGGGTTCCTTGATAAGCGGCAGGTCCTGCTCCAGGAAGAAGAGGTTTTTCGTGTTCAGCTTGCCCAGGAACCGCTTCAGGCCTTCGTCCTTGTCGTCGACCTTAAACAGGTCCATGTAGCGGCGTTTGAGCGCGTCGCGCTGATTGTCGAGATCGGCCTGCGCCTGCTCGGCCGCGTCGTCGTGGGCGCGCTGCAGGCGCTTCATCTCCTTGGGGTTCTCGACGGGTTCGTAGCCCGAAGGCAGCTCCGCCGTGGCGGTGCCTGCGAAGAAAGCCTGCAGGCGATAGTAGTCCTTCTGCGGAATGGGATCGTACTTGTGGTCGTGGCACTGCGCGCAGCCGGTGGTCATGCCGAGAAACACCGAGCCGACGGTGCCGGTGATGTCGTTCAGAAAATCCTGGCGCAGTTGCTTCTTCGAATTCGCGTCGGCCTCCCAGGGGGCGAAGCGCAGGAAGCCGAGGGCCACCTGGCGCTCGGCCATCGGCGCGGCCTTGGGACCGCGATACTCGTCGCCGGCGAGTTGCTCCTGCACGAACTGGTCGTAGGGCTTGTCGCTATTGAAGGCGCGGATCACGTAGTCGCGATAGCGCCAGGCCGTGGGGCGTTCGCCGTCGATGGCGAATCCGTCGGATTCGGCGTAGCGGACCAGGTCGAGCCAGTGGCGGCCCCAGCGTTCGCCGTAGCGCTTGTCGGCCAGCAGCGCGTCGATGCGCTTCTCGTAGGCGTTTTCGCTGGTATCGGCCTCAAACGCGCGCACCTCTTCCGGCGGAGGCGGCACGCCGATGAGATCGAAGTACAACCGCCGCAGCAAGGTGCGCCTGCCGGCCTCCGGGGCCGGCCGCAGCCCCTGTTTCGCCAGCGCGGCCCGGACGAATTCGTCGATCGAGGCCGGCCCGCCCTTCACCGGCAGCGGCGCGCGGAAAAGCCGGGGACCCTGCGAGACCGTGATGGGAGGCATGGCGTCGATCGCCTTTTCGATGGAGGCGATGACACCGGCGTCCAGCGGCTTGCCGCCCAGCGGCATGCGCGGCGTCTTCAGCCCTTTCAAGTGATCCACCAGGGCCGACTGCGCCGCATGGCCCGGCACGATGGCCGCGCCCCGTTTGCCGCCGGTGCGGAGCGCGTCGACACTCGCAACGGAAAGGCCGCCCTGTGGCGCCGCGCCGCCGTGGCAGCCCGCGCAATGGGTGGCGAGCGTGGAAAGCAACGCCTCATCGCCGGCCCGCAAACACAAGGCGAGCACCGCCAAAAAATACATCCGCATTTCGTGCCGATGATATCAACTTTCGCGGCCGGAAACGCGTCAGAATGTTAGTTTGCGGTTTCTCCTCCCCCTTGCCGTTTCCGTAGCCGCCAGTTATGCCGCGCCCTCCTGCCCGGCGGGTGTGGCCGTGGCCCAATTGCAACTGGAGGCGCAGCGGCCGGGTTCGGCGCTGCGCATTCCGCTGGACCGCGTGAATCGCTTGCGGCAGGGCGATGTGGTTCACTTGACGGCCTCCGGAGCGGACCTGGAGAAATCCCGCGCGGCGCTGCTGGTGCTGACGGGGAAACAGGAGCTGCATGTTTTGGACGCCGTGAAAGCGAATGCGCCGGCGCAGTGGACGCTGCCGGTGGACCCCGCCGCGGTGGCGGTAGCCTTCGGCCCCAAGGGGTTCGACAGCGGCCGCATGAAGACGCTGGTGTCGAAGGACGGCGACTTGATTTCGCAACTGGCGGCGTACAGCGAGAAAACGGCGCAGACGGAGCTGCTGTTGAAAGCGTTGGAGAGCGGCTCCACCGGTGATCGCGCCTTCGACGGGGCGTTGAAAGGGCTGGCCTCCACTCCGGGCGGTACAGCGTTGAACCGGTCCGCATCGATGGATCAGCAGACGCTGGCGATGCTGCGGGCGCTGAATCCGGCGCTGCATGGATACGATCCGCTGGCCACGGATCAGAAGCAGCGTTGGCAGCAATCGGCGACGCTGGCGTCGTCGGTGGCGGGGCTGTTCTATGGAAACTACATCGGCTTGGCAGGCGGAGGCGCGGCGCTGATGCTGAACCTGCGCGGCATGATGTTCCCCCGAACCGAGTTGCGTTCGGCGCTGCTGCGCGGCAATACGCTTTGCGCCGCGGCGAAGGACGCGCCGCGGTCGCGGCTGGGGTTTCTGTGGGCGCGGCGCCTGCCCGGCGGCGACCCGCCGGTGCTGGCACCCGCGGGCCTGGCTCACGCTCCCGCGGGAATGACAGGCGCCATCCGGTTCGACGTGCCCGGCGAACAGATTGCGGCGGCGGCGAGGGCGTATCGCTGGCGATTGGTCAATGCGGCGGGCAAGGCGTTTGAGGTGCAGGTGACGGCGCCGGCCGCGGAGAAGTCGCTGCGGATCGCGGACGTTCCGGAGCCGGGGCTGTATACCTTGGAGGCCGATTGGGACTGGACGCCGCTGCGAATTCCGAACGCGCTTGAAACGCACGCGCTGCCGGATCTGCGCGACGTCCGGCTCTCCCCGGACTCAGCCGACCGGCTTGTGATGGGCAACGGCCCGGTCCGTCTGCGGCTGGAGGGCGCGCCTCTTTTTTTTCTGGACGCCGCCGCATGGAAGAAGGCCGGCGATGCACTGGCCAAGCCAGTGGCGATTCCGTTCGCCGTCGCTCCGGACGGCGCGTCGGCCGAATTGGAGATCGACACTACCGGCGCCGCGCACGCGCCCTATGAGCTGACGCTTACGCAGCGGGGCGGGAGCCGGGCGACGCTCGCCGTATTGATGCAGCTTCCTCCGCCCGTTTTGGAAGGGCTGCCTCTGCCGGCGTATCGCGGTGAGCGGCAGGCCATCGTGCTGCGCGGGCAAGGTGTGGAGCGCATCGAATCCATCGCCAGCGCGAACGCCCATACGGAGTGGCGGCGCGAGGAGCGGACGCTGATCGTGGAGCCGACCGCGGGGACCAGCCTGGAGTTGCGCGTGGAAGGGCGGAATCAGCCGATCGTTCTGACGAACGCTCTGGAGATCCAAGCGCCGCGGACGCGCATTGTCAGTGTGGTGAAAGCGGCGCAGCCGGCGGGACCGGTGGAGCGCCGGCCGAACGAGATTGACGCGGCGCAGCCGCTGAGTTTCTCACTGCAGTTCGAGGGCGGGGGCGGCGAGGTGGAGGTTGCCTGCCAGGGCGGCGCCAAGATCGAAGGCGTGGAGACGCGTCCCATCGGCGCGGGTTCCGTTTATGTCACAGTGCCGGCCATTCGCGGCGGTTGCGAACTCGCGGCGGCGCTGGGCGGCTCCCGGCCAGAGGCGATCGGCACGGTGGTCGCACTGCCGCACATCGACGCCTTTACACTGAGCGATGAGGAGGCCGGGCCGCAGCGGTATCGCGGGCAGTTGAAAGGCCGCCAATTGGAGCGCATCGCCCGTACGGGCTGGACGCCGGATTTGCCGGTCGACGCCGCTGAGCTGCCCGCGCCGGCATCCGATGGCCAGCGGATGAATATTGTGATGCCGTGGCCCGCACCGAGGCCGCATGCGCCATTACTGGTGTGGCTGCGAGGCGAGACGCTGCCGCGGCGGACAACGGCGCGCTTCTAAGCCGGCCGCCGCGCGCGGAAAAACTCCTGCAGTATCTCCGTGCATTCGGCGGCCAGGACTCCCTCTGTAATCTCGATTCGATGGTTCAGCAAGGCGGAGTCGGCGAGGTCAAACTTCGATCGCACGCCGCCGAATCGAAGATCGCGCGCGCCGAAAACAAGACGGCGGATTCGCGCGTGTACCAGCGCGCCGGCGCACATCACACACGGCTCCAGGGTCACGTACACCGTTGCGTCCTCCAGCCGGTAGTTGTCCAGCGCCTGCCCGGCGGATCGAAGTAATTGCATTTCGGCGTGGGCGGTTGGGTCGCGCAGGGCGATGGGCCTGTTGTGCGCCCGCGCCACAACCACCCCGCCGGTCACCAGGACCGCACCCACGGGAACTTCGCCCCCGGCGGCCGCCAGGCGCGCCTCCGCGAGCGCCTCACGCATTGCGGCAGAGTCTTCCAATCCGACCATTTTAGCCGCTGTGTTCCCGCTTTGCGTTAACGATACAGATTTGGTATTTTCTCGGTACGAGGCAAAATGTCGAGACTACGGTTCCTGATTCTCGGGCTGTCCGCGGCTATGCAGGCGCAAACCACGGCGCAGGCAGAATTCTTCGAAAAGAATATCCGGCCGCTGATCGCCACGAAATGCACGACGTGCCACAATGCCAAGGCCAAGACCTCGGGCCTTGACATGTCCACCGGCGACGCGTTTTTCGCCGGCGGCGCCAGCGGTTCGCTTGTCAACGTCGAGACGCCGGATCAATCTCTGATCCTGAAGGTCTTGACCTATGACGGGTCGCTGAAGATGCCGCCTACGGGGAAGTTGAAAGACGACGAGATCGGCAAGGTCCGTGAGTGGATCAAGATGGGCGCGCCCTGGCCGGGCGCGGGGCCCCGGCCCGCAAATGCGGCGACGAATCCGAGCGGGACGCGGAAGCACGGGTCGGCTTTTACGGATAGCGAATGGAAGTTCTGGGCCTTTCAGCCGGTAGCGAAACCGGCGGCGGCAAAGTCGATCGATGCGTATTTGCGCGAAGCGCTGGCCGCGAAGAATTTAAAGCCCGCGGCGCGCGCCGACAACGCAACACTGCTGCGCCGCGTAACCTATGATCTGCATGGACTCCCTCCTTCCGAGAAAGAACTGGCGGCGTTTTTGGCGGACAGTTCGAAGGATGCGTATGCAAAAGTCGTCGAGCGGCTGCTGGCGAGCCCGCGTTATGGCGAGAAGTGGGGGCGTCATTGGTTGGATGTGGCGCGCTATGCCGATTCGACGGGCAACGACGAGGATCACCGCTATCCGTACGCCTGGCGCTACCGCGATTATGTAATCGACGCGTTCAATCATGACCTTCCGTTCAATCAATTTGTCCGCGAACAGGTGGCGGGCGATTTGATGCCGGCCGCGCCGGGCGAGCCGGTGAACCGGCGAGGGATTATCGCGACGGGATTTCTCACTCTCGGAGCGAAGGCGGTCGCGCAGCAGGATAAGAAGAAGATGGTGTTGGATGTCTACGACGAACAGATCGATGTGTTGTCGAAGACGTTTCTCGGTGTGACGCTCGCCTGCGCGCGGTGCCACGATCACAAGTTCGATCCGCTGACGCAAAAAGACTACTACGGCATGATGGGGATGTTCGCGTCGACTAAGCAATTCCGCGATACCGAACCGAACGTGGCGATGCTGCTGTTTACGCCGCTGGTTTCGAAGGCGGAGTACGAGAAATACGAAGCGGCGCAAAGCGTGGTGGCGAACAAGGGCATCGATATCGGAATCGTCATCGACCGCGAACGCCAAGCGGTGCAGGAGAAGTGGCTCGAACGGCTCGGCGATTACATGCTGGCCGCGCGAGCGGTGCGCGCGAAGAAGAATTACGACAAGACGCTTGGGCTGAACGAGCGCGTCATCGAAAAATGGGTGGCGCATTTCAACGAGACCGAAGTGCCGCGGCCGTGGCTCGATGCGTTTCACAAGGGCGATAACGACGCGGCGGCGATCGCGAAGCTGCAGGAGTCGGCGAAGGAGAATTTGGCCGCGTGGGCGAAGAAGATGAGCGCTTTTCGCGTGCGGGAACGGAAGCAGCTCGCAGAGAAGAACATGCTGTATGAGATGCCGAAGCTGATCGATGAAAAGGACGGCTTCTTCCGGGACGTGTTCGCCGATGCCGGACCGTTCGGGATCGCGTCGAAGGCGATCGACGATATCGCTTCCGAGGCCGGCAAGAAGGAGCTCGCGGTGTTGCGCGCGGAACAAAAGAAGTTGAAAGACGAGCTGCCGCCGGAGCCGGATATGGCGTGCGGGATCGAGGAGTCAACGCCCTTTAATGCAAAGGTTTTTGTGCGCGGCGATTACAATGTGCTCGGCGAGGATGCGCCGAAGACGTTTCCGCTGGTTGTTGCCGGGAAAGACCGGCCGATCATCACGCAAGGAGGCGGGCGGCGCGAACTGGCCGGCTGGCTGGCGAGCGATACAAATCCGCTGACGGCGCGGGTGATCGTGAACCGCGTGTGGAACTGGCATTTTGGCGAAGGGATTGTGCGGACACCGGATAATTTCGGACGCATGGGTGAGCGTCCGACGCATCCGGAGTTGCTCGATGCGCTAGCGTCGCAGTTTGTGCGCGACGGCTGGAGCATCAAAAAGCTGCACCGGCAGATTCTGTTGTCGGACGCCTATCAAATGAGCAGCGCGCCGAGCGCGGAAGCGGCCAAGGCGGATCCGGAAAACCGGCTGTTTTCGCGGTTCCCGCGGCGCCGGTTGCTGGTTGAAGAGATGCGCGACGGCATGCTGGCGATCAGCGGCAAGATCGACATGACGATGGGCGGCACGATGCAGACGGGCTTCGGCACCGATTCGGAAAGCTCAAATAGCCGCATGTCGATTAGTCCGGAGGAGCAGACGAGGCGGTCGGTGTATCTGCCGCTGCGGCGCTCGAATTTGCCGGCGCTGTTGAACCTGTTCGATTTCGGCGATGCGACGACGGCCAACGGCAAGCGGATCGTGACCAACGTCGCGCCGCAGGCGTTGTTCCTGATGAATTCGAAGTTCGTCGCCGAGCAGGCCGAAGCGGTGGCCAAAGACGCGGCCGGGTTGCCGCTGAAAGACCGCGCGGAGCGGTTGTACTTGAAGATTCTGAATCGATCGGCGCGGCCCGCGGAGATCGATAACGCGATGAGTTACACCGCGGCGTTCCAGAAACAATTCCCCAAGATGCAAGAGTCCAGCGCGTGGCAGAGCCTGGCGCGGATTTTGTTTGCGTCGAACGAGTTCATCTATGTCGATTAACAACGATCCGATTCGCGAAATTTTTGCGCGGCGCGTGCAGCCGGTGTCGCGGCGCGGCATGCTGCGGTACGCGGCGTGCGGCCTAGGTACGATCGGCCTGGCGAATGTGCTGGCGCAGTCGAGTCCTCTATCGCTGAAAAACCCGCACTATGCGCCTCGAGCCAAACGGGTGATCTTCCTGTTCATGCACGGCGGACCCTCGTCAATCGACACCTTCGATCCGAAGGAGCGGCTGGTGCGCGATCACGGCAAACCGCTGCCGATCAAGCGGCCGCTGGCGTTCGCCGATCAGGAGGCGGGTCCGCTGATGAAGTCGCCGTGGGCGTTCAAGAACGGCGGCCAAAGCGGGATCCCGGTCAGCGATCTCTTTCCGCATGTGCGCGAGATGGTGGACGAGTTGTGCGTGATCCGGTCGTTGGTGGGCGACGGGGTCGATCACGGCGCGGCGATGTTGCAGATGTTTACGGGATCGTCGACGTTTGTGCGGCCGTCGATGGGCGCGTGGACCGTGTACGGCCTGGGTACGGAGAACCAGGACCTGCCGGGCTACATTACGATCAAGCCGACTCTATCGCACGGCGGCGCGAAGAATTACGGCGCGGCGTTTTTGCCGGGAGCGTATCAGGGCACGCCGATCGGCCACGGCGGCATGAAGGTCGAGGAGATTAAGAACGAGCCGATTCAGTACCTGCTCAACAAGGGCCTGACGCCGGAGCAGCAGCGGTTCGAGCTCGACATGATCCAGAACATCAACCGCAAGCATCAGGAATTGCGAACGGTGGACCCGAATCTGGAGGCCCGGATTCAGGCGTTCGAACTGGCGTTCCGAATGCAGACGCAGGCCCCGGAGATCTTCGCGGTCGACAACGAATCGGACGCGACGAAGAAGTTGTATGGGATCGACGATCCGACGACGGAGGACTTCGGCTGGCAGTGTTTGCTGGCGCGGCGGTTGTGCGAGAAAGGCGTGCGGTTTGTGCAGTGCACGCATCCGGTCAAGTGGGATCAGCACGTGGATCTGTTTGCGAAACATACGTCGAACGCGGCGGAAGTCGACAAGCCGATCGCGGGGCTGTTGAAGGATCTGAAGTCGCGCGGGTTGTTGAAGGACACGCTCGTGATTTGGGCGGGCGAGTTTGGCCGCACGCCGGTGAGCGAGAGCGGCAACGGGCGCGATCACAATCCGTACGGGTACACGGTGTGGATGGCCGGCGGCGGCGTGAAGCCTGGGTTTGTGTATGGGTCGACTGACGAGATCGGCTATCACGCCGAGGAGAATCGCATGCATATTCACGACTGGCACGCGACGATCCTTCACATTCTGGGGCTACAGCACGACAAACTGACCTACCGGTACACCGGACGCGACTTCCGGCTCACGGATGTGGCCGGCATAGTCCACGATAAAATCTTAATTTGAGCAAACACCAACGTTTCGCTTGGGCATTTGCCGCTTACCTGATTGCGGTCATTCTGTTTGGCGCGTGGGTGCGAATCGCGGGAGCGGGCGCGGGGTGCGGAAATCACTGGCCGTTGTGCAACGGCGAAGTGCTGCCGGCTGCACCGCAAACGAAGACGGTGATCGAATTTACCCACCGCATCACCAGCGCCTTGTGCGGGGTCTTTGGACTCGCCATGATCTGGTTCACGAGTGGCCGCGCGAGGAAGGCCGCGATCCTGACGATGTTCTTCATCCTGGTCGAAGGTTTTGTCGGCGCGGTGCTCGTGAAAATGGAACTGGTGGAGAACGACGCTTCGTTGAGCCGGGCCATCGTCATCGCGCTGCACCTGACGAATACGCTTTTGC